>LSQX01242121.1_pt2 | contig 19343 bp, 22 predicted proteins | sample 654561 | NCBI WGS metagenome assembly LSQX01 (sample SAMN04489861, study PRJNA283612) | anaerobic digester metagenome | isolation source: 4 biogas reactors fed with cattle manure at either 37C or 55C with and... | place: Denmark: Kongens Lyngby | collected 2014
TGCGGGAGTTCCTCCGGCCGGAATGGATCCGGAAGTTCTTCACGGCAAAGACCGCGCCGCTCGAGACTCCATCTTACTTCAAGGGCTACCCGACCCTGACGGGGAACAAGTGTACGGCGTGCTTCTCCTGCATGATGATCTGCCCCGCACCCGGGGGGATCGCGGTTCTCCGGAAGAAAGATGGGTGGGAGCCGGAAGTCTACCCCGGCCACTGCATCCGGTGCGGCCTCTGCGTCGAGGCGTGCCCCGAGGGTGTTCTATCGAGCGGCCGGATCCTCGACGTCACGGCCCACGATGGGACGGCGTTCTGGTCGTGGTATCATCTGGAGGTCGATGACAACATCTGCATGCGGTGCGGGAACTGCTGCGTCTCCTGCCCGGTCAACCGGCAGATCGATCCGCAGCTTGCCGGGAGCGGGACATCCTCAAGCGACGAGGTGATCATGCGGATCGAGGGCGGCCGGGTGCAGATCCTCCACGAAGAGAAGTGCACGGGGTGCAAGACCTGCGAGACTCAACTGCCCGAACCGTGCGATCCGGGTCGCCCGGATGGTGGAAGGGGTGCAGATACCGGAGGCCGAGACATGACGTTTCTCATGCTCACCGGGCGGACGGTGAACCAGGGGGTGACCGTCGAGAACAAGACGTCGGCCGAGTACGCGGCGGAGACCTCCACCTGCTTCATGCACGGGTTCGATATGCTGGAACTCGGGCTCGACGACGGGGATACCGTCAGGGTGACCGGACCGTGCGGTGATGTCGTCATGCGGGCGGCGGCATCGGAAGAGGTGGAGATGGGCACCGTCTTCGTCCCGTACGGTCCGTACGCAAACCACATCGTCGCCGCCGGCACCTGCTCCACCGGGATGCCGGACTTCAAGTCCCACAGGGTGGAGATCGAACCGACCGACGAAGAGCCAAAGATGGTTCACGAGCTGATGGAAGACCTTGGAGGCCTTGCTTATGATCGTTAAGGACGCGGTCTGTCCGTTCTGCGGATGCCTCTGCGACGACATCGAGATCGAAGTCGAAGAGGGCAGAGTGGTCGCCGTGACGAACGCCTGCGAGCTCGGGACGACGAAGTTCATGGGCGAGAAGAGGATGAAGAACCCGATCCTGCGCGACGGGGATGAGTGGAAGGATATCACCTACGACGAGGCGATCCGCTGCGCCGCCGATATGCTTCTCTCCGCCGAGCGCCCGCTCCTCTATGGGTGGAGCGGCACCCACGGGGAGGCGCAGTGCGTGGGGGTGCATATGGCCGAACTCATCCACGGCGTCATCGACAACACCTCCTCGGTCTGCCACGGCCCCTCGATCCTTGCCATCCAGGAGGTCGGCCACCCGGGCTGCACGCTCGGGGTGGTGAAGAACCGGGCGGATCTCGTCATATACTGGGGATCGAACCCTATCGACGCCCATCCCCGCCACCTTTCGCGTTACACGCGGTACGCGGAGGGGTTCTTCCTCGAAAACGCCTTCCGCGACCGGAAGGTGATCGTCATCGACGTCCGAAAGACCCAGACCGCGAACGTCGCCGACGAGTTCGTCCAGATCAAGCCCGGCGGGGACTATGCGGTCCTCTCGGCGCTCCGGGCGATCGTCCAGGGGAAGGCGGATATGGTGCCGCGGACGGTCGCGGGCGTCACGAAGGAGCAGCTCATCCGGGTGGCAAACCTCTGCAAGAATGCAAAGTTCGGGGCGGTCTACTTCGGCCTCGGTCTCACGATGACGCAGGGGAAGTACAAGAACATCCGAAACGCCATCGAGCTCGTCTCGGAACTGAGCCGGCACACGAAGTTCACCATCTCGGCGATGCGCGGCCATTACAACGTCTACGGTTCAAACGAGGTGAACACCTGGATGACCGGCTACCCCTACGGGATCGACTTCTCGCGGGGGATCGCGTTCTACAACCCCGGGGAGACGACGGCGGTGGATATCCTCGCCCGGAAGGAGTGCGACGCGGCGTTGATCGTCGGGAGCGATCCGGCCGCACACTTCCCCCGAAAGTGCCTCGAACACCTCGCGGAGATCCCGGTCATCCAGCTCGACCCCTACCCGAACGCCACCACGGCGTTCTGCGACATCCAGATCCCGGTGGCGGTGACCGGGATCGACGCGGAGGGAACGGCCTACCGTATGGACGGGGTGCCGATCCGGACGAGGAAAGTCCTCTCGACCGACTACCTCTCCGATGAGGAGGTCCTCTCCCGGATGTATGCCCTGATGCAGGAGGTGCGAGAGCAATGACCGAACTCCTGGTGAAGAACGCCTGCGTTATCGATCCGCTCCAGGGGATCAACGGTGAGGTGATGGATATCGCCATCCTCGACGGGAGGATCGTCGAGGCGGTGAGCGATGCTGCGGAGGTTATCGACGCCCGCGGGATGCTGACGATGCCGGGCGGGGTCGACTCGCACACCCATATCTGCGGGACGAAGGTGAACTTCGGGCGGTATATGAGCCCGGAGGATATGCGGGCGGGGAGGACGCCCCGCCGGGGAGCGATGCATGCAACGTCCGGCTACAGCGTCCCGACCACCTACGGCAACAGCTACCGTTACAGCGTGATGGGCTACACCACCCTGCTCGAGGGTGCGATGGCGCCGCTTGAGGCGCGGCACACCCACGAAGAGTTCACCTATACGCCGCTCCAGGATACGATGGCAAACACCCTCTTCGACGGGAACTGGTCGATCCTGGAGGCGATCCGCGACGGCGACATAAAAAGGGTCGCCGCCATCATAGCCTGGACGCTCAAGGCCGTCAAAGGGTTCGGGGTCAAACTCACGAACCCCGGCGGCACCGAGGCATGGCAGTGGGGCAAGAACGTCACATGCATCCGCGACCCGGTTCCCTACTTCGAGGTGACGCCGGCGGAGATCATCCGGTCTGTCGTGGAGGCAAACGAACTCCTCCACCTCCCGCACTCGGTGCACCTGCACTGCAACAACCTCGGCACCCCGGGGAACTACACCTGCACGCTCGGGTCGTTCGGCCTCATCCCCGACCTGAACCCGAAGCGGCAGACGCTGTATGCGACCCACGTCCAGTTCCACGCCTACGGGGGATCGGGGTGGAAGGATTTCTGCTCGAAGAGCGAGCCGATCGCGAACTACGTCAACATGCGTCCGCAGATTGTCATCGATATGGGGCAGGTGATGTTCGGCCGGACGACGACGATGACCGCCGACGGGCCGATGGAGTTCAACCTCTACCGCCTCCACCACGACAAGTGGAGCAACCACGACGTGGAACTCGAGACGGGCTCAGGGATCATCCCGGTCGTCTACCGGCGCAAGAACCTGGTCAACTCGATCATGTGGGCGATCGGCCTCGAACTCGCGCTCCTGACAGAGAGCCCCTGGCAGTGCCTCCTCACGACGGACAACCCGAACGGTGCGCCGTTCGTCAAATACCCGGAGATCATCGCCCTCCTGATGAGCAAGAGATACCGCGACGCCGAGTTCGCGACGATTCACCCCGATACCGGATCGCGTGTGCCCCTGCCGGCGATCGAGCGCGAACTCGACTGGCACGAGATCGCGGTGATGACCCGGGCCGGCGGAGCAAAGGCGCTCGGGATCCAGGATCTCGGGAAGGGGCATCTCGCCCCCGGCGCCGATGCGGATATCGCCATATATCCCCTCAAGATCGGTGAGGTCGATCCCTCTGCCGAGTATCAGAAGGTGATCGACGGGTTCAGCCAGACGGAGTACACGATCAAGCGGGGCAGGGTCGTCGCCCGGCGGGGCGAGTGCCTCGTCCACGGGAGCAACGCAACGTTCTGGGTCGCGCCGAAGGTCTCCGATGAATATGATATGGGAAGAGATCCCGACTTCATCGAGAAGTTCGACCGCTACTACACCGTCCGGATGAGAAACTACCCGGTGCAGGAGGAGTACGTGAATCAGAGCCGGTGCATCGTGACGGAGGCGGAACTATGAAGGTCACGCTTGCAATGAAATCCGCAGCGAAGGGGTTCATCCCTATCGAGGCGGAGTCGATCGTCCCGAAGAACTTCCTCTCCGGCACCGACCTCTCGGTCTGGCGGGGAAACCGCGAGCTCCGGCTCGACGAGGCCTTCGAGATCTCGGTTGAGGGGAGTGCCGACCGTCCGGAGGACGTCGAGGTCGTCTTATCGGGCGACACCCACCGGTTGAAGCGGGTCGGCGAGTATATGGATTCCGGCAGGATCACTGTTCTCGACGGCATCGGTATGCACTGCGGCAACTTCATGACCGGCGGGACGATCGAGATCCACGGGAACGCCGACGGCTGGCTCGGCCGGGAGATGAGCGGCGGAACCATCGTCTGCCGGGGCGACGTCGCCGATTACTGCGCATCGGGCTACCGCGGCGGCCGGAAGGGGATGAAGGGCGGCAGCGTCGAGGTCTTCGGCCGCGCCGGGGATTTCCTCGCGGAGAACCTCGCCGGCGGCACGGTGATCGTGCACGGCGATGCCGGGGATATGGCCGGGGCGGAGCTCCGTGGCGGGACGCTCATCGTCCACGGGAGTTGCAGCCGCCCGGCCGCGAACATGAAGGAAGGCTCCTGCTACGTCTACGGCACCGCCCGGGGTATGATCCCGACCTTCCGTAAGATCGGGACGGTTCAGCACGAAGGGCACACACTTATCCAGTTTGCCGGCGATCTCGCGAACCGTGGGAAAGGAAACCTTTTTGTGAAGGACTACGAATATCTGGACTGATGGTCAGGCACGAGTGTGGGTTCGACGCCCCGATCCACTGCAAACGATGTGGAAGGCCGCTGGAGAGCAATGAGCGCAGGGGTCTTTACTGCCCGCACTGCGGGAGAAAAGTGAGCATGATCTGCCCGGGCTGCGGGCGTCTCTGGTGATCGTCAGGCCCGGCTCTTGACCCACCGGGCGTACTGCGCCCTGAGCTCGCGGACGTCCTGCTCCGTGAGATCTTTCTTCCCGGTCTGGTGCAGGTAGGTCTCGAGCTGCTCCACAACCTGTTCTGCATCCAGGAAATCATCGACATCAAGGTAGACCGGCGCCCGTTCCACGTTGATCACCTCACCGCACATCGGGCAGAGCCTCCAGCGCTGGTAACAGTCCACGTAGTTGAAGGTCTTGCAGCCCGGGCATCGGATGACGAGGTACATGGGTAATGGGAGTTGTGCGGGCGAGCGGATATATAATTATCCATCATGCCCTCTCCCGGTCTTCGGGGTATCCCCGGGCGGGGTGATTCTCAAGCGCCCGATAGAGCGATCCCGGCGAGGAGAATATTTTGGTGCGGCGGCCTGTGCACCTTCGGTGCGCGAGCTCCTGCCGTTCGACCGGTCGTATGCCGCGCCTGGCGGTGCTTCTGCTCCCATCCTCAGTATTTCGTTAAAGCGGCTGAGGTAACGCCTCTCTTTGCGTGCATCAAACCTTCGCGTGAGTATTCAGTGCACGGTTCAGGAAAGCCTCGCGCGTTGGGCACGAAGCCGCGAAATTCGGCATCCGTCGCCCCGCATTGCCCCCGCGCTCAGGATGGGGGAGGAGGCCGGGGATTTCCAGGAAACCGCATTCCTCATCCTGTCTCCTCTAACTGCGTGTCGAGGTCGGCAAGAATGGTTTGCACCCCCGTTTCGAGAACGGGTATCTCGTTTTGGAGGATGCTCCAGACAATCCTCCAATCAACCTCAAAATAGGCATGAATCAGTTTGTCCCGTGAGCCGGCGATCAGCCGCCAGGGGATATTCGGATATTGCGCTTTCAGATCCCCGGAGAGATTTTTCGTCGCTTCTCCGATGATCTCGATCGAGCGGACGATGCCACGCTGCCGTAACGAATCTGTAAGCAGGCCCTCGTACGTTAGCCCCCTGCCAACCTCATGGAGAAATGCAATCTCATCGAGGATGTGCCGGAGATAGAGCTCGTCACGCCTCACACCAGACAACCTCCTGCTCGACATACGGCCGCAGGTGCTTGCCGAGTCCCGGTTCGGTGACGAGATCTACCCGCCGTCCAAAAATATCCTCAAGGTAGAAAACAAGTTCCATGAAGTTCCGGAACGTCGTCTGCCCCGGTGCAAATTCGACCAGCACATCCACGTCGCTCTCCGGCCGGTCTTCGCCGCGGGCGATCGACCCGAAGATGCCGATCCTCATCACGCCGAACCGCTCCCGGAGCAGCGGGAGCATTTTTTCGAGCTGAACGATGAACTTGTTCTTCTCCCGACGCTGTGTCTGAGCCGTCATACGGGTTCTGCTCGCCTCCTGATCGTACCTGGGGATGAGAAGATGATGAAGATTGCCCCTCATGGGATGGGGAGGTTACCGATGGTCGGATATACGGTCGAGACAGGAGCGCCTCCCCTCCACGGTGATACCTCCGTGAAATCCGTGCATGGGACGGCCCCAAAAACCGCTATCCCAGGTGTTCTCGACAGTTTCACGATATCCCACGACCTGGAACACGGCTTTCCCCGGTTATCGCAATGCACTGCCCCCACCCCTCGCGGGCAGGGTGGGGGTCACAGGTTCCGGATATACGGTCGAGACAGGGGCAAAGTGGAGGCCACCGACGGCCAGATATACGGCAGTGGACGATGTACACCTAAATCTTCACGCATCATCGCCTCGCACCCTCCGAGAGATCGAGACCTGCTCACTCCTTCCCGCTGATGTGCCGGCAGAACCCTTCCTTCACCGGGCCAGCGGCGGTATGCTCGCAGGGAAAGTCAGGGCAGGCAAAGCAGTATCTCATTCCTCTCAGAAAAGCGCAGGTTGCAATCGCACAGAACGGGTTCTCCTTCGGGATGCACCCTACCCCGGGGCGGGGGCAGGTGCCCTCGGAGATCTTCGGGCAGACCTCGCAGGCGATGCCGCAGACACCGATCTTCATAATCTACCGTCCAGCAGCTGGCTGTTAAGCCTTGCGATATCTCTCCACCACCGCGGTGGAGGATGGGTACTTCCCGGAGGCTCACTTCCGCACGACGTTCCTCGGCGCGAGATCCCTCACCGTCGGGCTCTCGATCACCCTCCCGTCGGCACCGTAGCGCGAACCATGACAGGGGCAGTCCCAGGACTTCTCCGCGTTGTTCCAGGCGACGGTGCAGCCCATGTGCATGCAGGTCGGATCAAGCGTATGAAGCCTGCCCTGCCCGTCCCGAAAGACCGCAACCTTCTGCCCATCCACCTCGACGACCTTCCCCTCGCCGGGTGGTATCGCCGCCGTTTCCCGGTCGAACCGTGCGGCATCGACCTCGACCACTCCTCCTGCGGCCCTGAGTCTCTTCTGCACCTGTTCGGGAAACTCCGGCTGCTTCTGGAATCGTGCAGGATCAAAAACCTCCGCCCAGGGGCTCGTTCGGCCCAGGATCAGGTCGGTGAGGATCATCCCCGCCGCCGTGCCGTTGGTCATCCCCCACTTCCCAAACCCCGTAGCGACGAAGATACGGTCATGGCCCGGGGCGAGGGGGCCGATGTAGGGGGCGCCGTCGGTCGTGTTGTAGTCCTGCGCCGACCAGTGGTAATCGATGGACTGGATGGTGAAGACCGACCGGGCATACTCCTCAAGGCTCCTGTAGCGCGCCCGGGTATCGGTCACCTTCCCGGTATCATGCGCCGCACCGGTGACGATGGCGATCTCACCGCCGTCGGCCGTGGGCTGCGACCGCCAGGAGTGGTCGGGTTCGGCGGTGTTGATGAACATGCCGTTCGGGAACGGCTCATCGATATGGACGCCGAGCGCGTAGGACCGTGACGGCTGCATCCGGGCGTAGTATGCACCGGGACGGTCGTAGATGGGGTAGTGCGTGGCGATGACCGCATGACTGGAGTGGATTGAGCCCCGGTCGGTCTTCACCGTGACGCCGTCTGCATGCTCCTCGAGGCCTACGGCTTTCGTCATCTCAAAGACGTAACTCCCCTCTCCCGGAACGTGGCCGGCAAGCAGGAGGAGGTAGTTACGCGGGTGGAACTGCGCCTGGTTCTCGAACCGAACCGCGCCGAAGGTCTTCCCCGGGAGCGGGAGATCCTCGACAAACGCCGCCGGGAGCCCGAGACTCTTCGCCGCGTCCGCCTCGGCCTCGACCTTCTTGCGGCCGCCCTCCGACTCCGCAAATGTGTAGGCCGGTTTTCGCTCGAAACTGCACGGGATGGCATACTCCCGGACGAGGGACGCGACCGTCTCGATAGCCGCCTGGTTCGCACCCGCGTACTGCCGCGCCTTCTCGTGCCCGAACCGGCTGATGAGGTTGGCATAGACCAGCTGGTGGAGTGACGTCACCTTCGCCGTTGTGTAGCCGGTGGCGCCCGTGACGATCCGGTAGGCGTCGATGAGGGTGACGGTCAACCCTGCCCGTTTCAGCAGAAATGCCGTGGTGACGCCCGCTACCCCGCCGCCGATCACCGTGACGTCCGTCTTCCCGTCCCCATCAAGGGGCGGAAACGCCGTCTCCGGCGACGTGGCCATCCAGTATGATTCTGCCGTGCCCGGCAGAGTGCTATCAGATTCTGGTAACGCTCCCATCCATATCTCCTCGCGGGTGGATGCCCCGGCACCCATATAACGGTTATGCGAGGAGAGAGAGAGGTCCGTCGATCAGGAGGGTGAAGGGATCAGCCGTTACGCATAAGAGAAGAGGGGAGAATGGGGGAGGCGATCAGGATGAATACGATCCAGATGATTGATGACTACGAGCAGCACATCGGGAAGGAAGCCGTACGCCGTATCAAGGCAAAAGCGCGACCGCTTCGCGATCTCCACATCATACACGTGAACTCCACCTACTACGGCGGCGGTGTCTCGCAGATCCTTGCATCCCTGACGCTCCTGATGAACGGCCTCGGCATACAGACCGGGTGGCGCGTCGTCCACGGCCCGCCCGACTTCTTCAGCGTGACGAAAAAGTTCCATAACGCCCTCCAGGGTGCAGAGATCAACATGACCGACCGGAAGAAAGAGATCTATGAACAGGTCATTTACGAGAACGCCGTGCGTAACCACCTCGATCACGACATGGTCTTCATCCACGACCCCCAACCCCTCCCGCTGATCACCCACTACCGGAAGAAGGTTCCCTGGGTGTGGCGCTGCCACCTCGATCTCTCTGCACCGAACCGGGAGGTCTGGGATTATCTCGTCCCGTTCATCGAGAAGTACGATGCCGTCATCTTCTCATGCAAGGAGTATCGCCAGAAGATCAAGAAACCGCAGATCTTCTTCATGCCCGCCATCGATCCCTTCTCCATCGTGAACCAGGACCTGCCCGAGAGCGCCATCGATGAGCGTCTCGAACACTACGGTATCCCGACCGACCTCCCCCTCGTTGTGCAGATCTCCCGGTTCGACCGCTGGAAAGATCCGCTCGGGGTCATCCAGGCATTCCAGAAGGCGAGGAAAGAGGTGCCCTGCACCCTGGTTCTTGTCGGGAACGTGGCGACCGATGACCCGGAGGGTGGAGCGGTCTATAAGTCTCTCCTCTCCTACCGGAACGAGCGGATCATCATCCTGAGCGTCCAGGATGGAGCGCTCGTGAACGCCCTCCAGCGCCGTGCCGCGGTCGTCCTCCAGAAGTCCATCCGGGAGGGGTTCGGGCTGACGGTATCGGAAGCGATGTGGAAAGGGGCGGCGGTGATCGGCGGGAACGTCGGCGGCATCAGTCACCAGATACAGGATGGGAAGAGCGGGTTCCTGGTCTCCTCCGTCGATGAGGCGGCGGAGCGGATCGTCCAGCTCCTCCGCGACCCCGACCTTCGCGCACGCCTCGGGGAGGCGGCACGCGAGAGGGTGCGGGAGTGCTTCCTCTTCACCCGCACGGTCGAGCAGTACCTCGACCTGATCGGTTCGTTCGAGCCGGAGTTCCGGCTGAAGGAGATGGAAGGGTCTTCCTGCGAGTGACTCACCGCGGCACAGTTCACCTCTATTGAGGGGTTTGAGCGGGAGCCACCCCTTTGATTTCACGAATTCAAAGATATGCGGGCGGATGGATGCCCTCACACCTTACATCACCACTCTTCCGTTGCGATCCGGATGACAGGTGAGAAACCCACCCCGGACAGGTACAGGTGGGGTCTCGCAAAGTGAGATGCCGCTTATATCCATCGATAGCGGAGCGTTGGGGAGATCTGAACCACCTCTCCGGGGATATCTCCCGCGCCACGCACCAGCCCCGGGCCGGAATCGCCGGAATCCAGCGGCACCCTCTTGCGAGAAAACACGAGCCTTTTTCTGTAATCGGAGACGATCCATGATCCATGGATATCCAGGTAATCGGTGTTACAGGCCTCCCCCTGATCCAGAAAGGCGACGACCTGCCCGCCCTCATCTGCGATCGTGTCACATTCGAGGATGGGGACATCCTCACCATTGCTTCATCCGTCTACTCAAAGGCAAAAGGGTTCACCCGCGAGCTCTCCACCATCTCCCCCGGTGCGGATGCCGTGCGGATCGCGGCAAAGACGAAAGAGGACCCCCGTTTCGTCCAGGCAGTCCTGGATTCGTCCACCGACGTCTTGCTCGAGTATCCGTTCATCCTCTCCGAAGTGCCGTCGGGCCACATCGGAGTGCGTGCGGGCGTCGACCACAGCAACGTCGAGGACGGCCGGATCATCATCCTCCCGCCCGACCCCATGGGGGCCGCGGCAGAGGTCCGCGACGCCGTCCACAAGATCACGGGAAAGGACATCCGGGTGCTCGTCACCGACACCTGCGGGCGGTCGTTCCGGCGCGGGCAGACGGGTATCGCCATCGGCTGGGCGGGTATGACGGCGATCAACGACTACCGGGGTGACACCGATCTCTTCGGTCACGTCCTCGAGATCACCGAAGAGGCGGCGGTCGATGAGATAGCGGCCTTTGCAAACTTCGTCATGGGCGAGAGCCACCAGGGTATCCCTGCAGTGGTATTCCGGAACTGTCGGATGTGGAACGGGCACGATTCCGTCTACTTCACACGGGAGGAAGACATCATCAGGGCCGCTCTAAGGGAGACTAAAAAGAATTAGAAGAGGGCATTGAGGACAAATATCGCCACGCCGGTCACGACTGTTACCACGATGACGGTCATCGGGCTGATATGGATGGCCCGGTGATCGTCGCTGTCGTAGTAATTGACCAGACCAGCGGAGGAGACCAATCTTCCGCTAGATTTCTTCGCCATACCAGAATATTCTCCCTTGCAATATATAAAACAGAGGTTTGACCATGCAGGAAGTTCCACCCCGCGTCTTCACCGGCCGCGCGCTCCTCGGCGAAGACCTCCGGGAAGAAGACGTCACCATAACCGTCTCCGGGGGCATCATCACATCGATAGAGCCCTCTTCCCGGCCGGCTGAGAGATGGATCGTGCCCGCCTTCTTCAACGCCCACACGCATCTCGGCGACACCGTTGCGATGGACACCCCCGCCCCGGGCAGCCTTGCCGAGCTCGTCAAACCCCCGAACGGCTTAAAGCACAGGATTCTCGCGGCTACCCCACGGGCTGAACTTGTTCGGGGGATGCGGTCAAGCATCTCGACGATGATCGCGACCGGGACAACCGGGTTTGCCGACTTCCGCGAAGGAGGGATCGAGGGTGTCGCAGCGCTCCGCGAGGCGGCGGCCGGGCTCGACTGTCATCCGGTCATATTCGGCCGCGAAGGCGGGGAAGAGGCAAGCGAGGGGGCGGGGATCAGCAGCGTTCACGACGTGGCGAATGCAGAAGAGATCGTCAGGGATGCGCGGGCTGCGGGAAAACTTGTCGCCTTCCACGCCGGGGAGAGGAAACCCGACGACGTCGATGATGCGCTCGCGTTCGAGCCTGACCTGCTCGTCCACTGCACCCATGCAACAGATGCGCAGCTCCGCCGGATCGTCGATATGGGAATCCCCATCGCCGTCTGCCCGCGATCGAACTGGCTGCTCGGGGTTGCGGCGTCGGCAGCACACCCGCCTGTTGAGCGTGTACTTGAACTCGGGGGCACACTCTACCTCGGAACGGACAACGTGATGTTTGTCCAGCCCGACATGCTCCAGGAGATGGCGTTTGCCGCGACCGTCTACCGTGCGCGCCCCGAAGATATCCTCCGCGCTGCGGTCTCCGGCGCCCGACTGGCAGGGGTATCGGGGTACCTTGAAGAAGGGCAGAAAGCGAATTTCCTGGTCATAAATCCACAAAATCACAACATCTCATTCAGCAAAGACATCCGGGCGACTATCGTAAAACGGCTGGATTCTTCATTTATTTGCCAAACAGTTTTAACCATGCAATAGAAATCAAATAGAAGTATCTGTTCTGCGTGGTGTGTATGTTCCGTAAGATACTCGTTGCTGTAGACGGCTCTGAACCAGCCAACCGGGCTTTTGAGACAGCTCTCGGTGAGGCAGGTGTCTGGAAAGCCGAAGTTCATGCTGTTTATGTGGTTGAGTCCGGGCTGTTTTCTTCCCTGCCCATGGACAACACGCTCGAGATCATCTACAGTGTTCTGCAAAAGGAGGGGAATGATATCCTTGAGGGGGTTCGGAAGAAGGCAAATGCAGTGGGAATCTCTCTAGTCACGCATCTCCGGCAGGGGCATGCGGGATACCAGATCATCTCTCTTGCTGAAGAGCTGGGCGCCGATCTCATTGTCCTTGGTTCCTATGGAAAGAGTGGAGTCGACCGGCTCCTGCTTGGCAGCGTGACCGATTACGTGGTGCAAAACAGTCCCATTACGACGATGGTGGTGAGATCATAACATCCCCGGAGCAGATGCTCGTCAGGGACTTCATGATCACCGATGTCGTCTGCGTCGAGATCCCGGGAAACCGGGACGATGTCCTGCGTATCCTGAAGCGCACCGGCATCAGCGGCGTACCGGTTCTGAAGGATGGCGAACTCGTCGGTATCATCACCCGAAAGGATCTCCTCCGTAAAGCCGAAGAGACCCAGCTCGGGCTCTTGATGACACCCGATCCGGTCGTCATCCGGCCAGATGCCCCCATATCGGAGGCAGCCCAGTTGATGGTGCGCCACAACATCAGAAGGCTTCCCGTCATAGAGAACGGGACGATGATCGGGCTCATCAGCGTGGCCGACCTCGTCGCCGCCATCGCCCAGATCCGCTTCGATGTGCCGATCCGGGACCACTTCATCAGCAAGACCTACGCCCTCTGGGAGGAGACGCCTCTCTCGCTTGTCGGGAGGATCCTTGAGATCTCAGGCTACGACGCCATCCCCATCCTGATGGAGGACGGCACGCTCACCGGGATCATATCGGAGCGTGACCTCATCAGGCACTCCCGCATCGAGGACGGCGTCGAGGTCAGCGACTTCTCAAACGGCACAGACGACGACGAATGGACCTGGGAGAGCATCCGGGACATGCACACCATCAGTTACGGTATCTCTCGCATCCAGCTCCTCCCGATCCCCGTGAAGAACGCGATGGTGAAGAATGTCCTCGCTGTCCCCCTGAATGCCGGGGTCGGCGAGTGTGCACTGAAGATGCGGCGGGCCAGGGTCGACCAGCTCCCCGTGATCAACGGGAACAAACGGCTTGTCGCCATGCTCTTCGATCGCGAACTGATCAAGGTGCTGCTGCCTGAGCAGTAGACCGTGCGAAAGGATTAAGGGGCAACATTCATATAATATACAGATGCTTATCCCTGCCGTGCCCGAAGATGGTACGGCGGTAAATTTATGTTTTATGATACCACTATACGCTTAACCGCTTTTGAGCGAGATAAGACATTTTAATGGTTTTAGGGGTGCTTCAATGCTTGATACTTCCCAAGAGGTTATGAAAGGCACAACAACGGTAGGACTGATCTTCGACGGCGGCGTAGTTCTTGCAACGGAGATGCGGGCAACGATGGGGAATATGATCGCGAGCAAGCGTGCAAAGAAGATCTACCAGATCACGCCGAGGATCGGTCTCACGACCGCCGGCGGTGTCGGTGATGCGCAGCAGCTTGTCCGGATCCTGCAGGTCGAGTGCAATCTCTTCGAGATGCGCCGTGGCAAGACGATGTCTGTCGGCGCTGCATCGACCCTGCTCTCGAATTATCTGAACCAGAACCGCTACTATCCGTACTACGTCCAGCTCCTTATGGGTGGATTCGACGACGAGGGGCCGAGCGTCTACTCGGTCGATGCCATGGGCGGAGCGACCAGAGAAGAGGATATCGTCGCTACCGGTTCAGGTTCTCCTTTCGCGTACGGCGTGCTCGAAGACCAGTACCGCACCGGCATGACGGAGGATGATGCAAGAGATCTCGCCGTCCGTGCCGTCCGTTCAGCGATGCGCCGTGACTCAGCCTCCGGCGAGGAGATCATGGTGGTCGTGATAACGAAAGACAAATACGAAGAACACATAGAACGCGGGTTGCAGGGCTACCCTGCTGCCCGCTCAACACTCTAACATTTTTTAGGACGCTCTTATAATGGTAATTGCAGATAAACTCCAGGATTTGAAGGAGCAGATCAACAAGATTGTTCCCAGGGGGATCACAATCTCGGACGTCGAGTTTGAAGGGCCCGAGCTTGTCATCTATACCGACGATCCAAAACAGTTTGCCGATCAGGCCGACCTGATCAAGATCCTTGCGCGTGATCTCAGGAAGCGGATCGTCGTACGCCCGAATATCCTCGAAGATCCCGAACGGGCTGCCCAGGAGATCCGTGCGGTCGTGCCGGAGGGGGCAGGGATATCCGATCTCTTCTTTGACCCTGAGACGGGCGAGGTCCTGATCGAGGCGGAGAAACCCGGTGTTGTCATCGGAAAGAACGGCATCACCCTCCGCGAGATCACAAAGCAGATCGGCTGGACGCCAAAAGTGGTCCGGACGCCGCCCATAGAGAGTTCGACGGTAAAACAGATCCGCACCTACCTCCGGTCGGTGAAGGACGAGCGTAAAGCGTTTCTGCGCAAGATCGGCCACCGCATCCACCGTGAGGTCACGAGCAAAGACCAGTGGCTCCGGGTCACGACGCTCGGATGCTGCCGCGAGGTCGGCCGAGCCGCGTTCCTGATATCGACGCCAGAGAGCAAGATCCTGCTGGACTGCGGCGAAAAACCGGGGACTGCCGCGAACGGGACACCTTACCTCTACGTGCCCGAGATATCGCCGCTCACATCGCTCGATGCGGTGGTGCTCACCCACGCGCACCTCGACCACTGCGCCCTCGTCCCCCTCCTCTACAAGTACGGGTACGAGGGGCCGGTCTACTCGACCCCACCGACAAGGGACCTCTCGGCGATGCTCCAGCTCGATTACCTGGATGTCGTGCGGAAAGAGACGGACAAGATCCCCTACACCTCAAACGAGGTGAAGGCCTACATGAAGCACTCTATCACGCTCAACTACGGGAGCGTGACCGATATCGCGCCCGACGTCAAACTCACCTTCCATAACGCGGGGCATATCCTCGGTTCAGCCATCGCCCACTTCCACATCGGCGAAGGGCTCTACAACATAGCGTTCACGGGCGACTTCAACTACCAGAAGACGAGGCTCTTCTCTCCTGCGGTATCCACGTTCCCCCGGCTCGAGGCGCTCTTCATGGAGAGCACCTACGGCGGGGCAAACGATATCCAGCCACCGCGCAAGGATGCCGAGGAGAAACTCTACGAGACGGTCTCCGCGACGATCAAGCGCGGCGGCAAGGTGATCATCCCCGCGTTCGCCGTCGGGCGGTCGCAGGAGGTCATGCTCGCCCTCGAAGAGGGTATCCGGAAACAGAAGATACCGCCGGTGAAGATCTACCTCGACGGTATGATCAAGGAAGCGACGGCGATCCACACGACCTACCCGGAGTACCTCAACAGCGATCTCCGGAACCAGATCTTCCGCGAGGGTTTGAACCCCTTCCTCTCTGAGGCGTTTGTCCAGGTGGACTCGCCTGATCTCCGTGAGAAGGTGATCGGGGGCGACCCTTGCGTCATCATCACGACAAGCGGTATGGTTAGCGGCGGGCCGGTGATGGAGTACCTCAAAGCCCTCGGCCCCGATGAGCGCAACACGCTCATATTCGTCGGCTATCAGGCGGAAGGGACGCTCGGGCGGCGTATCCAGAAGGGCTGGCGCGAGATCCCGCTCGGATGGCGCGAGACGATCGTGATCAACCTTGAGATCGCGACGAGCGACGGGTTCTCCGGCCACTCCGACAGGAAGCAGTTGATGAGCTATGTCGCCCACCTCCAGCCGCGCCCGGAGAAGATCTTCACCATCCATGGTGACGAGAACAAGACGATCGATCTTGCAAGCTCCATCTACAAGCGGCACCGCATCGAGACACACTCCCCCATGAACCTCGAAACCTACCGCATGATCTGAGGATGCCACGAAACCTGCCCGTTCTCCTCGGGATATTCGTGGTTATGGCGCTCTCGAACGCCGTCGTTCCGGTGCTCCCGGGTTTTGCGGAGGGGGCGGCGATGCAGGGCGCGATCTACGCCGCATATTTTTTGGGCACGTTCATCATGGTGCTGCCCGCCGGGATAGCGAGCGATCGGTTCGGCCGCGTACCGCTCATCCGTGCCGGGCTCCTCCTGACGATCGTGAGCGGGGTTCTCATCCTGCTCTTCCCCTCAGGCCTCCCGCTCCTCCTCTTCCGGGTGGTCGAGGGGCTCGGTGCCGGGCTCCTCCTCTCGGCGGCGCTAGCATGGGCGAACTCGCACCCGTCGGCCGGGCAGGTCAGCGGATACGTCATGGCGGCACAGAACCTCGGCCTGGTCGCGGGGCTTCTCGCCGCGGGGTGGCTCGACACCCTCTTCGACAGCCATCTCGCGGGGATCGCCTTCTTCACGGCGCTCACCATCCCTGCGCTCGCGATGAGCGCCATCATCAGGGAGAGCAACCACGCCGGGTTTGTGGAGGCCGATCTCTCGCTCATCGTCCGGAACTACTTCTGGCTCTTTACCGCAGCAGCCGTTCTCGTGGGGATGACCGGGGTGGTGGCGGCGCTCTACCCCGGGTACACGGGAGGCGATCCGTCGCTCCTTGCCCTTGAGCTCGCGACGGTCAATATCGCGACCGTCATCGCCGTGCTCGTCGTCCCCCGCCTCGACCTCTGTCCTGCCCCGACCATCCGGGTCTCCGCGATCCTGATGGCGGGCGCGGTCGTAGCGAGCTACGCAACACCGTATGCCCTCCCCATCATCGGGGCTCTTGCCGGGGTGATCATCGTCGCGGTGCTCGCATTCCTCGCAAAGACCAATGTCCAGCAGGGGGTTATGACCGGGCTCTTCAACACCGCGACCTACGCAGGGTTTACCATTCTTCCCGCTCTTGCCGGGCTGATCGCAGGCGGGTTCGGCTTTTTCGCTGCGTTCCTCCTGGCTGCCGGGCTGGCGGCGGCGATGGCGGTCACGATCGGCAGGTGCCGGTGCAGGTGCCCCGCCTGACGGAGCGCATATAACCAGTTCCGTCCATAGAATCATTCATGAAGATGCTGATCGGCGGCGAACTGCGCGATTCTGTCTCCGGTAGAACATTCCCGGTACATAACCCTGCAACGGGCGATATGGTTGATGAGGCGCCGCTCGGCGGTGAAGATGATGTCTTATCCGCCATCGAGGCGGCAGGGGAGGCGTTCTCCGACTGGGCTGCAAAGAGCCCGAGAAACCGGGGAAAGATCCTCTTCTTCGCTGCAGAAGAGATCCGGCGGAGGAACACCGACCTTGCGGCGCTCCTGACCGCCGAACAGGGTAAACCCATCCGCGAGGCGGTCGACGAGATCAACGGGTTTGCAAACATCCTCGAGTATTATCACGGCCTCTCGGCAGTAATCCGGGGTGAGTCCGAAAACCTCAGGGGTTACGGCCATGTCACCGTCCAGAGGCGGCCGCTCGGCATCTGCGGCGCGATCATCCCCTGGAACATGCCGGCGATCATCATGGGCTGGAAGATCGGGGCGGCCCTCACGGCAGGGAATACCATGGTTCTGAAACCTGCCCGGACCGCGCCGCTGACGTGCATGAAACTTGCGGAGATCCTCAGTGAGGCGGGCCTCCCGCCGGGTGTCCTGAACGTCGTCACCGGGCCGGGCGAGACGGTCGGCCGGGAGATAGCAAGAAACCCGGAGATCCGGAAGGTCACGTTCACCGGGGAGGCCGGAACCGGGAAACAGGTCGCCCTGGACGCAGCGCCGGCCATGAAACGGCTGACGCTGGAACTCGGGGGGAGCGATCCGATGATCGTCGCGGACGATGCCGATATCGGAGCGGCCGTGGAAGGGGCTGTCAGGGGGCGGTTCTACAACTGCGGCCAGGTCTGCACGGCGGTCAAGAGGCTTTACGTCTTCGATTCGGTCGCAGATGAGTTCGTCCGGCGGCTGAAGGCGAGGGTCGAGGAGATCGTGGTCGGAAACGGCATGGATCGCGGTGTCGGGATGGGGCCGCTGAACAACCGGGAGGGCCTCGAGCGGGTGGCCGGTATCGTCGATACCGCCCGAGAACGGGACGAAGGAGAGATAATCGCAGGTGGGCGGGTGCCCGTGGGGGAGGAGCACAGACACGGCCACTTCTTCCTGCCGACGCTCGTTGCCGGTGTTCCGTACGACTCCGTCTTCTTCTCCGAGGAGATCTTCGGTCCGGTGCTGCCGGTAGCGACCGTTCCCGGTCTCGATGAGGCGCTCGAACTCGCGAACAACTCCCGCTACGGTCTCGGGGCGTCGGTATGGACCCGCGATGCAGGCGTGATCGCCCGGGCTACGGAAGAACTTGAGGCGGGGATCGTCTGGGTCAACCAGCACCTGAAGATTCCGCCGGAAGTGCCGTTTGGGGGGACGAAGGCGAGCGGCATCGGCCGGGAAAATGGCAGCAGGGCGCTCGATGCGTATACGGAGGAGAAGTCCGTTCTGGTGCGGTTGTAAGGTTCCTGATCACCGGGATCTGCTCTCGCCTCGTATCGGCTGACACCCGGGGGTGCGGGTGCCCTCGTCCGGCGCAATGAGGGATTACACCCCATGCTTTTCCCGGGCTAAGAGACCTTATGGGCCGGAAAATCTATTCGAGACACTGTTTTCGTCATCGGGGCGCACAGCCCGGATATGGGAAAATTTATATAATCCAGTACCTATTCTCAGCCCCCTTCCCAGGGGGGATGGTAGTATGAGACGATGGACGACTCTATGCATGTGCATCCTCGTCCTTCTGGCGTTGCCGTTTACTGTGACGGCAGCGCTGGTGGGAGATGAGGATGCAACGGTCACGCCCGATGATGCAGTCGGGCAGGCAGAGAACCTGACGGAAGATATGGCGATCGCCGCCTACATCGATGAGGACAGTGATCTGACGAGATTTGCCGAAGCGATCGGGGTTACGGATCTCTATAATACCCTGACTGATGAAGGCCCGTACACGGTCTTTGCTCCGAGCAATGAGGCATTCGATGCTCTCGGGAACGATACTGTAGA
>LSQX01286585.1_pt1 | contig 19340 bp, 14 predicted proteins | sample 654561 | NCBI WGS metagenome assembly LSQX01 (sample SAMN04489861, study PRJNA283612) | anaerobic digester metagenome | isolation source: 4 biogas reactors fed with cattle manure at either 37C or 55C with and... | place: Denmark: Kongens Lyngby | collected 2014
GAACGCATATACGACTGATATTTATCGGGCATAATTTCGCCCGTTTGGTCAACCACCGAAGCCGCCCCGATACTGGCTTCTGGACGCATATAGATGCTATCACAAGCGATGGAAATTAGAGCTCCTGCCGATGCCGCATTATTATCTATAAAAACCCAAATGGGAATTTCTGATTCCAAAATCAAGGTACGCATATTGTCAGCAACATTCAACATTCCACCAAAGGTGTTGAGATTGAGTAAAATCAAATCTACCTCTTCATTTTCCGCATCTTTCAATGCTTTTTTAAGCTTACGTTCGGCGGGTGGCGAAATATCTTCATCAATTTTAAAACTATATATTTTCTCTATCTTTTTCTCAACAACAACCGAGGTGTCGCCTTCAGCTTTTAGGAAAAATAGGCTTCCCAAAAGCAATGAAAATAAAACCAAAAATCTTTTCATATTTCTATCTATTTAAAATATTCCTTGCAAAGTTCTGTCAACTCATGGCAGATATTCTCATTTCCTGCAACTATTGTTTTGCCAAAAAGCCAATTATCACCACCATCAAAATCTGTAATTTTGCCGCCAGCCTCTTTCACAATCAAACTGCCTGCTGCCACATCCCACGCATTTAGACCATATTCATAAAAGCCATCAAAACGACCACATGCAACATAAACCAAGTCTATTGCCGCTGAACCTAACCGCCTTATTCCCTGAGTGTTACGAGCCAAATAAGCAAACATATCCATATACTCATCCAACTTAGAAAAATCGGTATAAGGAAAGCCTGTGGCTAAAAATGATGATTTTAAACTATCCACTTTTGAAACCGAAATTTCCCGACCGTTGAGCCATGCACCACCATTTTTCCATGCATAAAACATCTCATTAGAAACAACCTCAAAAACCACCCCCAAAACCACTTCCCTTTCTCGCCTCAAAGCTATACTGATGGAATAAGGCGACAAGCCATGTATATAATTTGCGGTGCCATCCAATGGGTCAATTATCCACTCAAATTCAGACTCTACATAGTCCAAAGTTTTTTCTTCAGTGATAAAACCTGCATCTATAATTATTTTAGAAAGCTCGTCCACAATCATTTTTTCGGCAGTTTTATCAACATAAGTAACAAAATCGTTTAATCCTTTATTCTGAACATCCTCTTGTTTCAATTTCTGATTTTCGGAAATCAAATATTCGCCAACTTTTTTGGCAATATCTCTAACATCCGAACATATTTGTTGATAATACATATTATTAGTTTTTTCGAGATAATAAATTCAAATTTCGCAGTATAATAAAGAAATCTTTTGAGATTTTATAATCTTGCGAATATGCTTGATTTGCCTTCTCAATAATATCTTTGCTAAAGTTTTGAATTTTCAAATTGTCAGTGGAATAAATAACAGCCTTTTTCGGGCTAAAAAACTCCATATTAACACCATCAGGATTAATTCCCACCCACGTTTTTCGACCGAAAATGACCGAAAAAATATTGGATAAAAGTAAATCTACCCGCCAATTAAATGGAATTAAAAATGGCAAAAAGAGAATGATGATAAATGAAAAAACAAAGTCGAAAAATCGTTTTTTACGTCTATTCTTTGGTAATGAAACAGAATTTATTCCCACCAAATAAATATCTCCAGAGGTATTTATGGAATTACTTCCAATAATGGATAAACTTTCCGGCGGAGCAATCTTAAAATCCAAATCTTTTTTATGCAACTTCGACATCAAATCAATAATCACATTGGAAGCCACATCTTGGGCACAAAAAACAATCTCATTTATTTGGTAAATCTCAATTATATCTTCAATTTGCGACAAATATCCAATCACATCTTCCGAGTCGGATTTTTCGGGTGTAACAATTCCCAAAAAATTGGGCGTTAATGAAGTATTTCTCAAAATTGCAGCCACACGCTCCGCTTCATCTTTTTGTCCCACAACCAAAAAGCGTTTTGAACTCACATCGCCGAAATTAAAAGTTTTAGCTCCAAGTAAATTCAAAATAAAACGATAGGAAGTTAGAGAAATAACACCCCAAACTGCACCCAAAACTATCATTGCACGCGAAAAACGTAACGATTCGGGCATAAGTGCATAAATCACCAATATGGCAATGGTTCCCACAAAAACGCCCTTTACCAAATTGGAGGTTCTGGCTCGTTTTTCATACAAATCTGTAAACCAAAACGACAAAATCCATATTAAAATATATGATGGAATTATGTACAATAAATACGATTTTGGGAAGGTGGAATTATTGGAAATCATCACATTTTGCTCCCAATAAATCGACAAGAAAAACATTCCTGCATAAAGCACCAAAGCATCAACAACTGCTTGCCATGTCCGCTGAACAAAGCGTTTTATAATGGATAGAGAAGCCCGTAGATAGATGGCTAATTTTATAAAAAATGAAAAGAGTTTTGCATTACTTTGACTAAAGTGCTTTTGGGCAAAAATTATCATCGCATTGTAAAAAACAAAAACATAGTTTAAACTTCCTTTTTTAGTACTTTCGCCTTTGTAATGAATAATTCGAGTTTCGGGGAAATAGTAATTTCTATATCCACCTTTTTGAATTCTGTACGACAAATCTATATCTTCGCCATACATAAAAAAGTCTTCGTCTAAAAGTCCAACTTTGTCCAAAGTCTCCTTTCGCATCAACATAAATGCACCCGAAAGTACATCCACATCGTGAATTTCATCATCATCTAAAAACGTTAAATGATACTGTCCAAACTTCTTTGATTTTGGGAAGAGTTTTGCCAATCCAAATATCTTGTAAAACGCCACTGCTGGCGTAGGCAAACCTCTTTTCGACTCGGGCAAAAAACGTCCTTTTCCATCCACCATTTTCACTCCCAATCCACCAGCTTCAGGGTGTGAATCCATAAAATCAACTACCTTTTCAAAGGTATCAACCTCAACCAAAGTGTCTGGATTTAGAAGCAAAACATATTCACCCTTCGAAAGTCGTATGGCTTGATTATTTGCCTTGGAAAAGCCTAAATTCTCTTCATTATCAATAAGTTTCACCTGCGGAAATTTCTCTTTCACCATTGCCACAGATCCGTCAACAGAATTATTATCAACAACCCAAACTTCTGAATCGATATTTTCTAAAGCTTGATAAACACTATGAAGACACTGTTCCAGAAAATACTGAACATTGTAATTGACAATTATTATGGATAGTTTGCACATAAATTTGTAATAGAGAACAAATTTATAAAAAGAAATTCAATTTATACCTATTATCACAGAATTTTGAATATCATTCCAAATCTTCTGTAAATATTTTAAAGGAAAAATAATCAGACATCTTATTTATCAAATCTTCATATTCGCCAAAGGGCAAAACAAGTGAAAAAATAAAAGTTTCTGATTTTCCAAACCCTGCACTTTCACATATCCTTAGGGTAGTTTACAGAAACTAATAGAACACAGCAAACTTTTCCCCGACCTTGACCGATAAGCACAAAAATAAGTGAGACTGGGCGTTAAGAACTACCCCTGTCTGAGTGAGCTTGCGAGCGAGTTTGTGGGTAGTTTAGCCCATCGAACGCTAATTTTTGTAGTGAAATCGGGCACAGTCTTGACTTTTTTTGATTACTTTTTTGTGTTGTACCAATTGTAATAATAAAACAGTTTTGACTGTTTTATTATTTTTCAATGGTAAATGCCGATATAATAGCTGTTTATTACAATTGGAATGAAATGAAAATTGGACTAATACAGCTATATAATCGGTGTCAAGACAAAAAAGTGATTGGGGTTTGGGGCAAAGCCCCAATAGATGTCCAATAAAAGCCAAACCAATACGCTATTTTTGGTATTCAGACTTTGCCATACACTCAAATACATTCTATTGCCCTTATTTTCAATATTTTGCGCTTTATTTTTCTATAAATCTAATTTTGAACATCAATCCGAATCTTCTGTAAATATTTGAAAGGAGAAATAGTCTGACATTTTATTTATCAAGTCGTCATATTCGCCAAAAGGCAAAATAAGTGGCTCGCTATTGGATTTTAAAAGTAAAAATCCACTATCAAAATTTTCTAAAACAGGAGCAAAATTGATAGTATCAACCTCGTCATTTTGAAAATTACGAATTATAACGCTTTCAAAATTATCTAAAACTTGCTGATAGGAGACTTTGTGATTTAATAATTCATTCTGAATATTGGCATTCACAAACAGCCAGTCATCGTAAAGATTTTCCGAAGAAATTGCATTTTCCACCTCCTGATTTATAAATGCCACTACGCTTTTGTACGATTTTGCTCTAGACTTATTACTTATATCTGCATAAATTTCTCTTTTCACAAATTCAAACACACCATTTTCGCCAAGCTTATACGTTTCTTCCACTTCCGACACCTGTTTTGTTTGATTGTCGGTGTGCATTAAATCTATCAAATCTCTCTTTTTATTGGAACTTATGGAATTGTATTTTTTGGAAATTTTTACTGATTTATCTTTATCTATCACCGACTCCCAAAGCTCTGTTTCAAGCTTCCCCAACTCTTCATAGTAGTTATCTACACACAACAAAAGTGCCGAAATTGCATCATTAGTCGATTTTTCGAAGCTTACAAGAATTTGCATAAAAGCATCGTGTTCTTTGGGTCTATTTTTCACCAAAACAAGTTCATAATAATCATTCTCAAAATCTATTATTTTGTCGAAATACCAATCTAAATCCAAGTTCAAATTCAAAAATGGCTCTGAAAGATTATCAAAATAAAATAGCTTAGCCTCTATATTTTCTATGCCTGCAATATTGGCTGTGTCGTCAAATTCAAGGTCGTCAATATTGACATAAACCGGCAAAGAGACCCTATTAAAGCCATCGACACTCTCACCTACATCGTGATCTTCAATATTAACTCTCTTACAAGAACTCAAGTAAAAACTGGATATTATTATAAAAGCTACAACAAATATCCCTTTAGAAGAAGTTGTAAAAATATCTTTCAAACTACTTTTCCCCTTTTTTGCAAAATTTGCTATTTTGTACGAATAAAACATTTAATATATTTAAATAATAATTTTGTTACATACAAATAACAAGCCAAAAAGTTCGAATTTGAATAATAAAGGAAAAATTAATTTAATTTACCCAAGCGAGCCGTAGTTTTTACGTTAACCCTTTTATACAAAAATCCAATTCCCAAAGCTGGCTTATAAACAGATTTTTCATATTGCGGATAAAACACAACATCATATCCCGGATTGTTTTTCATAAGCTCATAAAGGGCATAATTGGAAGTTCTGTCATCGAGCAAAAAACCTATCACCGGAACACTTGCCACATCAATTCTTACATAATTTTTGTCAACAAAACCGACTTCTTTTTTGAATAATCTTTGCCAATCGATGCCCAATATTCGCACTGAATAAGCCTCCGCCGACAACTGATTTGACAAAGTAAAATCCGACTTTACAAAGTCCACTCTTGCATTTGGTTCACGCATATTATAAGTGTTCAGCCTGCAACTGCTAAAACTTACAACAAATAAAAGAGCCACAAAAAACTTAAAAAACATCCTTATTTTCATAACATTAATTTTAATTAATAAATAATCTAAAAATCAAAGACAAATGTATAAAAAATCTTTTACTCATATAAATAAAAAAACTTGAGGCTGTCTAAAAGAGCTTGAAATTTCATTATAAGGATTATAAAATTCTAAGAAAACTTGACTTTCTTATATAAATAATGTATATTTGATGCTTGGTTTCTATATTATCAATAATTATTAAAAAACACCATGGAGGACTTATCATGAAAAAATTAAAAATTCTTAGCACGCTGTTTTGCATTTTATTTTCACTAACTGTTATGCCACAGGAGCTTGAAAAAGAAATTATTCCTATTTATACAGGAAGCGAAATTAGGTACGATGACAAGATTGGATTTGAGGAATTATCCTTCATTGTTGGCGAGTCGAAGTTACAAACCTCCGAAGGCGTTTTAAGACGACTATTTTGTCGTGCACCTGAGGGACGCTCTCCATTTGAAGTAGTGAAAAACTATGAAAAATCCATAGCGGACATGGGTGGAACTATCATATTCTTTTCACGAAACCCCAAAGATATAGAAATCGAAAAGCTGAAATTTCAAGATATTTTTGCGAAAAACCGTAAGGATAGAGGTTTATCAACATATCACTACACCCACACAACATTTCCTGCGGAAATTACAGAATACTTAGTGGGCAAAATTAAGTTGGCAGACAAAGATGTTTACACAATAATAGCTGTAGGTCATGGTGCATGGGCAGCAAACGAGCATAATAGAACTTTTTATGAGTTTATTACCCTTGAAGTTGAACCGATGGAAATGGATATGATAAGTGCTGCTGATATTGGAAAAGCACTATCAACACAAGGACGTATTGCCATATATTCTATTTATTTTGATATTGGAGAATCTGAGGTTAAAGCAGAATCAACAAAGGCTCTTGAAGAAATAGCAGAGTATCTAAACAGCAACAAGGCACAAAAGGTAATTGTGGTTGGACATACCGACAACACTGGCGACTTTGATTCAAACATCAAGTTATCGAATGAGAGAGCCGAGGCAGTAATAGAGAAACTTATTACCCAATATAATGTAGATAAGATGCAACTAAAACCGTACGGTGTTGGCTCAGTTTCGCCCATAACAAGCAACTCTACAGAAAATGGCAGAGCCAAGAACAGGAGGGTGGAAATAGTAGAACAATAGAGACTGGTATCTTTCTTATGACTCTGTTTCTGAAGATATTATATGGGCTATTGTAATTAAAAACTTACAAATTCTAAAAAAAGAGATTATAGAATTAATCGCAGAATAAATCATTCCCCTACTTCCCTATATTTTTTATAGCCATAGAAATCAGTTTATGGATTTCTAAATTTAATTTCAGGAAAATCTTCTTAGTGTTTAAGAATGTTTTATATTTGCTCTTAAACAAACCATTATGAATTTTGACAAATTAACCGATACACTTATTTTCATAAATGATAGTTTACAAGCGAAAGCTAAATCTGCGGTCAACGTAGCTTTAACCATACGTAACTGGCTGATTGGCTATTACATTGTAGAATTTGAACAAAACGGAGAAGATAGAGCAACATACGGCTCTGAGTTATTAAAGAATCTTTCTAAAAACATTACAAAGCGAGAGATTGACGGATTTTCGGTTACTAATCTAAAACTTTTCAGGCAGTTTTATTCTAATTTTCCCGAAATTGCTCTTTTGTTTAATAAACGTACAGATAACCAAATTCTTTTATCAATTAGTGATGATTTAAAAAAAGCTGGAATTTCAATTGGCCAGTCAACGACTGACCAATTGAACAACAATGTACAGTCAATTAGTCAGTTGGCAACTGACCAATCACAAAGTTCACATAATCAATTAGATAATGATAGTTTATTAAAACTTTCGTCGAAAATGCTTCAATCACTTTCATTTACACATATCAGCTTATTATTGGGCATTGATGATAAACTCAAACGTAGTTTTTATGTAGTTGAAGCAATAAAAGGAGTCTGGAGCGTTAAGGAGTTAAAAAGACAGATTGATTCTTTGTATTTTGAAAGATCTGGACTTAGTAAAGATAAATTGACATTAAGTAAATTAACTGCACAAAATGCCCATAAAGATACTAATACCATACGAAATCCAATGATTTTTGAATTTTTAAGCTTACCCACTAATGAAACTATACACGAAGCTCAATTGGAAAAGGGATTAATGGATAACCTGCAACATTTCTTGCTAGAATTAGGCTATGGTTTCTGCTTTGAAGCCCGACAAAAGCGAATTCTGATAGATGATGAATATTACTTTATAGACCTGGTCTTTTATCATCGTGTGTTGAAATGCCACGTTTTAATAGAATTAAAAACGGAAGCATTTACGCACGAGAATATTGGGCAATTGAATATTTATCTGCATTATTTTAAAGATAAAATAATGCTACCTGATGACAATCCACCCATCGGAATTTTACTTTGCACCAAAGCCAAGTCGCAAATGGTGCGTTATGCCACCACCAATAAAGACAATGTTTTGGTAAACGAATATCGAGTACAATTGCCAGATGAAAAAGAATTACAACGATTTGTGGAACAACAATTAAACAACCTGTGAAAATCTAAAACAACTAAAAGAAATTTACTCAAAAAACACCTTATATACTTCCCCCCCTACTTCCCTCTATTTTTAATAGCCAGATAAATCAATTTATGAATTTCGGCTCGTACTTTGTATTTGCTTATTCCGCGATTTTCAGCATTTGGGTTAATTCTATTGGACAAAAAGACAAAAGCCAAATCATATTCAGGGTCAACCCACAAATAGGTGCCTGTAAAACCAGTGTGTCCGTAGCTTTTTTGTGATGCCAAAAGTGTGCAAGGTCCATTATCTGTTTCGCCTGCTACTCTCCTATCAAATCCCAAACCACGACGGTGATTGGAGGCTGTTAGCTGGAAGCGTGAAGTGAAATAATCAACCGTAGATTTCTCAAAATATCTTACACCATTTACATGTCCACCATTGAGCAACATTTGACCAATAACAGCCACATCATAAGCATTGGCAAAAAGTCCAGCATGACCCGAAACTCCACCCAACAAGGCTGCCGCTTGGTCGTGGACATAACCTTGTACCAAGGTTTTACGAAAATCTTTATCCAATTCTGTAGGCATTATTTCATCTTTTGAAAAAACTTTTAAAGGATTATAAACCATGGTCCTAAGACCCATTTTATTATAAAAACACAAATTCAAAAACTCTTCAAAATTCATCATCACCACATTTTCAATCAGCTTGGGCAAAATGATAAAACCGAAGTCGCTGTAAAGATACCTGTTCCTCTTATTTAGGTCTGTATCTGCAATTATTTTCATAATAGTATCACCAACTGAAGTCAAACAATAGAAGCCATCAATTACCTGATTATCAAACCTTTCGCTCTTTACAGGAGAAAAATAGTTTGTAACATTTTCCTCCTTCATAAAGTCTCTATAAAAGGGTATCCACGCTTTGAAACCCGCTGTGTGGGTCATCAGCCTGGCGATGCTTATTTCGGAGATTTTCGTCTCTTCAAGTTCAGGAATATATTTTGAAATCTTGTCATTAACATTTATAAAACCATCTTCGTAAAGACGCATCATGGAGATTGTTGTAGCCAAAATTTTTGTCAAAGAAGCTAAATCGTATAGATCGGTCAATTGCACTGCTTGCAATTTTGTATAATCGTGGTGACCGTATGCTTTATGGTGAATTAAGTCGCCCTTGTATGCCACTGCAATTTGGCAACCCGGAAAAACCTCCTTTTCAATACAATCATTCACAAAGGAGTCAAGTTCCAAAAAGTATTTTTCTGGTAGCTTATATTTGGCTAAATCGACCTCATTTAGAACTTTATCTACTTTTTTTTTACATCAAAACCAAGTCCTGAAGGGAAATCTTTATTTACCGAAACGGGTAATTTCCCATCAACGTCAATTAGTCCTAAAACAGCCTTAGCAGCCGAAGTTTGAGCCACCGCCGTGGAATGATATGCCACAAGAATTGAGTTAAAATTATTCAAATTTTGGATATTGGCCAGAGAATAGGGATTGCCAAAAACAACCAAAACCACATTTTCCAATTTGCTCAATGCACCCAACAAATTCAATGTTTGTGCCGATAGCCCATACTTATTTCGAGGATTGTCGCTAAGTCCGAAAACGCCCACCACCACCAAATCATGTCCTTTTAGCTTGTTAATAGTAGCAGCTCCACTCTGTGCATTGGTGGTTTTGTTGAGCTGATATGAAGATATTTTCCCCGACAAACTCAACTGCTTTTGAAAAGTATTATTGGCTCCACTTCCTATCACCAAGGATGCTACTTTATTCTGAGTAAAATCGATGGGTAAAATATCATTATCATTTTTTATGATTGTCATGGTGGCGTTGGAAATTCGCTCATGCAAATCTTTTGCTTTGGGGCTATTTAGCACATTATAAATTTTATCAGTCGAAACTTGTTCCGATTTATGTATGCCCCATTTTTCTTTTTCACGAAGCACTTTCAAGCACTTTCTATCAATTGTTTCCACGGGGATGGTGCCATCGTTTACAGCCTCCACAAGTTTTTTATGACCAACTGCTGGATCTGGTGGCAAGAGCAATAAATCTATATCCGAAAGAATGGCTTTTATTTCAATTTCGCCGGGTTTGCGATTATTTGTCATAGCCTTCATCTCCATTCCATCGGTAAAAACAAGACCATCATATTTGAAATATTTTCGCAACAACTCTTGAGTAAAAGCTGGCGACAAACTTGAAGCAAGATTTGGAGTTGTGTCTATGGCTGGCACAAAAAGATGTCCCACCATAACAGAGCCTACACCCTTGTCTATGATATATTTGAAAGGGTAAAACTCAACTTGAGCCAATCTTTCCAAACTATGTTTTATAACCGGCAGAGCGTGATGAGAGTCGGTTTCTGTGTCGCCGTGCCCGGGAAAATGTTTCAAACTGGACATAATTCCATTCTCTTCAAGCCCCCTAACATATTGCAATCCTTTTTGGGCTACCAATTGAGGGTTTTCGCCAAAAGAGCGACTATTAATAACTGGATTTTTGGGGTTATTATTAACATCAACCACTGGTGCAAAATTAACATGAACGCCCATTGCTTTGAACTGATGAGCAAACTCGGCAGCCATTTCATAAATCAATTCATCATTTTGAATTGCCCCTAAAGCCATCTGACTGGGAAACCTCAAAGCACTATCCAGACGCATAGCCGGACCAAATTCGCCATCAAAAGTTACCATTAAAGGAATTTTGGAAACATTTTGAATTTCATTAGTTAGTAATATCTGCTTTACGGGACTTCCCTTAAAAAAGCAAACACCACCAAACTGATATTTCTTTATAAAATTAATATATTCTTGATTACTAACATCATTATACCTTACCCTAACAACCATCAATTGAGCCACTTTCTCCTCCAAACTCATGGTTTTAAAAACAGAATCAGCCCAAGTTTCACCCAATTCTAAGTCAGATTTAGCTATTACAATTTCTTTATTTTTAATATCTACTTTGTCAATCTTAGGCAGACCAAAAATGCTCATAGCGGCAAGGGTTGCACCCAGCATGCCAATCCATAAAACTCTCATAATTCTCTTTTTTTCTTTCATTACAATACAAAATTAAGTCAAATTGTAGAAAACATATTGTAATTTTGGTTTTTTAATAAACATAATCAAGTTAATAACAAAATGACAATCTATTTTGCCATACCATCGCTCAACGAATCGAAAAATATTGAAAAAACTCTCGACTGCATTGCTTCGCAAAATTATGATGGAGAAATAAAAACTTTTGTCTGCATAAATCAGCCCGAAGAGTGGTGGAATATGCCTGATAAAGTGGAAATTTGTGAAGATAATAGCAAAACTTTTGAGATAATAAAAAATCATAAATCATCTCAAAACATCAGCATTATTGACAAATGGAATAAGGGCAAAGGCTGGATTGGTAAGGCTCATGGTGTGGGACATGCCAGACATACACTTTTTGCCGAAATAGATAAAATTGCCAAAAATGATGATATAATTATCAGCATGGATGCCGACACTATTTTCAACGAAAATTATGTAAAGTCTATTGTAGAAAACTTCGAAAGGAACAGAGATATTTTGGCTATTTCTGTACCCTATTATCACCCAATTTCGGGCAATGATGATGTTGATTCTGCCATGCTCCGCTACGAAATTTACATGCGAAATTATGCCATAGAGATGCTTCGCATAGATTCACCTTTTGCCTATACTGCATTGGGTTCAGCAATTGCTTTCAAGCTATCTTCTTACAAAAAGATTGGAGGTTTTACTCCAGTGAAAAGTGGCGAAGATTTCTATTTTTTGCAACAGCTTCGCAAAGTGGGAAAACTTGCAGTTTGGAACGATGAAAAGGTTTATCCCGGAACAAGATTTTCCGATAGAGTTTATTTTGGCACAGGTCCAGCAATGATAAAAGGCAACGAAGGAAATTGGGAAAGCTATCCCATTTATCATAGAAGTCTATTCCTTAAAATATTGGAGGTTTACGATAATATTGACAGACTTTTTGAAGGAAATTTGGAAAAAAAATTCGACTTCCTTAACTTCTTAAATCAACATTTCAAAACAGAAGATTTTATTAAGCCACTACGAAAAAACTTCAAAAACTTAAAGCAATTCCGAAGGGCTTTTCATACCAAAGTTGATGGATTACGAATTTTACAATACCTTAAAAATAGACAAGCTGAACTGCAAATTGACGACAGTTTTGCTTTACAAGATAATTTGAAAGAATACAATTTCGGAAAAAATATAAATCTAAATAAGCTTGAAAACCTTGTAGAAATACGAGATTTTTTGGTTGAAATAGAGAGTGAACTTTTAAAGAAAAAACAAATTTTATCTTTTGCATGATAGTAATTTTAGGACCAACCGCTACTGGGAAGACAAAAGTTGCCGCCAAGGTGGCCGAAATTATAGATGGCGAAATAATCAGTGCCGACTCACGTCAAGTTTTCCGAAATATGGATTTGGGCACAGGAAAAGATTTAGATGAATATGTTACAAGCGATGGCAGACCCATTCCCTACCACTTGGTTGACATTGCCGATGCTGGCGAAGAGTTCAATCTATTTCAATTTCAAAAGGAGTTTTATAAAGCTTATGAAGATATAATATTAAGAGAAAAAACTCCCATTTTATGTGGCGGAACTGGACTATATTTAGAGTCTATTATCAAACCTTACCCCTTCGTGGAAGTTCCTGAAAACAAAGAACTTAGAGACAAATTTAAGAATAAGACTTTGGAGGAAATTGTGGATTATCTGTCCACTTTGCGAGAATTGCACAACAAAAGCGATACAACAGATCGAGAGAGAGCCATTAGAGCTGCAGAAATTGCACTTTATAATAAAGAAAATAGCGATAAAATTAAAGCTCCCAAAGCACTGCCAATGAAGGTTTATGGGCTTGATTACCCAAGAAATGAAGTTAGAGCAAGAATCACAAAACGATTGAACGAACGTCTGAAATTGGGCATGATTGAAGAGGTTGAAAAACTGGTCGAAATGGGTGTTTCGCACAAACAACTTCAACTCTATGGACTTGAATACAAGCACATTAGCCTATATCTATTAGATGAATTGAAATTTGACGAAATGCGAAATTTGCTAAACATTGCCATACATCAATTTGCAAAGCGACAAATGACATGGTTTAGACGTATGGAACGCCAAGGAATGAAAATTAATTGGCTAAAACCTGACCAAATAGTGGAAGATATTTTGAGAAATCGGTAAAATCCCTTTATGGTTATTTGGAATGCTGTATTAAACTCAAATTGCTCTTTCTGATGAGCATTTTTTGCTACATTTTGCTATTTTGAAGAAACACTTTTAAGGGTAAAGTGCTATTTATAAATAGCACTTTTTTTATAATATTGCTAATTAAAAGAAACATTTAATAGATATAATTGCTATTTACAATAAACAATTTGTATATTTGCAAAAATGAAATAAAATGAAAAATTTAGTGAAAATATATTTGCGTCTTATACGGGAAACTGACACAAGCACTTTACGTTATCTGCATTCCAATATTGATTGGAACGAAAGATGCATAGCAATTCTTGGAGCTAAAGGCGTTGGAAAAACAACAATGCTACTTCAACATATAAAAACAAATTTCAAAAACAAGGACGAAGCTCTTTTCGTAAGCGTTGACAACACATGGTTTGCTAATCACACAATCTTCGATTTAGCAAATGAATTTTATATAAACGGAGGGACTCACCTCTTTTTGGACGAAATTCATCACTACCCCAATTGGGCAACTGAAATAAAAAATGTTTACGATAGTTTTCCAAAACTAAAAATTGTTTTTACAGGCTCATCACTTTTACAAATTTATAAATCCACGGCAGATTTATCGCGTAGAGTTGTGTATGAATCACTGGAAGGACTCTCTTTTAGAGAGTTTTTAAAATTTGAAAAAGTTGCTGATTTTCCTATATTTACATTAGACGAACTTGTAAAAAAGCACCAAGAAATTGCATTAAAAATTACAAAGGATATAAAAGTAATTCCTCTATTCAAGAAATATCTGAAAAATGGTTATTATATTTTCTATAAAGAAGGTATGAAAAACTATGAAATCAAGTTGCACGAAACCATTAATAATATAATTGATGTAGATGTTCCTGCCATTGAAAACATTGAATTTCAATCACGTTATAAGCTAAAAAGATTGTTGGCGATATTATCGACATTAGTGCCCTACACGCCCAATATCAGCGAGCTAAGCTCAGCAATAGAGAGCAACAGAAATAATACCGTTAAATATTTATCACTTTTGGAGAGTGCAAAATTACTCAATCTTGTTTCGAACAAAAACAAAACAATTGGCGACCTCACAAAGCCCGACAAAGTACTTCTGAACAATACAAACTTAAGCTATGCCTTTGACGGAAACACTAATATTGGCAGCGTAAGAGAGACTTTTTTTGTGAACCAATTAGAGGCTATTTCAAAGGTAAATCTTGCTCCAAAAGGTGATTTCATGGTAGGTAATTACACCTTTGAAATTGGTGGCAAAGGTAAAAACTTTAAACAGATAAAAAATATTCCCAACAGCTTTGTTGTAGCCGACGACATCGAAATCGGATACAATAATAAAATCCCTTTATGGCTTTTTGGAATGCTGTATTAAACTCAAATTGCTCTTTCCAATGAGCAATTCTTGCTATATTTTGCTATTTACAAGAAACACTTTTGAGACTAAACTGCTACTTCAAAATAGCAATTTAGGGTGATAATTTTAGGCTTTAGCTCCTAGTACTTTATAAACTTCACGTAGTTCATCCTGATTATCGGTAATTATTAGAAGCTTGTCATTGGGCTTTAAGACTGTACCTCCGGAGGGTACAAAATAGCTTTCTTTTCGTTTTACAAGGATTGCCAATGTATTTTCGGGCAAGCCCAAATTCATCAACAAATCACTGTTTTGTAGCATAGCTTCTGTGATTTCGATTTCGGTTGTTTCAGATTTTATTTCGCATGAAATATCTATATCAAAGTTTTCAAGTTTAGACGTTTCTTCAGATTCTTCAGCGAGCTTCAACCACTTTGCCACTATGGCTATAGATGTGCCCTGTACAATCAGAGAAACTAAAGTGCAGAAAAACACCACATTAAAAATCAGTCGTGCATGTGGCACATCGGCAGCTAAAATAAATATTGCAAAAATAATCGGCACTGCACCCCGAAGTCCTACCCACGAAACAAATGTTTTATCCCTTACGGGCATTTTTCTGAAGGGTAATAGACATAAAAAAACTGATAGTGGTCGGGTGATAAAAATCATCAAAACGCTGATAATTAAACCGGGTATAATTACTGGAATTAGCTCACTTGGACGCACTAACAATCCCAATGTAAGGAACATCATCAATTGAAATAACCATGCAAAGCCATCAAAAAATCGCATTGACGAACGCTTGTGTATAAACTTTGAATTTCCAATAATCAAACCTCCAACATAAACAGCCAAAAAACCATTACCTTTCATAAAATAGGTGGCTGAAAAAATGAAGATACAAAAAGTGAAGACTAAAATTGGATATAAGGAGTCGTTTCCAATTTTGATTTTATTGATTATTCTAACTGATAACTTTCCTAAAACATAGCCTGCCAAGGCACCTATTACCAGTTGTAGAGCCAGCAAGCCAATCGCTGATAAAAAATTAGGTGTAGAATTTAGCTTTATTATCTCTATTAAAGTAATAACAAAAACGTATGCCATGGGGTCGTTGCTACCGCTTTCTAACTCCAGCATTGGTCGCAAATTGTTTTTCAGATTAAGGTTCCTTGACCTCAATATGGAAAACACAGAAGCTGAGTCTGTTGACGACATTGTGGAAGCTAAAAGCAGAGCTGTAATCAGCCCAATGCTACTGCCCAATTGCGTCATTCCTAATATCCACCATATTAATACCCCTGTGAATAATGCGGTAAGCAAAACTCCAAGAGTGGCTAAAATAACACCTTGAAAAACAACTGGGCGAATTTCTTCAAACTTAGTATCCATACCCCCTGAGAACAGTATGATGCATAAAGCAACTGTGCCCAATGACTGGGCTACGCCAATATTTTCAAATTGTATGCCTACCCCATCACTTCCGGCAAGCATTCCCACTAAAAGGAAAAGCAATAGTGCTGGCACTCCAAATCTGGATGAAGCTTTACCAGCAAGAATACTTAAAAAGAAAAGTATGGAAAGAACAAAAAGCAATACCTCTATCTGAATACCCATTTTTACGTATAAAATTTCAAATCATTTGATTTGCAAAGATAGCACATTATTAAATTAAAAAAGTTTCAATGCCACCCTATTTTTAGATTTTTATAATTTAGAGGCATTGAAACTTTGTTCTTGGGTCTATGTTATTGATTATAAATCTAATTTCAGCCCAACAAAATATGTGCGAGGTAACGATGGACCGTAGATGAAGTTTGCATCACGGAACTCGCCTTTGTCAAAGTCTTTTTGATAGCTGTTAAATACATTCATAACCCCAGCATTAAGATTTAATATCATCTGACCATTAATATTTACTTGTTGTTCTACTTTAACTATTAAATCGAAGAAATCTTTTGTTCTCTCCACTCTGTCGGCATCAATATATCCAGCAAAGTGTTGCACCACCATCGAACCAGTGTATGTACCCGAAAGCGACAATAGTGTTTTATTTAGCATTTGCCAATTACTGGTAAAGAAACCATAATTATTGGGTGAGCGGAACATGGTTTTGCAAGCAGGCACATTTTCATCTATGCTCCACGCCTCTGGCTCTAAATATTGGCTACGCTGAATTGTGAAACCAGCTTGAAAATCTATTTTATTGTTTGGCACTATTTGATATTCAAAATTAATACCTTTCACAACTGCTCCTCTTCCATTGGTTCTTAAAAGAATTAGATTTCCACTGGCATCAACTCCTTGACTTTCAAGCTTAAAAATATTATTCAAGCGTGTATAAAAACCCTCAATCAGCAGATTGGTTTGAACATTTCCAAAGTTGTGGTAAAAGTCCCCTGAAGCACTAATGCTTTGAGATTTTTCAGTTTTAAGATTTTCATCTTGGAAGATAATCGCACCCCCACCACCAACTGCTGACACATGTAGGTCTTCATCAAAAGTTTGCGGTGCTCTAAACCCTGTTGAATAGCTAGCTCTCGCAATAATTTTAGGAGTTATGGAATAACGGAAATTTAATCTCGGACTAATAACTGGATTATCTATAATATTCACTTTATCCATTCTTGCACCAACCAACAAACTTAGGTCATCATTTTTCCACTCATTTTGTGCAAATAAGCTAGCAGTATTTATCTCCTGCTCTATCTGCCTACCATAGCCTAACATCTTGTCTTCAAGCTTATTATGTAAGAACTCCGCACCCACTGTAAGCTCTGCCGGCATAAATAGCAATTTATCCATATTGTATGTATATTGTGCACCCACATTGAGCACTCTGTCGTAGGTTACACCGTATGCATCTGGGTCTTTTTGTGCACCATAATAACTACTTCTGTCAATAGTCATTCCCGCAGCATATATGGATAATTTATGCACATTATCTTTGGAATAGGTATTCCATTTGGCACTTAGATTGTTAACAACATGATTAGTTTGCTCGGTGATATCTGTCTCGTGTGCAGGAAGTTCAAACTCATTTCCACCACGGCGAAATTCTTCTATAGCGTGATATTCAACCACCAAACGGCTATATGTACTAGTGTTGTAGAAACCCCTAAAGCCTATATTTTTTGCATTTATTATACCAATTTCCGAAAAACCATCTTTATCATGATCATAGGGCTGTCTTTGTCGAGTTCCTCCAAACAAAACAAATCCCGATTTATGATTATCACTAACAACAGAGGCATTTATATGTGTATTAATATCAAAGGACTTGCCTCCTATCAAATTTGTGGTATTATTTATTGATACCTGATTAGATACTGGTTCTTTTGTAATTATGTTTATTGTCCCAGCAATGGCGTTGGAGCCAAATATGGCGGAGCCACCACCACGCATAACCTCTATCCTATCAATCATGTTTGTTGGAATTTGCTCCAGACCATAAACACTTGCCAATGCACTAAAAATCGGACGGCTATCTATCAATATCTGAGAGTATTGACCCTCGAGACCATTCATTCTAACCTGTTGAAAACCACAGTTTTGACAATTACTTTCAACCCTTAAACCTGGTTGAAAACCTAGCCCTTGAGCCAAACAAACGGCATTGGCACTCTCTAAATTTTTAACTGTTATAAGATTTACTAAGGCTGGAGCTTTATCTCTTGTGCTTTCGTTTCTACTGGCAGTAACAACAGTACTTTGTAGCATTAAGGAAGTCTCTTCAAGCTCAAAATTAAGCTCATAGGTTTTACCCAATTCCAAAATAATTTTTTTCTCCTGTTTATTAAAACCTACTCCTGAAGCCACAAATGTATGCTCTCCCACAGGCAAATTTTTCAAATAAAAGTGTCCAGTAGCATCAGCCGAGCCACCAACCGAAGTGCCTTTTATTCCGATGGTTACAAAAGGAATGTGCTTTCCGTCGGATTTATTAATTACGTGTCCATAAATATTGGCATCTGTCTTATCTTTTTGCCCGAATAAAAAGGTAGAATGGACTAGAATTACAAGTAAATAAAATATTTTTCTCACTATAAAATTTTTTGACTATTAAATTTAAGATTTCCGTAAAACAACTTTCTAAACCACACAAACACAGGGCGGATCACAAACAGAATATTTGTGAAGAAAATTATTTATAAGGAAAATAACTGGTTCGTTATAGTGAACAACAAACTCATCAAAGGTAATTTTTAGGTCGTGAAAATTGTTGGGAACAACAAAAAGCAAGTCAAGTGTAGATTGTCCACAAACAAAATGAAACTCACTTTTAGAGTGCTGATGAAAAGGCTTGCTTTCGCTTTGGGAATATGGATGCGAATGGCTAATAATTTTCCCATCAACCTCGTGGGCATGATAGAAAAGATTTGTAGATGCAAAATAAAAAACAAATATCAACATCGTAAATGATGATACTATTTGTAAACCTCTATTTCTTATTTTATTCATCTCAAAAAATTTCCGTTTGCAAAATTAAGACTAATTAGATTAATTCTACTATACAAGTGAGCTATTAACATTTTATAACAAGAATAAATAGTTTAGGTAGTGTTCAAAAAAGTGTGTATG
>LSQX01181999.1_pt1 | contig 19338 bp, 13 predicted proteins | sample 654561 | NCBI WGS metagenome assembly LSQX01 (sample SAMN04489861, study PRJNA283612) | anaerobic digester metagenome | isolation source: 4 biogas reactors fed with cattle manure at either 37C or 55C with and... | place: Denmark: Kongens Lyngby | collected 2014
TTTTAACTTTATTCCTTACTGCAGTCCTTTCTGCATGCATATTATTAAGTATGGGAGGAAGAAGCATAGCAAGTGATATGGACAAGATAATCAAGGTTTCATGCACGGATGCCCTAGGTCGGACTTTGCATGATGTTAAAGGTTTTCGTGAAGACAGGTATGTTGGGCTATTCTACTTCTTATGGCTTGGACAGCAGAATCAAAAGGAAGTTTACGACATCACTAGTATTCTAAGAACTCACTCTATTAACGAACTTGTGGACATTAACAGTGGCAAGTTTCCAAATGACGATGTTTATTTTTTCAACGAGCCGCTGTTTGGCTACTACAACTCGGAAGACCCTTGGGTTATAAGAAAGCATATAGAGTTGTTCATATATGCCCAGATTGATTTCCTTGTGTTTGATATAACCAATGGAATATATTACGACAAGGTATGGTTCAGCGTGCTTGAAATCCTTGACAAATACAGGCTTGAAGGATACAAGGTTCCTCAAATTGTTTTCTTTACAAATACCAGAAGTGATGAAGCGGTAAAACATGTGTATCAGTATTTGTATAAAAGGGACCTATACAAAGAACTTTGGTTTTACGGTCCATATGACAAGCCTTTGATTATAGCAAATGCGGACAAGATAAAGGACATCCCGGATGATATCAGAAACTTCTTCCATATCAGGGAAGCCCAATGGCCTTTGGAGCCCACCAAGGAAAATGGCTTCCCATATATGGATCTTGCAAAACCTCAGCATCTGTATACAAACCTTGTTAATGTTTCAGTCTGCCAGTTTTCCGGGCCTTGCAGTTTCGGCATAACCAAGGGATATGGACATGAAGAGGGTTACTATGGAAGGGGATACTCAAAGGAAACTCCTGAAAGCGGTGTTGTAAAGCACATTTTGGAAGGCAGGAACTTTGAGGAACAGTGGTCTTATGCCCTTGAGGTTGATCCTGAGATGGTGTTTGTTACTGGATGGAACGAATGGATTGCCCAAAAGAGCAATATTTATGGATGGATTGACACTTTCAATACGGAGTGGTCAAGGGATATTGAAATGACAAAGGCAAAAGGTTATTCCTCCGATACGAATGACTACACAAGCCAGGGATACGGCGACAACTACTATATGCAGCTTGTTAGAAACATAAGGAAGTACAAGGGAATACCATTGGATGAGAGTTATTCAAAACCGCAAACCATGAAGATGGATGTTTACGGAGAGGCTTCCGCGTGGGATGCGATAACCAATACAAGCAACATCTATTTAAATGCTGCCATTGAAAACTCACCAAGAGACTACAAAGGAGCAAGCCCAAGTCTTCACTACACCCAGGACAAGGCTGATAACTTTATAAAGGAAATAAAAGTTACAAACGATGACTCAAACCTCTATTTCTACATAAGAACCGAAGGACCAATTGTTGACCATGACAAGGAAGAAAACATTTATCTTTTATTATCTGTTAGAGGTTCAAAGGAAAAGTCCTGGGAAGGATATCATTACATTGTCAACAGAAAGACGGAGTCTGACAAACTGACAATCCTTGAGAAGGTGGCAAAAGATGATTCTTTTGAGTTTGAAGAAGTAGGCAAGGTAAAATACTCTGTCAAGGATAATATCATGCAAATGGAGATACCTCTTGCCTTGATAGGAGTCAGCAAGGATAAGATTGAAATTGAGTTCAAAGTGGCTGACAGCATTGAAAAACCTGACGATATTATGGACTATTATGTATCAGGCTCGTCAGCACCAATAGGTCGTCTTAATTTTACATATTTGAATATGGATGAAACACAGAAAACTTTAAAAACGTTAAATGTGCTTGAAATTGCATTGGGTGGCATTGCTGTTTTGGTAGCTGCCTTTTCTTTGGGATTTTTATTCAATAGAAGCAGGAAGAAATGAGGTGCTTTTATGAAAAGAATGTTTTTGCTCGTATTATTAATTATCTGTTTGAGTATTGTGGTAATGGCAAATGAGAGGAATCTGTTTGTTGAGAGGGATGAAAATCTCTTGGGTTCCGGTTATTTTGAAGACGGAGTCCTTACAAACGGTAGGGTTGAAACGGATTCTACATACATCTCTGTTCCTGGCCTTACAAAAAACTATACATTCAAAGGCCGGATAAGGATTGTAGAGATGGGTTCTCAACCTTGGAATGGTGTAAGAATAATAATTGGGGCCAATTCATCCATGGAAACATCAAAACTTGTTTTGACCAAGGAATGGGATGTAAGGGTCGAGTTTAAAAACAACAACTTGAATGATTTAATTGGATATTTCGGGGCTATTAACGAAGGGATGGAAATCGATTTTGAGGTGATCAGGGAAGGACAGCATTTTATACTTAAGCTAAATGACAATGTGTGTTTGGAGGAAGATCTTCCTGAGGAACTTGATGCTTTTGAAGAAGGCTATGAGTTCAATCTGGGCTTTGAATCCTCTGACTGTCATTATGAAGTAACAAATATTGAGATATATTGTCCTGATGTGCCGGAGGAGACACCCTTTTCCACCAACACACCTGAAGCTACCACAGAGGCTACAAAAACTGTAGAAGCAACCAGTACGCCAACTCCTTCTGAAACAGATGAACCTAAAGAGGAAAAAGGTATCAGCAAGGTGGTCGTTGGGTTGTGTGTTGTTGCAATCGTTCTAGTTGTTCTTGTTGTAATTGTGACAGTAAAGGACAGAAAAAGGAAACAGTGAGGTTTACATGAAACGTATAGCAATTCTTTTGATTGTAGCTGTTATGATTATTGGTGGTTGTACCAAAAAGGAGGAGAAAACTAATATGAAGAAGATTGATTCTACCATATTGCCAAGAGTCAAAGAGCAATATATGTCTGACAAATACTTTACTCTTGGCAAGAAGGTTACGTACTATCTTGACAAGAACATGGCGGATGTAGGCATAAGTTCGCTTGAGATTTTTCTGCCGGAACTGGAATTGACAAGAGTTGATACAAGCAATGCGGACATATATTTCAAGTATGATGCCAGTGTTTCTGACAAGGAAGAATACTATGAACTTCATGTCGGTGAAAAGGGCATACAGATTGTATACAAAGATTATTTGGGTGCAAGAAATGCATCTTCCACCATTGCGCTTTTGGCTGAAAAAGACAAGGACTCATACAAAGTGCCTGTATGTACAATCAAGGATTATCCTGACAGCATGTACAGATCAGGCCTTCTTGAGAGCTCGGGAAGAGCCTGGAAAGATATTGACGAAATAAAGGAAGATCTTGTTCGAATGGCTCTTGCAAAGATGAACTACATGAATTTTCACTTCTTTGATTACATGGGCTCTTCCATAAGGTACGACAGTTATCCCATGATAAAAGGCTTTGGAAAGGATAACAGGCAGTACACAAAGGATGAGATTAGGGACCTTGTTGCATTTGCCAAGAAGTTGGGTATTGAGATAGTACCGGGCATTGAGATGCCTGCTCATGCCCAGGCAATCCTGGAAGCCATGCCTGGATTGAGGTGCAATGGTGACATACCGAACATATGGGTTTTGTGTGCTGGTAATGAGATGACATATACGGTTCTTGACAACATCATCAAGGAAACTGCGGAATTGTTCCCAGGAAAATATATTCATATTGGTGCTGACGAGCTGGACTTTGGCGACGATACATCATGGCAACCTGCATGGATGGGCTGCTCGAGATGCGCCTCATTGCGGCAAAAGGAGGATCTTGACTCTGAAAGGGATATCTTCTATTACATGATAGAGAGGATATATGCTTCGGTTAAGAGTCATGGCAAGCAGATGATTATGTTCAACGACCAGATAGATATTTCGGTTCCTGTTGATCTGCCAAGAGACATTATTATTCACTTCTGGAGAATTGCAATACCTGGAAGAGGTCCCGTAGAAGGATGCTCTTTGGAGCGTTTCCTGGAAGAAGGTTTTACAGTTATAAATTCATATTACCCGGAAACATATGTCGACTTTGAGTACTATGCCAAGGAGGAAACAATCAGGTTATGGACGCCTCTTTCATCTCCTGAGTTTGATAAAAAGTATGCCTCCCAGATTATGGGTGGAGAGTTTTGTGCATGGGAAGAGCATCCCCACTTTAGGTATACTTTGCCATCTTCCATAACTCTGTATGCTGACAGGCTCTGGAATCACACCGTGTGCGATTATGACAATGATTATGGAAAGATGATGACAAGGCTTATTCTTGGAATCAATACGCCAAAGAATTTCAATGTGTTCAAATACCTTGGAAGTGTTCTGCCTCCGAGGGATGATGTCAACAAGGCTTACTTGGACAAAATCAAAGCAGATGATGAGGAGCTTGTCAAGGCAAGAGACAATCTTCTCAGGTCGCTGAAAGACAATGGTGGCTATGGTTCTAATGCGGCCGCAGTATACATGGAATGCATTGACTGGGTTCTTGAGAATAGATGACAGAGCAAAATATTACAGGATTTCTTTCTTTATGACATATTGTCACCTAAAAAAGAACTGGTGGTTCTAATAAAATGGAGATAGCAAGATATGAAAGGTGGAGGAAATGAAAATGGTTAGAAAGTTTTTAACAGCAATTATATTGATTCTTGTTCTGTGTATGGTAATGATTCCTTCTTTTGCAGAGATTGAAGGAGAGACAATATTTGGTGATTTAGAAGGCTTTGATATTGTAGAAGGTTCTGATGGTATTCCTCTTACTCTCGGAACTACTTTTGCAGTCAGAGTCCCAGGTAAAATAACTGCAGTGCGCATGTACACAGGGGAGGCAGAATCGGGTGTGTATGTGGTAGAACTATGGGATGTGGAGACAAAGGAGCATATTGCAGGTCCATTTGATTGGGAGATTGAGTCAGGCACAACGGGTTGGAGGATATTTGAACTTCCTTCTCCTGTAGAAATTGAAGCAGATAAAGATTATATGGTTTCGGTTAGAAACAATAGTTCTTCTCTTGTTTATCAGATGGTTCTGGGGTACTTTGAAAGCATTGATTCATCTGATTCTGTTTTCAATCTTGAGAACAGTTACGGTGCATATTCAAGCGACCTTAACCTGTTCCCTGAAGGAAGAAATCAAGTAACGTATCCTGCGTTTTTGCGTGATGTTGTGTTTGTGCCAGAAGTTGACGAGCCAGAACCAACAACAGAACCAGAGACAAACCCAAGCACAGGCGATGGGTCTTGGTCCTTTATTCTTTTGGGTGTATTTGTCGCTCTTGCTTCTGCTGCTGTGGTTGTTGTGTCAAGAGGAAGGAAAGTTGAAGGCTAGGACTATGAAAAAAGCTTTTTTGATATTACTTGTACCTTTGTTCATACTAATAACCTGTACAAATCTTGTACTTGGTGCAGATACCTACACAATACACAAAGAGGATTTAAGCGGCTTTGTAGTTGAAACCGGGGAGGATGCAATTCCGCTTACTCTGGGTACAAGGTTTGCAGTAAAGGTTCCGGGCACGATTACCAAAGTTCGCATGTATGTAGGTGCCGAGGAATCTGGAAGTTATACTGTTGAAATATGGGATACAGCAGCTGAAGAACTTGTTGCAGGGCCTTACTTCTGGGATCTGGAGAAGGGACAAGCAGGTTGGAGAGAGTATGAGCTGGAAGAACCTCTCCAGGTAAAAGCCTACAATGACTATACGGTTGCAATCCGCAACACAACAGGCTCTCTTAGCTATCAGTACATAAAAGGATATTACCAGGATCATGAGAGCGATATTTTCATAACACATCCTGACAGTGGTGTGTATCAAGGTGATGAGGGAGCAATGCCTGTTGGTACAAACAGGATATCTTATCCTTCCTTCTTAAGAGATGTGGTCTTTATACCGGGGGAAGGAAAAGAGGCTCCAAAGCAGAAGAGTGAAATGGCTGATAAAAGTACTGTTTACCTAAGTGACCTCTTATTAGGCAACATGTATTCAAATGGTACCATTGTTTTTGTTGATGGTACGGATGAAGCAAAAGGGTATGTTATAAACTCAAAGGAGTATAAAAAAGGGTTAATGCATGTTGCTTCATCCAAGGAAGGGGAATCCTTCATAGAGATAAATATTGAGGGATTGGGATTCAAGACATTTGCATGCTATGCAGGTGTGCCCGATCTTCTATTCCATGACGCGTCCAACGGTTCAGTTGAGTTTATTGTCAGCGTGGATGGTGTGGAGGTTGCAAGGAGTGAAGTAAAGAGGAGTCAGGAAGAGGCCTCCCTTCTAACTGCAGATATTGAAGGTGGAAAGATTCTTAGGTTGTATCTGTCTGATGCAGGCGATGGTACAATAGGTGACTTTGCTGTATGGGGCAATGCAATCCTTACAAAGAATGATGATATCGAGAAGGCTTTCGAAGAGGTTGTTGATTTAAGCCCAACTGAAGAGCCTACCAGTGAACCCACCGAGAATCCTGAGGAAACTCCATCAACAACCAGTACACCAACTGCTGAGCCGGATAAAAAAGATGAAAAGGATAATATTCCAAAACCATTAATCATAGCAGGGGTGATAGTTGTAGCTGTTATTGCAGTAATTGTGGTTATAAGAATTAAGAAGAAGTAATGTAGAGCAGCAACCTTATAAGGTTGCTGCTTTTAAACAACTCTTATTTTCCTTGACTGCAGATATGAAAACAATACTGAAAAGACAAGGATTGCAAGGAATAGCAACGAAAGTTGCAAAAAGGTGTAATATAGCTTTATAATCAGGTCAAGTATTATGAATTTAAGCAAAACAAATGATATTATGCTGGCAATCAGAAAGTTTGCAAGTGCAAGACCCATGTACAACTCTTTTACTCCTTTTCTGGACAGGCCAAGCATGCATATTATTCGAATGTTTCTTGAGTGCTTTTTTCTCAAGTATCTCAGTTCAAACAACAGTATTGCAAACAGGGTAGCGAATGAAACAATTATTGTTGCCCCTTTTGATACAAGTACACTAGGAGACAGATAGTATTCTTTGGTTTTTCTTAACAGATCCTCCTTTGTACTGTATGAAAAATTAATATTGTCCTCTTGATACTTGGACAAATCAACAAATTCATTTGCATAGTAAATGTAATAGTACCTGTCGTCGAAATGACATGATTTATCCTTTAACCAATTTAGTGATTCTTCATCCAGAATTGCAAGGCTTAAGTTATTGTTTGGTGATCTGGAGGGTTGGGAATCCTCATAGTTTGGTTTCAATATTCCAGCGACTTTAAACTCGACTTTTCTTTTATATGATGTTTTTGTAGTATGATCATATTTATTAAATTCAATGGTACAGGTATCTCCCAAATGCAAATTTAATGCTTTGGTACAATCATAGGACAAATAGATACTGTTATCCTTTAATTCTCCATTAAAGGATAAGAAGTTATCTATTGTAAACTTGGTATGGGTCAAGCTGCTGTCGGGTGTACCAAGGTGTATTAAGCTCTGCATACCGGCGGTTATAATATCTTCCTTATACACATATATCGAGTTATGGTTTCCTATGAACAAAGATTCCTGATTCAGATCCTCAAGTATCTTTTGGTCTGTCATATAGTCAAGTTTGTACATATAATTGTAATTGCTGTTGTTAATAAAAGCATATTGGGCGATAACGGGAAATATGTTGGTCGACAATAGTGACATAATAAAAGTCAGAAACGGTATCATGTATACCACCGTCAGTATGTTTACATTTTTCGCCCTTTTCCAAACCGCCCATATATATTTCGTATAAAAGAAAGTCATAGCAAATCCTCCTGTATGTCTTCATCGTTTAATGCCGCCATTATATGTTCCTCTCCGAGCTTCTTTATGCTGATATGGGCAGATATTACTGACGCAATTAATATGCTAAAAATATACAGAAGTGTATAGCCAAGCATCAAATCAGAAGGTGTGTATATCTCTTGTGCTCTGAATATTAACAAGGTTATGTAAATGGTCAACAGCTGTAGAATACTCGTTTTAATAAATGAGTCAAACAGGAAGTATAAAAATATATGCATTTTGGATATACCGCTAATGCTCAGTATGGCAACGGGCTTCAACCCCAGCTGTATTCGCTTGTTGTTTTCCTGGACTGTCAGCAGGCATACCATCATCATTCCTATGGGGATGATATAGTATGCATAGCTCTTGTCGAAGGGGCTATCTGAATACTTTAAAGAAAGCTCTGTTCTCCTAAGTTGTTCTGTTCTAATTTGTGCGCTGCTCTTTGCCTGTAGAAGTTCATCGTCAGCAGCTTCTACCAGATAGTTTTCGCCGTATTTTCTGTAAAGAGGAAAATCCCTATAATAATTATCGTCTATGTCATCCAGCCCGGCTTTTATGTCTTCGAACTTTAAGTAGACAGTGCCGTATAATCTTCCTTTCAGAAGATTGTCAAAAAACTTGGCTGCCTTACCCTCGTGTGATGAACCCAAAACAATAGCGGAAGCATTTGAATAGGAATCCGAATAAATGCCGGCCAAAACATATTCAAGGTCCAGGTCCTCTATTCTAACAACATCTCCTATGTCAGCCTTTATGTTTTTGCTTGTCCAATAACTAAGGAGTAACGCATTGCTTTTATTCATTAGACTGTCATCTTTTTTTACAAACAGCTCATCAGTAAGCACATACTCTGTTAATGCATCAAGATTATCGTCATAGACAGCAGCCAATCTAGTTGTTGTCCTGTTGCTTCCATGAACAAGTGTACTACTCATAGTAGTGGTTATTGCAACAAGTCCAGTTACATTAGCATCTTTATCAAATCTGCTGTACATATGTTCGGAGCATCCTTGTACCAATGCATCATAGTTGCTGTATAGCAGCTTATCTATTGTATATTGATATCTTACAATCGGTATTATAGAGAATAAGATTATGAAGAAAAAAATTATCAGTTTCAACAGATTGTTGAGCATGGAAAGCAAGGCAGATTTCCTTGAGAAGAAAACTCTGCCCAATAATATCATTCTTGTCATATAATTGTCTCCTTGTACTTCTGCCTACTCTACGCAGGTTATTTCTTCAATTAGTATCGTTCTTTGTCCTTTTTCAATAATTCTCTCATCATGGGACACACAAAGTACAGTTGTACCATTTTCCTTATTTGCTTCCATGAGAAGATTAACAATAAGCTCACCGTTCTTTGTGTCCAGGTTTCCAGTGGGTTCGTCAGCAAGGATTATGTCAGGATTGTTTGCAATGGCTCTTGCAAAGGCAACCCTCTGCTGCTCGCCACCCGACAAGGTTCTTGGATATTCAAGAATTCTGTTTGTCATGCCGACCTTGTCTAAAAGTTCCTCCACTTTTTCATAAGCCTGCTTCTTCTTCATACCTGATAGAAGCAGAGGAACTGCCACATTGTCCCTTACATTAAACTGCTGAATGAGATTAAAGGTTTGGAATATGTAACCTATACGTTTGTTTCTGTAATCACATACCTGTGTGTCATTCATTTTGCTTAGGTTTTTGCCGTCAACCCAGATTTCTCCGCCTGTAGGTTTGACGAAACCTGAAACAAGGTTTAAAAGTGTTGATTTTCCTTTGCCGGATGGTCCAGCAATGGTGATGAATTCTCCTTTTTCAATCTCCAGATTCAATCCCTTGAATATTGGTATTCTCTGTACTTTTGTCTGAAATGTTAGATCAACTTCTTTGAACTCAATGAAACTCATATGCAACCTCCTCTTCAAAATGATGAATAATATTTCTTTGCAAAAATATATCGGATTACCAAAATTAATATACATATCACTGCAAGTAGTAGATATGTTATTAAGAATACTAAAGTTTCACAATACATGTCAATTAAAATATCAAAATATATAAAGCGACATATCAATAATGCCAGAATTAAACAGATAAAGCAAACAATACATACATGTGTGGTCAATGTTAATGATATTTGCTTTTTATTCATTCCGAGCTTTGCTAATACCTCAATATCTTTTGCATTCTTTTTTTGTGTAAATCCATACTCTAGTTGTATTACAATTATTAATACAGCAGCAATCATAAGCACTTGTGAAGCCAATCGTGTTATAAGACTGCTCGACATTAAAAGCTCTTTATAAGAGTTAATTTTGCTTGCTTTTAAATACATATCAAAACTGTTAGGTATAAATTCTTTATTTGTAAAAACACGTACTGAAATGTCATGATGGCCATTAGCTATGTCATAAAATGTATTCTCGTCAACAATAAGGAGTGCTGGAAATGACGTTACCTCGGTATAGTCGAGCCAGTTGCGTGAGTAAGACAGGTCTTCGTAATTTGGTCTTAGAATTCCACTGACTTGGCATTCAATGTAACCTTTATTAACTTTAACTATAATCTTATCTCCCGGAGCGACTTCAAGAATTCTGGCTGAATTATAGGAAATATATATTTCTGGATAGGTTGAAAGAACGTTATCCGACGTATTATACCTAGTTATCAAATTTTTGCGTGTGAATAATCCAAATGACAACTCCTTTTCCTTCATGGCAATATATAGATTATCCAGTTTGTTAATTTCGGAAAATGGATGCCCATCGACTATAAATGTATTGTCATACTTGGAAGATATTACAAATGGTTTATATAAATATGTGGCAGCATCGTCTGAATTCAAAAAATAGACGGCATCATTACTTATATCAATACCGTTATCAGTAACAGTAAAAAAATCCCCACTATACATGTATGTATAATTGCTATTGGTTTCAAAAATAATGCTGGATGCAACAGGCATCAACATCTGTAGTACTGTGCATATAATTATGATGAATGTTGGGGTTATATATAATAATGATATTAACTGACCAAGTGTTTTTCTTTTCCATAGAGCTAAGACATATCTTATAATTAACATAATCATACTCCTTATTCCGATGATAATGCTGACAATATTTTACGTTTGCTTATAATGCTTTTTGCATAAATACCAGTGAATAAAGATGATAGTACTATTCCAATTATTATGGGAAAATAAATACGTATCCGTACAAATGAATTAGTCATGTAATAAAACCATGTGTCATTTCTATAGATAAAAAATAATGTTTTTCCAAGATGGACTAATACTAACAAGACAGTCTGTTCTATAAAAGTAGTTAATACAAAGTAGATAAAAAATGTTTTGCTTGGCATTCCGGAAGCTGACAGTACACCAAAACTTTTCATGCCAGTATTTATAGCCTTAGTGTTTTTGCTGATAAAAAGCAGACTGATTGCAATTGATGCAGCCAACGCATAAAAAACAACTACTCTTGTATCAATGGTACTGTATTTTTCTGCATATTTTAAGAGGGTACTATGTTTCTCAAATCCCTTACCTGCTGATTCTAAATATATTTTATATAAAAATTCATTTTCCTTAATTTTATCTCTCCAATTATCTCCATGTTCTAAATACATAGAAATAGGTGTTGAACGAAAACTTTCAAGTTCTTTTAAGCTGNNTTCATATACATGAAGTATTTATCATCTCCACCACCTATAAGATAGTCCTTTCCGATTTTATGATACATTTCAATATCAATAAACGAAAGGGAAACAAAAGGGGCTCTATATATTGCTGCTACAACAAAATCATAGATTAAATCATTATCAAACCCATTGATTTTCTCTTGATCTGATACTTTTCCCGGATTAATCGGAAGCTGGAGTTTTATTTTATCTCCAACTTTTGCTCCAATCTCAACTGCAATTTTATCAGATATAAAAATTCCGTTTTCCAAGGAGAATAAAGACTCATCTTTATCTATAATACAACCCTTAAGTAACATCTCATATGCTGTAATCAAAGAATTTTTATTTGATGATGCACCTAAAATGGAAGGTATTCCTTCCTCTTCTGGTTTAGAATAACTTTTATTTCCTTTTATAAATCTTGCATACCACATCGGCATTGAAAATCCAACAAACTCGTCAATATTATTTGTGTCTATCTCTAATATTAAATCGTTATATGTGGTACCGCTCAATACAGCATCGTAATCAGCATATTTTACAGGCCAAATAGTTCTAATATGGCCAGCATATATACTTAGTAAATTTGAGATTATCACATAAACAATAATTATATTGATTAATATATGTAATATATGCTTCAGTATACTTTTTTTGTTAATGGTAATTTTTGAGATATATTTAAACATTTCTCTTCTTCCTCTCAAAAGAAATAAGCTTCATTAACACAATCTCGACCAAAATGGTCGGGATTGTGTTAATACTTATATGATGGCTGTGAGTCAGTTATATACTTGGTATCAACAAACGCTTGCACACCACCATATACCCATGCAAGTATTTCTTCTTTTACCCAAGTATCACCAATGGGTGCCATCATAATTGTGTCCACATAGGCTACGGATGACATTGAATTGAGACCTTGATAGAAATCCCCAGCCTGAACCAATACGTAACAAGGATCTCCACCATAGTTCCCTCCATTTGGATTGTTAACTGGGTGGTATGGGGCTAAAACATAAGCTTGATAGTTCAGTTTGAGGCTTGCTCTATCTTCTATTTTTATCATATTGTAATATGCCTCATCGTGAGCAAAAAGCTTATGTGCTACTCTTTTTGTTTGTTCGTATGTATTCTTATCCTTACGCATATCGCTTTGTGTTAAGTTAAAAGTTGCGTACCCCTCCAGATAACGATGTTGTGGAGGATAATTATAAACTCTACTGTACAACAACTGTAAGTCAAGGAGCGCTGAGGCAGCATTTACAGATATGCCACCTAGTAACAAAACTAAAAGGATCATTACACAAAAAAACTTTACTTTTTTTCATGTTAAACCTCCTATACTTTTTTTACAACTTTAAAGTTGCTTTATACCGTGTATACACTTGTTATAAGTATAGCATAAAACACTGAGAAAAAACCGTCCATGTTCCAAAATGTCCTCTAAATGTTCCAAATGGTATTTTTCGTCATATTATATGGAAAATATGTAAAAAAAACAAGTAGTTTAGGTTGGAAAAAGTAAATGAATAATAGGTTCCTTGATTTGAATTTGATGAGAAATTTGAGATTGCAGCTTTGTTTGATGTTAATTTTATCTGTATACTATGGACTAACATATAATCCTATGCTATATTTTCAATATTAACAACAAGAGGTGGGAGTAGTGAAAAAAGTTGTACATTTAATATCAAATGCACATATTGACCCTATGTGGCAATGGGATTGGGAAGAAGGCGCTGGTTGTGCCCTGTCCACTTTTCGAGTTGCCGCAGAACTGAGTGAGAAATTTGACGGATATATTTTCAACCACAATGAAGCTCTCCTGTATAAATGGGTGGAGGAATACGAGCCTGAATTGTTTGAAAGAATACAAAGGCTTGTAAAAGAGGGCAGGTGGCACATTATGGGCGGCTGGTATGTCCAGCCAGACTGCAACATGCCATCCGGAGAGGCTTTTATAAGACAGATTGAAGCAGGCAGAAAATACTTTGAAGAAAAATTTGGAGTCAAGCCAACCACGGCTGTCAATCTGGACTCCTTTGGACATACGAGAGGACTTGTTCAGATATTAACCAAATTTGGATATGACAGCTATCTACATACAAGACCTGCGCAAGAAACCTGCCCGCTTGAGTCTGATACGTACATATGGGTTGGTTATGACGGCTCCTCCGTCATATGCCACAGGCCATCTTTTTACGGCAGTGCCTTGGGCAATGCAGTTGGCAGCATTGTCAATGAGATGGAAAAATATAAGGATGATGAAGTAGTACTTGCCATGTGGGGTGTTGGCAACCATGGTGGCGGTCCTTCAAGAATAGATATAGAGAGGATTGCTGAATTTATTAAAGAGCAGAAGGAAAAGGGTGTCACTGTTCTACACTCCACTCCAGAAAAGTATTTTGAAGATGTAAGGAAGAGTGGTAAACAGCTTTATGTCCATGAAAAGGATTTAAACTACCACTCGGTAGGCTGTTATACCAGCCAGGTGCTGGTAAAGCAAAAGTACAGGGAACTTGAAAATATGTACTTCATGACTGAACGCATGTGTGCGCATGCCCATGCAAATGGTCTTATGGAATATCCTCATGAAGAACTTGAAAAAGCAATGGAGGAACTCTTGCTTGCCCAGTTCCACGACTATCTGCCTGGAACCTGTACGAAGCCTGTTGAGGAAACTTGTTTGCAGAAGATATATCATGGTCTTGAGATTGTATCAAAATTGAAGGCCAGAGCGTTTTTCAATCTATGCAAGGACCAGGAAGCTGCCAAAGAGGATGCAATACCTATTCTTGTATACAACCCACATCCCTTTACTGTCGAAGGAGATTTTGAGTGTGAGTTCATGATGTGGGACCAGAATTGGACCCATACATTTGATTTGCCTACCGTGTATGAAGGCGACAAGAAGCTTCCGACACAGCAGGAAAAGGAATACAGTACAATCCCTATTGACTGGAGGAAGAAGGTTGTATTCCATGCAGAGTTGAAACCTATGCAGGTTACCAGGTTTGACTGCAGATTCAAGCGTGTAAGCGAAAAGCCAGTTCCCACAATTCTGACTTCCACAACTCATTACATTTTCTCAACAGACAGATTGCATGTAACCATAAACCGCAAAACCGGACTTGTCGACAGCTACCGGGTTGATGGTGTGGATTATCTTAAAAAAGGAGCTTTTTCACTGGAAGTCATGGATGACAATTACGATCCTTGGGGCATGACTGTTTCCAGCTTTACAGATTCCTTGGGCAATTTCTTGCTGCTTTCAGACAGCGAGGCTGCAAGATTCAGCATGCTTAAGGAAGAAATCCCTGCTGTTAGAATCATTGAAGATGGTGATGTGCGAACTGTTGTTGAAGCTGTATTTGGCTACAATGATTCAAAGGCTGTTGTTAAATATTATTTGCCAAAACACAGTACAAGTATTGATATTAAAGTGGATGTATTCTGGAATGAAAAGCAGAAGATGCTTAAACTTAACGTGCCTGGCAATTTTGAAGAGTTTGACTGCATAGGACAGGTTGCTTTCGGTCTTGAAAAACTGCCTTGCACAGGAAGGGAAAATGTCTCCCAGAAGTTTTTGATGCTTGAGGATGCAAAAGAAGACAAGGCACTTGCAGTTATCAACAAGGGGATATATGGTTCCAGTGTTCAGGATGGGGTACTAAAAATATCCTTGGTAAGGTCTGCTAGCTACACTGCCCATCCTCTTCCAGGAAGGGAGACCATGCCTCAGGAGCGTCATTCCGACTATATAGACCAGGGTGAAAGAACCTTTATTTTGCGTATTGATGCAGGCAGCAAGGAGTATATTGCAAATAATGTTGGAAGAAAGGCTCAGGTATTCAATGAAGAACCTATGGCCTTGTCATACTTTCCGCCAGCATCAGGCACTGCAGCCATAAAACCTGCGCTTTTAATTGATTCAAATCCTGTGGTTGAAGTTTCGTGTTTCAGACTGGCAGATGACGGAAAGAAATATATTCTCAGACTGTTTAATCCATCGGGTGTTGACCAGATAGTAAAGATTAAGCTACCTGCTATGGATGTGGAATCTTGCGTGATTGTAAAAGCTCGTGAGTTTGCAACTTATAGGATTGACAAAAGTGGAATAAGTGAATTTTAAAAGTTTAAAAGGCGGTCTTTAAACAGGCTGCCTTTTTTCTACCTTTAAATTTTTTTGAGCGTGGGATATAATATGGTGTAGAAAAGATGAAAGAGGAATGTTATGAAGATACTGCATGTGAATGTGGTTTATGCTGTTGGCAGTACTGGTAAAATTGTATATGACATTCATAAATCTCTAATTGACAAGGGTTATGAATCCATTGTTCTTTACGGAAGAGAAAAAAAGGTAAAAGAGCGGAATGTGTATAAAACCTCAACCCAAATGGCGGTTGTATACAATGCTTTAAAGTCTCGGGTAATAGGGATTCCTTATGCAGGAAGCTTTTTTTCTACAAACAGGATAATTGGAATAATTAAGCGGGAGAAACCGGATATTGTACATCTTCACTGCATAAACGGGCATTTTGTAAATATCAAGAGGCTTATGTGTTTTCTTAAGGAGAATAATATAAAGACGGTGCTGACTCTGCATGCAGAATTCATGCATACAGGTTCTTGTCCTCATGCTTTTGACTGTGAGAGATATATGACAGGTTGCGGCAAGTGTCCGTATTTGTGGGATGCAACAAAGTCATATTTCTTTGACTTTACAGCGTATGCCTGGAGAAGAATGAAGAGTGCTTTTGAAGGCTTTAACAATCTGATTATCGTTGCTTCTTCGGAATGGATTTTAAGTCGTGCCCAAAAATCTCCAATAACAAAGGATTTTGAATTTTGCGTTATCAAAAACGGCATAGACACTGAGAACATATTCAAACCGGTTCCTTTTGAGCATTTGAAAGAAAAGCACAAACTAAAGGATGAGAAGATACTTCTTCATGTAACTGCAAACTTTCATGACCCAGTAAAAGGCAGCAAATACTTTGTTGAGCTTGCCAGAAAGCTTGATGGAGATAATATTAAGATTTTGCTTGTGGGAAGAAATGTGCAAGATGCACACCTTCCTGACAATGTAATAGCTGTTGGTGGAATATATGATCAGAAAGAGCTTGCAGCTTACTATTCCATGGCAGACTTGTTTGTCATAACAAGTGTAAGGGAGACGTATCCCACCGTATGTATAGAAGCTGTATCCTGCGGAACTCCAGTGGTGGGGTTTGATACCGGTGGAGTAAAGGAAACCATCCCCGAAGGAATGGGGATGGCAGTGGAGGCATACAGCGTTGACAAGCTTCATGAAGCGGTTCTTGAGTATATTGACAAAAAGGACAGTATACCCAAGGAAGTCAAAGAAGAAGCAAGGTATAGAAACAGCAAGGAGAGAATGGCAAGGGATTATCTTAAAGTGTATACGGAACTATATAATCGAAAGATATAGAGAGGTAAGAGGAGGTAAGAGTATGAGGAAGTACATAAGCTTGTTTCTTTTTGTGTCTGTCTTGTTTTCATTGATTTTTTGCCGGATGGTTTTCCATGCGGATGGCAAGGTGGTGGATTTGTATGACTCCGATAGAGAGACAGACATTTTTGATCTGGAAATTGGCTCTACATATGCTGTAAAGTTTCATACAGATGAAGTAATCAATGAGTTCCATTTGTATATTGAAAATGCCCCGGTCAACCGCAGCAGACTTACATTGAGTTTGGTCCCATGCGATTCAACTTATGGAAAAACAATACGAAGACAGCCGGAATTTACAAAAACATATGAGAAGTTTGGAAGAGATACATGGCTTGTACTTAATGTAGACAGCTTAAAAGCGGGAGAGTACCTCATTGTTATTACACCGGAACAAGGGAATATCAAGCTAAGGGCAAGTATTGACAATGTGGATAAGGCAATATTCTATGAAAATGCATCCGCTTTGGATATCGATATTTATGCAAGAGTTGTATTTAATACAGGGAATGGTGAAGATTTGAAAAATGTGTCTGATTTTAATAATGAGTTTATGGCCAAGCCTGACACATGGGCATGTACCGACGGTCTTGGCAGAAGTCTTCCTTTATGGGAGGATGCAGGAAAGAAAAGAGAAGGAAAGTATGTCGGGCTGTTCTTCCATACATGGCATTCAAGATTTTCTGCCCACAGCTTTGCAGACATATCCCGGATACTTAAGCAGAACCCAAATGAGAAAAACTATTCAAATATTGATTGGGGCAACAAGTATTCCTACTTCTGGAGCGAGCCCATCTGGGGCTATTACGATACAAGGGATAGATGGGTCCTTAGAAAGCAGGCAGAGATGCTGGCTGATGCAGGTGTTGACGTTATCATAATGGACAACACCAATGGCACCGATATATTCAAGGAAGGACTTCTTGCTCTGCTTCAGGTCTTTTCTGAAGCAAGGGCGGATGGAGTCAAAACACCACAAGTTTCCTTCATGCTGCCGATGTTTGGTCCATACGAAGATACTGCAAATCAATTGAGACAGCTTTATGATTTGATTTATTCAAAGGGAAGATACAAGGATTTATGGTTTTACTGGAAAGGAAAGCCCTTGATTATGGGTTGTCCTGATGCTTTGATGGAATATGACCCTGTGGACAAGGAGATTCTTGATTTCTTCACTTTCCGGCCAGCAAACCCTTCATACAGGGAAGACCATGCACAGGTATTTGACGAAAAAGGAAATGTACAGGTATATATTCATCCGCCAGAGGGATATATTACCTGGCAGTGGATATCAGTAATTCCACAGCAGGTAGCTTACAACGAGGATGGAACACCGGAGCAGGTGTGCGTTTCCGTTGCCCAGAACTGGAGCAATGAACAAGGGCTTACACCCATGAGTTTTAGCGAACCTGAGAAACTTTTTGGCAGATCCTATTCCACACTGCTAAAAGGGCATGACAAGAGGGAGAATGCTCATTTGTACGGAAAGAACTTTGAAGAACAATGGGAATACGCTTTGAAAGTGGACCCTGAATTTATCTTCATAACCGGATGGAATGAGTGGCGCGCAGGATTAAATGAGGAAATCTGGGGAGTAAGGAATGCCTTTGCAGACACCTTTGACGACAACAACAGCAGGGACATAGAGCCATCAAAAGGAGAGTTGAAGGACCACTATTACTACCAGATGGTATCATATATTCGCAAGTTCAAAGGGGTATCCGCGCCGCCAAGGGTGTCCGAACCCCAAACAATAGACATACACTCCGAAGAGGACCAGTGGGAAAAAGTGACCCCATATTTTGCATCGTATCCTGGCAACAATATTGGAAGGGATTACAGAGGTTACGGAGACATGCACTACCAGCAGGAAGGCAGTGTTAATGATATCATTGGTGCAAAAGTGGCAAGAGATGATGAATACATATACTTCATGGTGGAAACCAGGGAAAAGATGCAATTTGGCAGCAATTTCATGCGGCTGTTTATAGATATCGAAGGCAAGGAATTGCCTGACTGGGAGACTTTTGAGTATGTTGTCAACAGGATTGCTCCGGGGCAGAAGGCTGTGGTTGAAAGGTCTTTGGGTGGCTGGAACTGGGAGAAGGTTGGAGAGGTGGAGTACTCCATTAAACACAACCGACTGCAGCTAAAAATTCCAAAGTCCATGCTGGGGATTGAAGGTGATCAATTTACAATCAACTTCAAATGGTCCGACAACATGAAGGAAGAAGGAGACATAATGGACTTCTATGTGAATGGAAATGTTGCTCCTGGTGGACGATTCAAGTACAGGTATTCGACTGTAAAATACAAATCAAATAGCTTTGGCACATGGAAGCTTGTATTAGTTGTTGTTTTGGTGCTTGCAACTGCTGGTTTGGCCTTTGCTGTCGGATTGAGGAAGAGGAAGAAAAGGGGAGGTGCTTTGGAGCGGTCAGATAGGGATTAT
>LSQX01213126.1_pt1 | contig 19338 bp, 20 predicted proteins | sample 654561 | NCBI WGS metagenome assembly LSQX01 (sample SAMN04489861, study PRJNA283612) | anaerobic digester metagenome | isolation source: 4 biogas reactors fed with cattle manure at either 37C or 55C with and... | place: Denmark: Kongens Lyngby | collected 2014
CTTCAAAATCACATCGAAAAAATAAATAATTAAATTATTTAAATCAACATAAACAGAGGCTACTTCTTAAGAAGTAGCCTCTGTTGTTTTTTAACTTATAAATTTATAGCTTTTGTCAAAGATTCCATTAGCAATTTGTTTTCCTCAGGCAAACCGATCGTTACTCTAAGAGCTTTTTCCCCTCGGAAAGATAGAATTCGAATGAGAATTCCATTCTTTGCTAGACGAGCATGTACCGCCTCTGCATCATTAACAAAAAATAAAATAAAATTAGCAAATGATGGAATGTATTTTATCCCCTTATCGTCGAAGAAAGCAGATAAGTTAGCTCTTTCTTCGATTTCTGTTTTCAAGCTTTTATTTACGAAAGCGTCGTCATCGAGAGCAGCTTCCGCACCGGCAGCAGCGACCTCTGTAACACAGTAGGGCTCTCGAACTTTAAAAACATATTTAAGAAGTTCTGGGTTTGCTGCAACCCAACCTAAACGTAGTCCAGCTAAACCATATATTTTTGAAAATGTTCTGCAAACAACAAGATTAGGATATTTTTTCAGAAGAGGAAACCCTGATTCAACAAGTCCTCCGGAAAATTCTATATATGCTTCATCTAATATAAATAGGGCTGTTTTTGGAGCGGCTTGAATTATTTTCTCAATATCGTCAAGCGATGCCGCGGTACCAGTAGGGTTGTTGGGATTACAGAAAAAAATCATTTTTGTCTTTTCCGTAATTGCATTTATATGACCAGTAATATCAAGCGCCATTTTATTCGTCATTGGCACAAAAACAGGATTCGCCCCCATTATTCTAGCGGTGTCGGCATAGACAGAAAAAGTTAGCTCTCCACAAATAACATCGTCATCGCTGTTCAAAAAAGCTCTTCCCAACATAGTGAAAATGCCGTCAAGTCCGTTTCCTGTTAGTATTTGCTCCGGTCGAAGACCATAAACAGATGCAATTTTTTTACATAGAGAGCTGCTTCTACTTTCCGGATATCGATTGCCCTTTTTGAGAGCACGAGTCATTGCATCAAGAGCCTTGGGAGAAACGCCCATGTTGTTTTCGTTAGCATGTATTTTTAAACAATTTTCCGGCACTTCTCCGGGATCATACTCTTCAAAGTTTCTTATTTCGGGTCGTGCCATATTTGAAAAGATATCTATCTCTTTTTTCAACATTATCATCTCCTGTTTGCAAAACGAGTAAACAGGTGCTATTATATATCGCATGTGAAAAACTATCAAGCTATCATTTTAATAAAGTAAAGTGATATATTATAAAAAGGGGTTGCTAACATGAATAGAACACCCAAAGGATGTAGCAATATAGGCGGTTCTACCGCAGCGAAACTAGAATTTTGTAGAAACAGTGCAATGGAATTATTTGCTTTTTATGGATATAAACCTTTTAGTCCGGCGGAACTACAGCTTGTAGAAAGTGTTTGGGGTAATGTTTCAATATCGCGAGCAAAACGACTTATTCCGGTAATGTCTCCTTTTGGCCAACCTTGCTTTCTTCGCGGAGATTTAACTTTGTCTGCAGTTGCCTTTCTTTCGTCATATTTTAATAGTGATGAACGTCCGCTTCGTCTCTCTTATGCTGACAGAATTTTCTCCGTACCTGAGCCACCCAAGACAAATCTTGAAGAAAATCAAATTGGAGTGGAGCTAATCGGTTGGGAGAGCTCGGGCGCTGATGTGGAAATTAGTGTGCTTCTCTTTAGACTTTTGGATAAGCTTTCAATAGAAGACTCTATTGTTGTCTTTGGAGATGCGTCAGTCGTGTCATATATTTTTAAAAATTTGCCAAATAATGCTGGAGAAGAACTTGTGAATGCGCTTCAAGAAGGCTCATATACTAAATATATGGAAATATTGAACAAACTAGAACTTACAGACGAAAAAGATCGCTTGTTGAGAGCCCTTCCATCATTGAAAGGAGGTCTTTCTGTAATAGACGAAGCTATGGGAATGATTGATAAGCCGGACGTTCTATTACCTTTAAAACGCCTCTGCGAAGCTCTTGTAGAACTGGGATATGAAGACCGAATAAGAGTTGATCTTTCTTTTGTCAGAGACCTTGGCTATTACAGTGGTCCTATTTTTAACGTGTACTCCTCCAAGAAAGGTTCTTTGCTTGGCGGCGGCGGTCGTTATGATGGGCTTCTTTCAAAAGTAGGAATAGAGGGACAGGCTTCTGGTTTTGCACTAAATCTTAAAGATCTTGCCACATATTGTGTTGATGAATCTCCATCTCCATCACTGATGCTTTGGTGTGGAAGTCCAGAGAATGCAGTAGAGGGATTGCGCTATGCAGACAGCCTCTATAAAAAGGGAATTTCTTTTGAGTTGAGCTGGAACAATGATAAATCAGATTCCATAAGGATTGCCAGGCTTAGAGGTTATGATTGGTGGATCGATTATAAAGGTAAAGAAGTAATATCATTAAAAAAAGAAGAGAAATTGAATATAACAGAATTTGAAGGGCGAGTGTTCTCATGTTAACGTTTGCCTTGCCTACAGGACGATCACTTGCTTATGCAATAGAAATACTAAGTGGAGCAGGATTGCCTGTCGAAAAATTAAAAAAAGCTGGCCGTAATCTTGTCATAGAAGAAGGAAGTTTTCGTTACCTTCTTTCAAAACCTGCAGATGTCCCTGCTATGGTCTATTACGGAGTTGCCGATCTCGCACTTGCAGGTAGTGATGTAATAGAAGAAGCAGAGATAGCACTTACTGAGTTATTGGATACAGAACGAGGCAAGTGTGTTATGGCGGTGGCAGGACCGGCAGCGATAGCTGAAAAGTTTAAAGGAGATATCAGTGGGCTGATGGGTCTTAAAGTTGCGACAAAATACACAAGAGTCGCGGAAAAAACTTTTGCTTCATGGGGCGCCCAGATAAAATTATTGAAACTTCATGGCTCGGTTGAACTTGCTCCAGCACTCGGACTGAGTGACTGCATATTTGATATTGTAGAGACAGGTTCTACACTTCGTGCCAACGGACTTATTGTTATAAAAGAAACGTCTCCTGTTTCTCTGCGTCTAGTGGCCAGCAGAGGAGCTGTTCAGATGAACTGGACATCTATGGCTGAAGTTGTTGAGTCTATAGAAAAATATGTTAAAGATAGCGCAAAAACAATACAATAAGCATAATTTGTCGTAAAATGGTTTAAGTAGCGCAGAATAGCTATTTAATATTTATAGATGTATCCAATTTTGTTCATGGGAGATGGCATAAATGAAAACTGAAGTTATACGCAAAACAAAAGAAACACAAATATCACTTACTCTTGAATATCCAGGGACAGAAAGAAACATCGATACTGGCTGTGGATTTCTTACTCATATGATTGATTTGATGTGCCATAGAGCTGGACTTGGAATAACTATTGAAGCTAAAGGCGATGTCGAAATCGACTATCACCACCTTACTGAAGATCTCGGAATTGCTCTAGGACAGGCTCTTCGCACTATTGCAAAAGAGAGCGGAGGAATAAATAGATACGGATGGTGCATGCTTCCAATGGATGCGTCCCTTGCACGTGTAGCTCTTGATTTTAGCGGACGAGGCGGAGCATATTTTAAGGGTGGCTTTCCAACGGAAAAATGCGGAGATTTTGATATGGAACTAGTATTTGAATTTTTTCTCGCTTTAGCGCGTGAAGGCGGAATTACTCTGCACATTGGAATACTAGAAGCAGATAACTCACACCATGCCGCAGAAGCAATATTTAAAGGCGTTGGAATGTCTATTAGACAGGCACTAATTCCTGCTTCCATTGATCCTAGCACAAAAGGAAAGTGGCTTTGATATTACTTCCAGCTATAGATCTTTATGAAGGGAAAGTTATACGTCTTTCGGAGGGGGATTTTTCACGCAAATCATATTATGACGTTTCTCCGCTCGATGCTGCAAAAAAAATTCTTGATGCCGGATGTGACTACATACACATAGTGGATTTAGAAGGAGCTAAGCTTGGAAAGCCTTGCCATCTAAAAGAATTAGAAAAGATTGCGTCACTTGGTATGTTTACACAGTATGGAGGAGGGCTTCGTTCGGAAGGCTCAGTGAAAGAAGCTCTCGAATCTGGAGCAGACAGAGTCATGATAGGAAGCCTTCTTTTTAAAAACCCCGATATGCCAAGTCTTATTAGCAATGAATTTGGTGTTGCTGCAATGCCTGCGATAGATATAAAAGATGGCAAAGTTGTTCATTCTGGATGGCTAGAAAATACAGAACTTACTGCAGCGAATGCGATAAAAACTTTATCGAAGACAGGGTTCAAAGTTTTCCTCGTCACAGATACTGAGAGAGACGGCTTGATGAGTGGAATTAGAACGGAACTCTATAGTCCTCTTATCAGTGATAGCTACGAAATAGTTGCCGCTGGCGGAATTACAACAGATAAAGACATAATCGCGCTGGCAAAAATCGGAGTTAGTGGAGCTGTAGTAGGAAAAAGCCTTTATGAAGGTGGAATAACTCTGAAAGAAGCACTTAATGCCGCAAAACTCGGAGGACAATAATTATGGATATAAATGTGAATCTTGTTAAATTTAATGATAAAGGTTTAGTTCCGGTAGTTGTTCAGGATGCTATCAGTGCAGAAGTTTTGATGGTCGCATGGGCAAATGCTGACTCGTTAAAGCTAACGGCAGAATGCGGAGACCTTGTTCTCTGGAGTCGTTCACGCGGGGAGTTATGGCGCAAGGGAGAGACAAGCGGGAATGTAATGCGCTTGCTTGAACTTCGAATAGACTGCGATGGAGACACTCTGCTTGCCATAGTAAATCCTATTGGTCCAGCATGCCATACAGGAGCGCGCACCTGCTTCTTCCGCAGTTTTTATGGTAAAGAAGATTCTACAGAGAGTACTTTCTTAGGACGTCTTTGGTATTTTCTTAATAAACGTAAAAATGAAAATCCGAAAGAAAGCTACACTGCCAAGCTTTTGGCCAGAGGTGCGTCACGTGTTGCGCAAAAAGTTGGCGAAGAGGGCGTTGAAACGGCACTTGCCATTGCAACAAATGATAAAGACGGCTTCTGTTATGAAGCCGCAGACTTGCTCTATCACCTTCTTGTCGGATGTATAGCAACAGGAGTTTCAATTGATGCAATTTTAAGAGAGCTCGCTTCTCGTAACAAGGAAAAGTAAAACTGGTAACTAAAATTGATCAGATTGTTACTTGTGATGCCGCTATTGAAAAGGGCAACTTTTTTGCTTGTTTGTAACATACATAAAAGAGCGACGCCGCGGTATTTTTAATGTTTAAAGGTAGTATAGAAACGCTGAAGGGGGCAGAATAATGAATGTTCGAAGAATAATTCCCTGTCTTGATATAAAAGACGGAAGAGTGGTTAAGGGAGTAAATTTTGTTGATTTTCGTGACGCAGGTGATCCTGTCGAATGTGCAAAAGCATATCAAGACGCCGGAGCAGATGAAATAGTTTTTCTTGATATCTCAGCCACCAGTGAAGGACGTGACACCGTAGCGTGTCTAGTAAGCAAAGTTGCAGAGCAGCTTTCTGTTCCGTTTTCTGTAGGCGGAGGAATTCGTACTGTGAATGACATGAGTGCGATACTTGACGCAGGAGCTGATAAAGTTTCTTTAAATTCGGCAGCTGTAAAAAATCCCTCCCTTATATCAGAAGGAGCGGAGGCATTTGGTAGCCAGCGTATTATTGTTGCGATAGATGCGAAACAAAAAGCTGAAGGAGGCTGGGAAGTTTATACAGCCGGAGGGAATAATGCCACTGGGCTAGACGCAGTTGAATGGGCAATGAAAGCAGAGCGTCTCGGCGCAGGAGAAATTCTTTTGACAAGCATGGATAAAGATGGCACAAAATCAGGTTATGATCTGGAACTTACCGCGGAAATCAGTAGCAAGGTCAAAATTCCCGTGATAGCTTCCGGAGGAGCGGGAACATACGAACACTTTTATGATGTTCTTACAAAGGGAAAGGCAAGTGCAGTTTTAGCTGCCTCGCTCTTTCATTTTAATGAAATTTCTATTCCAAAACTTAAAGAATATTTACAAAAACGGGGCATTTTAGTGAGTAAATAGTCCCGCAAAAAGCGAAAGAAAAGCAACATTCGCTAAGCAACTTTCAGAATTTGACTCGTAACAGATTGTACAAGAAAAGGGGCGTTTTTGAAGCCATAAAACATGCTGCATAGATAAAAAACAAGTCTGTCCTTTAAAATTAATTAAGGACAGACTTTTCATATGTGCACTAAAGATTGTGCTTTTTATATAGTGATTGTTTTTAGCGAATCAGTTTATTGAAAAATTATATTATTTCTTTAGGCGTAAAGTAGCCGCCATTGCGTGAGCAGAAAGTCCTTCGTTTCTTGCCATAATATCAGCAGTATGAGCAAGTTCTTTTATTCCAACTGCTGTAATGCGCTGGAAAGTACAAACCTTTAGAAAAGTCATTACAGACACTCCGCCTGTGTAACGAGCTGCGCCGCTTGTTGGCAGAGTATGGTTTGTTCCTGCTACATAATCGCCAAAAACCTCAGCGGCTCCCTCTCCAATAAATAAAGAGCCGTAATTACGAAGCAAGGGTTCTATGGAATCGGGATTCGAAATATTTATCTCAAGGTGTTCTGGCGCATGGTCATTTGCAATCTCAGCTGCTTCTTCAAGAGAGTCGACAATAATTATCTGTCCATTGTTTTTCCAAGAAACAGAAGCAACATCAGCTGTGTCTAACTCAAGCAGCTGTCGCTCAATCTCTTTTTCTACATTTTTGGCAAGTTCCAACGAAGTAGTAACAAGAATTCCTATTGCATCAAGATCATGCTCTGACTGTGCCAACAAGTCAGCTGCAACTATATCGACACGAGAGTCGGCATCGGCAATTATGAGTACCTCACTGGGTCCTGCAATAAAATCTATTCCTACTTGACCATAAACTTGTCGTTTAGCTTCCGTTACATATTTGTTTCCAGGGCCAACAATCATTGCGACAGGCTGGATGCTTTCTGTTCCATATGCGAAAGCTGCAATTGCTTGTGCTCCGCCAACTGCATAGATTTCATCAGCACCTGCTATGCGAAGTGCAGCAATAGTTGCTGGATGTGGAAGAGTGCTCCCTTGCATTGGAGGAACAGCAGCACAAACTCGCGGCACTCCAGCCACCTTTGCTGGAATTACAAGCATAAGGGCAGACGAAAAGAGAGGATAACTGCCTCCGGGAACGTAGCAACAGCAGGAATCTACTGGTATAACCTTGTGACCCAGGAAAACTCCGGAAGAGGTTTCTGTAGACTCAACAGAGTGCAGACTACTTGCCTGTATTTCTGCGAAATTCTATATATTTTTTGCAGCGAGTTCAATTGCTTCGCGTAGTTCTTTCGAAATACTCGAGCATGCCTTTTCGATTTCCAAGTCAGAGACTCTGAAGGATTCAGCGGGAGCTCCTCCGAATTTTACGTTGTACTCAGAAAGAGCCTTGTCTCCATCACGTCTTACTTTTTCAATAATTTCTTTCACAGTTGAAAACACAGAAGAAGTATCTTCGACCTTTTTCTTCATTGCTTCCTTATATATGTACATTAGAATCACTCACAATCGTGTATTATTTCGTCAAGTTAAAATAACACTATAAACAGGGCGTGTCAACAAAAATCAGTCAACGAAACTCTTTCTAAATCATGTACTAAGAGTTAGCTTTAAAAGAGTGACCGAAAACCTTTGTGCATAATAAGAAGTTGTAATTTAGTATATATTAACAAAAACCGTCAAAAAAATGTGATTAAGAACAATCAATTGAATAAAAAAGACATAGACATTAAAAACAAAAAGTCAGGGAATCTTGCAGTAACTTAGAAAAACAGTAATTAAAAATCATGAAAAAGTTTTATAATCAATCAAGTTGTGTTAAAATCGGACCTTGGTGTTATGAACTAGAGTTACATGGAAAAGTAGATTAAGGATAAGGGCTCGTGTATTTCGATTTCCCTTTGCACGACATTTTGTAACATTCGAGAAAGAGGCAGGGTAAAGATGTCATTATCGAGTGCAGAAAGATTTTTGAAAGATCTTTTAACAAATCCTTCATTTTTATTAAAAATAGCAGAGCTTCCAGAAGCTGAGATTGCACCTGCTCTCAGACAGGCCGGGTTCAATTTTACGTCTAGAGAAATTGATGATTTAGTATGTAAAGAATTTTATAATATAAAGAACAGGCTTCATTTAGGAGAAGGGGATGTACGTGATCTCATCATGCAAAAGTGGGGCAAATATATGCCATAAACATTGCTTCTGTACAACGTTTCTTTCCCAAAAATTTTCCTAATATGTGCAAAGAATCTCTTTATTTTTACGACAATGATGATAGAATTATCAAATTATATATGGGGCAGAGTTATTTTTTGCGCTGTAGATGTTTTATATGTAAAAACACAAGTCGAGCTAAATGTTCAAGGAGGAAAAATAAATGAGACTTCCATCATTCTGCGGAGGAATACATCCACCACAGAATAAAGAATTAACTGTAAACAAAGAAATAGAAAATTATTTGCCCACCGGTGAGCTAGTTTTTCCAATGGCGCAGAATATTGGTGCCTTAAACGAGCCTGTAGTAAAAAAGGGTGACACGGTACTAGTTGGACAAAAAATTGGAAACAACAATGCATTTGTTTCTGCACCGATTCTTTCAAGTGTTTCAGGTACAGTCAAAGATGTTGGTATGCGTCTTACCTCATGTGGAATGCTTGAAACATGCGTAGTAATCGAGAATGACGAAAAATATGAAAAAGACTTATCTTGGATTCCTTTGCCAAATTACGAAAATAACGATCCAAAAGAATATATCGCACGCATACGTGAAGCCGGAATCGTCGGTTACGGTGGCGCAACCTTTCCAACTGCAGTAAAACTTACGCCTCCAGATCCAAAGTGTATTAAATGGCTTATAGTTAATGCTGCTGAGTGTGAACCATATTTGAATTGTGACAATAGGCTCATGATTGAAGAACCAGGAAAAATTGTTAAAGGACTAAAGCTTTTAATGAGGCTTTTTCCCGAGGCAGTGGGTGTTATTGGAATAGAAAGTAATAAACCCGAAGCCATTGCAGTAATGAAGGAAGAGCTAAAAAAACAAAACGCATTTAAAATATCTTTACAGCCTCTTGTGGTTAAATATCCTCAGGGTGCCGAAAAAATGTTGATAGAGGCTCTGACAAAGCAAGAATATGTTATGACAGCTCTTCCAGCAGATGTAGGCTGTCTTGTTTTAAACGTTCGTACAGTTCACCAGATATACGAAGCAATAGCCGAAGGACTCCCTTCTACAACTCGCGTTGTCACAGTAACAGGAGATGCTATTGTAAATCCAAAAAACATACGTGTTCCGTTAGGCACTTCTGTCAGAGAGCTTATAGAGTTTTGCGGCGGATTCAAAGAAGAGCCAGCCAAAATAATTTCTGGTGGCCCTATGATGGGGATCACACTGCGCTCAATGGAAGTTCCTGTTGTAAAGGGAACTTCTGGCATTCTCGCATTAACCAAAAAATCAGCACATCTAAAAGAAGAGTTTGCGTGTATCCGTTGCGGACGTTGCGTAGAGGCCTGTCCAATGGGACTGTTGCCAAACACCTTAAACAAAGTTGTACTTTTACGTGATTATGTAGCATTTGAAGAAACCGGCGGGCTCAACTGTATCGAGTGCGGTTCTTGCTCATACGTATGCCCTGCAAACCGTCATCTAACACAGACCTTCCGAGATGGAAAGGTAACTGTAATGGCAATAAATAGAAAGGCGGCTGGAAAATAATGGAAAAACTTTTGACAGTCTCAAGTTCTCCGCACATTCATGCAGACCAGGACACACAGAAAGTAATGCTTTGGGTACTTGCCGCTCTTGTGCCTTCAGGACTTGCAGGAGTATATTTCTTTGGTATGCGCGCTTTCGTGCTAATGCTAGTCTGTGTAATCACTTGTCATCTTTCAGAATTCGTCTGGCAGAAACTAGCAAAGCAAAAAATAACTATTAATGACTGTTCTGCTGCCGTTACTGGACTTTTGCTTGCATATAATCTACCTCCATCAATGGAGTATTGGAAGGCAATAATAGGCTGTATTTTTGCAATCATAGTAGTCAAACAATTCTTTGGCGGTATTGGTTGTAATATCGTAAACCCCGCTCTTGCTGGACGTGCAATGATGGTCGTAAGCTGGCCCGTAGCTATGACAACTTGGACTATTGATGGTGTTTCAAAAGCAACTCCTTTAGCTTTGCTAAAACTTGGCGGAGAAACTGTTGGCGGAGTCAGCATGGGCATGCCTCTAGGCACAAAACTTCCTCTTCTCTATGACTTATTTATTGGGAACGTTGCTGGTTGTGTGGGAGAAACATCCGCCTTAGCTCTGTTAATTGGTTTTGCCATTCTTCTTTACAAGGGAATAATCAAGTGGCAAATTCCTGTTGTCTATATCGTTACAGTAGGTATTCTGACCGCAATATTTGGCAGACCTGGATTCTACGAAATATTCGCAGGGGGTCTCTTCATTGGAGCCATTTTCATGGCGACAGACTACACAACTTCTCCAATGACGACAAAAGGACAGGTCATCTTTGCCTTAGGATGCGGACTTATAACTGCTCTTATAAGAACATTCGGCGGATATCCCGGCGGAGTTTCTTTTTCGATACTTATAATGAACGTCACTGTTCCTTTGATTGATAAATTTACGCAGCCTCGTATCTTTGGGGAGGCTAAATAAAAATGAGCAAAATTTTTAGACTATCTTTCGTGCTTCTCCTTATCACAGCAGTCACAGGAATTATTTTAGGCGGTGTTCAAACAATTACGGCTGAACCGATTCGTCTGACAAAGGAGCGCGAACATCGCGAAGCCCTCGAAATCACGTTGCCAGGGGCAACAGAATTTAAAATGCTTAAGATAGGTACTGACCCCAAAGGAATGATTAAAGAAATCAATATAGGAACTGCCGGATCCGAACTTGTTGGTTATAATTTTAATGTTCTTACAAAGGGATACGGTGGACTGATGGAGCTAGTTGTCGGCATAGGAAAAGAAGGACAAGTTAAAGGGATTAAAATATTAGTCCTTAATGAAACTCCGGGACTCGGTGGAGAAGCTACAGCCCCTAAGTTCTTGAATCAGTTTAAAAATAAAATCGTGCAAAAGTTCGACGTAATAAAAACTCCATCTAATAAAGATACCCAGATACAAGCCATCTCAGGTGCAACAATAACATCAGATGCTGTTGTTGATGGAGTCAACGAGGCAGTAGATTTTTGGAACAAGAACTTTAAAGAGGAGGGCGCGAAATAATGAGAAATCCTCTCAAGTTAATAAAAAACGGTATTTTTACAGAGAACCCAATTTTTGTTTTTGTTCTTGGGTTATGTCCTGCTCTAGCAACAACGTCAAGCGCAACAAACGGTTTTGGAATGGGAATTGCTGCCACAATGGTTCTCATGGGTTCAAACGTTGCCATATCAGCGATACGTAAAATCATTCCTGATGAAATACGAATCCCTGCGTACATTGTAGTAATTGCTGGATTTGTCACTGTAATACAGCTTTTAATTACTGCATATGCTCCGACTCTGGATAGATCATTAGGAATATTTATTCCGCTTATCGTTGTAAACTGTATAATCCTTGCTCGTGCAGAGGCATTCGCCTCTAAAAACAGTATAATGGATTCTCTTTTTGACGGCATTGGCATGGGACTTGGCTTCACTCTAGCACTTACTTTCGTAGGCAGTGTTCGTGAACTTCTTGGCAATGGCACCATCTTTGCTTTTCGGATTATGCCATCAGCATATCAACCCGCTTTGCTTTTCATACTTGCCCCGGGTGGATTTATAACACTTGGAATTCTTATAGCCCTTTTTAGATATATCCAGATAAGAAAAGAAGAGTGTGCAACAGGAGAAGACTCTGCTTACGACGGATGGGAAAAACTCGGAGGCTGCGACGGTTGCGGATTAAACGCAGTTTGTGGCGGCGGGGATTCTTCCGTCACATGTACAGAAGAAAACAAGGAGGCTGATGCATAATGATGTCGCTTCTTGCACTTTTTATCTCTGCCATATTTGTAAATAATATTATACTTTCACGTTTCCTTGGCTGCTGTCCTTTCCTTGGAGTATCAAGCAAGCTCGAAACAGCGAAAGGTATGGGAATAGCCGTTATTTTTGTAACAGTAATGGCCTCATTAATGACTTGGTCGGCCTATGAGTTTATTCTTGTTCCTTTGGGACTCGAATATCTATATACGCTATCCTTCATTCTTATAATTGCTGCGCTTGTTCAGTTTGTTGAAATAGTCCTTAAAAAGCTACAACCCGGACTTTACAAATCTTTAGGAATTTTCCTTCCTCTGATTACTACAAACTGTGCCGTTCTTGGCGTCGCTGTTCTCAATATGAATGAAAAATATTCACTACTTCAGTCACTCGTACATGCTTTGGGAGCATCTCTTGGATTTCTGCTCGCTATCATTCTCATGGCTGGAATACGTGAAAGAATAGAGACTAACCAGAATATACCTAAATGTATGCGCGGACTTCCAATCGCGCTCGTAACAGCCGGACTCATGTCAATAGCCTTCATGGGTTTCATCGGAATAATAAAGTAGGAGGCGCGTAAAATGACCGGAATTCTTTACCCTGCACTCATAATGGGTGGACTTGGACTCATCTTTGGAGCTTTGCTCGCCTTTGCTTCAGAAAAATTTTCTGTGAAAGTTGATCCGCGACAGGCCGAAGTTCGTGCAATTCTTCCCGGTGCTAACTGCGGTGCCTGTGGATTTCCAGGATGCGATGCTTTTGCAGAGGCTGTTATAGAAGGAACAACAGAAGTTTCTGGGTGCACTGCTGCAACTTCAGAAGTTATCGAAGAAATTGCGGCAATTATCGGAGTCGAGGCAAACACAGAAGGGCCAAAAGTAGCGTTTCTCAAATGCAAGGGTTCTACTGATAAAACAGTAGAAAACTGTAAATATGAAGGCGTGATGGATTGTCGTCAGGCAGCAATAATTCCAGGAAAAGGGCCAACCGCATGTTCGTATGGATGCCTCGGACTTGGCACTTGCGCTGAAGTTTGTCCTTTTGACGCAATATGTATCGAGAACGGATTAGCGATTATCGACGTTGAAAAGTGCGTTGGTTGTGGAATTTGCGTTGAGCAGTGCCCACGAGATGTTCTGATGCTCGTCCCCGAAAGTGCCAAAGTACAGGTTGCTTGCAACTCGCCTCTTAAAGGGCCCGATGTCAAAAAAGCTTGTTCTGTAGGTTGCATAGGCTGCACGATCTGTGTTAAAGCCTGCCCTGTTCAAGCAATAGAGATGGTGGATTCCCTTGCCGTCATTGACTCATCAAAGTGCATTAACTGTGGCATTTGTGCTTTAAAATGTCCTGTAAAGTGCATTTCTGATATGAGAGATAAAAACTTAATAGCAAAAACATCGAAAGCACCTTCAGCCTAAGAATCAATTAATAATATATTAAATTAAAAACGGAGTGTCCTCTCTTAAAAGTGGGCGCTCCGTTTTTCTTTAATAAAAAATATTGGTTGAATATTTAATCAATATTAGTTGTATAAGAACTTTATTGTTATTGGTACTCTTTCGCAAGTTTCGCAAACGCAGGTAGAGACTTCTCAATTTGGTCTGTGCGAACGCAGTAAGAAATGCGAACGTAACCTGGACAGCCAAATCCATCTCCAGCAACTAGCAGCAACTCATGTTTTCTAGCTTTTGTACAGAAAGCCTCTGCATTCGGCTCAAGTGCTTTAATAAATAGATAAAAAGCTCCATCCGGTTTCGCACACTTATAGCCTAGCTTAGTAAGCTCTTCATAAAGAATATCTCTGTTCTTTTTATAAATAGAAATGTCCGAAGTTTGGTCTATGCATTTTGCTATAGCTTGCTGGAAAATGCTTGGTGCACAAACGTAGCCTAAAGCACGTCCTGCACCGCATATTGCGGCATACATATCATCAGCGTTTTCCATTTTCGGAGAAACGGCAATATATCCAATGCGCTCACCCGGAATAGAAAGAGATTTGCTGTAGGAGTACGAAACGATAGTATTATTGTAGTAATTCATTAGATATGGGACTTCTATGTCATCGTAAACAAGCTCACGATAAGGTTCATCAGAAATAAGATAAATAGAATGGCCGAACTCCTTCTCTTTTTTTGAAAGAATTCCACAAACAGAACTTATTGTTTCTACTGAATAAACAACGCCGGAAGGATTATTTGGCGAATTTATTATTACTCCCTTTGTGTTTTTGTTAATAGAAGCTTCAAAACTCTCAATGTCTATCTGAAAGTCTTCAGTATCTGGGGGAATAACGACAACTTTTGCTCCAGCCGCTTCAACGAAAACAATATATTCAGGGAAATAGGGAGCAAAGACGATGAACTCATCGCCGGGAACAGTCATAGCCTTGATTGAAATTGTCAAAGCAGCAGCAGCACCCGACGTAATATATATATTGTCTGCTGTAACTTCGGTGCCGAATCTTTCATATATGTTGTTTGCAATAATTTTTCTGACTCCGACGTCACCTTGAGCTGACGTATAACTGTGAAGACATGCGGGATCAGAATTTTCTAGCAGAGCAATCAAAACTCTTTTGAGATATTCAGGTGCAGGGACATTTGGATTACCAATACTAAAGTCAAAAATTTTATCTGCTCCAATTTCTGCTGCTCTTTTCTTTCCGTATTCAAAAATTTCGCGAATGGCGGACCGTTTTTTGCCAAGTCCAAGCATTTTTTCAGAAAGCATAATAAATCCCCCATTTAACTTAATTGAAATTGATATCTTTATTAAGCACAGAATAAAAGCTCATTACTAAATAATATTATGACACAAAAAGTTTAAAAACGTAGAAGCACATCAAGCGAGCAAAGAAGTATTATTTCCTAATATATTTTATTACAGAAAGAAGATTCCAAATATTCCAAATAGAAAAAGCAGAAGCGGCGGATTCTCTCTAAAAATTTTAACGAAACTAATCAAAAGCAATCCAACTCCAAAAAGTGCCATTGCGATTGTTCCATTATGTACTGTTGCTGTAAGGGGTGCAATAAGAGAGAGAGATAAAAGTCCTGAGACAACAGGACGCAAAAGCAATTTGAATTTTTTGCTCTTCTCCGCCGTTGTTTTCTGCAGTAGAAACAGAACAATGCATAATAAACAAATTGGAGCGGCAATAAGTGAAATCGTCGCTATCAAAGAACCCAAAATACCACTCTGCTGAAATCCTACGAAAGTAGCTGCGTTTATGGCAATTGGACCAGGTGTGACTTGTGACAGCGCTAATACTTGACCAAATTGTTCCACTGTTAGCCATTCGGTTTTTGTGACAAGTTGGTATTCTATAAGTGGCAGAGTACAGAGTCCGCCTCCGAATGCTCCTATGCCAACCTGTGCAAACGCAGAAGAAAGAACCAAGAGTATATTCATATGGAGATCACTTTTTCTCTAGCGAACTGCAGAGCGATGACAAGAGCCATCGCTAGTAATGGGTGCATACGTAATCCACCTATAAGTCCTATCACAAGCAAAAAGGGGACAAAATTCCACCATCGAGAAGATAGAGTTTTTCTTACGTTTTTAAAAACAACAACAGTAATAATAGCCCCAGTTCCAGCAAGGACACCGTTAAAAAATCCTTGAACTTGTGTAACATGAGAATATTTAAGCACAAGTGGACTAAGAATCAATACGATTATAAAGGGAGGAAGAATTGCACCGAGAACGGCTACAAAACTTCCGATGAGTCCTTTATAGTGTTTGCCCATGAGCCACGATAGAGAAACGGCAATTGGTCCTGGCATTGAGGCAGCCAGACTGACTATATCGGCAAATTCATTGGGATCAATATCTTTACGTTTTTCTTGATCAAGTTGAACCATACCGAGAATAACTATGCCGCCGCCAAAAGTTACGGCGCTTATTCTAAAAAAGAAAAAGAAAAGTTCAAAAAGTGTCATTCAATCGCTTCTTTCATAAATACTAAGTCAATCATTTATTCTAGAGTAATATTAAGGTTAAATCAAATAGTTCGAGACAGTATATAGGAATAGTGTTTGTATTTTATAATACAAAGTGTAGAATATGGTTATTGCTTTATTTTTTTAAAACTAGAGGGAGTGATTCTTATGTCTTGGTTTGAGAAACAATTTAAACTGAAGGAAAATAACACAGATGTAAAGACAGAAATCCTTGCCGGACTTACCACATTTATGACAATGGCTTATATTGTCTTTGTCTGTCCCGAAATGCTTTCAAAAACAGGAATGCCTTTCGGCGCTGTCCTCACCGCAACGTGCGTAGGCGCTGCGTTCGGCACATTCTTAATGGCAATACTAGCGAATTATCCTTTTGCACTTGCTGCGGGAGTTGGTCTTATTCCATTCTTTACTTATTCAGTAGTACTTGGAATGGGTATTCCTTGGCAGACAGCACTTACCGCTGTCTTTATCGAAGGAATACTTTTTATAATTCTTACGCTTACGAAAGTACGAGAAGAGGCTGTTAACTCTCTTCCGAAAACATTAAAAATAGGTATTGCTGCAGGAATAGGGCTTTTCATAACATTTATTGGCCTTCAAAATGCAGGAATTGTTGTTAAAAATGATGCCGTTCTTGTTTCAATCACGAATCTAAGATCAAACGTCCCAGCATTACTCGCACTAGCGGGACTTATTCTTATGGTCGCGCTAGAGGTCAAAAAAGTCCGCGGAGGGATCCTTATCGGTATAGCGGCAGTAACTGTTGTCGCAATTCCTCTTGGTGTGACAACTATGCCGACAGCGATTTTCTCAATGCCTCCGTCAGTTGCCCCAATATTTTGGAAAATGGATTTCTCTGGAATAATGAACCCCAATTTTTGGATAGTTGTTTTAACTTTTTTCTTTGTTGACTTCTTTGACACCGTTGGAACTCTTGTTGGAGTTTCAAGCCGTGCAAAAATGCTTGACAAAGACGGCAATCTTCCAAGGGCTACACAAGCTTTTATGGCAGATGCGGTCGGCACTGTCGCTGGCGCAGTCTTAGGAACATCAACAGTTACCACATATGTTGAGAGCGCAAGCGGAGTTGAACAGGGTGGTCGTACTGGACTTACTGCATTGACAGTCGCGGCTCTATTTTTACTTGCTATGTTCTTTAACCCTCTTATCTCTGTAGTTCCTGCCTGTGCAACTGCTCCCGCTCTTATGATGGTTGGATGCTACATGATGATGGGCTTTGAAGAATTGGTTTTCGACGATTGGACAGAATTTTTCCCAGCACTAATGGCGTTCCTTATAATGCCTTTCGCATACAGTATTGCTGCCGGAATTGAATTCGGTATAGTTAGTTATGTTATTCTTAAAATCGTTACAGGAAAAAGCAAAGATATTCATTGGATCATGTATGTTTTGGCGGCGCTCTTCATTCTAAATCGCGCATTTCTGTAATTTACACTCGTCCCTTTTGTAAACTTATATAACTAAAGCGTTTGAGAGAGTTTAGCGAAGTATGGAAAACACACTTCGTAGACTCTCTCAAATTTTTAAAACCACATAATATCGTTGACGTAAAATAGATTTAAATACACAGCTTTTCGAGTGATAGGGAAAACAGAACCGATTGAATTGACAAATCGTTAGCACATATATATAGTTCCTCTGTTAAAGAATGGCAGGGATATATAAATTATGATAGAAACAAAGCACTCAAATTATAAAAACCGAATATTTCGTTTAACCTTAGGACTTCTTCTATATTCAGTAGGTCCCTATCTAAACATACAGTCAAATATTGGGCTTGCTCCATGGGAAGCCTTTACCATCGGGGTTTCGAACATAACCCCCCTTTCTTATGGAACTATATTGCAGCTTACTGGGCTCATTATTCTAATCCTTACTTATTTTCTTAAAGAAAAAATAGGATTGGGCACGTTAATAGATATTTTATTCATTGGTCTATTCGTGAATTTCTTTCTCTCGATAAAAATTGTTCCGATTGCTACAAATTTTTGGGTAGGATTGGCAATGTTGCTTATAGGACAATTATTTATGGCAGTTGGTAGTTATTTTTATATTGGAAGCGCTCTGGGATGCGGCCCTAGAGATTCACTTATGGTAGCTTTGGGAAAGACTTTCCCGAAGGTTCCGATAGGGATAGTCAGAGGAGTTATTGAAGGGACAGTTCTTTTTATAGGTTGGCTTTTGAAAGCAAAAGTAGGCATAGGGACTGTCGTTGCTGTGTTTGGTATTGGCTTCATGATAGAATGCACCTTCAAGTTTTTACGATTTGACGTTAAAAGAATTGAACATGAGAGTCTAATTTTTACAATAAAAACAATGCTTGCGAGTTTCAAAAAATTTTAAAATTGAATAATTTATGCTTTTAGTTATTACGTACATGGCGCCTACAAATACCCTTGAATTGAAGCTCTTGAAGCGTTATAATATGTGTGTATATAGTCGCAAATAAAGTTTTTATCGCATATTGCTTTTAATAACAACCTTTAGTGTTTTTAGAAGGGAAGATTTGCTGTAAAAACAAATAATCGAAATTTTTTGTTGAGACTAACGATTCCAGTCATTTTAATTGTGATTGCTGCTGTTGCTATGCACGTATATCAACGCGAAATAGCTCTAAAACTTCAACAACACGCTTACCAGAACTTGCGGGAGTCCGCTAATACACAGGTTATAGCTTTTAATGTTGCGCTTGAAGGAAAATATGAAATTGTTGAGTCGTTTGCGAATTTAGCTGTTCTGGGTAAAGAGTTCGATATTGAAAAAATAATTCTTTACATGGAAAAACTTATTAGAGTTTCAAAGTTTTCGAGCGTTGGTTATGCAGATATTGAAGGCAACGCGTATCTACACAACGGAAAAACCACAAAAATTAATGACAGAGAATATTTTAGAAAAGCAATAAAAGGTGAGCGCGCAATTGAATGGGTTAAAAAAGACAATCTTGAGGGAAAAGCAAGAATCATAATTTCTGTTCCAATTAAAGACGAAAACGGCGTAAAGGGTATTATATTTGCCAGTTATACCGATGAAAACTTTCGAAAGTTCCTTAATCCTCAGGGTTTTGGTAAAGAGGGATATTCTCATGTTTGCAATGTTAATGGCGATATTATTGCATCAAGCAAAAAATATGACTTTCTTACAGATAACCAAAATATCTTTGAATCGCTAAGAAGTGGTACTTTAGACAACGGCTATACTCTTGAGCAGCGGATTGCCGATGTACAAAATCACACCCCTGGTATTTTTTCCTACAAGATCCATGGCCAGCACAGATATGCGAACTATCAGCCTATCGG
>LSQX01338245.1_pt1 | contig 19334 bp, 11 predicted proteins | sample 654561 | NCBI WGS metagenome assembly LSQX01 (sample SAMN04489861, study PRJNA283612) | anaerobic digester metagenome | isolation source: 4 biogas reactors fed with cattle manure at either 37C or 55C with and... | place: Denmark: Kongens Lyngby | collected 2014
TTACAGTGTTTATATCATTGATGAGGTGCATATGCTGTCGCTGGCAGCTTTTAATGCTTTCCTGAAGACTCTTGAAGAGCCACCGGCTCATGCTATTTTTATCCTGGCTACCACTGAGAAACATAAGATCCTTCCGACTATCCTGTCGAGATGTCAGGTCTATGATTTTCACCGGATACAGGTAAAAGATATTATTTCACAGCTCCAGCTCATTGCCGATAAGGAGGGGGTTCACGCTGAAGAGGCCGCACTTAATATCATAGCACAAAAAGCAGATGGTGCGATGCGAGATGCTCTATCCATCTTTGATATGGTGGTTAGCTTCTGTGGGAAGGAGATCTCCTATCAGCAAGTGATTGAGCATCTTAATGTGCTGGATTATGATTACTATTTCAAGCTTACCGATCTCTTTCTGGGGGGTAATTATCGGCAAGCTTTCTTGATTTATGACGATATTCTGGAGCTAGGATTCGATGCCGGCAATTTCATCGCTGGCCTGGCCTCCCACTTCAGGAATCTTCTCATCAGTCGGGATGAAGAAACCATTGAGTTGTTGGAAACCGGCAGTGAAATTGCATCCCTTTACCGTCAAACTGCTGATTCGTGTAGTGTAGGGTTTCTTTATGAAGGTCTTCGCATCTTATCTGCTTGCGAGGTTAATCTGAGGCAGTCCAAAGATCCACGACTTCACGTTGAACTGGCACTCCTGAGCCTCTGTCGTATCACCGGAACAACTAATCCGGTATCCGCTGGTCCGAAAACCCCTGAACCCCCGAAAACCCCTGAAACCCCTGAACCAAAACAGAGTCCGACTAAACTGGACAATCCACGGATTAACCGTCCAGCCTCAACTCCACCTGTTAGCAATAACGGAACAACTGGTTTCACCCGTATCAACGAATTTCTAAATAGAAAAACTACTGCCAGTGAACCAAGCGTTAGCAGTCCAGAGAAAAGTAATGATCCTGTTTCTTCTGCACCGTTAACAACAGAAACCTTGCAAGAATACTGGCTTCGATTTGCCAACCGGATCAAGGAGGATCAGCCGCGGCTTTATCATACGTTGACGACACAGTTACCCATCCTGGAGGGCGAAAAGCTGGTTAAAATCAACCTGAATAATCCCCTGCAGGAGAAAGCTATCCGCAGTATCCAGGCCGAGCTCAGAGCATATCTTGGAGAATGTTGTGGAGTGAAAGGTATTGAAATTGAGACATTTGTACCGGATCAGCCTGTCGGGAAAAAGCTCTATACCTCCGAAGAGAAATACACTCATTTACAGAAGAAGAATCCCGAACTTGACCTGTTCCGTCAATCTCTTGACCTGGAGCTTGAATAAATCATGCCAATAATTCATAGGGGTCTGCTTGGTGCGATAATTGTGGACCATAACTGAAATCAAAAAACATGTCAATAATCAATAGCATTCTGAAGGGCTTTGTTGGCAATAAGGCCGATAAAGACTACAAATCGGCTCTTCCTATCGTAGAGGAGGTTAACCACTACACGGAAGAGCTGAAACAATTGTCGAACGATGACCTACGTGCCAGAACTGCAGGTTTGCGTGCCGAAATCCAACAGGAGATCAGGGCAGAGCAGGAGGAGATCAACAGCATCAAATCGGCTATTGAGAAAGATGAAATCCCCATGGCAGACCGCGAAAAGTCTTTTCATCAAGTCGACCGCCTGGAACAAAGCATCAAAGAGAAAATTGAAGCCAAACTGAATTCCATACTTCCCGTGGCATTTGCAATCGTTAAGGAGACAGCGAGGCGATTCAGAGATAATGAGATACTTGAGGTTACTGCCCAAGATTTCGACCGAAACTTGGCAGCTCAAAAGGATAGTATCGAAATAAAAGGTGACAAGGCCTATTGGATGAATCGGTGGATGGCAGGAGGGAACGAAATCACCTGGGACATGGTCCACTATGATGTGCAGTTGATCGGAGGTTTAACACTCCATCAGGGGAAGATTGCTGAGATGGCAACCGGTGAAGGGAAAACCCTCGTGGCAACCCTCCCGGTATTCCTCAACGCACTTCCCGGGCAAGGTGTTCATCTGGTAACTGTTAATGACTACTTGGCTAAACGAGACTCAGAATGGATGGGACCAATTTTCCAATTTCACGGTCTCTCAGTTGACTGTATCGATAAACACCAGCCAAACTCTGAAGCTCGCCGAAACGCTTACCTGGCCGATATTACTTATGGTACTAATAACGAATTCGGTTTCGATTACCTTAGAGATAATATGGCCATTTCACCGGACGACCTGGTGCAGCGAGGGCATAATTATGCTATTGTCGATGAGGTTGACTCCGTTCTGATTGATGATGCTCGTACCCCGTTGATCATATCAGGTCCGGTGACAAAAGGCGAAGATCAGCTTTTTGGTGAGATGAAACCACGGGTGGTCAAACTGATGACTGCCCAGCGCAACATCTTTAATGAAACTTTTGCCCAAGCGAAAAAGCTGATCGCAGAGGGAAATGAACAAGAAGGAGGGAAACTCCTCCTGAGAGCTCATAAAGGTCTCCCTAAAACAAAAGCACTGATCAAATTCCTTAGCGAAGAAGGAATGAAAGCCCTGCTACTGAAGACAGAAAACTTCTATATGCAGGAGAATAGTAAGAATATGCATGTGGTCACTGATGACCTCTTTTTTATTATAGATGAGCGAAATAACAGTGTTGAACTTACCGAGAAAGGGATCGATCTGATCACCGGTGCCGGAGAGGACCCCGACTTTTTTATTCTTCCGGATATTGGTGTTGAGCTAACTGAGATTGAAAAGAAAGCAAAAACAGAAGAGGAACGAATCAACCTGAAAGAAGAACTGATTCGGGATTTTTCAGTTAAATCCGAGCGTGTCCACACCATTAACCAGTTGCTCAAAGCTTATGCGCTCTTTGAGATTGACGTGGAATATGTTGTCATTGAGAATAAAGTTAAAATTGTTGATGAACAGACCGGCCGAATAATGGAAGGGCGGCGATATTCCGATGGTTTACACCAAGCTATCGAGGCTAAAGAAAATGTCAAAGTTGAGGCCGCTACCCAAACATTTGCCACAGTAACCCTACAGAACTACTTCAGGATGTATAACAAGCTCTCCGGTATGACCGGGACAGCTGAAACTGAAGCAGGTGAATTCTGGAGCATATACAAATTGGATGTTGTTGTTACCCCAACCAACCGTCCCATTGTTCGTGACGATCGAGAGGACCTCGTATATAAAACCAAGCGCGAAAAGTATAATGCGGTAATTGAGGAAATTGTCAAGTTGGTGGGAGAGGGGAGAGCCATCCTGGTTGGAACAACTTCGGTGGAAATCTCTGAACTGTTGAGTCGAATGCTGAAAATCCGGGGCATTAAACATAATGTTTTGAACGCTAAGCTTCACCAACGCGAGGCAGAAATCGTTGCTCAAGCCGGCCAGCCAGGAGCAGTGACCATCGCTACCAACATGGCTGGACGTGGAACGGATATTAAACTGCATCCAGAAGTGAAAGGTGCTGGTGGCTTGGCAATCATCGGAACGGAACGCCACGAGTCTCGCCGAGTCGACCGGCAGCTAAGAGGAAGGGCCGGGCGACAAGGAGATCCTGGTAGTTCGCAATTCTTTGTCTCCCTAGAAGATGATCTCATGCGACTGTTTGGATCCGATCGGATCGCCAAACTCATGGACCGAATGGGGCTGAAGGAGGGCGAAGTGATCCAGCACAGTATGATCAGTAAATCGATCGAGCGCGCACAGAAAAAAGTGGAAGAGAATAACTTCGGAATCCGGAAACGATTACTGGAGTATGACGATGTTATGAATAACCAACGTGAGGTTGTCTATAACCGACGCCGCCATGCCCTGTTTGGTGAGCGTATTGAAATGGACCTCGCCAACATGATGTTCGATCTGAGCTCAAGCATCACGGAAGAACATAAAGCAAACGATGATTATGAATCGTTCAGGATGGACCTGATCCGATATTTAGCTATCGATTCCCCAGTGAAGGAGAGGGAGTTTATGGAAACGAAGCAGGATGAGGTAATAGATCAACTTAATAATCAGATAATCAGAGCTTTTGAAAATAAAAACCGGATCATGGCACAGCAAGCCTGGCCAGTTATTAAAGATGTATACGAGCGGGCTTCTCACCAATATGAAAATATTCTAGTGCCCATCACGGACGGTCAAAAAACGATCAACATCAGTGCTAACCTGAAAAAGTCTTATGACACCCAGAATCGCGAGTTGATCCGCTCCTTCGAAAAAACGGTTGTTCTAGCTACCATTGATGAAGCCTGGAAAGAGCATCTCCGTGAGATGGACGAACTCAAACAGTCGGTTCAGAATGCTTCGTACGAACAGAAAGATCCATTGCTGATCTATAAGCTGGAATCTTTCGATCTTTTTAAGACGATGATTGAGAAGGTTAACCGGGATGTGATTTCAATGCTGATGAAAGGGCAGATCCCAATTCAGCAGTCTGATCAGGTTAGAGAGGCTCAAGCGCGTCAGAAGCTCGATATGAGTAAGTATCAGACCTCCAAGACGGATGTGCCATCCTACTCTAAAGGTACATCAACAACGCCGGGGGGACCACCACAACCACGAGCAGTTCAGCCAATCAGAGTGGAAAAAAAGGTAGGCCGAAATGATCCCTGCCCATGTGGCAGTGGGAAGAAGTATAAAAACTGCCACGGTCGGCCCGATATGCAGGCCAAACCGTAACATCGTTTAAAACAATCTGTTTCGATAAGATTGATCGAGAATGGTGATCAGATTTTGTCCAGTGCGATATGAATTTTCGATTCTAGCTGTTCGCTGACTGGAACCAGAGGTAGTCGGACCCACTGTTCGGACAAACCCTGGCATCGCAGGGCAGCTTTTATGCCAGCCGGACTTCCCTCCTGAAAAATCAATCCAATGAGGGGTAACATCTCGAAATGGAGTTGTTGGGCTTCGGGCAAAACCTGTTTGTTCATTAGGCTGACCATTCGACTCATCTGTTTCGGTAAGATATTGGCTATCACTGAAATAACGCCATCCACACCAAGTGCCATCAGAGGTAGAGTCAGGGCATCATCCCCTGAAAGAACGAGAAATCCATCGGGTCTTTCTCTCAGGATGGCCATTATTTGATTGAAATTTCCGCTAGCCTCTTTAGTTGCAATAATATTTGGGAACTGATCAGCCAGTTTCAGCGTAGTTTCGGCTGCGATATTAGATCCGGTCCGACCAGGAACATTGTAAATAATGACCGGCAGGGGGCTCTCATTCGCTATAGCTTCGAAGTGGTGGAATAGTCCTGTTTGATTAGGTTTATTGTAATAGGGAGCCACTGAAAGGATGGCATCAATGCCTGACTGGGGTAACTCTTTTAGTTGCCGAATCACGGTGGCTGTATCATTGCCGCCAGCTCCCAACACAATAGGTAGTCGGCCTTGATTGACCTCCAGGATGGTGTCCACTACCAATTTCTTCTCTTCAGCTGTCAGCGTTGGGGTTTCGGCTGTAGTACCCAGGGCAACCAGAAAGTCAGTTCCACCGTTAATGGAATGTTCTACAATCCGTTTGAGGGCAGGATAGTCGATGGAGCCATTTGACCTGAACGGAGTAACCAGCGCAACGCCAGTTCCTCTTAAACTATTAGTAATCATGTTTTAAAAGAGTTTATTGATGGTTGGTGGGACCTGTTTCTCCTGTTTACTGTTAATCAATTGCAGATATTTCAGGAGGTTCTCGGTGAGTTGATTGATATCGCGATTTTCATTCAACTCAATAGCAAAATCTAAAAGTCCATTACACAATCCGGAAGCCCCAGCGGTCATTTTTGCGCGGGTATGATACAGCACATATTCCAGAGTGAAATTTGGGTTAGTCTCCAGATAAAACAGAATGTCGAAATGATGGCTAGCAAATGGGGTAATCTGAAGCTTTCGGGGTAGCTTGAGCCAGTTTAATTCCTCCTGACACACCAGCTCAACTGGTGAGCCTGGGAAATTCTTCTCATAATCAAACACATTAAGATCTTTTCTTTTCTCTGGGATGAGGAAGAAGAGGTGACATTTACGATCAATCCGATGCAAGGATCTAGCAAATTGGATCATTGCGTTTGAATGATCGATATTGCGGAGATCGGCAATGAGACCAATTTGTGTTGCTTCCTTGAGTGGCACAAAAGCTTTTTCGCTCCGGTGTTGACGGTACGCCCGGAGTAGTCCTGGAGTTATCAGTCTATGGATGAAATCTATGAACATACTCATGCAAACTTAGCAAAAAGGTGAACAGGTTAACTGGCCATGATCAAAACAGGGTTAGTTCTCCTGGCTTATCGATCAGCTGGCCAAACTCCTCCTCTGATAACAGCTTAATGTTTAGTTCCTTGGCTTTACGGATTTTTTCTGGTCCGGCATTTTCTCCTGCTAACAGCCAGGTTGTTTTCGAGGAGAGTGACCCGGAATTTTTTCCACCGTGTCGTTCGATGAGTTCTTTGATCTGATCCCGGCTGTATTTTTTAAAAACACCTGAGATCACGATAGTTTTTCCACTCAGGGCACCGGCTGGTCCATTCATCACTTTTCGGGTGCTCTTCATTTGTAATCCGGCGTTTCTTAAGCGATCGATGATGGTGAGGTTTTTTTCTCTGGCGAAAAATTCCAATAGACTTCCTGCGATTTTTTCTCCCACCTCATCCACTTGAAGCAACTCTTCAATATTAGCTTGAATCAGTTGATCCATCGTATCAAAATATGAAGCAATTTTCCGTGCTACGGTTTCACCTACATGTCTGATACCCAACGCAAATAAGACTCGCTCAAAGGGTACCTGGCGGGATGCATCGATGGATTCAATAATATTTTGGGCTGATTTTTCGGCTAATCGCTCAAGAGAGGCCAATTGGTGAGTCTTCAGATCGTAAAGATCGGCTGGATTACTAACCAATCCTTCGCGGTAAAGCAGGCTGATCGTTTCTTCGCCCAGTCCTTCAATATTCATAGCCCGCCTGCTGATGAAATGCTCGAGTTTACCTTTGATCTGGGGCGGGCACTCCTCCTCGTTTGGGCAATAGTGACGTGCCTCTCCGGGATCTTTCTTCAGCGGTGTCCCACATTCAGGACACACCTCCGGGAACTGCACTGGTAGCGCCAGGGGCAGCCTTTTTTTGAGGTTCACACCAGTAATTTTCGGAATAATTTCACCTCCCTTTTCAATAAAAACCGTATCGCCCAGGTGCAGATCGAGGATCCTGATCTGGTCTTCATTGTGAACTGATGCCCGTTTCACCGTCGTTCCGGCGAGAGATACTGGTTCCAGGTTGGCAACTGGCGTGACAGCTCCGGTGCGCCCTACCTGATAATCAATTGAGATTAATCTGGTTTCAGCGCGATCTGGCGGATATTTGTAGGCAATTGCCCATCGTGGGGATTTGGCAGTATTGCCAAGGATTTCTTGTTGTTGAAGGGAGTTAACCTTAATAACTACACCATCCGTATCGAATGGCAATTTTTTACGCTCTGATTCCCAGTACCTGATAAACTCAAACACTTCGTCCAGATTCTGGCAAACTCTCGAATAATCGGGAATCTTAAAACCCCATTCCCTGGCAATTGCCAAGTTATCGCTGTGTTTCTTAGTTGGCAGTTCCTGCCCAGCCAGAGCATAGAGGAAACAGTCGAGCCGTCGTTTCGCCACCTGGCTCGAATTCTGCAATTTCAGCGTACCGGCAGCAGCGTTTCTGGGATTAGCAAACGGTGGATCTCCGATCTCCACACGCTCTTGGTTCAACTGTTCAAAAACGCTCCTGGTGAGTATTACTTCACCTCTGATCTCAAAAACTGAAGGCCAACCTGCACCCTGAAGTCTCAACGGAATACTCTTGATAGTCAGTATATTAGAGGTAACGTCATCTCCTCTCATCCCATCCCCGCGCGTGATCCCTCTCAGCAGCTGACCCCGTTCATACGTCAGGCTGATAGCCGTACCGTCATATTTCAATTCGCAGAAATACTCAACAGCCTGACCCACTGTTTTACGTATCCGCCTATCGAATTCGACAACATCCTCACGGCTATAAGTGTTTCCCAGGGAGAACATCGGGGTTCGGTGATTTTGCTGAATGAAATCCTGATTGCGATCGTCTCCGACCCTGACGGAGGGAGAAAGGGGATCTGCCAGATCGGGATATTGCTTTTCGAGTTTGATCAAACGGTTTAAAAGTTGATCATACTCAAAGTCAGAGATGGTGGGATCGTTCAGCACATAATAGCGGTAATTATGTGTGTTTAAATCATTTCTGATTTGCTCGACCTGCTGTCTTATCTCTTCCGAGGGGGCTGTTTTCATTTGTTTAAAAATAGATCAGATTTCCCGTTTTTTTGGTATATCAACCCATAAAAATGCGTACATTTGTTCCGCAATGGTTTGTTCGGCCTGTTCTGGCCGGGCAACAAAAGGGAACCGGGTGCAAATCCCGGACAGTTTCCGCTGCTGTAATCTCCGGCAACTGTGTTGGCAACCCGCCACTGTTCCGAAAGGGAATGGGAAGGCGCCAATCACAGGGAGTAAGTCAGAAGACCTGCCATTGTTAACATAAACCAGTAGGTTCGGAATAAACCGAAAGGAATTATGAGCAAAGCAGTCACATCCTATTTTAGACACTCCATCATCCTCCTTCTGATTAAAGCCTTTACAGTAAGCGTAGGGCTTCAAGCTCAGGATATGAATGTTGCGCTGGAGGAGATCAGTATTATTGGGTCGAGAAAATCAGCCTACTCACAAGATCACCAGCTGATCTCACTGGATTCTGCTTCTCTATTCAATCATCCAGCCAGCGATCTCGGAGAGTTACTAACCCTGGAGACTAATCTGAATATTACTCGTTATGGAGGACATGGTTCGCTGAGCTCGATCCGGTTGCGTGGAAGTGCACCTGCTCATACCCAGGTGAACTGGAACGGGATTCCCCTAAATAGTACCACTACCGGAATGGCCGATCTGGGCCTGATCCCCGGGAGTATGAGCAGCCGGGTAGAGATCGTTAATGGCGCATCCGGAGCCCAGTTTGGTAATAGCACATTCGGTGGAGCTATCAATCTGGAAAACAGACCAGAATGGAATAATCGTTTCAAAATGAGAGGATTCACGGAAGTAGGATCCTGGAATCATGTTGCCACCGGATTATTCATGCAGACAGGAACGCAAAGATTTCAATATCAGTTCGATGGAATAGTACAATCTAGCCCAAACCGCTATCCCTATCATAATACATTTAAAGCCGGTCAGCCTCTTGAAAGGCGATCAAATGACTCCCTGGCGAGAGTTAATGCCCAGCAACACTTCTTTTTTCGATTACCTGGTCACTGGTTCATCCAGGCAGGGAGCTGGGTTTATGCCAGAGAAAAAGCCCTTCCTGCCGCAGCCAGTTCTACACCAAACCTATTCGCCCATCAGACAGATCAGGGTGCCAGACACTATCTCAAAGTGAATAAATGGACTGACAAACACTATTTTGAACTTTTAGCTGCCCGGTTTGATGACTCGTTGAACTATTCTGAACGTTTGGTTGTCAATGACTCTTTGACTTCCTCTTCTGGTATCAGAACCTCCTCTACCTTCCTGAGTGCTTCACATCGCTGGAACACCAGCCCTTCATTCTCACTGGAAAGTGGGGCAGATTTGGAATTACAACAGGCCGCTACCGGGTCGTTTGCTGAGCCGGTGAGCGAATGGAGAAGCGCCCTGTACATCCTAACCAGACTCAATCACAAAGGTCTCAAAGGATCAGCAGGCATACGTCAGGAACTCAACAATGGCCATACCTCCTGGCCTCTCATTTCTATGTATGCAAGTTATCCCATCATTAACGACCTATCCATACGGACATCTTTTTCTAACAAACGCAGAATCCCGAATCTTAACGAAAAGTATTGGAAACCAGGAGGAAATCCCGACCTGCTCTCAGAATCGGGTTTTGGAGGTGATTTTGGTCTTGCCTGGAACGGAATCCTCATGAATCGATTCACGGCCCATTTTTCTCTTAACCTCTTTGCGCAGGAGATCAATAACTGGATTCAATGGCTTCCCACTGGTACTTATTGGTCTCCAATGAATATCCGAAAAGTAAGATGCCAAGGATGGGAAGCGGAGTGGGGAAACACTCTTCAGTTAAGACTTATAAGACTGAAAACAAGTGTGTTATACACTTACACTGAAAGTCTGGATATGAGCAGATCATCGATACAAGACCGCCTTGACAGACAGCTGGCCTATGTCCCACTTCATACGCTTCGCACGCAAATGTCGGTCGAACACGGAGCCTGGGACGGTACAGCCGTATTCGGATATCGTGGAATGCGCCATACAACTGACGTTCATGATCAGTACCTGGACCTTCCAGGGTATTTTCTTGCTGATGTTCAGATCGGATATCACCTGACCATTAAAAAGTCGGAGTTGATCTGCCGACTGAAAATCGATAATCTTTTCAATGCTTCGTACGAGACCATCAGAGGTTATCCATCTCCTGGTAGGAGTTTCTTACTCATGCTGGTTTATTCCTTTCAACAAATTAATACCCAAAATCAATGAAGAAAATTGCTTTTTTATCGTCCGTGATTTTCCTGCTTACCTTTTCTGGCTGCATAAAACCGCCGATAGTTAATCCACCCGATGATGGATATCGCCATGGTATTTTTGTTGTTAATGAAGGAGCCATGGGCAATTCCAATGGATCTGTTTCACACTTTGATCCAGATTCCTTGAAGATTACGAACTACCTGTTTAACCAGGCTAATGGCCGTCCACTGGGTGATGTGGTTCAATCCATGACCATTAGCGGTAACCAAGGCTTTATCGTGGTGAATAACTCGCAAAAAGTTGAAGTCGTTGATCTAAAAGACTTTAGCTCAATAGGAACTATCGATGGCCTAACCTATCCTCGTCATTTATTGGTGATAGATAGCACCAAAGGCTATTTAAGTGATGGGAATTTTGAAGGATTTGTGCATGTTATAGATTTACAGGGTTTTACAATTAAATCCTCCATCCCCTGTGGTAAAGGACCTGAACGGATAGTTCAGTATGGAGATAACATTATGGTGGCTAACTCCGGTGGTTTTGATAATGACAGCACCATCACAGTCATCGATACGAGTAAAGACCAATTGGTAACAACTTGGCCTACTGGTTATAACCCGGTAGATATGGTCTTTGATGCTCAAAACCGACTGTGGGTAATGTGCAAGGGGAAGACCATTTGGAATGCTGACTGGACTTTAGGAGTTGAGACTGAATCAGAAATCATTATTCACGATCCCACCACTGGAGCTATTTTGGAAAGAATTACCATTGGAATGGTTGGTGATTACTATTGGCCAAACCGGATTGGCAGCAATCCCTTGGGAACGCGGATCTATTTCATTGAAGCCGCTGGTATAATGGAAATCGATTTAACTCGGACTGGAACCGACCCCACCTTGTTGATACCCGGAAGTTTCTATGGTTTTGGTGTTAATCCAGCTGATGGACATATTATTACGCTGGTTTGTCCCTCTTTTACAACATCCGGGTTGATGGTTCGGTACAGCCCCCAGGGAGGAGAGATTGACAGTTATGAAGTGGGTATAGGGCCTAATGGTGTAGCCTTCAATTAGTATTCGGGAATCCAGCTGGTATCTTGTCACCCTAAAGAAAGTGTTAATTTTGCCCTCATTAGGACCATCCAATCCAATGAGGGCATTTTTAATTTTCCTAATTCTTGTTCTTTCCCTGACAAAGGTCACTGCCCAGATTGAATCACCTGGAGAGCCTTTGAGCCGGTCAGTCAATCTGACCACCAAACCTCAGCAGGTGAGGTTAATGTCAGTAACACCTACCATGATCGGGGCCCTCCAGGAATCCTATCAGCATGAGCTCAAGCCATTTCTCTTTGCCTATCCGATCGATACGGTTATTCCGGTTCTGCAATCAGGGCAATGGGATACGGTAGGACAGAATCTGATTTGCCGAATGACGATTCACTCCGATGGAGCCGAATCGCTCAACGTGATCTTTGGAAAATTCCGATTGCCGGAAAACGCTTCTGTCTTTCTCTATACTCCGGATTATCAGGTCGTCCGAGGGGCTTTTACCTCCCTGAACCATACCTCGGCTGGCCAGCTCGCCACTTTACCACTCCCGGGTTCTAGCGTGATCATTGAGCTCAACATGCCGGTAGACTCTCAAGAGCCTGAGATTGAAATCAGTAGGATTTCTCATGATTTCACTGGAGTATTCAAGGCTGATGATGCTTATAAGCGTTCGGGTAGTTGTAATGTTGACATAAATTGTCCTCCCGGTGCAGAGTGGCAGGTAGAAAAGAATGCTGTGGTGAAATTCATCCGAGGTGGAACCTGGCTCTGTTCCGGATCCTTAATTAATAACACAGCAAATGATGGAAGGCCTCTTCTGCTGACGGCTAATCATTGCATTGGGATACCAACTCATGCCGAGCAATCCGTTTTTTTCTTCCGATATGAACGGCCCGGGTGCGGATCTGGAACGGCCACCCCCGATCAGACCCTATCAGCCTCAAAATTGCTGGCCACCTATCCATCTTTAGATTTTAGTTTAGTGGAGCTTAGCTCCTCACCACCTGAGGATTACCAACCATATTATGCTGGTTGGAACCGCAGGGTTGTAGCTTATTATGATACGGTTGTCGCGATTCACCATCCCCGAGGTGATGCAAAAAAGATTTCCAAAAGCTATCACCGGGTTGTCACCGGTGATTTTGGAGGCGGCTATGAAAGTAATACCCACTGGCGGGTATCCCAATGGGATTTGGGCACCACCGAGCCCGGATCATCTGGTTGCCCACTCTTCAATACTGATCATCAGATCATTGGAGACCTGACAGGTGGAGATGCCAGCTGTGACTATAATTTTAACGATTACTTTCAAAAGTTTTCGGTCAGCTGGGATCGGTACCCCGACTCCTCCAATCAGCTTAAATACTGGTTGGATCCTTTGAATTCGGGAGCCCAGATTATCAATGGATACGATCCCTTTATGGAAGGTAAACCGCTGGCCAATTTCGAGATTAGACCAAACCCGGCTGAGGCGGGTAAAATCCTCTTTTTTCATGATCGATCAACCGGAGCTCCAACAACCTGGGAATGGGTTTTCGAGGGTGGTATCCCCGAACGCTCAGTCAACAGGGATCCGGGAGCAGTGGTTTTCCCGGATGCCGGAATCCATCAGGTGACCCTGATCGTAAGCAACGAGATTGGGTCAGACTCCCTGCGCCAGAGTTTGCTGATCGTGGAACAAACCGACTATTCAGTTTCGGAAACCCGAATTGTGCCGCTGCGGATGATTGAAATCAGCGACCAAAGTTCAGGGAATCCACAACTAGTTACATTCACCGCATCAGGAGCCTTCCCAGCAATTTGGACCGGTCCAGAAACCTTTAGGCTCTCGTATAGTAAGCCGGGGGATTATACCATTACCCATCAGGTCGAATATCCCGGTAAAACAATCTCTCTGACTCATTACAATCAGATCAGGGTGGTTAATGAAGCCATATCCTTTCAGTCAACTCATATCCGCAACACGGCTGATCATGAACATACAGTGACTCACGATTTTGGAAATCAAGGCTACTTTCCTGGTTCGAACACATTCGGAATCAGTCAGTTTGCTGAGGAGTTCATCAACGAGTCAGATTCCCGGCAAATAATTTCAGGGATCACTTTCCCCATACAAAACCTGAATATTTTTTCTGATGACTATTACCTCACCTGTTGTATCTGGGATGCTAACTGGGAGCTAATAGCCAGCGATTCTGTCAATATCTCAACCTGTAGTGATTCCAGCTTTCTGACCGTTCGCTTCAAGTATCCGGTTATGTTAGATACGCTCGTTTATGCAGGATATCAGATCAAATCTTGGGATCAGGGTACTTTTGCATCACGGGCGTCTGTTGATCGTGGTTTGAATGGAAAAAATACAGCCTACATCTTCTCTGGTAACAAATGGCTATCGGCATCCGATCAGTTTGGAATTAAAACATCCCTTGACTTGTCACTGGAGGTCACTCCGATAGGTCAAAATTTCAAGGATCAGATTCAGATAACCTCAGGGAATACCCTGGGACAGTTCATCATCGACTTAGGAAATCTTGTTTTTAGTCAAGCCGATATCACGGTTTATGACATGATGCTCAGGCAGATGACTACTACGGTCTCCTATCAAGCCAACCAGATATTCTTATCATTTTCCCCACCAGCATCGGGAATGTACGTGGTTCGAATTCAGCTGGATCAGCTGGTATTTTATCGGTCTGTTTTAGGTCTCCGGGACTAGTTCTGGCCCGCCTCTGATAAATAATGATCAATCAGCGGTTCCAGCTGATCAATAGTCAGATCCTTCGCAACGATCTTAAAATCCTCGCTGAGAACGAAGATTTTTGGGGTGCTCCAAGCTTGGTACCCATCAATGATCTGATTGATATTCTGCGGAGTATATGCATTGATCCAAGTCAGGTTATTCTCTTTTATAAACGCTTTCCAGGGTTCGGGCTCCAGCCGGGTGTAAATGGCCAAAATTTCACCGCCCTTGCTCCGGATCATTGGATACATCTCATGGAGTTTTGGGGTGGACTCTTTGCAGTGACCACACTCTGATTCCCAGAAGTAAATAATGACAAAGCGAGCCTTGATTTCTGTCAGATCGAACGTCTGACCTTCGGGGTTGACTAGTTTAACCAGCGGGGGAGCCGGCGATCCAATCAACAAAGGCTTTAATTCATTAACCCGCCATTGAATCTCATTCAGATTCTGCTCGTCCACCCAAGAGGCATGTCCATTAAGATAGTAATTTTCTGCCATATAGACATATACAGCATCCGTTCCCATGATTTCTGGTTCGGAGTATAGATTCAGTAAATGCTGCACCGTAAATTGATAGGTCTCGCCCTCCCGACCAGTCATAGCAATAACCCGCTCCACTGCCGGAATGATTGAATCTGGCACTGGCGTAATCGCCCTCTTAAAGAAAAGGTTTAACTTGCTCTCGATTAATGGGGTCCTGAGCAATCGACTATCGGTTAGATCAACCGCATCGAAAAAGTGATTAATATAATACCGGTATTGCAAAAGCTTTTGATTTTCAGGAGACTGACCAGGAAGATTAATTGGAATCTCCATAGGTTTCATCCCTTTAATAAAATCTCCTGGTAGCGTGCCAGTCAGCGCTTTTATGCCGGCATCCCAGAGATTTTCGGCAGCCTTTTGTACTTGTTCGTATCGTGACTGGATATAACGAATGGAATCAGGAGAAAGATTAGATTGGCGCATGCTTCTTTGCAAGGCGCCCATTTCAGATTGATAGTGGCCCATTCTCATCTGCCATTCAAAGAATTGGCTGTTCTCTTCTGAATTAAGAAATTCCACCTGTTCGATCGGGGCTCCTTTTGGTAATTTAATGCTAAATTCTTGATTATCTGTGAGAAAGAACTCGATAAATCGGTTATTGGTAAAAACCAATTGGTACATACCTTCCGGTAGTTTCTCTTTTGAAAAAAAGCTAGCACAACCATCTGGGCCGGTTCTTACGGTATCGTCTGAGAAGAATCGGGAGCCGAAACGATGGGCGAGGACAATCTCCTGATCCGGGTAATCCTCACCACAAAAAGTAAGGTTAAAGCGTTGTGGGTAAAGGGCGGAGGTAATAGACAACAGCGGGAGAGAAACGAGTAATATTCTTAATAAATACTTCATTAGATCGATTTTGGGGTAAAGATAGACAATGAGTACATTTGACAAACGAATAAAAAATGTTATCCGTACTCATCCCAGTCCGAAATTGGCCATTGAAAGATTTAGTAGAATCCCTGTCCCTTCAATTGGAGCAATCGGGGCATCCCTATGAAATTCTCATAGGAGATGATGGGTCGGATCCTGAACACTCAGCCTCCAACCAACAGTTGGAGGCTATCCCAGGAGTGCATTTTTTCTGCCATAATCCAGCGCTTGGACGGAGTGCCAACCGGAACTTTTTAGCCCGTCAGGCACACTATCCTATGTTACTTTTCCTCGACGGAGATGCTGCGGTTGTTCATCCGAACTTCATTGAGAACTATCTTCAAATGGCAGATGGTCACTCGGTTATTTGTGGTGGTACCAGCTATGCGATTATCAGGCCAACGAATCCCGATCATCTGCTACGATGGAAATACGGACGAGCCCGGGAAGAAAAAACTGCAGCGGTCAGGCAGATACATCCCTGGAATTCGTTTTCAACTTTTAATTTTCTGATACCCTCAAACCTATTTTCTACCATTGAATTTGATGAATCGATATCGGGCTATGGTCACGAAGACACACTTTTCGGTTATCAGTTGAGAACCAGCAAGATCCCAGTGACTCATCTGGACAACCAACTGCTGCACATGGGACTAGAGTCGGCCTCCCAATTTCTTGAGAAAAGTCGGGATTCTGTACGTAATCTGGCGAACCTTTATCTTATGGGAAAGATCATTGAGGAGGATGCCAGACGTAATAAACTGATTAGAAGTTGGCTCGTAATCAAGCATTTTGGAGCTCGAAAAATTGTTACCTGGTTTTTTCGATTAACCCGTCAGCATATTGAGAAAAACCTCCTTGGAAAGAGGCCATCACTGCTTCTGTTCGACCTCTATAAACTGGGGCTAATCTGTCATTATGGCTGATCTTTCTTATCTTTGCGGGTTCAAAAAAAAATTGAATGGATCGTATTGAAACCAGAATCGCTAAAATAGCAGCACTGGCCTTGGCAGATTTATACCAGGCTGAGGTTATGTCCAATGATATTCAGGTGCAACCCACACGGAAAGATCAGCAAGGAGATTTTACCCTCGTGGTTTTCCCGTATACACGTTTCTCGCGTCGAAAACCGGAGGAGACGGCCTCCCAGATAGGAGATTACCTGAAAACTCATCTGGAAGAGATTGAACGCTTTGAGGTCATCAAAGGCTTTCTTAACCTGTTTATGAGCGATCATTTCTGGCTTCATTTTTTCAAGCAGATCGTGTCAAATCCAACCTTTGGCCAGGTAACCCCAACCAGCAACTCCCCACGAGTGGTGGTCGAATTCTCCTCTCCTAACACCAATAAACCCTTACATCTGGGTCATATCCGGAATAATCTCTTGGGGAACTCGGTGTCGAGAATTATCAGCGCAGCCGGGTCTCAAGTGACGATGGTTAACCTGGTGAATGACAGGGGAATTCATATTTGTAAATCGATGATTGCTTGGCTGAAATGGGGTGATGGCATCACTCCGGAACAGTCGGGGAAAAAGGGCGATAAGTTGGTAGGGGATTTCTATGTCATGTTTGACCAAGCCTACAAGAAAGAGATAGCCCAGTTGATGGCATCTGGAATGACAGAAGAGGCAGCCAAAGCTCAGGCTCCCATTCTTTTGGAAGCACAGGATCTTCTCCGGCGCTGGGAGAAGGATGATCCAGAAGTCCTTCAAATTTGGGAAATGATGAACCAATGGGTCTATCAGGGTTTTGATGAAACTTACCGCCAATTGGGGATTTCGTTCGATAGAACATACTATGAGTCGCAAACCTACAAACTGGGGCGTAACCTGGTGCTGAAAGGCTTGGAGCAAGGGATTCTATATCAGAAAGAGGATGGTAGCATCTGGGCTGATCTGACTGACGATGGATTGGACCATAAATTGTTGCTCCGTGCCGACGGAACTAGTGTGTATATGACCCAGGATCTGGGAACTGCTCACCAGCGATTTGAAGAATATGGTTTTAATAGACACATCTATGTTGTTGGAAATGAGCAGGATTACCACTTCAAAGTACTCTCACTCATCCTAGGCCGCCTGGGTTTCGACTGGTCGGATCGTCTCTACCACTTATCCTATGGAATGGTCGAGCTCCCGCAAGGTCGGATGAAATCCCGTGAGGGAACCGTCATAGATGCCGATGATCTGATTTCCGAGATGATCAAAGGTGCCGAGCAAGTGTCGGGAGAATTGGGGAAATTGGAGGGCTTTCCTGATGAAGAGAAACAGCAGGTTTACGATCGAATAGCCCTGGGAGCGTTGAAATACTATATTTTAAAGGTGGATCCACAAAAGACCATGCTCTTTAACCCGGAAGAATCGATCGATTTTAACGGAAATACCGGCCCTTTCCTCCAATATACGTATGTGAGGATTCGATCAGTAGAGCGAAAAGCTGCTGAAATGGGAATTACCCGTGCCGAAGGTTGGAAAGATGATTTCGTATTGGATGACCGGGAGAAAGTGATGCTGAAGCGGATTTACCAGTTCCCTGAAATCCTTGCTGAAGCAGCAAATACCCTTTCACCCGCCCTTATTGCCAACTATTGTTTTGATCTCGTTAAAGAGTTTAACCATTTTTACCAGCAGTGTCCGATTAGTAAGGAAGAGAATGCCCAAAGACGAAATTTCCGCCTGGATTTATCGGGTTTCATTGCTGGTCATCTACAAGAGAGTTTGAAATTGCTGGGCATGGAGATGCCCAATAGGATGTAAATAAACAGACAAAGAGATATGTTTGAGAACCTTAGCGAACGATTGGAGAAGTCTTTCAAATTATTGAAAGGACAGGGGAAGATCACTGAAATTAATGTGGCTGAAACGTTGAAAGAAGTACGCAGAGCTCTGTTGGATGCGGATGTTAACTACAAGACAGCCAAAGATTTCACGAGTACGGTAAAAGAGAAAGCTCTGGGGCAGGATGTGCTAATCTCCCTGAAACCATCCCAGCTGATGGTCAAAATTGTTCATGATGAGCTGGTTACACTGATGGGCGGAGAACAAACCGATATCAATATCAAGGGAAATCCGGCTGTGATTCTGATTGCCGGATTACAGGGTAGCGGTAAAACCACCTTTTCGGGTAAGTTAGGGCATCTGCTTAAGAATAAGCGAGGTCGACAGCCGCTGTTAGTCGCTGGCGACGTTTACCGGCCAGCTGCCATTGAGCAGCTTCGGGTGATCGGAGAACAGGCCAATATCCCCGTGTACACCGAAGAGGGGGTGAAAGATCCCGTATCTATAGCCAAAAATGGGATTAAACATGCCAGGCAACAAGGATATGACTTGGTTATCGTAGATACGGCTGGTCGACTGGCGGTTGATGAGGAGATGATGAACGAAATTGCAGCGATCAAATCGGCCATCGATCCAGAAGAGATCCTGTTTGTAGTTGACTCGATGACGGGCCAGGATGCTGTGAATACTGCCCGTGAATTTAACGAACGCCTCAATTTCGATGGCGTTGTGCTGACTAAACTGGATGGCGATACCCGGGGTGGGGCAGC
>LSQX01330792.1_pt1 | contig 19327 bp, 19 predicted proteins | sample 654561 | NCBI WGS metagenome assembly LSQX01 (sample SAMN04489861, study PRJNA283612) | anaerobic digester metagenome | isolation source: 4 biogas reactors fed with cattle manure at either 37C or 55C with and... | place: Denmark: Kongens Lyngby | collected 2014
TTAGCCCGTCATATTTCCCGGTATTGGGGTCAATCTCGCCTACCAAAAGGCCGTCAATCAGGTTTTGAACTAAACTGTCAATGGTGGTGCCTTCCGGCGGGTCTTCCTTGTTATTCAAGGCCTTCAAAATTGGTTTTTTGATCTCGCCGGGTATGTTGTGAACCTCGGCCGGCAAGGTAGTAACCGTGGTTACAAAACCATAATTAAAGGTGTCGTCTATAATCTTACCGATTCTTTCATGGTTGTCCTTAACAAACTTAACCAGGGCCATAAGAACATCCATGTCGGTCTTGTCCGGGTCGGTTCGCTTGGGTGCATTTTGAATCCAATGCATGTTCATCTTTTCAAGATCACCGAAATTCAATATGCCAAAGGCAAACTTGAGCCAACCCCAATCCCACAATCTTGTAAGCGAAGAGGTTAGCCTGTCAACCGACCTTAAATCGACGGTCCTTGAAGAAACCTTGATGTCAACTTCAAAGGTCATATCCTCTTCCGCCAAGAGTTCATCAAGCATGTCCAAAATCATGGACGCCGCTTGATCGGGTGTAACAAAGGGTTTGTCAAGAATATCGTAGCCGCGGGCTTCGGTGTAGTCCGTATGCCTTGCGTATACACTCATGGGGATTGCCGTTAAAAGCATAACCGTGGCCAGCAGTATGCTCAACACTTTTTTGGCTTGGCTCATAATTAAGCACCTCCGTTATAAACTGAAAATGTCACCTTTTTGTTAATGCTAATACTCTTTTGTTCTGATAAAACTGAAATCGAGAAATCGGTAAATGTAATACTTTTCCATACTATTACAATGTGAGTATAATACACTTGTATGGCATGCGTCAATATGTAATACGAATTATTGTTGCAAAATCTTTTATTTCTTTAATTTTCTCTTGTAATTTTGCCTTTATTCTTCCCTTCTTGAAATATTTTTCTCCGTTTTTATTTTATCGCCGCTATTCTTTAATTTTTCACTTGATTTTACTACTCGGCTTGGTTATAATTAATCGGGTTCAGGCATTTCAACCTGTGAGGAGAGTTGTCCGAGTTGGTCTAAGGAGCACGACTGGAAATCGTGTAAGTCGAAAGGCTTCGAGGGTTCGAATCCCTTGCTCTCCGCCATCAAGTAAAGCTGCCATATCTGATACTGATAGGGCAGCTTTCTTCTATCTTATCTCTTGTGCGAGGTGAACAAGTTGTCCAAATTTTCCAAGCTCCATAGGGCTTATCTGCTTTCTTTTAAAGATGAGCTTTTACAAGGCGGCGAATTCTATGAATGTATAGCCGATTTATTGCACACTGAAGAAATACAAAGTTTGGCGGCATTTGAGCAACATTTGGACATAAACCGCCTACAGCATATCATCAGTGTTTCTTACATAAGCTACCGTCTTTGCAAGCACTTTAATCTTAACTACAAAACTGCTGCTCGCGGCGCACTTTTGCATGATTTGTTTTATTATGACTGGCGTGAAAACGATTGGAGCCACCGCCCTCACGGCTATTTGCACCCGGGTTTTGCTTTAAAAAACGCTTACGAGCTTTGTGGTGAGCTTGACAAGTTGACCGCTAATATTATAATTAGGCATATGTGGCCCCTCACCCCCACGCCGCCACGCTATAAGGAATCTTTTCTTGTGAGCATGGCTGACAAATACTGTGCCGGTAAAGAACTGCTTATTTCACTATCTAAAAAATATCGGGTTAATTTCTATGGAGATTTGTCAGCTCTTGGCGTGGAAAATATAAAAAACTCTCGGTGATAAAATGTATAAACTTTCGATTACTGTCATATATTTCTTTTTTTATAGCCTTTTGGGTTGGATTGTTGAATCAATCTACTGCTCAATCGGTGAAAGAAAATTGATTAACCGCGGCTTTTTAACAGGGCCTATCTGCCCTATCTATGGCACGGGCGCTGTTGTAATGAGCTTGTTTCTGACACCCATTAAAAACCTCAACATCCCTTTCACGGTTTTTGGGCGAAACTTTTCCTTTGTACCTATTTTGATTTTTTTAGTCGGGCTTTTACTTGCGGACACGGTAGAGTTTTTTACAAGCCTTATAATGGAAAAATTATTCCATGCCCGCTGGTGGGATTATTCGGACAAACCCTTTAATATTCAAGGCCGCATCTGTCTGCAACATTCTGTTTACTGGGGTATGGCTTCCATTGTTTTTATGTATCTCGTCCACCCCTTTTTCGCCGACATATTGGGCAAGCTCTTTCCCCTGACTGCACCCAAGAGGCTTTATCTTGTGCTGGCTCTAATCCTATTTGTATTTTTGCTTGACCTTGCCAATGCCGTTAAAAACGCCCTGGATGTTAAGAGTTTAATGGGCAAGCTCAATAAACTCACAGGTTCAATGGTGTCCTTTAAAGATGAGGCCATAAACATTTTCAATGAAAAATTCGGTGAGTTGCAAGCCGGCACTACGAAGCGTTTGGAAGGTTTTAACAAGCAAATAAACGATGTCTTTTTGGCCTTTGGCTTCAAGGGAAAAGCTAAAGACACTAAAGCAAAGGAAGCTGATAAGAACAGGCTCTTGTGGGCCTACCCTAATTTTAGGCGGAGGGTCAAGGAGCAGTTGAGCGGCTTGGAAGAAATTTTAGACGAAATCAAACATAAATTTTCAGATGATGACACCGAGATGTATTAAACTCAAAGAAAAAAACTCGGTCGCCAATGCAAACAGCAGAGGCGACCGAGTTTTTTCTTTATCTTAATCAATATTCATAGACACTTCATTGTTTACTAAAACCAGGCTAACACTTGAAAAAGCTTTTTCTGACCTGTCAACTATTTCTGTTGCTATTTTATCTTCCACTTTACGCCTTATTAAATTGCGCAGATCACGAGCGCCCCTGACCCCACCGATGGCTTCTTTGGCTAAGCTTTCCAAAACTTCTTTGGTCCAAGTAAGCTTAATGCCCCTGTCTTGCAAGGGATCTACCAGCTCACCCAACATGAGGCCGGCGATTTGCTCATAGTCTTCCACCGTCAAGTCATTAAAAACAGCAATTTCATCCACACGGCCGATAAACTCGGGCCTCAAAAAGTCCGAAAGAGCCTTTAGAGCTTTCTCACGCGAGGCTTCCCCCTTGCTTTTTGCAAAGCCCAAGGCGCCTTCTCTTTTTTCGCTACCGGCGTTTGAGGTCATGACTATAACAGTATTCTCAAAACTGACCTGCCTGCCCTGGGCATCTGAAATCCTACCTTCATCTAAAATTTGCAGCAAAATGTTCATTACATCGGGATGGGCTTTTTCAATTTCATCAAACAGCAAGACCGAATAGGGCTTGCGCCGCACTTTTTCGGTCAATTGACCGGCTTCATCATAACCGACATAACCCGGGGGTGAGCCTATAATGCGGGACACGGAATGTTTTTCCATAAATTCCGACATATCCAAGCGTATGAGCGTTTCCGGCGTGTCAAAGAGCTCATCTGCCAATTGCTTGACCAATTCGGTTTTACCGACCCCCGTCGGCCCTACGAAAATAAATGATGAGGGACGCCTGCGTGGATTTATTTGTACCCGCCCGCGCTTGATGGCCGATGCGATCAAATCCACGGCTTCGTCTTGGCCGATAATCTTTTTCTTAAGGTTTTTACCCAGTGATGCCAACTTCCTCAAGTCACTCTCAATAATCTTTTGTGCCGGGATCCCGGTCCATAGCTGCAAAACCCTGGCTAAATCACCTTCGGTAACGGCATTGTCGGAAGCTAAAGTTCTCAAGTTTTCCATGTTTTCTTCCAGCTTTGAAAGTTCTTCTTTCATCTTGGCGCTTTCTTCATAGTCCGTATCTTCGGGGTTTTCTGCCATTTTTTCCAAAGCTTGGCCAAGCTCTTTTTGCCTCTCTTCCGCACTTTCAAGCTCACTTATGTGAACATTGCGCAAGTTGGCACTGGTGCAGGCTTCGTCTAATAGGTCAATTGCCTTGTCGGGCAAAAACCTGTCATTTATATACCTTTCGGACATGGTAACGGTTTTGTATACCAAAGCGTCACTGATTTCAACCCTGTGAAAGTTTTCATAGTAGTCTTTTATACCCAGCAACATTTTGTAGGTATCATCGATTGAAGGCTCTTCAACTTTTACCGGTTGCAAGCGCCTTTCAAGTGCCGCATCTTTTTCAATATATTTTCTGTACTCCGTAAAAGTTGTGGCGCCGATAATTTGAATTTCACCGCGTGAAAGTGACGGTTTCAAAATATTTGCAGCGTCCATAGAACCTTCCGCATCGCCCGTACCCACCAAGGAATGAACTTCATCTATAAACAAAATAACATTCCCCAAGGTCTTGACCTCGTCAATCAAACCCTTAATGCGGCTTTCAAACTGACCCCTAAACTGAGTGCCCGCGACCAGTGAGGCCAGGTCCAATAAATGTATTTCTTTTTTTGCTAATTTGGCCGGAACCGCACCTTTTGATATGCGAATAGCCAAGCCTTCGGCAATGGCGGTTTTGCCGACCCCCGGTTCACCTATGAGGCAGGGGTTGTTTTTGGTGCGCCTGCATAGAATTTGTATGGTTCTGCTTATTTCTTCTTCGCGGCCGATTATTCTGTCAATTTCACCCTTGGCCGCTTTTTGAGTTAGGTCCGCACAATAAAGAGTTAAGAACTTCTTTTTGCTGTCCTTCTTTTTCTTATCCTTTGTTTTTCTTTTAAACATTGCTTGCAGGTCCTTTATAAGCGGAGAGTCATCCTCGTCGCTGTCACCCGCATCTTTACTGTCACTTTCTTTTTCCTTGCCCTTGTCTTGTGCGAAAGTCTGAAAAATCGGAAAAGTACCTACACCGCCGGGCATGAATCTCTCTTCGGGTGGGTCTTCCATAAGTTCGTTGAATTGTTCTTGCATTACCTCAAACTCTTCTTCATCAATCCCCATACTTTTCATAATTTCTTTAACGGGGCCTATATTCATTTCCATTGCACACTTCATGCAATAGCCTTCCTGCGTGTTTTTACCCGCTTCCAAGCGCGATATAAAAAACACGGCCGGCCTTTCTTTACATTTGATACACAAAATTTGCTTCATATTTGTAAGTTTACTCCTTAACGATTTGCTTTATCTTCATTTGACTTCTTTTTTTCTTGAGCCCACCCTCTAAACTGACGAAATGTTTCCGGCATGTAGCTTAAAAAGGCAATTAAAGTCAGTGCCGCGGTTATGACCACCATAATAATCAAGGCCCAATCGGGCAAAATTAGGATGGGATTTTCTTTGTTTCTTACAAAGGCGCCTACTTCGGGGCCGAATGCTATAATCAAAGACATTGTGGCGTAAAAGACGAAGGTTGCGACTTTTCCGAAAATCTCTGCGGCGCCCGGCCTCAAGCCCATGAGGATCATCAGGCCCCCGCCTATAACCATAACCCCTTCTTTAACAAGAAAGAATAGAAAGACCCAGCTAAAAACACGCAAGATTTCATTTTGGGCCTTGTGGAATTCCAAGAAAAGCATGACCGCAATCGTGATTTGCGTCAGTTTGTCGGCAACCGGGTCTAAAACCTTGCCCAGTTCACTCACTTGATTAAAGCGCCTGGCTATCGTGCCGTCCAGATAATCCGTAAAGCCTGAAAAACACAAGACCAAAACAGCATACAACATTTTTTCTTGATAAAAAAAGTATACAAAAAGCGGTAAGATAAGTATCCTGGTCAAAGTTACAAAATTTGCCAAAGTCAAACTGCCCTTAAATAGATCCTTCAAAGTCAAAGCCCCCTTAAAATTTAGAATCGGCTAATATATAAAATCTTTTGCCAAAAAGTTTCTCTCATTGATAAGTGATAGGATTTTAGATTGTGCCGCTGTTTCAACAAGCAGGCCTTCCGAACCCTTGGTCACAAAAACCCCAAGGATTATACAGATCACAAAAACAACCAACAAACCTTTTACACCACCGAATAAACCGCCCAAAACTCGGTTAAAACTCTTGAGAACAGGCAATTTAAAGATCTTGCTCAAAAGCCTGATCGCAAGTGAAAAGAGCAATCGCAAAATGAAAATCAATAGCACAAAAAATAAAATCTGCAAGACGGCGGTCGCTATAGGTGCGGCAACCTTGTTTGCCAGTTCCACGGCTTGCGCGCTTGCACCGGTATCCAGTGCTTTAACCTTGTCATTTATTTCGTCAACGCCTATCCCTATGGAAGAGGCCAAGTTGACGGCGAAAGAGGGCAAGGAGTTCAAAACCGCAGCTGTTTTTTCTTTTATACCCACGGAAGCGCTCGCATCGCCGACCTTGGCCGCTATGGCTTCATAGACTCTTTGGCTCAAGAACATATCATAAAATTTTTCTGCCAAAAGTGGGCTCAAGGCATAAGACAAGTAAAAAGATAAAAGGCCGGCCACCATACTCAAAGCCGTTTTTATAAAACCTTTTACCATGCCATAGTAAATAAAAGCTAAAAAAATAAGAAGCAAGGCAAGATCAAAAATATAAGCCACAAAACCCCCTCCTTTTGCTTACTCTAACATTGTAACCTATTTATTGGTGTTTTTACCAGTTTTATTTTCAAACCCTTGTGTTTGAATTCGTGTAACACTCTTCTTTTCAACACCAAAGGTGTATCTGCCTACGCTCACCGGCCTTTGAGCGAATTTAGTAAGCGGGTGCTCACCGACTCTTTTGCCTTTTTCAGAAAAACTTATTAAATTGTCGTCTGACAAAACCGAGCAATAATTTTCGTCACAGGAAACAGCTCGTGCTTTTTGTTCAAGTTTTTCTTCAAACTTAAGTTTACCTTCATAGTCATATGCTTTGAGAAAATTCTTATTGGCGTCACCGATTTCTTCAAGCAAGAGTGTCACCCTACCCCTTTCGCTGACAGCATAGTCCCTTATGCTGCCGGTGGCGTAGGTATACTCATGTTCCGGGGTCATCTTTTCCTTCCCCCTTGTTTTTATATAGCCAAGATAGTTGTCACCTACAAGGGCTATTTTCTTGTTCTTGCAATAGCTGACTTTAAAAATCAGGGTTTCGGGATAAGTGAAAAACCCTGCCGTTTCTTCCTGATTAAAATCATAAATTACAAGGTTTGAATAAAGCTGCGCATCTTTGCTGCCCAAGAGGGCAACGGCAACACTTTTCCCGTCTTCAGACAAGGCTACCGAAGTTATCCTGTCATTTTCAAAATCTTGTGTAAAAATTTTATTACCGTTTTTGTCAAAAACTTCTAAAAGTGCCGATTGCCCGGGGAGCTTGCTTGCCACCGCCAAATTGTTTTTTCGACCCAAGGCGACAGCTAAAATGTTTTTGGAATAGTCTTCTTCAAACAAGACACCGTAAGGGCCCATGACCTTCATGCGGCCGCTTTGCCTATCATACAAAATAGCCTTACCCCAAGCTGTTTCTAAAACGGGGCCTGAAAAACCGTGTTTTATTTGCATTAGTTGTGAGCCCTTGGCGTTTAAAACACACAATTCATTTTCATCCAAAATGCCTATCCCCGACCCGATTTTTTTAACGGCTAATATTTCAAATTCATCAGATAAGTAGGGATAGCCCGCTTTTTCCTTTGACACAAAAGTGTTTTTAACCATTAGGGGGAAATTGCCGGCAAATTTTCTGCCCGGCACCAACAACATAAGCAAGGCCGTCAAGGCCACAAAGAGGCTTAAGAGCATAAATAGCAAAATCTTAAACTTTGTGCTCTTTTTCATTTTTTTCTTTTTTGTTTTTTCCACTGCCTCCACTTCCTTTGCTTTTAATAAATCTTTAAGGCTTGGGCTGAAATTTTTCGGGATAGAAAACTCTGTTTAAAAAAAGCCCTTGAGCCGGTGCCGTCATCCCGGCCTCTGCGCGGTTTTTTGATGCAATAATATAGGGAATGCTCTCTCTTTGTATTTTTCCTTCTTCAATTCTCAACAAGGTGCCGACCATTATGCGAACCATATTGTAAAGAAAACCGTCTGCCTCAACCGTCAAACAGATTTTGTCGCCCTCGCGCTCAACTTCAAACTTATTAACCCGTCTTTCTGTTTTCATAACCTTACTGTTGGCACTGCAAAAGGCGGCGAAATCATGCCTACCCACAAAACAATCGGCTTCTTTTTGCATTTTTCCTTCATCCAACAGGTACCTGTAATGCAGAGCGTACTTGTCTAAAAAAGGATTGCGCTCACGCGCGTTCCAAATAAGGTAAACATATTCTTTCGACAAGCAATCATAACGAGCATTAAAATCATAGGCCACTTCACTGCAGCTACGCACCGCAATATCGCTTGGCAAGTGGGCATTAAGGGCCCCGGGGAAACGCCAAGCTTCGAGCCGACTTTCTGTTCGCATGTTAAAAAAATATTCCTTGGCATGCACGCCTGTATCCGTTCGTGAGCAGCCTATTATATTATCTCGCACGCCTGTGGCTTTTTCAATCGCATCTTGAACAAGCTCTTGCACTGCCAGGCTGTTTTTTTGCACTTGCCAACCGTGATATTGACTGCCGTCATAGCTCAAAGAAAAAAGCAAGTTTCGCATTATATCACCCCGACAAAATTCAGGTTGAGTAAAATTATGGCACTAAAAAGCAAGAGCGCAAAAGCCGCAGTGGAAAAATCCGGAAAACGCATTTTCATTTGTTTCATTCTTGTGCGCCCTTGCCCACCTGTATAACAGCGGCATTCCATGGCAAAGGCCAATTCGTAAGCCCGACGAAATGAAGATATGAATAATGGCACCAAGATCGGTATTAAGGCCTTGGCGCGGCTTATTAAGGACCCGCTTTCCCAATCCGCTCCCCTGGCTTTTTGCGCATTCATTATCCTGTCGATTTCTTCAATCAAGGTAGGTATAAATCTAAGTGCCAAGGTCATCATCATTGCTATGGTGTGCACTTCTATTTTAAAAACTTTAAGCGGTGACATAAGCTTTTCCAGTGCATCGGTCAGTGAGGTGGGTGTTGTGGTGTAGGTCAGCAAGGAACTGACCGTAACCAGCAAAATTATTCTTGTTGCCATGAAAACGGCTGTATATATGCCCTTGTCGCTTACTTTAAAAATCCAAAACTTAAAAAGTTCTTGGCCGCCTTGAGTATAAAAAATATTCAGAACAGCTGTAAAAATTACTATAAAAATTAAGGGCTTTAAGCTTTTTAAAAGCATTTTTAGGGGCACTTTTGATATTAGGGAAAGGATAAATATAACCAAAGCCATGAGCCCTAAAGAATAAAAGTTTTTACATAAAAAAAGCATTATAATCATGGCAAAAACCACAAGAGTCTTCATTCTTGGGTCAAGGCGATGCAAGAGCGAGTTGCCGGGGAAGTAGCGGCCGATAGTTATGTCCCTAATCAAACCGACACCTCCTTGCCAAAAAACTTCAAGAGTTCATTAAAACCTTCTTCGAGGGTGAAGATGTCTCCCCTCACATCCAGGCCCTTGCCCTGCAAAATTTCAAAAACTTTTGTGATCTGCGGCACATCCAGGCCCATATCCTTCAAAAGTTCGCCTTTTGAATATATGTCTTTGATGCTGCCTTGCATTTCCAGGCGTGAATTGCGAACAACCAAGACCCGCTGCACATACTTTGCGACATCTTCCATGCTGTGTGAAACAAGAACAACCGTACTGCCGGTACTTTCACGGTAATCTTTAATAAGGTTTAGAATTTTGTCCCGCCCGCGCGGGTCCAGGCCGGCGGTGGGTTCATCTAATATCAAAACCGCAGGCTGCATGGCCATAACGCCTGCAATGGCCGCCCTTCGCTTTTCACCGCCGGACAAATCAAAGGGGGACTTTTCAAGCAAACTTGCGGCAAGGCCGACATACTCTGCCGCTTGAACGACTCTTTTGTCTATTTCTTTTTCCGACAAGCCCATGTTTTTGGGGCCGAAGGCTATATCCTTGTAGACACTCTCTTCAAAAAGTTGGTATTCGGGGTATTGAAAGCAAAGGCCTACCTTGAAGCGCGCTTGCCTGACTGATTTTTTGTTTTCCCAAATATCTTTTCCTTCAAGAAAAACCTTGCCGGCGCTTGGCTTCAAGATACCGTTTAAATGCTGAATCAAGGTGCTTTTTCCGGAACCCGTATGGCCGATAATACCGACAAACTCACCTTTTCCGATTTCTATTGAAATATCATTTATGGCCGCGACCTTAAACGGCGTATTCTCACCGTAAACATGGGTCAAGCCGCTCGTAGAAATAATAGGCATCAGCTTATATCCTCCGCTGCCTTAATTATGGCATTGGCACACTCTTCTTCATCCAGCATACCCGGGGGCAAATCAATGCCCGCTTTTCTCAATCTGTAGCAAAGTTCGGAAGCTTGGGGAACATCAAGCCCCACCGATTTTATCTTTTGTACATCCGAAAAAACCTCACGCGGGCTGCCGTCCTGAACAATTTTCCCATCATCCATGACAAGAACACGCTCTGCCTTAACCGCTTCTTCCATAAAATGAGTTATAAAGATAACGGTTATACCAAAATCTTTATTTAGCCTCATAACGGTTTCGAACACCTCTGCCCTGCCAACCGGGTCAAGCATGGCCGTCGGCTCATCAAGCACCATGCATTTTGTCTGCATGGCCAAAATACCCGCTATGGCAATGCGCTGTTTTTGCCCGCCGGACAGCTTGTGGGGTTCATGGTGCCTGTAATCATACATCCCCACATCTTTTAGAGCCTTATCTACCCTTTGGCGTATTTCTTCGGGTGCGACACCCAGATTTTCGGGGCCGAAGGCCACATCATCTTCCACAATTGTCGCAACAATTTGATTGTCCGGGTTTTGGAAGACCATGCCCACCGTCTGGCGAATATCATTTACCAGGTTTTCGTCTGCCGTATCTTTTCCGTCAACGACCACCCGACCTTTTTGTGGTACATAGATCGCATTGGTAAGTTTTGCCAAGGTTGACTTGCCCGAGCCGTTGTGACCCAAAATACAGATAAACTCACCGGGTTTTATGCTCAAGTTTATCTTGTCCAAAACTTTTTGGGTCCCGTCGTCTTCAGCTTCATAGCTGAAGCTTACATCAACAAATTCAATAATTGGATTTTTAATGTTTGAATCTTGCATTCAACACCGCCATAAATAGCTGTTTTATATCAGTCGTTCATTTATCACTTGAGCTATTTCACAAGCAAGCTTTTCTATCAGTTTCTCATCCTTACCTTCAAGCATCACTCTGACAAGGGGCTCCGTTCCCGAAACACGAACCAATACCCGCCCTTGATCGCCCAGTTCTGCTTCGGCCTTGACAATAGCCTTTTTAATTTCTTCGTCACTGTCAAAGCGAATTTTGCCTATCCGCGAAACCGAAACATTTTTTAGAACTTGCGGATAAAGGGGCACTTGTGCCGCCAGCTCTGACAAGCTTTTCCCACTCTTTATGATAACTTCAAGCAACTTCAAGGCCGTCAGTTGGCCGTCACCGGTTGTAGCATAGTCATGAAAAATTACATGCCCGGATTGTTCGCCGCCTATGCTGTAACCCTTTTCGACCATTCTTTCCAAAACATAGCGGTCCCCCACCTGTGTTGTTTCGTACTTGATGTCATTATCGTCACAAAACTTGAAAAAGCCCATATTGCTCATAACCGTAACCACAGCGGTATTACCTCGGAGTTTGCCGCTCTCTTTTAGGCCTTGAGCACAAATGGCAATAATTTTATCTCCATCCACCAACTCACCGTTTTCGTCAACTGCCATCAGCCTGTCGGCATCACCGTCAAAGGCAAAGCCCACCGTGCAATCATTTGCGGCCACAAACCTGCTCAAGGCTTCCAAGTCGGTTGACCCACTGCCCTTGTTGATATTTATGCCGTCGGGCCGACAACCCAGTAAACTGCACCTTGCGCCCAGGCGCATAAAAAGTTCGGGTGCTGAAACAAAGGCGGCACCGTTTGCACAGTCCAAGGCGACCTTTACACCTTCAAAGCTGATATCTACCGATGACTGTATGTGGGAAACATAGTCAAAGTAAGCTGTTTGCGAATATGTGACGCGGCCGACATCTTCACCTATAATGCTGGGATTGAGCGCCTTGTCTTCTAAAATTAACTTTTCGATATTTTCTTCAAGCTCATCCGGGAGTTTGTATCCGTCTGCTTGAAAAATTTTGATACCGTTGTATTCAAATGAGTTGTGGGAAGCCGAAATCATAATACCGGCATCACACTTATATTCCTTAACAAGATAAGCCACTGCCGGTGTGGGGACAACGCCCAATTGCATAACATCCACACCCATAGAACAAAACCCGGCTGCTATGGAGGCAGCCAACATATCGGATGAGATTCTGGTATCCATTCCGATTAAAACTTTAGGGCTTTTTTTAGCCCTTTCCATTAAAACAAGAGCCGTTGCACGGCCGAGCTTTAGAGCCAATTCGCAAGTCAATTCACTGTTTGCCACACCTCTGACACCGTCTGTGCCAAAAAGCCTACTCATAAAATCAAACCTTTCATAAGTTTTGATGCCCTTATACATCAAGCCTTTGTTGTGAATCCATAGGTAAACCCACATGCTTATAAGCAGCCGGGGTTACCATCCTTCCCCTTGGGGTTCGGCTGATGAAGCCCACTTGCATCAGATAGGGTTCGTACACATCTTCAATGGTAATGGCTTCTTCACCTATTGCCGCTGCGATGGTTTCAAGGCCCACGGGGCCGCCCCTATAATTTTTTATCATAGATGTCAAAATAAGTCGGTCAATCGAATCCAAGCCCAAATGGTCAATTTCCATACGGTCAAGTGCGGTTTTTGCGCTTTGGTGCGAAATTGTTCCGTCACCTATAACTTGGGCAAAGTCCCGTGCCCTTTTCAAGAGGCGGTTGGCAATTCTGGGGGTCCCTCTTGAGCGGCCGGCAATTTCAACACAGCCCTTGCCGTTGACCTCAATATCTAATATGCCGGCACTGCGCTTGACTATTTCTGCCAACTCTTCCGGCGTATAAAGCTCTAAACGAAATATAACACCGAAACGGTCCCTCAAGGGTGCACTCAATTGGCCTGCCCTGGTAGTGGCGCCTATAAGGGTAAAGTTGGGTAAATCCAAGCGAATGGAACGGGCCGAGGGGCCTTTTCCTATAATAATATCAATAGCGCTGTCTTCCATAGCCGGATAGAGCACTTCTTCAACACTGCGTGAAAGACGATGGATTTCATCGATGAATAGCACATCGCCTTCGGCGAGATTGGTCAAGAGGGCAGCCAAATCACCCGTTTTTTCTATCGCCGGGCCGGATGTGATTCTGATATTAACCCCCATTTCATTCGCGATTATCCCCGCCAGGGTAGTCTTACCCAAACCGGGCGGACCGTAAAGCAAGACATGGTCCAATGATTCATTTCTTTTTTTTGCGGCTTCAATAAAAATCGAAAGATTTTCCTTAACCTTCTCTTGCCCTATATATTCCGTAAGAACCCGTGGACGCAAAGATATTTCAATATCACCGTCTTCTTGAATGAATGATGATGTGATTATTCTGTCTTCAGCTTCAAAACCATTTTCCATCTTTACACCTCACTGAATCATTTATTGCCGACTAAGTATGCGCAGGGCTTGTTTTATCATTTCTTCCGTAGTCAAGCCGTTTTCAAGCCGGCTGACGGCTACTGCAGCTTGTGACTGACTGTAACCCAGTGACACCAAGGCGTCGATAGCCTCACCGGTTGCGCTGCCTTGCGGCGAAGCAGAGGCGGCTTGAGCCCCACCGACGAAAGCCCCGGTAGGCAGGGCTGCTTTTAATTTGTCCTTGAGTTCAAGAACAATTCTTTGTGCTGTTTTATTGCCCACCCCCGGTGCGGCGGTCAGGCTTTTGGTGTCACCCGTTGATATGTTCAAGGCCAATTGGTCCGGCCTAAAGGTTGACAAAATCGCCAAGCTGACCTTTGGCCCTATGCCGGAAACCGTGATAAGCAATTTAAACAAGTCAAGCTCGTCTTGGTCCAAAAATCCGTAAAGGTCCATGGCGTCTTCCCTTACATTCAGGTGAGTTAACAAGGTAACGCGACTGCCTATGGGCCCCAAGCGACTTAATGTGTTTAGGGTGGAATGGCAAAGGTAACCGACACCCTTGCACTCAAGCGCAAGGCTGTTGTCACCAATCATAAGTATTTCACCCGTTAGGCTGTAAATCATATGTTTTCACTCAACTTTCAGGCAATTTTATCAGCAAATCAATGAACCTTTACTGTGGGCGTGGCAGATAGCCAGGGCCAAGGCATCCGCTGCGTCATCGGGCCTTGGTATCTTTTCAAGGTTTAAAATAATCCTCGTCATTTCTTGAACTTGTTTTTTCTCGGCTCGTCCGTAACCGACAACACTTTGTTTGACTTGTAGGGGGGTGTATTCCCCTATTCTCATGGCCGCTTTTTGCCCGGCCAGCAACATTACCCCCCTGGCCTGGCTGACATCAATGGCTGTTTTTGCATTTGTGTTGAAAAATAATTTTTCTATAGCCATATCGGAAGGTGAGAAGCGCTCTATAAGCTCTTCAAGCCCATTATAAATGAACTCTAACCTTAAATTAAACGGTTGCCCCGCTGCTGTCGTAATCACACCGTGGGCTAACACCTTGAAATGGTTGCTCTTATATTCCACAACCCCGTAACCCACGGTTGCATAACCGGGGTCTATACCCAATATTATCATTTGTTCTTTTTGTCCCTTTCGCGAGCGATTATTCGTATGGGTGTACCTTCCAGGCCGAAGACAGCCCTTATTTGGTTTTCAATATACCTTTGGTAGCTGTAGTGGAAAAGGTCTTTACGGTTAACAAAACACACAAAGGTGGGCGGCCTGGTCGTGGCTTGGGTGATGTAATAAATTTTTAATCTGCGCCCCTTGTCCGAAGGTGGCTGAACCCTGGCAGTGGCATCTGCCAAAATTTCGTTGAGCTTACCGGTTGCAATGCGCATGGCATTTTGGTTGTCAACATATTTTATTAAGTCAAAAAGCCTGTGCAAGCGTTGGCCGGTCTTTGCCGATATAAAAATAATGGGGGCATAGGTCATAAAGGCAAAATCTTGCATAAGATTTTTTCTGTAAGTGTCCATGGTCTTACCGTCTTTTTCGATGAGGTCCCATTTATTTACGACGATAACACAAGCCTTGCCCTGTTCATGGGCGATACCGGCCACTTTTGAATCTTGCTCGGTAAAACCTTCTTTGGCATCGATCATTATCAGGCAGACAGTTGCTCTTTCAACCGCCATGCGCGCACGAATTACCGCATATTTTTCAATGTCTTCATCAATTTTGCTTTTTCGCCTTAAACCTGCGGTATCAATAAAGGTAAAACTGCCCTCTTTATTTTCTATCAAGGTGTCCGTCGCATCCCTGGTGGTCCCGGCCTTGTCCGTAACAATAACTCTTTCTTCACCTGCCAGGGCATTGACCAGGGATGATTTACCTACATTTGGTTTGCCAATAATGGCAACCTTGATGGAATCGTCCTCGTCCTCATCAAGCTCTTGGTTGGGCAAAAGTGCTGTGATTGCGTCAAGCAAGTCACCTGTACCGTGCCCGTGGATGGAAGAAACAGGCATAGGGTCGCCCAGGCCCAGGTTGTAAAACTCATAAAGTTCGGTGGGCATATTGCCCACGCTGTCACATTTGTTGACGCACAAGACAACCGGCTTGCCGCTTTTCCTTAAAATCACGGCAACCTCTTCATCTGCCGCCAAAATACCGGTTCTGATATCGGTCACGAATAAAATAAGATCGGCGCTTTCAATGGCTACTTGGGCCTGATCACGAATCTTGCTTAAGATCAGATCTTGCGAAAAAGGCTCTATCCCGCCCGTGTCAATCAAAATGAAACCACGACCCAGCCATTCGCAATCACCGTATACCCTGTCGCGCGTAACACCGGGGGTATCATCCACAATAGATATGCGCGCACCCACAAGCTTATTAAACAAGGTTGACTTGCCGACATTGGGCCGACCGACTATTGCTACAACGGGTTTTGCCATGCTACCCCTCCTTCTAATATAAATCTAAAGTTTCAGACCGAGCAAGGCGCTCAAAAGCTCTTGGCCTTCAACCTCAACCGCCCTTACTTTTACAGCCAATCGGCTCGATAAGTCTTCAAGGGTTAAATCATCCAATAAAATGTCACCTGCGTGGCGCAAAATTATTTCAGGCACAAGCAACTCTTGGCCCAGTTGCCCGGCAGGCAATTGGTTGATGATATCCCTGCCTGTAAGAAGACCGGCCACATTGACACCGTGGCCAAAAAAATCATTCTTGACAGGATAGATTTTAACCCTTAAATTATGCCATTTTTTCAAGCTTTCGTCAACCAAATCGGCTATAAGAGGAAAAGCCGCTTGCCCGGTTACAAGGCTTATTTCCCTGTCTTTTTCCAGCTCGTATTCAGAGAAAAATTCACTGTTTAAGGCTTCATAAAATTCTTCTTTCAATAAGGCCCAAAGCCCCACACCGTTTTCAAGTTGTGGGTAAGAGCCGTAATATTCGGGACCGGGCATGGTTTGCTCTGCCAAAAGGTAAAATTCGTCCGCCGCAAAGGCAATTTTTTCTTCCCTTTGGCTATTGTTGTTGAGACGATCTACGCTGTCAATTACAGCGGCTGCTTCCTGACTGTTAAAAGCTTTTAAATCATACAAGTTTTGCCTGTGGTCCGATAAACCCACGGGTACCGCCGCTATGCTCTTTATGCTGCTACCCAGGCGGTCAAGAGCTTCTAAACTGTAATCCAGCTCGGGGCCGTCATTTACACCGGGGCATAAAACCAGCTGCGTGTTTAAATCTATCCCCGCTTTGGCAAAGGTTTCAAGATAGCCCAAACTTTCACCGGCAAGAGGGTTACCCATCATTTCATTTCGCAGTTGCGGCCTCATTGTGTGTACCGAAACATTGATGGGGCTTATTCGCATTTTTACGATACGGTCCGCTTCGGCATCGGTAAGGTTTGTCAGGGTTATATAATTCCCAAACAGAAAAGAAAGGCGCGAGTCGTCATCCTTGAAATAAAGGCTTTTTCGCATGCCTTTGGGCAATTGGTCTATGAAGCAAAATATACACTTATTTTTGCAGGCTCGATGACGGTCCATAAGATAGGTTTCAAATTCCAGGCCCAAGTCTTCGTCTTCGGCCTTTTTGATTTTTTTCTTTTTAATTCTTCCCGCACGCTCGTATTCTAAATGCAGATTTTCATCTTCCGCATAAAAAATGTAATCCAATACATCATTTATCTCATGCCCGTTTATGGAAATGAGTTCATCTTCAGCCCTAATACCCCTTTTTTCTGCGGGACTGCCGGGCAAGACCGCCTTTATTTTTACCGCCATGCCATACCTCCCAAGAAGCCATTGCTCGACATAAGATAAAAACCTTGTAAAATGCCAAAAGGCAGAGAAGATCGTAGCTCAAATGCTACCCTCCCCTACCTTTATGTTTGCATACATTTTGCCGCAAATACGCGGGTTAGTCCAGCGCCAAGTATTTTTTGCCCTTATAGTAGCCACATTCGGGGCAGATTCTGTGAGGCCTTTTGTAATCACCGCATTCGGAACACTTGACCAATTCGGGGGCCTTAAGTGTCCATGCGCTTGCGCGCCTCTTGTCTCGCTTGGTACTTGAAGTTCTTCTTTTTGGTACTGCCATGTGAGCACCTCCTTATATTAGCCTTAAAATTATTGGTTATTTAATAACTGCCGCAACACATCAAGCCGCGGGTCTATGGTTTTTTCACAAATGCATTTTTCGTGGTTTAAGTTTTTACCGCAACCGTCGCAAAGCCCCTTACACTCATCAAAACAAAGCAGCTTGGTGGGCATGGCAAGAAGGATATCTTCGGTCACAAGTGTGTCAAGGTCAAGGATATAGTTTTCCAGCAAGACAAGCTCATCGTTTTCTTCGTCTTCCAGTTGGGTTACAAGAACATGCTCAATGGGTGTATTCATTTTACCCTTTATATCACAAGCGCAGCGATCACAAAACTGAAAAGTTGGGCCTGTGGCACCCCCCTTGAGACGGACAACATCCGCAGTGTTTTTCACCTTTCCGTAAACCCTGACGGGCTCGGTGAAAGGCAAGAATTCTGCCAAGTCGCTCTTTGAAAAGTCCAACAAATAATCAAAGTTTTTTTCAGCACCCTCGGTGTTGAAGATGCGGTTTAATTTAAGTAGCATAATATATCCCTAAAACAGACGCAAAGGCTATTATATATATTAGCAAAAGCTTTGTCAAGAAAAGAAGGCCTCGTAATTTATATAATTTTACAAAAACTAAAAATTTCGTCCGGAAGTTCGGCTTTATCCGCCGAAAGTGTAAAGGCAAAGTGCACACCCGTGGTTTTCGCAAGCTCGCTGACCTTGCCTAAAAAAACAGAAAGTTGCTCAAAATCTCTTCCGCCTATCCGCAGGGTGGTGTCAACATAAATATCGGTTATATCATAATCGCTTGCGCAAATACCACACAAGAATCCAAAAAAGGCATCAAAACCACTGACAGCAAAATGGTCGGTGTCGATCAGGCGGGCGCGAATGTTGATATCGTGCTTAAGTTTGTTTTCCTTTTCTATACAAACAATGTTACCGTTGGAGTTTTCAACCGCATTGTTTACAAGTTCTATAAGCTTTTTTGTTTTACCTGACCCCCTGTTACCGATAATTAATGAAATCATAGCAAAAACCCTTTCTTTTTTAATAATTATACCCGCTTTTCAAGCTCTTGGCGGAGATCTTCGTAGCCGGGTTTGCCCAAGAGAGCAAACATGTTTTTCTTGTAGCTTTCAACCCCGGGCTGATCAAATGGGTTGACACCCAGTATATAACCCGAAAGGGCACAGGCCTTTTCAAAGAAATATATCAACCAACCGAGGTTGTATTCGTCGGCCTTGGGCAAGCAAAGCACTATGTTTGGCACACCCCCGTCATAATGAGCCAGCAAGGTACCTTCAAAGGCCTTACGATTCACAAAAGACAGTGGCTTGTCCGCCAGAAAGTTTAAGCCGTCAAGGTCTTGGCTGTCCTTACAAATATAAAGGTCTTGAACATCTTCCTCAAAGATTACCGAAGTTTCGAACATAATTCGTTCGCCTTCTTGGATATACTGACCCATAGAATGCAAATCGGTGGAAAAAATTGCCGAAGAAGGAAACAGGCCCTTGCCGTCCTTACCTTCGCTTTCACCAAAAAGCTGTTTGTACCATTCGCACATCATGCTAAAAGACGGCTCATAGCTGATAAGCATTTCTATGGACTTGCCTTCCCTATAGAGAAGATTGCGCAAGGCCGCATAATAATAGCAGGCGTTTTCTTCAATGCCGGGCTTGGAGTATTCCTCACGAGCGTCCGCGGCCCCTTGCATTAAAGCGTCTATATCAGGGCCGGCTACAGC
>LSQX01085817.1_pt1 | contig 19326 bp, 16 predicted proteins | sample 654561 | NCBI WGS metagenome assembly LSQX01 (sample SAMN04489861, study PRJNA283612) | anaerobic digester metagenome | isolation source: 4 biogas reactors fed with cattle manure at either 37C or 55C with and... | place: Denmark: Kongens Lyngby | collected 2014
TTGACCACCGACAGTTAGCTGTTAACCTTTTTAACCAGACCTGGGAGTACCTTGATAAGCAAAGAACTGCTGATGAGGACTACCAGATGGTGTTAATTGCGCATGCTTCTTGTTATCACTGGTCGCAGTGCGGTACAGAACTGGAACAGGCGCGGGGAGAGTGGCTGATCTCGCGTGTCCATTCCGTATTGAAACAAGGGTCCATCGCCCTTTGGCATGCTCAGAGGTCTCTTGACCTTTGTATTAATAATGGTTTTGGCGGTTTCGATCTGGCTTTCGGTTACGAAGCTGTCGCCAGGGCGTACGCCTGCCTGGGTGTGCAGGCTGAGATGAACGATAGCCTGCAAGCTGCAATAACCACTGCTCAGGCCATTACTGATGCGGACGATAAGGATTACACCTTGGGTGAAATCAACTCGATTGCATAGATGTTATTACTCACTTTGCATGAACAAAAAAGGCCCCGATTCGGGTCTTTTTTGTTGCGCCCTGAGACTTGGAAATCAGGAGCGAGTGTTATCCATGCTGCTTTGCATCAAGATTGTTATTACTGGGGTGAGTTAGGAGTGCCTGCAGTTTTGTTTTGAAAACCTCAGCCAGCTTGGTCATATTCCCCTCTGTCTTCCATACCAGATAAACCATTCGCTGGATTGGTACTTCCATAACGTTTCTGTAAACCAGGTTATATCCACCTGAGGTTGGGATCTTTGGAAAGAATGAAATGCCGGATTCTGAAGCCACAAACGAGGCTAATGAATTGCATTCCTCAGCTTCGAATGCAATGTTGGGAATAATTCCATTTGAATCGAATATTTCATCGATAATTCTTCTCAAATTTGTGCCATTGCTTATCATAGCGATCTTTTCATTTTTGAGATCTGATATTTTGATGTTGCTCTTTGTAGACAGAGGGTGGGTAGTAGGTAGGACCAAGAAAATCTCCTGGGGAATCAAAGGAGTACTCGAAATTCCTTCAGCTTCGTAATACGGGCAAAAAGCAAAATCCAGTTTATCTTCCTTGATCCTTTGAATAAGCTCATCAGATTGTCCTTGGAAGAAAGAAAATGTGTAACTATCCTTCTCTGACAATAATGGCAAAAGGCTCAAGACACCAGGTAAAAAGTCATAAGCCAGACTATATATATAACCCAACCGAATGTTTCTCGGATTTTTCATCTCCTTGATTCTTAGCAAACCTGCGTCAACAGAGTGAATGGCTGTCAATGCAAAAGGCAGGAGCTCTTCGGCATATACTGTCAGGGTTATCGTTTTGCCTTTCTTTTCAAATAGCTTCACTCCCAATTCGTTTTCGAGAGAATTGATTGCATAACTGAGACTTGGCTGAGATATATAAAGGCGTCGGGCAGCTTCTGTATAGTGTAAGGTCTGGGTTATCATAACAAAACATCTTAATTGATGTAACATGAGCACCTTTCTCAGGTTCAAAGAGAAATCTACAAACTCAATTGTAGTAATTTCTTATTATAATTCAGATGGTTCTGGACATTTTTTCAGAAAATTAGGTAAACCAAGAATGGACTAAAAAAGGACTGAGTTCTACAATGCAAAGAACTCAGGCCTTTTGTTTTACCAAATTTCCATCCAACGAAGCCAAGCTACAAAAATGTGCTATCTTCCATTTTGGATCAATGAATCTGACATGATCTACTCTTCCAGAGCTGGATCGTAAAATTCTCCGAACAGTTGTTCATCAGAAGGTCTGTCTTCGGGGATTGGCCATGAGACCCAGGTAGTGTTCATGTAATGCTTGAGAGAAATGTTTTCCGAAACGATGTTGCCACCCCAGGTGCCACAGCCCATTGAAGAAGTCATCGGCATCCCGTTATTGAAAGCACCAGCATTTGCTTTGGATTGCGGTTGGCGAACCATTATTCTGCTTACTGGAGCTGCAAGAGCTAATTTATGAATGTTTTCATCGCTATAAGAATAGATTCCGACTGAATGACCTTTACCACCAACCTCATAAATATCGTGCATCATTCCTAACGCATTTTCAAACCCGCCCTCATACTTAAAAACAGCCAGTAGTGTCGTCAATTTCTCACTTGAAAAAGGAAAATCCTTGCCAATTCCATCCCCAAGAACGAAAACGAATTTCCGGTCTTCGGGTATGTTAAATCCGGCGTTTAAGGCAAGTTCCTGCGGTTTTATTGCCACGGTTCCCGGCAGCCTGTGACCTTGGTCATCCCACATAACCTTCTTGAGCAACTCACGCTCTTGCTCGTTGGCAAAATAGCCGCCTTCAGCCTGAAGCGCATCCAAAACTTGTTCGAAAATAGACTCATGAACGATTATGTTCCCGTCAGCTGAACAACCAGAACCGTAGTCTGAAGTCTTGCTCAACATCGTATTATGACAAGCCTGGGCTACGTCAGTAGTTTCATCGTAAATCATGGTTGCGTTACCTGCTCCAGACCCATAGGCAGGAGTACCTGAGCTATAAGCTGCTTTCACCATCGGTGCACCACCAGTAGCGATGACCAGGTTGGCGCGTCTCATCAATTCAGCAGTTTGTTCTTTTGTGGGATTTGATAAACACTGCAAGATGTCCTCAGGTGCACCACATTTGCGCAATGCAGTTCTCATCAATTCCACTGTATACATTGTTGTTCTCTTTGCGCGTGGATGTGGTGAAAAGATGATTACATCCCGAGCTTTAATCGCATAAATCGCCTGACCAACTGGTGTCAGGTCGGGGTTAGTTGTTGGAACAAGTGAGGCAATAATACCAACCGGCTTAGCATACTTTACCAAACCTTTTTCAGGCAATTCTTCGATGATACCGATAGATTTCTGGCGAAGGGCATCCCGCAAACACCCACGGATCTTGAATCGCTTTGATTCTCTGCTGATGGGATCTCCGAGATGGCTTTCTTCAATTCCCATTTGCACAAGTTTCAAGAAAGTCTTTTTGTTCGCGGCTGACCAGGCAACTGCCTGACAAAGCCGGTCTACTGTCTCTTGATCATAAGACTCGATAATCTTTAGGGCTTTGTTTGCTTGTTCAAACACTTCACCTAATTCTGTAATCTGGGATTCACTAAGCTTTTCTTCCATATCTGTACACTTTCCTCGATTGAAATGTTCAGGCTTATCTGACAATCTACCACTTCAGATTCCAATTATAGGAAAAGGATTGAGTGATGTCTAATACATGTTTTCTTATAAACGATTCACTTTCTTTATCAAAGATGAAAAGCTTTTTTGCTTGATACTATTAGTTGATAATCTTCCTGGTAATCTTCATCAAGAATTTTTATCTACTAATCAGATAATCGTATTTCACTTTGGACAACTTTTATGTTAAAAATGTATCAGATCAAAAAGTATCATTCATAGACTTAACTTTGTGGCGAGGTGAGACATAACTAAGTCATTTCACATCAGGAGTACAGTCATTGGTTCTGGAAGACCCAAAATAGTCGTTCCAATTGTTGAAGTCACACAAGCTGGGATCCTATCACAAGCCAAAAAAGTTATTTTGGCAGGTGTTGAGTTGATAGAATGGAGGGCAGATTTTTATTCAGACCTGAGAGATAAGCCATGTCTGCGCGACACTCTCGAAAAAATCAGGTCTGTCATTGGTGATCTTCCTCTGATATTTACGATAAGAACAAGCAGCGAGGGCGGTCTGGCGCAAATTAGCGATGAGGACTATCGCGATTTGTTATTATTTGTTGCAGACTCGAAGCTGACAGACATTCTCGACGTGGAACTTTTTCGCTTTTCAGGAAATATTTCTGAATTGGTAGCGGACCTTCAATCTAAGGACGCATTAGTCATTCTCTCAAACCACGAATTTCACTTCACTCCACCAAAGGCAGAACTTGTCAGACGTATGCAGTTAATGCTGCAAGTTGGAGGAGATTTACTTAAGATTGCAGTAATGCCAAATTGCGCTGCCGATGTGATTGAATTGCTCTCTGCTACAAATGAGATGTCTCAACAAACCGAAACACCTCTTGTCACCATGGCAATGGGGGGTCTTGGGTCGATTAGTCGTATCACAGGAGAGGTTTTTAAATCTTGTCTCACCTTTGGTTCGGTTGAAAAATCTTCAGCTCCTGGGCAGATCCCAATCGAACAGTTGAAACAATGCCTGGAGATAATCCACAACTCTCATATGCTCCAACAATAGTCAATACATTAACAGTCCTATTAAATTAAACTCAAGGAGAATTGATTACTATGATGGGAAATACTTTTGGAAGATTGTTCAGAGTCACTACCTGCGGGGAATCTTACTCCGGTTGCTTCAGAAAAGATCGGGGCTATCCAAAAGAATTGTTTGGAGGTCTGATAACCATTATTGATGGGGTTCCTGCCGGGATTAGGATTACTGCTGAAGATATCCAGAGAGAACTTGATAAACGAAAACCGGGTCAGACTCCCCTTGATTCGCCTAGATTAGAGAAAGACCGGGCATATATTTTTTCGGGAGTGATGGAGAACGATTTGTCCACTGGGGCTCCTGTTGGAATTGTGATTCCGAACAATGATATTGAGGATGTACATGTTGGCCAATATCGGGAATATCAATGGGACATTCGCCCTGGACATGCTGAATATACCTATTTTAAGAAGTATGGGCAGTTTAACGACTGGGTTGGAGCAGGACGCGCTTCTGGTCGTGAGACTGTCAGTCGGGTTGCTGCTGGTGCGGTTGCCAAGCTTATTCTTGACAAGATGGGCATCAACGTAATAGCCTATACGGTCGAATCCCATGGCATTAAAGCAAAACCAATGACTTATGAACAAGTACGGAAAAATTATCGTACTAATGCGATCAATTGCCCTGATGAGGAAGTTGCTCAGAAGATGATTGATGACATTCTTGCAGTAAAAGAGATGGGCGAGACTTGCGGTGGTGTGATCGAACTGATTGCTCATGGTGTTCCTGCAGGATTGGGCGAACCCGTGTTTGACAAATTGGAAGCAGTCATTGGACAGGCTCTTTTCTCTATTGGGGCAATCAAGGGAGTTGAATTTGGTGCTGGCTTTGGTGCCGCAAATATGTTAGGAAGTGAATCAAACGATGAATCTTACCTGGACAAAGATACTGGTAAAGTTAAGTTTTACAGCAACCATGCTGGGGGATTCTTGGGAGGAATTTCAAATGGGGATGAAATTAGAATCAGAATGGCGGTTAAACCAACTCCAACCATCTCAGTTCCACAACGGGCTGTTGACCTTGAGAGTATGAGTGACACTATGCTCGAACCAATCACTCGACGTGATGCGTCACTTCTTCCACGTATCTACCCTGTCTGTGAGGCAATGGTGAGGATTGCGCTAGTGGATGCTATTTTGATGGCAAACGGTTCCCGTTCTTTAACAGATATTGACCCAAAATGGGACAAAATTTAACTAAGTAGATTTAATTAAAGATGTCGACGGGAAGAACAATGAAACAAGAATATTCCTTAGCTCAATTAACCGCAATCAATGCCTCACCACCTGAGCTTGCCAGGATCGCAGCAAATGCAGGGTATGATTATTTCAGTATGAGGCAGATTTACATGGGATTGCCAGAGGAACCTGATTTTGATCTTGCGAAAAACAAACTATTGATGAAAGAAACCAAAGCTATCATGGCAGATACGGGCATTCGCCTTCTGGATGTGGAGTTAGCCCGGGTTGTGGATGGGGTTGACCCTGCAATCTATGAGCCAGCTTTTGCTACTTGCACCGAACTTGGTGGAAAACGAGTATTAAGCAGCATTTGGACAGAGGATATTGCTGTTCAAGTAGAGGGTTTTGCCAGGATTTGCGATCTTGCACTCCAATATAACCTTACTGTGGAGTTGGAGTATGTACCCATCGCTGCAGTTAAGAACTTGGTAGGAGCCTTAAATATCTTGAAGCAAGTTAACCGAATCAATGCAGGCATTCTTATAGACATCCATCATTTCCACCGAGCTGGTGATACTGTTGAGGATCTATTGAAAGTTCCCAGAGAATTGTTTAGGATGGTTCATCTTTGCGATGCACCTGCTGAAATACCTCAGGACAATGAAGAAATGCGGCGGATCATGAGAGAAGCGAGAGAATACCCGGGTGAGGGCGGCATCGATATCAAGAATATCCTGTCAGCAATCCCGAAGGTACCATTCTCAATCGAACTGCCAAAAACGAGTGTTAGCAACCTGTTTGGATATGAGGTGCATGCACAGCGCTGTATCGAAAAGTCAAAAGCTTATCTTAAAGATTGTTAGCAAATCTGTCGGCAATCAGGAGTCGAAATGAATAAATTAGTTGCAGACCAAATGGTTGAATATCTTGAAAATCGTGGTATCAGCCACATCTTCGGCCTCTGCGGGCATACCATAATCGCTATGCTCGATGCCCTTTCTCGAAGCAAGAAAATCACTTTTGTCAACACAAGGCATGAGCAGATTGCGGCTACCGCTGCTGATGGATACGCGCGGGTCACTCACAAAGCCAGCGTAGTCCTCTGCCATTTGGGTCCTGGTCTCACAAACGCGGCGACTGGGGTAGCAAATGCCAGCCTGGATGCCATACCAATGGTAGTCATCGCTGGCGATGTGCCGCGTTATTACTTTGGCAGGCATCCACATCAAGAAGTGAACATGCATGAGGATGGCAACCAGTATGAAATCTACCGGCCTTTTGTAAAAAGAGCCTGGCGCGTCGATGACCCTGAGGCTATGCCAAGAATTCTTGACCGCGCTTTTCGTCTGGCAGAGAATGGTCGTCCAGGTCCGGTCCTTATTTCCGTACCGATGGATATTTTTTCCCAGGAGATTCCAACCGAACTGTTTCAAGCGACCAATAAAAACACGACCGAAGTGATGACCCCGGCGTTGGAAATGAGTACAGCAAAACGGATCGCCCGAAAATTAGTTGATGCTCAGAGGCCAGTTATCCACGCTGGTGGTGGCGTCAGATCGGCTCAGGCAGGAAAAGCGCTACAGGAGTTGGTAGAATACCTACAGATCCCACTTTCTCGCACCCTGATGGCACAAAGTGTACTTCCTGATGACCATCCCTTGATGTTGGGACAAACCGGTTTCTGGGGCTCGGAGTTTACCCATAATTTCACAAAAAATGCTGATCTGATCTTCGGCGTCGGAACACGTTTTGCTGAAGCGGATTCCTCCTCTTGGTATGAAGGGGTAACCTTCGATACCGATAAAACCACATTCATTCAATTGGACATTGAGCCCCAAGAGATCGGTAGAAACTACCCGGTAGAAATCGGTGCAGTAGCCAACCCGCGCGTAGCATTAGAACAGATTCTGGAAGAAGTTAAATTATTGGTTCCAGAACCCCGTCAGAATTCCATGGTCATCCAGGAAATTTACAACATGCGGGAGAAATTCAACCTTGAAAACAAGGCAAGGCGAAATGATGACCGCTATCCTATGACTCCTCAACGCATATTGAGGGATGTCAAAAGAGTATTGCCGGAAGATGCTTTAATTTTCACGGATGTAGGGTGGAATAAGAACGGTGTTGGACAGCAATATGGTGTCAAGGTAGCAGAAACCATCTATCATCCTTCTGGCCTGGCAACGATGGGCTTTGGTCCTGCTGCTGTGATTGGAGCAAAATTAGCCGCACCAAATAAAGTTGTTGTCACGTTGGTTGGAGACGGGGGATTTGGCACCAACCCCTCAGTGTTGGCTACAGCTCGCGAGATGAATTTGCCTATCATTTGGATTGTGATGAATAATTCCGCCTTTGGCACGATTGCCGGGTTGGAAAAAAGTCACTACCAAACAGAATTTGGCACGGTTTTCACACACAATGGCGAACCTTATTCCCCGGACTGGGCGATGATCGCAGCGGGTTACGGAGTTAAATCCTGCAGGATTTCAACCGCCGACGAACTTGAACAGCAACTGGCTATTGCGGTTGAATCAAACGAACCCTTCCTGATCGATTGTCCCATGGAAAATATCCCTGTGCCTACTCCAGGAATTTGGAACATTAATGACATCTACACAAAAAAACCAAATGTAATCAACGGGAGATTAATCTTCGACGACGAGAAATAGATTTGGCACCTCTTTACCCTGGGTTGCCTGAGAGAATTTAGTTGTGTTCTTTGTTGGTATAAAAATCCCAACCGTGTTTTTGCGAATATTGTGACCTATGAGTACCGGTCAAAGTATGAATGCTTTCTCAAAAACCTTAAAGGTATGAGCCGATAAAATTTCAATAGAAATTCCCGGTCGCCCATGCGAGAAAGCAATATCATAGCAGCTTCACGAAGAGAATATTTTCTGGAATCTTCGATGTCAACCGGCTTTGTCATGTTAATTCTTGGCACCGGGAGGTGGCACGTTTCAGCAGTAGCAATACGTGACCAAAGCGTCAGCTTCTTGTGCAAAAGTGGTCGCTTCTGGGAATGATAGACCTTCTCGTTATCCACTTTTCTTAGTTTCACTTTACCTTCTTGGGCCGTATCCTCAAGTAGCCTCATACCGATCTCTGTGCGTGCAAGCAGCAGCGATCTTTCTTCTGGTAATCGGTAATCATCGAGATGGAGTGCATCTCCTGTTGAGATATCTGCCAGGTCAGAAAGTGAATCATGGCAAAAGAGACATCGCCTGTGACAGATTAGCTGGCTGGCATACCCCTGTAACTGCAGGTGTTTGGGAACATCAATCTCTCCGTCATCTTTGCTTTGGACCCACAAGTGACCAGGCCATTCTCCTTGGCGGTAAATAATCTTTGCGATGTCTTCAGTTTTGATTCCATAACGTTCCATTGCTAATTTTTGGCCTGAAATGGTTGTACGTCCACCACAAAAAAGACCAATAGAAAAGACGATCCGATCATTTAATTGTCTATAACAGGCTTGGGCTTTTCTTAGAGCCTGTATCTCGCAAGGCAAGCCAACAAAGGCGAATTTACCTTTGGATTTAAGTATTGTTCTGAACTGCTGCCCAACAGGAGCAGGCCAGTAAACAGAACCAGCTGAACGCGAGACTTGCTCAGCATCTGATGCTAATGAAAGTATCGGTTTGAAAGGCTCGATTTCACTTGGTTGAAGCAGGTAAACTCCCTGAATAGTGCCAACATCAAGCGCGTGTATGAGTAAACTGCTTACGATCCCACCGGAGGCAGCAGAGGAAAGTATGTTACNNACCAGTAATTCTGAGGTATTCTACCGAAAACCCGGTGGTTCAAGTCGTCCATATCAACTTCATGACCAGGACATGCCCTTAAGCAGATTCTGGGGCATTTATTGCACTTTAGATTGTCAATTATCTGTATGCGATATCGGCCCGATTTGTCAGGCTGAAGATTAATGTTCATGTGCGGACATACGCCCGCACATGTTCCACATTCAAGACACAGACCTCTTTGGTCTACTTCGGCAACATTGAGCATGAATTAATTATTGACTCTGCCCCTTTGCCAAGGCATCACCCATTCCTGGATCTTTTCGACCAAACCGGATAAGATTGCGCCTAAGATCATTACGAGTAATAGAGAAGCATACATCTTCTCTGTCACCATGATTTCCCAGTAATAAAGTACAAGGTAGCCGAGACCGGTTTTTGCTCTGACAAATTCGATTGCGACAATAACATTTAATGCCGTACCGATAGCCAAACGAAGACCTGCAAAAATGAATGGAAGGGAACCCGGAAGAATGACGTGGCGGAACATTTGGATTGCATTTGCTCCATAATTCCGTCCTGCTTCAAGGTAGACATTCTCAACATCTGCCACACCAGCCATGGTATTAATGGCTGTTTGGAAGAAAGCAGCAATAGCGATAACTGCAATTTTTGGTGGCTCACCAAAAGGATCTGCGAAAACAAGCATCATGATTGGAAAAATGGTCACTTTTGGAAGAACATAAATTGCAGACATCATAGAGTTCAGCATAGTCCGAACAGGCCTACTCATGCCCATGATGACCCCAACGATGATACCTGGAATTGAGCCAACCAGAAAACCACTGATGACTCTGAAAAGCGTCGCTGTTAAATGACTTTCACCAAATAATTTTTGGACGCCTTCCCACCCTTTTTCCCTCCACACTTCCGGAATCAACCACGGTCGTCCCAAAAGGCTGGTTTTTGTGAAGGTGTCGTAGCCAGTAATCAGCTCCCATAATGCTTTGGCAATTTTTGTTGGCGGTGGAAACCAACGTGGATTCAAGATGCCAGCTTTGACGGTAAGTTCCCAGGCAATCATGACAAGAATTGGAAAACCAATTGCCAGGACTTTTTCATAAATCTTTTGGTCTTTTGCTCGGACAATTAATGACAGCTCTTGCGCGATCAAAACAATAAACCCAAAGTCAATGAGTACGCCTACCAAGTAAATTTTGTTCCAACCACCAATTAGGGTAAAAAACAGGTTAAAAACTATGAGCAAGCCAAAGTAAAGGAGGAATTTCTGAATAGATGATAATTTTGTTTTCATCTTTGTTCCTCCATAGCTGCAACTACTTCATCCCTCAAGGATTCCCAGACCGCAAAAGACAATCTTGCGTACTCTGGCGTGCCTGTTGTTTCCATGCCTCGGGGTCTGGGGATATTCACATCGTAAACCATTTTTTTGGTACCAGGATGGGCGGTCATCAAAACGATCTGATCACTCAAAAGTACTGCTTCATCGATGCTATGCGTAATGTAAATTACGGTTTTCTTTGTGGATTCCCAAATTTGTAAAATAAGTTCTTGCAAAACATTGCGTGTTTGAGCATCCAGAGCACCCAGAGGCTCATCCATAAGAAGCACTTCAGGGTCATTTGCCAGAGCTCTGGCAATACTGACACGTTGCTTCATTCCACCAGAAATTTGGTGAGGGTAATATGTGACAAATCTGTTAAGACCAACAGCGTCGATCCAATATCTTGCTTTCTCATATCGGGCTGCTGTTGAAATCCCTCTCATTTCCAATCCAAAGGCAACGTTATCCAAGACGTTTTTCCAGGGAAAGATTGCATATTCCTGGAAAACAACATTATTCAAGGGCTTTGAGGGGTCTTTCCCGGGGGTAATTTTTACTACCCCCTGGGTGGGAGGTAACAACCCAGCCAGTATTCTGAGGACTGTCGACTTTCCGCAACCAGATGGTCCCACGATTGAGACGAACTTGCCCTCATCAACCGTGAGGTTGAAGTCTTTGACAGCATCCACTTTACCACGTGGTGTGTCGAAGGTCTTCCAGAGCCCTTCAATAATTATTTTTGTTGACATTTCGGTCTCCCTGCATTCATCGAGAATTGTCACCCAGGCAGAGCGATTGCCTGGGTGACATAGTGGGAAATCTTACTTAATATTTGCTAATGCCCATTCGACAAATTGATTGTCGACAACATTAATCATGTCCAGGGGTTCAGTATATTCCAGCCTGCCGTTTTCGCGATGCACTCTTTCAACATCTGCCAATCCTTCGAGTTCAATGGTCAGATCGGGATCGTAGATCACCGGTACACCGCTCTTGATGTCCTCAGGAGTGCTATTAATATAAGCCAGATATGCAGCGACGTTCTCATCCGAGAGATAATCATCACCCTGCATTGATCTTGCAGCTTCCATGAGTGCCAATACAAAGCGTTGCGTGACCTCTGGGTTTTCGTTGATCATTTTCCCTGATGCGATGAAAGCCACCGTCATCAAACCTGGGGTAATGTCTTTCTCAAACGCTAAAGCAGTTCCTGCATTGATAACTTGATCTGCATAGGGTGACCCAAGTAAACCAGCATCAATTGACTTGTTTTCGAAAGCAGCAGGCATGTCTGCATTACCAATATTTACCAGTGACACATCGAAGATTGTAAGATTGCCGCGCTCAAGAGCTTTTGCTGCAAGGTACTCTCCACCACTACCGGGGCCGCCAGCAACTGCAACTGTTTTTCCTGCCAGGTCTTCAACTTTGGTGATTGCACCACTGTCATAAAGGTCTTTTCTTACGAGGAAGACGGTGGGACTGTCGGTAAAGGGTTCAATCGCACCAGGAGCGACGATTCTGAGGTCCATTCCCTGGAACCAAGCATTCCACAAGGATACAACAATCGCAACTCCACCAAAATCGACCTTTCCTTCGCTTAAGAATGCAATGGCTTCTGTGCCCGACTTTACGGAGATCATTTCTACGTTGAGTCCATACTTTTCAAAGATGCCGCGCTCTTTTGCAACATAAGCGGTCGCAAACTTCATGATCGGAACATAAGCCAACTTGAGATCAATTGGAGGGTCAATCGGAGTTACCCCAACTTCTTCTGTTTCAACCACTTCGACAGTAGGCTCGGTGACAACTTCAACCGGCGGTTCTGTGGCAATGACTTCTTCCTGCACAGTCGGTTCAATCACTGCTGTTGGTGTTTCTGTCTGACAAGCAGAAACCAGTAGTGACGCGATAATGCAGAAAACAAAAAACTTCATCCATGATTTGTAAACCTTGTTCTTCATCATTCTCTCCTTATTGATTGTTTTAAATTTTTCAGAGATTAATTTCTCTGTTCTTCCCAATAAATGTACTTTCAACCAAAAAACCAAATATATAATTTGACTTCTCATAAATGATGCTCAGCCTGCAAATGCCTTCCAGGTTGAGATTTTGTCCTTGACTGTTGTAAGAAACATTTTTCATGCAATTATTTTTCTAAAATTCGACTTGCTCGAAACGAGCGCCAAGTTTTTCAATATCCTTCAGAAATGCTGGATATGAAACCTGGGCTGCTCCAGGGTCCGTAATAAAGGTCTCACCATCCGCAACCAGACCAGCAATCGTGAAACTCATCATGATACGGTGATCCTTAAACGACTCGACCTGTGCTCCTTTGAGTCGTTTTACACCTTGAATAATCAGACCATCACGGGTGACTTCAGTATGTGCGCCCATCTTGTTGAGTTGAGCCATAGCTTCCAGGCGATCACATTCCTTGTAGTGCACTTGTTCTACGTTGTAGATCCTGCTGGTGCCTTCACAGTGTGCCAAAAGGACACTTAAGACGGGAACCATGTCTGGAGCATCATTACAGTCAATGTCGATTGCCTTTAGTGGTTGCCCTCCAAAAACTTCGATTGTCTTGGCTTCAACGTCATACCTCAGATCTGCACCTACTTTCTGTAGAGCTTCCAGAATCTTTCCTTCCGGATGGAACATATTTGCATCCAGATTTGTATAGCGTATATGAGAATTGCTGATGGTAGCCAGAACCAGGCCAAAAGAAGCTAATGCAATATCTCCAGGAATTTCAACACTCGCGGGATGGAATTTTTGACCGCCCTTGACAAAAAACTTGGACCGATCAGTTTCATATTCAACCTCTACACCGAAAGGTTTCATCATTTGTATCATCAATTCAGTGTAACTACCTTCGTTCAGCTTCCCATCTTCAATCTCAACGGTAACATCATGTCCTGTGAATGGTGCCAGGAGAAGCAGCCCGCTTGTCCACGGGGAGATTAACCCGTTAATCATTACATGGTCCCCAAGGGTGGTTACGTCCCTTGGTCGGATTACGCATGGTAATAACCCATTTTCGCGTGTTGACCAAACATCAATGCCCCAGTTATTTAACGCTTTAATATATGGTCCGAGCGGTCTGGATCGGAGCGAATCATCGCCAGTAAATACCACAGTTCCCGGTGCTGTCGCTGTCACAGCTAATAGAAAATTGATAGTCGAGCCAGAATTGCCACAATCGAGAATATTTCCTGGAGTCGTAAACGGACCACCGATCACTTCGTANNCCTTCGTAGCCATCCTCAGTTTCAATATAGGATGTCCCGAGTTGTGTCAGGCATTGCATTGTGGAAAGGTTATCCAATGACTTACTGATTCCTGTGATTTTGGATTTTCCTTTTGCCAGAGCGCTTAGAATAAGTGCCCTGTGGGTGTGGTATTTGGAAGGTGGAGCAACCAATGTGCCTTCAAGCGATTTCTCAAGTGGGTAGACTTTTAAACCGGTCATTGAATCATCCTTTTTGCTGATCCTCAAACAATTGTTTGGTTATTTGCATGTGACCCAAATGGAGGGCGGTATGCTCTACCACATGGAAAACGATCCATTCGACTGTCACTTCCCGCTGCTTTACTGACCTGAGTGATTGAAGGTCGGACTCAGAAATTTGTTCTAAGATTTGTTTTGTTAGGTTCTGTATATCCTGGTACAACTTTTTGAGAGAATCCAGATCATTTGCTTTGGAAACGAACTCACCAGGTCGGTCACGAGGGATCTCGACTCGATTGAGGTTCTCCTGTATCCACCAGTATTGGGAAAGGATGGTGTGATTGGCAATAGCATACATTGAATTGCAATCAGGTATTCCCGGTTTCCAGTTCCAACCATCTGCTCCTACAACCTCGAGAAGCGAAAATATTTCATTATGTAAGGCATCAAGAGTTTGAAGGGCAATTATAAATTGGCTGATCATGGTTTTCCTTGGTTGATTTTCAATGCTTTTTCACAAACTTCCAGCATCAAATCGATTGGTGGTTGGATACCGGTCCAGGTCTCAAACGAAGCCGCGCCTTGGTTGACCAGCATACCCAAACCGTTAAGAGTCTGGTGCCCCTCTTGTTTTGCTCTGGACAAGAACAGCGTCTCGATGGGGTTGTAAACTATGTCATAGAATACAGCTTTGGCAGGAAGGTCGACATCATTAGGCCAGGGCGTCGATTCCGTATTTGGAGTCATACCAATCGGAGAGGCATTGACAACGAGGTCAAAATCACCGAAGCTTTTGAGAGTTTCTCTGGTAATGGGTTGATACTCAAGGATGCCATCAGGGAAGAGCTGGTTCATATCAGATATCAAGGATAGACCCTGGCTCTTGACCACGTCCAAAACTGTGATCTGTCTGACTTTGAAGGATGATAATCCAAATACTGCAGCCCTGGCTGCTCCTCCAGCTCCAATGAGAACAATCTTCATGCCAACCGGGGAAATTCCATTACCCAATAAGTGACGGGTAAACCCTTGAGGATCAGTGTTTGAACCAATCGGGCGTCCGTCAACGATTTTGATCGTATTCACAGCTTGCATCTGCCTGGAAGTTTCATCCAACTCATCCAGGAACTGGATCACCTTTGTTTTATATGGGACTGAAACATTACAACCAGAAAAACTTAGTGCCTTTAACCCTGCCAACGCAGCAGATAAGTTTTGTGGCTCAGCTGGTAGTGGAAGATAAACCCAATCAAGCCCCAAGGCTTCAAAGGCTGCATTATGCATTACAGGACTCAGACTATGACCGATAGGCCAGCAGATCAAACCAACCTTTTGAGTCCTGGAGGTTAGCATCAGTTATGCTTGTCCTTTTGGCAATTCCCGATCTTCCACACCAGAATAGCCAAAATCGACTGGATCGATTTTACGCATTCTTGGCATGGTCGTCACTTCTTCGTGAGCGTGGACCAAGAGACTGGAAAGCCTTGCAATCAGAAAAAGCGCATTACCCAGCCCTTGTGGGTATCCAATTTCACACAAAATCGCTGCCATCGCTCCATCGATATTAATGGGTAATGGTTTCCCCGCTCTTTCCGAGAGTATTTTGGAAATCAATTTTGCGGTTAAGATGTAATTACCATTAACATGAGCATCCTCAGCAAAGCCAAACAATTTATCGACCCGGGGATCGTGAGCGTGTTGTCGGTGGCCAAAACCAGGAACAATTTTTCGTCCGGATGATCTCTCTTCATCTAAAAACTTAGAAATAGCAGCTTCCATTTCTGATTCTAAAAGGTCAGAATTAAGTGTTTTTTCTGCTTGAGCGAGCACTTCCATACAGCCTTCTACAGCAGCACCGTGTGAAGAGTCCATCGTCAGAAAGCCTGCTGTGGCAGCGTTTTTGACAGATGCACCACCTGAAGCAGCCGTTCTTGTAGCCAAAATGGAAGGAGTGCCTGCACCGTGGTCGATTGAAGCAACCATAAGGGCTTCAATCAGTTTCGCAATTTTCGGGGTTGGCAAATCGCCTGTAATTAACAAGTGGACGGCAGACGAAAAGGGAACCTCGCCCATCATCTCAATCAGACTATATCCCCTAATTCTGATTTCATCTTCGGTCGTATACGAAATCTTAGTTTCCCAATAATTAGCTGCCAATAGAGGACCTCATTATCCAGGGTTGTATTAAATTTTTCAATCTGACTATGCGTTTACTGATGAACGCTGACAGAACACAAGATGCCCTGTTTATGGAAATTGATTCTTGAATCGACGGGCATGTTAAGTCTCTCTTCATTCCATCCAGTTAGTAGAATCATCGATTAGTCACGTGCTGTTTGACCTAATAAAATTCTACGGGAGCACACTGATGACGTCAATCGAAATTATGGATAAAATGATAAAAATTTTAATGGATGATAAGTATTTAATATGTTGGTTAAAGAGTCACTCCATCATCAAGCAATAGTTGCTTTAGCCGATCATAATTTCTGGAATCCAAAACCGTTGATGAAGAAAAACCAAGAGCTGCAGCGGCACCAACTGCCTGTCCCATTGCCATGCAAGGACCACTGACTCGGACGGAGGACAACGCGCTTGAGTCAAAACTGGCACAACGACCAGCAAAAAACAGGTTTTCAATTTCGAAGGGAATTAAAGATCCCATCGGGATTTGGTGGGAGGCTTTTTCAGGAAAGGTCCAAGAAATTTTTCCCTGAACATGGTTTTCCATTGGCCAAGTATTGACCCCAATGGGGAATGGGATTTGAATGCCTTCAAGGATCTGCTCACCACGTAAGACATACCTGCCAGCCAGATTGCGGGATTGTCTGATTCCAAGTTCAGCCGGCACCTCAAGCAAATAGCATTCAGAGAATCCAGGCACTTTTTCTCGCAAAAAACGATACATTTCGGCTACCTGCCTGCGACCCTCTATTTCCGCATCTGTGAGTTCTTGAGCATCAAGTGTGTTGGGGGAAGTTCCGTCTTTCCGCTGCACCTGGGTTACATTAATTCGCCACTCACCATGATGGTGCTGAGGGAAGAGGACACCTGTCGTTCTTGGAAAGTACCAGTTGCCAGATTTATTGGCTTGAAGAAGAATTTCGGTAAAAGTCGGTTTCCCAACCTGGAAAGCAATTTCGTCATTGACATTATGAACTCTGAACATCATAGTAGGATATTGACAGCTGAAATTGGCATCCTGATCAAGATCTGGAACTCCAGCCATGTGTCCTAATATGCCATCCCCAGAGCAATCGATAAAGGTTTTTGCGTGGATGAACCCTCTGCCATCTTTGTTTTCAACAATCACCCCCTCGATTTTCTGACCTTGTTTTGCCACCCCTACCGCGAGGGTATGTAGCAGCAGTTTTGCCCCCGAACCACAAACGATCTCATCTGCTACGATTTTCATGGCTGCCACGTCAAAAGATTGTGATGCAGTCCTTGCCATCACAATATGCGGGGTATTCAAACCTCGATAGAAATCGAGTCTATGTAAGAAGTCATCGACCACCCCATGAGAAATCTGGAACGGCTGACCATCTTTCAGCACATGAAGCCCGCAAAAGGAACAGACCAGGGCTGCGGAGAATGTCCCACCTAAAAATCCATATCTTTCCACCAAAAGGGTGTTTGCGCCGTGTCTCGCTGCAGATACTGCAGCGGCCATGCCCGCAGCTCCTCCGCCCAAAACCAACACGTCATATTCGCCAATGACCGGAGTGGATCGTTGTGTTTCGTTGATGTATTTTTTCACGATTGTTCCTGTCGATCTCGAAGTTTTTTCGACAATGGTATTGCCATAACCAGAATAAGCCCCATTGATAAAAGGATTAATAATGCGTAGGGCTTTGCACCAATTTTATTCAATATCAAACCTGCCAGCCATGGCAAGATTAACCCTCCAACCGTGCCCAATGAGACAATAATGCTGCTGGCTTTATCAAAGTTTTTGCCGAAATATTCAGGAATAAATGCCAGGAAAAGTGGGTACAAACCACCGAAAAACAAGCTGATCGACAGCAGCGCAGTGATAGAGTAATTTTCTTGTCCAATTGTTATCAAGAAAAATAGCGCCGCAGCAATCGATCCAACGATGTTTATGAACATAATTTTTGTTTGGGAAACATACTTGGCTAGGGGGATAGCAATTATTCGGGCGACAGAAATCAGCAACCAGTAGAGCGAAGTTATCGTTGCAGCTTTGGCTGGAGTGGAATGGTAGGTTTCGGTCAAGAAAACATTTGCCCAACTCCCAGCGCTGAATTGAGTGCCTACTACCAACGACAAAAGTAAGCCTAATAGCCAAACAACACTATCTTTTAACAATGGAGTAGTTCCCGTTTGGCTCGCGTGACTATCAATTTCTGAATTGGCTTCCATTTCTTTGGGGAGGCGTTTCTGAATATAGAAAAAGGCAATTAAGGTTGACATCAGAATTACAGCTACGACCCTCTGGACGATGAGCCCCTGACCAATTTTTCTTAGAGTGAGACTAATCAACAATGGACCTATTGTTGCGCCGACCCCGTATAGGATGTGCAAGACGTTCAGGACTTGAACTTTCTTTTGTGGATAGGCTTCTACCACCAGGATGTTCGAGACAATGTCCACTCCTCCCTGTCCCAAACCAAGGACAAAGCAAGCAGCGATCAGCAAGGTGAGGGAACCTGCAAAAGACATGCCCAAAATTCCTAAACTCATGAACAAGACGGAAAAAATCATTATTCTGATTCGACCATAACGACTGGTTAGAAACCCCGATGTAAATTGAGTCAGTAAAGAACCAGTGTAAATTGCGGTAAAGATGACTCCAATGGCTGCCAGGTTTGAACCTGTTCGTTCAGCCAATTCCTGAAGGACAGGTCCGATCCCTGCATTGTAGACCCCAAATAATAAGAAAACTAGGCAGGTGGTGAATAATACGAGTATGGATATTTGTCTTTTCATCAATTCACTTTTATTGAGACCTAAGTAAGATCTGGGAATTATATCAAGGTGAATAGGACAATCTGATTGAAAAATTTAATAAAACTATCAATATGTTCGTACTTATTCTTGGGTTTGGTGTTCAGTTGAGCAGCAGTTGGTCATTGCCTCAGGGCACCGATTGAACTATATTAGCGTGGGAAGGGTGGTTATCTCGAAAATAAGGAATTGTTTATTACCTTACTTGTTTGGCTTACCTCTTGTATATTTTTCCCATTACCTAAAAATGCCTTTGGTTAAATGCAGGGCGGAGTGCGCAACTAAAGCGCATTCCGCCATCAGATGGACTCTACAATTTGTCCCGTTGTCGGAGTGAGATTATGCGAAGCCACAAACGCTAAGTTGTTCCAGCGTCACCTTACTGCCTATGCATCTTTCATATAAACATAAAAAGCTGGGTTGACAAACGTAACCCGGCCTAT
>LSQX01212219.1_pt1 | contig 19326 bp, 19 predicted proteins | sample 654561 | NCBI WGS metagenome assembly LSQX01 (sample SAMN04489861, study PRJNA283612) | anaerobic digester metagenome | isolation source: 4 biogas reactors fed with cattle manure at either 37C or 55C with and... | place: Denmark: Kongens Lyngby | collected 2014
AGATGTGTATAAGAGACAGGTACCTGAGTCTTGCTCTGGTCATGATCATCAGCCCCCTGATGGTTGCCACCCGTGCAAACGATCCTGCGTGGGGAAGCGGATTTGAACAGATGATGCGCTTCTATGCATTTTTCAGTTCCATCCTCGCCCTCATTCCTGCTTTTTTGATCAGGGAGAACCCTCCCACCCCCTCGTCTTCCCTCGCTTCCAAAAAGAGTGAGAGTTTCCTCTCCTCGTTTCGTGCCTTGAATGCCAATACCTCACTGAGGGGACTGACGATCATCTTTTCAGTAGGCTGGGGAGTTTTGATGACCTTGTTCATCAAGGTTGACGAAATCAGTGCTCTGCTTGGATTCCCCGATTCAAACGGGCTGCTTGGCATAGCGATGCTTGCCGGAGGTATGGTGGGTGCAGTCCTGCTTCCGGCCCTCTCGGATCGGTTCCGTAGACGGAAGCTCTTTTTCGTCTTCTGCAAAGTCTGCTCGATACCAGGTATTCTTTTGTTGGTATTCTGTCAGCAAATCGGTCAGGTCATACTTGGCAGTGAGGCGATTGACTTGATTGGGGCTTCAATTGTCGGATTGAGTTTGCTTGCTTCCGTCCCTATCGGCAGCCAGTATGCTGCAGAGTTGGGCCAGGGAATCCATGAAGAGATCATCCAAGGCATGCTCTTGCTTTTCAGCCAGGCTGGATGTGCATTCATCCTCATCGTAAGCTTGGTGACGACCGAGCAGTACTCAGTGATGCTGCTCTCCTCGCTGGGAGGGCTTTTGGTTGCTGCCATGATCGGCAGCTCCTTTCTCAAGGAGAGTTCAATGATCATCACCGAGGAAGAGCGGCTGAACGACGTCATCAACCAAGAAATCGTGCACCTCCAGTAAGTTGGGTAGGTGCACGATTTGCTCTCCTCTTATTTGGGTTGCGGCTTGATCTGGTCGGTGAAGGTGTCAAAGCTGTGTACCTTCTCAAGCGGTAGGCGGATTCTCTTGCCTTTTTCGCTCTCAAGGTGCTTTTCGTTCAATTTTGAACTATCCCCAGGATGGCCTACCACCAGCATGATCATGAGGGTGTCCTCATCTGCGATGTTGAGGATTTTTTTCGCTTCATCGACGTTGAAGCCGGCGATGGGGTGGACATAGAGGCCCTCTGCTACTGCTTGGGTCTGATAGGCCATGGCAGCCATGCCAAGTTCGAAGGGGGCGAAATCACGGTTGCCCAGTGTCATTCCCCACGCCTTGTTGGTGACCACTGCCGTGATGGCGGGGGCCTGCAAAGCCCAATAGTTGCCCGGAGAAAGCGTCTTTCTCAACGTATCGAGCACCTCGGTGTCAGTGACAGTCACAAAGCGCCACGGCTGGTTGTTCAAGGATGAGGGGGCGGTATGGGCAGCTTCGACCAAGCGCAACAGAGTTTCCTTTTCTATAGGCTTGGCATCAAGAGCACGGAACGCTCTTCGGTCATTGATTGCTTGTAACATCGGCATAGATATCCTCCATTGATGCTTTCAAGATACTACAATTTGGCTCACTTGTGTGCGATCTGTATGGGTTGGTATCCATGCATCCGATGTACTCTTATTTTTGTTGTTTATTGATGCTGTAAAAGGATACAATCAAAAAGAAGGAGAGAACCGTATGAACATTCTGGTTGTCTATGATTCTGCATATGGGAATACTGAGTCGATTGCCAAAGCCATTGGCAGTGCCTGCAAAGCTGATGTGCTTCGCGTAGGAGAGGTGAAAGCTGAACAGCTCAAAGATCTGGATATCTTGCTTGTCGGTTCTCCGACCCAAGCGTTCCAACCATTGCCGTCGGTCAAGGCTTTTCTGAAGAACCTTCCCGTTGGAAGCCTCACGAACGTCAAGGTCGCTTCCTTCGATACCCGCGTGGATGTGAAGCAGGTCGGCAATCGCTTCCTGACCATCCTAGTGAGATTGTTCGGATATGCTGCCCAGCCGATCATGAGTGCTCTGGTGAAAAAGGGAGGAGTGCGAGCCGTTCCCCCGATGGGATTCATAGTCATTGAAAAGGAAGGGCCCCTGAAAGATGGCGAGATTGAGCGTGCCATCCAGTGGTCAAAAGAGATTACCGAATGAACCAGCAAGGGTATTTTCAGAGTTGGTTGGCCTCATTGCATTTCTGCTTTCACTCGATCATCCGGAGGACCCGACCGATCTGGTGGTGACCTTCGAGGCGGAAGATACGCATGCGGTTGAAGATTGTTTGTAAGAGATTGTGTGCCCCACCTTGGTTGCAGGAGGTGAGGATGATTACTTCTACCCTCCCGACCTGTTCAGGGAGACAGCACAGGGTATTGCGTATGTCAGGCTGTGCCTCTACCCAAACGTGGCCCATCCTGCTGTCAAGGAGAATGTCCTACGGTTCCTCAGAGAAGAAGCGTAAGGACACAAAAAAACGGGGAAGGCCAAGCCTACCCCCGTCTGAAAAACCCACAACCTTAGTCGCGGGGAGAGAAGTCAGACTTAGGAGCTCCGCAGAGAGGGCATACCCAATCTTCTGGAAGGTCTTCAAAGGCTGTTCCGGGTTTGATTCCGTTGTCGGGATCACCTACAGTCGGGTCGTACACATACCCGCAAAGATCGCACTCATACTCTTTCATGGTCGTTTCCTCCTGCTATTCAGCATAGCGATTTTCGTGATGTGGGGCAAGGAAAATATTATTGGTACAAGGCCAGGATTTTGTTCAGCATCTTGCAAAACTTCTTACGGAAGGACTCAGGACCAAGTATTTCCACAGAATCACCACACTGTATGATCCTGAGGTAGAGCTCGATTGAGTTTTCCACATCCATATTGCAAATGAGCGAACCGTCACTCTGCTTCTCAAAAACCGGGGTACCGTGAACAACGGAACGGAAGACGTTCATGGCCGATCGTTCCTTGAGTCTGAGGCTCAGCGGAATCATGTCGATGCTCTCATAACGCTCTTCACTCTCGGGGAACTTGAAGGGCTTGAGGTTGTCAGGAATCGTATAGGTCTCATCGAGGATGGTGGCACTGGTGATCGTGCTGATGTCGATGGTAACAATCTCGGTGGTATGTCTCAGTCTTCCGGTGACGCTGATGGGATGTCTTCCTCCGGTGTCTTCCTCACGGAAGCCGATGAAGTAGGGGGCAAGCTCAGTTTCGATCGGATCAAAGCCCTTCAGGCTCTGCACGATCCTTACGATGCGCCCTGAGACCCAGCTGTCTATCAGGACTTCCAGGATGGCATTGAATTTGCTGCTCTCCTTTCTCTCCTGCAATTGCTTGTCGATTTGCTCGGCTAGGTTCACCACGTTCTCGCTGATCTTTGGAGCATAGGAGCGCATATTCATCGCAATCTTGCGAAGTCCTGAGGCGAGGTGAGGGTTCTGGAACTCGGTGCTGCTCGCCAACATCTCTGCAGAGAGGTTGAAGGCAAGGCTCTCATAGACGCTTAAGGCGATATTCTCATCCTCATCCCGATTCTTGATCTTGATGAGGTTATTCTCTTCATAGATGTCGATGTACAGCTTCAGCTCGTCAACATAGCGGCTGATCGTTGAGCGGTGTACTCCCAGTCTCCGTGCAATTTCCGCTCGTCTCAAACCCTCTGGATGGGAATGCAGCAACAATTCAAGTTGTGCAACTCGTTCGCCTTTCATGTGATTTCCTTTATTTGCACCATTCTGCAACAAAACTCAAGTCAGTATAGCACGTTCAGCTCATCTGGCAAGCCAAAATTGCACAAACCTACCCAGCGTTGCAACACACCCTACGTTGCCCTCCTCTACACTCCATGCTAGGATGAAGGAGAGAAGGAGCGACTACTATGGAAGAACGTCTGACTAAGCTGGAAGTGAAACTTGCATATGCGGAGGAGACGATAGTCACCCTTGACTCGGTGGTGACGGAGCAAGCCAAGGAAATCGCACTTTTGCAGAGCCGTCTCGAGAAATTGGAGAAACGGGTCACCGATATGGTGGATGAGAGCGGGGATGGCCTGCTCGGAGAGCAACGGCCACCCCACTATTGAGATGCAGATTAGATGAAGAGGTTGATCTTGCTCTCGGAAGCTGCACCCATGTAGGTTGCAACCCCTCCGATTTCAACACCGTCAAGCAGCTCTTCCTTGGTGATGCCCATGATGTCCATGGACATCTGGCAGGCTACCATGCGTACCCCTGCTTTCTTTGCCTCTTCGAACATCTGTTCCACCTGGTCGACATGCTTCTTCCGCATGCGGCCCTTCATCATCTTCGCACCCATTCCTCCCATATTCATGGAAGAGAGGGAAAGCTGTTCCATGCCCTTGGGAAGCATGCCAGAGAACATCGTTCCCATGAAATCCTTCTTTACCTTGGGGGCATGCTTCTTGCGAAGAACCGAAAGGCCCCAGAAGGTGAAGAACATCGTTACGGGCTTACCGGTGGCAGCAGCCCCATTGGCAAGCACGAATGAGGCCAGTGCCTTGTCCAGGTCGTTGGAGAAGACAATCATGGTTGCCCCGTTGTCGGGGTCACAGATGGCTGGTTTCTCCCCAGCAGAGGAGGGCATGGCGCATACATCAGGATTTCCCTTTCCGATGACTGCCTCGATGATGCCGTTGGTGGTGGTGACACTCACCAGCTCATTGCCGGTGAGTTTGCACCAGGACTGCACATCGACGCCGAAGCCGGGGTCGGAGGCCTTGATGACAATCCTGTCCCCTTCCTCAAGGTTGTCAATCTCCCGCTTGAGACGGATGATCGGACCCGGGCATTGCAGTCCGCAGGCATCGACGGTGAAAATCTTGTTCTCGGTTCTCTTGCGGAACGACCCGTCCTCATGCAGGTGGTTGATGGTTCCACCCTCTCTCTTGACTGAAATCTTATCCTTGTTTTCCAACAGGTACCGTTCACGAACCGCGCTCTCATAGGTCTTGTAGCCGCCGGTGAGGTTGCGTACGTTTGTATAACCGTTCTGCTTGAGCACCCTTTCGGCGAGGTAGCCCCTGAGGCCGATGGCGCAATAGACGATCACCAACCGGTCGGTGGGAACCATGAGAAGCTTCTGTCTCAAAACCGTATTCGGAATGTTGACAGATCCTTCAATTGCACCCAGTTCATACTCCTCCTCCGAACGGACATCGAGCATGAAGGCCCCATTCTTGCGTTGCTGTTCAGCCTCCTCCCAGCTGATTGTATCGCTGAAGCCTTCCAGGGTGTTGGCGGCAATGAAACCGACCATGTTCACCGGGTCCTTGGCACTGGAGAAGGGTGGAGCGTAGGCCTGCTCGAACTCGGCCAGGTCGTACACGGTGCCTTCCTTTCCGATGAAGGCGCTGATGACGTCGATCCGCTTGTCAACGCCGTCGTAGCCGACAGCTTGGCCGCCCCAAAGCCTGCCGCTTTCCGGATGATAGAGAATCTTGAGGGTGAGTTGGCGGCTGTTGGGGTAGTATCCGGCATGGTTGCCTGCATGGGTGACCGCCATCCGATAGGGAAGGCCGGCTGCCTTGAGGCCCTTTTCGGTAAGGCCGGTGGAGGCTACCGTCATGTCGAAGATTTTGGCGATGCTTGTGGCGATCGTGCCCTCATACGGGCGCTTGTTGCCGTCGATGATGGCATCGGCGCACAGCCGTGCCTGCTTGTTCGCAGGACCCGCCAAGGGCACGGTGCAAGCAAGCTTGGTCAAAGGGCTGGCGAACTCAATGGCATCACCTACCGCCTTGATGTCCTTGTCGTTGGTGGTGAAATACGCATCCACCTTGATCGCGCCATTCTTGGCCAACTCGATGCCCGAATCTTTCAGAAAAGCTGTGTCGGGACGAACGCCGATGGAGAGGATGACAATGTCTGCATCGATGAGAGTACCCGAGGAGAGACGGACGCTGACGATGCTGTCATGGTCCTCGAAGGCTGAAACCCCATCCTTGAGATAGAGATTCACTCCCTTCGCCCTCAGGTGTTGCTGCACTTCGGCCGCCAGGTCGTAGTCGATGATGTTCATCACCTGCTCGAGGGCCTCCACTACGCTCACCTCGAGTCCTCGTTCCTTCAGGTTCTCGGCCATCTCCAGTCCGATGAAGCCGCCGCCTACCACTACTGCACGCTTTGTTGCAGGGCTGTCGATTTTCTCCTTGATGCTGTCGATGTCGGAGACGGAGCGCAGCGAATAGATGGCCTTGTGCTCGATTCCGGGGATTGGGGGACGTACCGGACTGGCTCCCGGGGAGAGGATGAGGGTGTCATACCGTTCGTCATATTCGCTGTTGTTCCTCAGGTCCCTGACGCGGATGGTCTTTGCCTCTCGGTTGATCGAGATCACTTCACTTTGCACCCTCGCCTCAACATTCAAGGACTCCATGAAGCGTTCGGGCGTCATGACAAACAGACGTGAACGCTCGGTGATGACATTGCCTGCATAGTAGGGGAGTCCGCAGTTTGCGTAGCTGATGTACCGTCCGCGTTCAAACATGATGATTTGGGCGTTTTCGTCCCTTCTTCTGAGTCTGGCGGCAGTACCTGCTCCTCCTGCGACTCCTCCAACAATGAGATATTTTGCCATAAGTCCTCCTAGGTGGTGGCTTGTGTGAATAAAAGTTCTTCGGGTATATGAAGTTCGGAACAGCTGTAGGTTTTGACCATTTCCCTTCCCGTTTCAGTCAGCGAAACGGTAAGGCTCCTTCGGTCCATGCTGCTCAGCGTCCGTTTGATGAGATTCCTGGTTTCCAGGCTGTCCAGAATACGGGTGAGGCGGGATGGGGAGAGTTCCAGTTCCTTGGCCAGGGCGCTGGGTTCGAAGATTCCTTTGTTTACTGCACACAAGAGCAGTGCATCATTGAATGAAAGTCCGGTCTGCTCTTTAAGTTGGTCTTCAAAGTTGCGCAGGGAAGTCTGTAACTTTCGGATGGCGCATAGGTCGATCATACAAATCTCCAAATGTTTAATTGTGGCAATAATTGCCAAACACAACTATAATGCCGGACATCTGTTTCGTCAATATGTAGATAAAAAAAGAGTGAATGAATGGATGTGACATAGCTGATAGCTTATATTTATTAGGTTTGTAAAAACCTGTAAAATTTCCAAAATTTTCATAAATTGTTCTGACAGAGGTAATTCTTTCTTAAAGAAAAGTAATAATATCGTGCTATGTGAAATCGATAAATTTATATAAGATAATGGTATAAAAGTAGTTCTATTGACAATATCGGATATTACAGCGTATGCTGTAGCCAGGAAGGGATATGATGAAGAGGAAGACAGAAGTACCACGATTGGGAAGTCTTCACTTCAAACCCACCAGAGTTTCTGCTAGCTATTCTACATCGATGTTGGGTGTTCTCCTCTGAATTGTTGCAATCAATATTGCACCCGGTGTTTCTACGATGTCTGCAACACATCTCCCTTGGGCCAGTGATAGTTCCCGATCACTGGCCTTCTTGCTATTCAAGGACTATCCAATTACTTTTCACTGCAGGTCTTACCTTCTCAGTGGAGATTTTATGAAACTTTGATTGTTCCAATTGTATTTTGTAAAACAATATATGTTAAACACTTACCAAAAATGAATAAAAAAATACTTATTTGACATACTAGAATACAAGTGATACTATATCAGTGTACTATGTATTTATTTTCATAAGATTCAGAGAACGTAACAGGCAAGTGAGGAACAACATGGCGAGTCTTATCTATACATGGGTGAACAAAATCCGGGCTACACTCATGATCTCGATCACAGCGTTTACGGTAGTTTTATGTCTATTGCAGGTGGCTTTGCGATACTTCACCTTCATCTCGTTCAGGCCTTTTGCCTGGGGTGATGAAATTGTCCGCCTCTGCTCCATCTGGGTGATTTTCCTGGGAGTGTCCCTTGGAATCAGGGAGAACAGCCATTTTGCCGTGGATCTCTTTCTGAACAAGATTCGCTCGACCAGGATCCGCAGTCTTGTCGAACGGGCTCTGGATGTATCGGCGATAGGGGTCTTCATCATCATCGCTTATCAGGGCGTTCGCTACACCAGCACCAACGTAACAAGTTTGCTTCAGAACATCCATATCTCCATGGCCTGGTTCTATGCTGCGATTCCCGTCGGCTCACTGTTGTGCCTCTTCGAGTATGGATATCGCATGGTCTGGGGCAAATCGTATAAACAGCATGTTTTGATCACCAAGAAAGGGGAGCAGAAGTAGTATGTGGCAAGTATTTTGGGTTTTCGCAGTATTGCTCGTTTTAATTTTCACCGGTCTTCCTGTCTACCTGGCATTGCTTCTCACCTCTGTCGTATTCATGGTAGGAATGGACCTTCCGCTTAATCTGTTGGTTATAAAAATGTTTGGAGGGGTGAATTCATTCTCCCTCATGGCCATTCCCTTCTTCATTATCGCAGGAAACATCATGGCCAAGGCCGATATCACCGACAAGATCATCGACCTTTCCGACTCCTTGGTCGGCCAGTTCAAGGGTGGGCTGGGCCATGTAAACATTCTTGCTTCCATGTTTTTCGGTGGCATTCAGGGCTCGGGCATCGCCGATGCCTCGGCCATCGGCGGGATGCTGATTCCTGCGATGGAGAAGCAGGGCTATGACAAGGACTATGCGGTGGCTGTTACCGCAGGATCGTCCATGCTCAGTCCCATTATTCCCCCCAGCATCGCCATGATCCTCTACTCCTACTATACTGAGATTCCGGTAAGCCGCCTCTTTTTGGGTGGCATCGTCCCGGGTGTCTTGATCGCCTTGCTGCAGATGGGTGTGAATCGCTATGTCTACGCAAAGCGCAAGTATAATATTCCCACCCGACCATTCTCTCTAAAAAAATTGATTCATTCGCTCTATGGCTCCATCGGTGCCTTGCTGATGCCCATCATCATCATTGTGGGTATTGTAACCGGTATCGTGACGGCAACAGAGGCGGGCGTCATCGCCATCGGCTACGGCTTGATCTACGGATTCTGGATTTCGAAGAAACTGAAAATCAAGGATATGCCCGAGATTCTCATTTCCAGCGGCCACACCACCGCCATTGTTATGATTACCATTGCCGCGGCTGCAGCTCTTTCCAACGTGTTGGTGCGCATGCGCTTCCAGAACGAGGTCATGAGTTTTGTGGTGAATACCATCGGTAGTCCTGTAGCTGGAACCTTGTTCCTCATGGTGGTCATCTTCATTCTCGGCATGTTCCTCGATCCCACCGTCCTGATCGCCATGCTTGCCCCTACCGTGCTTGCAATCGGCAACTCGTTCGGCTTTGATGCCATCCACTACGGGGTGGTCATGGTCATCCTGATGCAGGTCGGGGCGATCACCCCGCCGGTCGGGTCGTTCCTCTTTGTCTCCTGCGGTGTGGCGAACCTACCCATCGATAAAGCGGTCAAACCCCTGATTCCCTTTATTGGAACCGTGTTGGTAGTGATACTTCTGAGTTTCTTCATTCCCCCTATCGTTACTGTGCTTCCGAAAATGATTATCTAGGATGGAGGGTGCAATGCAACGAAAAGATGGGCAGATGTATGCTCCAGTAGGAAAATCCCGCCTGGTTTGCAATCCCGGAGAGTTCACCATCGGGGTGATCGGGCTCGACCATGGTCACATTTATGGCATGTGCAACGGTCTGGTGGAAGCAGGTGCGATGGTCACTCATGTATGGGATCCTGACCAGAATCGGCTTGCAGCCTTTGTCAAGGCCTTCCCCTCTGCCAAGGTGGTAAGCTCTGAAGCGGCGATATATGACAACCCCGGTATTGATCTGGTGGCGACAGCCGCCATCCCGTCCGACCGCAGCAGCATCATCACCAAGGCCTTGATGGCGGGCAAGCATGCCTTCTCGGACAAGCCGGCGATGACCAACCTCAAGGATTTGGAAGCGGTTCGCTCTGCAGTCGAGCTCAGTGGAAAGCGCTTTGGCATCTATTTCAGCGAGCGGTTGCATGTTGAGGCTGCAAGCTACGCCGACAACCTCATTGCAGAAGGATCCATCGGAAAGGTGGTGCAAACCATCGTTTTGGGCCCTCATAGGTTGAGTAAGAACAGCCGGCCTGCATGGTTTTTTGATAAGCAGCGCTTCGGTGGCATCCTCACTGATATCGGAAGTCATCAGATCGACCAGATTCTCCACTACGGTAATGCAAAGCATGCCCGGGTTCTGGCAAGCAAGGTTGCAAACTACAACAATTCCGACTATCCCGGGTTCGAGGACTTTGGTGATGCATCCCTGCTTTGCGATAATGGAAGCACCGGCTACTTCCGTGTTGATTGGTTCACCCCCGACGGGCTGCGCGCCTGGGGCGATGGAAGAACCATCATATTGGGTACCGAAGGACATATCGAGCTGAGAAAGTATGTGGACCTGGCTCGGGCGGATATACCCAACACCGTGTACATGGCCAATGGGAAGGGTGAGTTCAGCTTCGATGCGAACAATACGGTAGGCTTCCCGTTCTTCGGTCGCTTCATTCGTGACTGCCTTGACGGTACCGAGCTCGCTATTTCCCAAGAGTACACACTGCATGTCATGGAGCTGGCCATCACAGCCCAGAACATGGCGACCAGGATTTCCCAGGAGGTTGTATGATTCGTATTGGAATAGTAGGAGCGGGAGCAATCGCCGCAGTTCATATCGATGGTTTTCTTCAGTTCGGGTCTATGTGCGAGGTCGCGGCTGTCTGCGATACCTATGTCGAGAAGGCCCAGTCCTTGATTACCGAAAAGAATCTCAACGCCAAGGCCTATGCCGATATCCAGACCATGCTCACCGAAGGAGCTTTGGATGCGATCAGCATCTGCCTGCCGCCTAATCTGCACGCATCGGTGGCGATCCAGGCTCTTGCGGGTAAAAAGCATGTCATTGTGGAGAAGCCGATGGCAAGCAGCTTGGAAGAGTGCGACCATATGATTGCAGCAGCCAAAGAAAACAACAGGCTCTTATGTGTGGTCAGCCAGAACCGTTGGAAGACCCAGCTCGCCAACGTCAAGCGCATTATGGATGAAGGGCTTCTGGGCAAGGTGGTCCATGCCTCCTTTGATTCGCTGTGGTGGCGCGGCGGCGTGTATTACGACCTATGGTGGCGTGGAACGTGGGAACAGGAAGCAGGTGGTGTGTTCACCAGCCATTCGGTCCACTATTTGGACCTGATGCAGATGCTTTTCGGCATGCCAAAGCGGGTGCAGGCGTTCATCGGTAATGTAAACCATACAAACAGCGAGTGCGAGGATATTGGTTTCGCCGTCTTCACCTATGAGGACAAGGTAATCAACTTCACCTCCTCGCTGGTTTCACACGGGGAGAAGCAGGCCATTGTCATAAACGGAGAGAAGGCAAGCGTAACCATTCCGTTCAGCGTTTCCGCCTACAACAGCCTGCCCAACGGCTTTCCCGAGCCGAACAAGGAGCTCGAGCAGCAGATCCACAGGCGGTATGAGGAGCTGGGAAATCTTGCATTGGAAGGCCATCCGGCACAGCTGTTGAACTTCCTTCTCGCCATCGAGGGCAAGGAAGCACTGGCCCTCGATGGAAATACCGGAAGGCAGACCATAGAGTTGATACATGCAGTCTACAAGTCTGCAGTACAACAGCGGCCGGTCGACCTTCCCCTTGAACCTTCAGATCCCTTCTATACCAAGGAAGGGTTGGTCCAGAGCATGCCCCGGTTCCATACCAAGGGCAGGAGCGTTGAGAATTTTTCGACTTCCAAGATTAGCTTGGGTCGCGATTTCAACGCATGAACGAGTCACGTGACCCGAAGTTTTCGGGTAGAGAATACGTAGGAGGATTCGATATGAAGAAAAGCATGATTTTGGTGCTCGCACTGGTGCTCCTAGTCGGCACGACGTTGGTCGCACAAGGTACGAAGGAGGGGGCTGCACAGACGTACAAGCTCAGAGCTTCCACCAACCTCGCAGGTACCGGTACAATCGGTCGTGGATTGACGAAATTTGTTGAATTGGTCAACGAGAAGAGTGGTGGACGCATCGTCGCTACCGCAAACTATGGATCTGAGCTTGGCAACCAGGCCGAGCAGGTCGAGATGGCCCGCACCGGGTCGTTGGAGATGGTCGTAGCAGCACCCGGTACCGGTCCCGGCACTTGGGTTCCTCAGCTGATGATGTTCGAGTTCCCGTACATCTTCAAGGACAACGACCACTATCGCAGAGTGCTCAAGGGTCTGGAAGGTGAAGTAAGCAAGCTGGTGCAGCCCTATGGTTTCATCGCTCTTGCCGGACAGAGCCAGGGTTCACGGCATATGCTGACCAAAAAGCCTGTAACCAAGCTTGAGGATCTGGCAAACATGAAGATGCGCGGCCCCAATGCCGTCTACATCAGCATGTTCAAGCACCTTGGTGCTGCCGGAACCACGATGGACTGGAACGAGATCTATACCGCTCTGCAGACCGGTGTCGTCGATGGGATGGAAGCCTCCCCGAGCATGATCAACTCGATGAAGTTCCAGGATGTTGCCAAGAACCTGACCATCACCGACCACATCATCGCCTGCACGTACTACTTCTTCAACGAGAAGTGGTTCAACTCCCTGCCATCCGACCTGCAGGCAGTGGTGCGCGAGGCAGCCGATGAAGCAGCCGCTTATCAGGCCGTCATCGATGATGAGGACCAGAAGGCCTCCTTGGAGAAGATGAGAGCCGAGGGTGTTGCCATCCATGTTCCCGCCGACCGTGCAAAGTGGGTTGAAGCCTGCAGCCCGATGCTCGCCGAGTATCGTGCGAAGGGTGAAGGCTGGAACAGTTTCATCGACAAGATGCTTGCCATCCAGTAATGATTCCCATTGTGTTGAGGGTGTCCGTATGGGCACCCTCATCGTAGGTGGACTCATGATTATTGAAACAAAACAACCAAAGGAAACAGCTGCAGAATATGCCTTGCGTGTACTCAAGGAGAACATAATCTCTTTGGATCTTGCTCCGGGGAGTATGGTCAGCGAGAACGAGATAGCAGCCCAGCTGGGTATCTCACGCACTCCTGTGCGGGAAGCCCTGATCGAATTGAGCCGGGTGGGAATCGTTCAGATCATGCCGCAGAAGGGAAGCCGCATCAATCTCATCGACTACGGGATGGTGGAGGAATCGCGCTTCCTTCGCTTGGTTCTTGAGCGTGAAGTCGTCAAGCTTATCTGTATGAACGAGACGAGAGCCGACCTGTCCTCCTTGGAGGAGAATCTTCGGCTGCAGAACTTCTATGTGGAACATGCCAAGCCTGAGAAATTACTTGAGCTGGACAATCAGTTTCATGCATTGCTGTTTTTACTTGCCGACAAAGTACAGTGCTACGGGTGGATGATGGAGGGCCTTACCATCCATTTCGACCGGGTGCGCAGTATGAGCCTGAGTGCGGTAAAGGACATCAAGATAGTGGGCGACCACCAAGCGATTGTTCAGGCATTGAACGACCGGGATGCCGAATTGGCACAGCAGCTGATGGAGAAACACCTTTCCCGTTACAAGATCGACGAGCAGGCGATCAGGGAATTGTACCCAACCTACTTCTGCTAAAAGCCGTCTCTTGCTACACTGCCTTCATGCACACAATTCTCTGTTATGGTGATTCCAATACCTTCGGCACCAACCCCGGCGGGGGAAGGTGGGACATAGATCAGCGCTGGACGGGTCTTCTGTCTGCCATGCTTGGTCCTTCGTACCGCATCATCGAGGAGGGCCTTGGCGGCCGGACCACGGTCTTTGACGACCCCCTGGAACCCAAACGCAATGGGTTGGAATACCTTCCGGTCTCCCTGCAAAGTCATCGTCCTTTGGACCTGGTCATACTCAGTCTGGGTACCAATGACTGCAAGAGCCTCAACAATGCCAATGAACGCATCATCGCCAAGGGTCTGGAAAAATTGGTTGCCATGGTAAGAAACCATCCCTATGGTCCTGGATATCCCATTCCCCAGGTTCTGGTCATCTCCCCGATTCATATCGGAGACGACATTGAATCTTCCATCTTTGCCTCATTCGACAAGAGCTCTGCCGCACTCAGCAAGCGTCTTGCCGATCCCATCAGGGTAATGGCAGAACAGCAGCATGTACATTTCTTCGATGCTGCAACGGTGGCTTCGAGCAGTCCCATCGACCAGCTTCATATGGACAAGGAGAGCCATGCTTCGCTTGCCCAAGCCCTTCTTCCACTCATTCTCGCCTGCTTTAGGGAGATGGCAAAACCTCACCTTTTAGGCGAAGGGGAGAAAGAGCTCTCTCGTTCAAAGCTGTTCGGTTTCCTAAGGCGTTAATCTAACCTATCTGTACATCCATATAATGTTTACTCTGCTTCTTAATTTTCTTCAGTTCACGGTTCTGTGAGCGTGCCCATTCTTTACGGCTGATCAAGGCTACCTGTTCGACCGGCCTTCCTCCGATGAACTGGATGATCGCGCACTCGGTCTCCTCTGTTCCTGTCGCCTTGGGATAGTTTATGAAACCGTGAACGGTTTTCTTGACCTCCAGGTATTTGACCGGGGTGTCCGCCGAAGCGAGGGCATCGGCATAGAGCATGCCGTCATCGTGCAAGGGGTCGAACTCGGCTCCGATGATCAGTGTCTGGGGAAGCCTGCTGTGGTCCTTGCCCAGAAGAGGAGAGAAGCTGGGATTGAGAATGTCCTTCGGTTCGCGCTGGTAGTTGTTGATGAAGAAGGCCATCTGCTTGTCGGTCAGCGTCGGAGAATCCTTGTACTTTTCGTAGCTCTGGGTGCGCATGCGCCCGTCGGTGACCGGATAGAGAAGGACTTGGCCTGCGATGGCCGGACCTTTGCGGTCGCGCGCCAATCGGCTTACCACTGCGGCAAGGTTCCCTCCGGCGCTGTCGCCCACCAGATAGATGCGGTCGGGATCGGTTTTCCAGTATCTGCATCCCGATGCAGCCCACAGCAGCGTGTCATAACAGTCCTCCACTGCGGTGGGGAACTTGTATTTGGGGGCCAGGCGGTAATCGACCGAGAGCACTGCCGCCCCGGTTATGTCGGCCAAATGGGCACAGAGGAAGTTGTACAGGTCCATGTTACCCCAGACCCAGCCCCCGCCGTGGTAGAAGATGATCAGGGGGGTCAGGTCGCTGATGCCCCTCGAGCCTTGTCGTTCAAAGAAATATCCTGTGACCATCCCATCGGTGACGGGGATGATGAAGGTTTTGGTCGCAATGTTTCTCGCACTCTTGCCAAGAAGTTTGCGGATCAGGATATTGTTGGGAATCGATATATCGTTCAGCTCCTCGATGCGTTTGGGAGTCAGCCCTTCAGGATCGCTAATTGCGACCTTGTTTATCAGGGCGACCAGCCGTTTCATCCTCGGAGACAAGTCATAGTCAGCCATAGTGGACACATCGTAGTATATCCAGCTTCAGCGCGCAAGTCGCTTGCAGGGAACCAGCAGTGATTTTTGCATACAGTATGCATCCTTTGGTGCTGCACCTTCCAGCCGGTGGAAGCGTATTTTCATGGTTTGCAAGGAGAAATCAAATATGTTATGTATGAATAAGTCTTGCATACACGAAAAATCCTGTCATGCCGGACCGACTTTTTTCAACGTCGGCCGGCCTTGATTTCTTGTGCAGGAGCATAGGTGTTGCTATACTTATGCAATGAATGACAAAGTAATCACCCTCGACCAAACACGGTTCGGCTACGATTTCATTACGGCTCCCTTTCTTCCCGCAGGAAAGGATGAGTACTACATCAGAGACCGACAAAACAAGCGCCTCAGCTCTTCATATCGGAAGCTGACCAAAACAGAAATCAAGAGCTTGGAGGAGAACCTCAACTCCTCACCGTGCTGGAACGATGTCCTGGTTACCGACCCCTTCGACCCTTCGTTGATTCGCAACAGCGAGTTCTACGGCCTGATCCGTATCGGGAAAATGGATAAGAGCATTGTAAGCTTTCATGATTTCAGTGTGCCGGTCGGTATTGCCAACAGCCGCATCGTCAGTTGCGATATCGGCGACCATTGCGCCATTCTCGATTGTGCCTACCTCAGCCACTACATCATCGACCATCATGTCATTCTCTACCGCATCGGGGAGATGCAGACCACCAACCATGCCAAGTTTGGCAATGGAACCCTCAAGGAGGGTGAGGATGAGGAAGTGCGTGTCACCATCGACATCATGAATGAGGCCGGAGGAAGAGCGGTGCGTCCGTTCAACGGCATGCTCACCAGTGATGCCTTCCTGTGGGGCACGTATCGCGATGACAAGGCCTTGATGCGCGCCTTCGAGGAGATTACCGACCGGACGATGGATACCAAGCGAGGCCGCTACGGTTTTGTGGGCAAGCAGTCGGTGGTCAAATCCTGCGACACCATCAAGGATGTCTGGATTGGGCCGGGGTGTTACATCAAAGGTGCAAACAAACTGAAGAACCTTACCTTGCGATCCACCCTCATTGAGCCGGTACAGATTGGGGAGGGTGTGGAACTGGTAAATGGGAGCATAGGAAGCGGGTCCCGTGTTTTCTATGGGTGCAAGGCCATCCGTTTCATCATGGGGGACAACTGCAGCCTCAAGTATGGAGCACGCCTGATCCACTCCATTTTGGGTGATAACTCCACGGTAAGCTGTTGTGAACTGTTGAGTAATCTGATCTTCAGTGGCCATGAACAGCACCACAACAACTCCTTCCTCATTGCCAGCCTGATTATGGGGCAGTCGAACATGGCCGCCGGGGCAAACATCGGCTCGAACCACAACAGCAGGGGAAACGACGGGGAGATGGTTGCCGGCAGGGGCTTCTGGCCGGCTCTTTCCAGTACCCTCAAGTACGACTGCAAATTTGCAAGTTATGTCCTGATAACCAAGGGAAACTATCCTCATGAGCTGAATATTGCGCTTCCATTCAGCCTGCTCAGTGCCGACACCAAGGAGAGCCGCCGCGTCGTGATGCCGGCCTACTGGTGGATGTACAACCTCTATGCCTTGGAGAGAAACAGTTACAAGTACCGCAAGCGGGACAAGCGCAAGGTCATCCGCCAGCACATCGAAACCGAGTATCTGGCACCCGATACGGTCAATGAGATCTTCCATGCGTGCGATCTGCTCTGCCTTTGGGTGGCCCAGAATTTCAACAGGGCCCATGCCTCCAACGAGGAACAGAAGAACCTGATTCGTATGGGAAAGGAGTTGATACTGAACAAAGCCTCTGAAGTAAGCTCGCTTCATGTCTATGCCTGGGGACTTGAGAACAGCAATGAACCGGTGGAAATCCTAAAGGTGGTGGAAGCGTATCAAGCCTATCAGGAGATGTTGCTATACTACGGGGTGAAGACTCTTTCGGCGTACTGTCTCGCCACAGGGCAAAGCATCGCCGCTTTCCAGGAAAAAGAGTCGATCCGGCGTGAGGATTGGTTGAATGTAGGCGGCCAGCTTGTTCCTGCAAGCCGGGTGGAGACATTGAAAGCCGACTTGAAAGCCAAGGTCGTCACCAGTTGGGACGAGGTTCACCAAATCTACGAGACTTGGTTTGCAAGCTATGAAGAGGATCGGGCAATTCATGCGCTGGCTACGCTCTACCAAGCCCTGGGCACGAAGCAGGTCAACAGCGGGCAGTGGGAGGACTTGGTGGAGGAAGTTGTAAGGATTCGGCTGCATATAGAGAATCAGGTGTTCAAGACCAAGGAGAAGGATTTCAACAATCGCTTCCGCGAGAGCACCTATCGAAACCTTGCCGAGCGTGATGCCGTCCTTGGCAGCTTGGATGACAATCCATTCATCCAGGAGTCTCGTCAGATCACCGAACAGGTGCTTTCCCAGATTCGTTCGGTCTCGTTCGCCTGAAGACGGTATAGGCATCATCGCCGAGGCTGATCAGGGTGAGGATCAGCAGCACGACGCATGCAGCCTTGACGATGATCTGCCATTGATTGATGTTGCCGGAAAAGAAGGCCAGGAAGTCGGGGTTGTAGATATGCCATCTGGTACTCAGGAAGATGAAGTAGCATAGTCCCAAGAGGTCTGCCACTGCACTGATGACGAACAGCTGCGTGCTCCAGACTTTTTTGGCGAACTTGATTACCGCAACGCAGAATGTCAGGATTGTGGTGATCATCCAACCGATGATATAGGGCTTGAGAGCGGAAGAGACGAAAAGGGGAATGGGGCCTGCTCCCTTGCGATAGATGGCGATAAGATCCGATCGGCTGTACAACACGATCAAGAGCACGAAGAAAATGGAGAGACCTACCATGTCACCGATGCTGTCGCTCTTCTTGATGCGCCGAGTGGGCGCTTGTTCAAGGGAGTGCAGGGCTTTGAGGTTCCACTCCTCCAATTCAGTATTGACCTGATAGTAAGACATGATGGCAAAGGTGATCGTGACCCAGAGGAATGCTCCTGAAAGGCCAGAGAATACCGATGCCAGCACCTTGGATATCATTACTCCGATGGAGGTTGGCTCGGAGGCGAAGAACAGCGAGACAAAGGTGATGACCATGGTGACCAGTCCGACCACCAGGCTCACAATCTTAAGGACCATAAGGTACAGATCGAATGTTTCAGGGCCGATGAGATAGCGTTCCTTGCCCCGATACTGCCTTGCAAGGGTTGCAGGAGAGCCGAGAGCGAGCAGTGTTTCTTCGATTTTCCCTGTTGAGTCATCGCCTGCAAGCATATCCTGAATATTCGCTTCAAGTTCCAACGCTACGTCTTCCCTCTCTTTGACAGGAAGATGCCGTACTGTTTCCTCTACATATCGTACAATGAGATCATGCATGTGATTCCTCCTCAAGTAGTGTGGCGATTTGTGAAGTCTGCTCCCTCCACGCGGCGGCGAGGTCGCTGAGCAAGGACCTTCCCTTGTCGCTCAATGCGTAGAATTTCCTCGGTCTGGCTTCGCTGGTGTCCCAGCTGCTTTGCAGAAGGCCTTGGCTTTCCAGCCGGCGAAGCAACGGGTAAAGCGTATTTGCCTCGATGGCAATCTGCTTGTCACAGAGCACCTGCAACAACGAATACCCATACTGGGGCTCTGTGAGCTGACTCAGTACACACAATGTCAGCGTTCCTCGCTTCAGTTCGGTGATCAGATTGGTGAGAATCGGGTCTTCTTTCATAATTCAACAATAATGTATGACACACACTATTGTCAAGAACAAAGCATACCCGACAGAAAGAAAAAATTGACGGGTCCTCCCTTCAGTGGTACGATGAGGTTGTGGTGGCGAAGAAGGGGAATAACCGAAGGAAACAACCCTGAGTAGCCAAGGAACCCTCCAGGGCGGAGGGTTTTATTATGCTTGATGACGTTTGCAGCAAAAGCTTCATAAAACAAGTACTAAAACATTTGTTGAAATAGAGTAACGGCCTATGATCAAAATCATATGATTGTATTGTGTTTCTCCGCTTGCTGTATGTTGAGATTC
>LSQX01069124.1_pt1 | contig 19325 bp, 18 predicted proteins | sample 654561 | NCBI WGS metagenome assembly LSQX01 (sample SAMN04489861, study PRJNA283612) | anaerobic digester metagenome | isolation source: 4 biogas reactors fed with cattle manure at either 37C or 55C with and... | place: Denmark: Kongens Lyngby | collected 2014
AAGAATTGATTGAAAAAGGTATAAATGTTGTAACTAAAGTTACAAAAGCCTCTAAATTTTATAAAGCCGAAAACTACCATCAAAGTTACTATGATAAGACAAAGAAAGAACCTTATTGTCATTTTAGAAGAAATGTTTTTAACAAAGATTATATTAAAGTCATCATTTAGTTTATATAACAAATTTAAAAAAGTCTGGCTTATTATACGAAAGCCAGACTTTTTTATTTAGAAAATAATATTAATTTAGTTACAATTAAGATTAATATTTTCAAATTTATTCAATAACAGCGGACAAAGTTAATTATTTACGAATAAAGTTGAATAAGAAGTAAATGCTACGTTTTTCTGATTTGAAATTTCATTAAAAGAAATATATAATGATAATGAAAATCATTTTCGAAATAAAAAATAATTCGTGAAAATAAATTTCAAGAAATGGAGGAAAATCTGTGAAAACGTTGAAAAAGAATGCATTTATAGTCTCATGCCAAGCTGAAGAAGGAGAACCATTATTTGGGAAAGAGACAATGGTAAAAATGTCAATTGCAGCACAAATGGGAGGGGCAGACGCAATTAGAAGTCTTTATCCTGATGTTGTTAAGGAAGTAAAAAATGTAGTTAGCATTCCAATCATTGGTATTACAAAAAACAGAAATTTAAAGGGAGCTTTCATTACGACCACAAAGAAGGATATAGATGAATTAGTACAAGCAAAAGCAGATTTTATTGCATTAGATTGTACAAGAAGAGAAAGGCCAGAACCACTGCCAGAACTTTTTAACTATCTAAAGAGTAAATATCCCAACATTGGAATAATTGCAGATATTGCGGATATAGACGACGTAAAAAATATTATTCCATTAAAACCAGATTATATTGCGACAACCCTTTCTGGATACACAGACTATTCTATAAATAGGCCTTGCCCTGATTATGAATTAATTCGTGAGATTATTAAAATAACTGATATTCCTGTTATCGCTGAAGGAAACCTTTCAACTCCTTTAGAAGCTAGAAAAGCTATATTAAATGGAGCATATGCTGTAACAGTAGGAACAGCGATTACAAGGCCTCAGATAATAACTCAAAGATTTAAGGAATACCTTGCAGATTTTCAAGACGATGAATTATTAGCGGTTGGGATTGATATAGGAGGAACCTGGACAAGAGGAGTATTGGTAGATAGATTTGGAATAATTAAAGACAGTGATAAAGTTCGAACTGCTTCTACAGGAAAAGAAGTTATTTCAAATATGCTTTCTTTAATCAAGAAACTTAAAACAGAAGAAACTCATTTTCTAGGAGTAGCAAGTGGAGGAAGGATTGATTTCAAAACCGGAGTAGTAGGTTTTTCCACCGGATTAATTCCAGATTGGAAAGGCGTAGGTTTAGCAGATATTGTAGAAAAAGAATTTAATATAAGACCTATAGTTGATAATGACGCAAATTGTGCTTCATACTTTCAACATTTTATAACAGATGAAGATAATATGCTCATGATAACAGTTGGAACTGGGATTGGGGGAGGAATTATAAATGACGGAAGAATAGTAAGAGGTGCAAAAGGTGGAGGTGGAGAAATAGGACACATTATTTATCCTGGAAATACCAAAGAATGTTCTTGTGGAAAGGTTGGATGTGTTGAAACAATTCTTTCTGGAAGATATTTAAAAGAAAATATATATGGAAAAGAAGGAAAAGAAGTGTACAAGAAAATAAGAGAATACTCCAAAGTAATGGCTTGGTTTATTGATACCTTAAAAGCCACACTTGATTTTGATAAATGTTATTTAGGAGGAGTTTTGCCAAATTATGGAGATGAATTTTTGGAAAATATAAAAAATAGTTTTAAACAGATCAGTAATGAAAAAAATGCCGATTTTATAAACTACAGTGATCTAGGAGAATTTGCTGGAGCAAGAGGAGCAGCGTTGCTATCTCTACATAAAGGAGAGATCTGAAATGTCGAAGATAGAAGCATTGATAAATTCGAGAATGCATAGTTTTACAAAGTCAGAAAAGAAGATTGCAGAATATATACTAAACAGTAAAAAAAGTGACATAACAAGAATGACTATAAGTGAACTCGCCTCAAATTCTGGAGTTAGTGAAGCAACTATTGTTAGATATGTCAAAAAAATAGGGTTTGAATCCTTTCAAGACTTTAAACTCAACCTTGTTTTAGATAATGGTGAAGAAGATGATATTTTAGAAGAAGAAAAAGATGTAACTATATCCAAAGACGATACCCCTCAAGAAATTTTAAGAAAGACAAAACTTGGCTTTTTACAGTCAATAGAAAATACTGATGCAATAATTGATATGAATAATTTTTTACAAGCAGTGAATTTTATTAGGTCTGCCAAAAAAATAGAAATTTACGGAGTAGGTTCTTCTTCTGCTGTTGGTAAAATTCTTCAGTATAAATTAACAAGATTAGGGTTTCCAGCTTATTCAATTGAAGATCCACACATGCAAGCTATTTCTGCAGCGACTTTAGGTTTAGGAGATTTAGCATTTGGAATAAGTCAAAGTGGTTCAACAAAAGATACTGTTGACTCTCTAGCTATAGCAAAAAAGCATGGGGCAACTACTATTTGCCTAACAGAACATGTAAACTCTCCTATAACAAAATATGCCGATGTTGTATTAGAAATATACTCAGGTGAAAACCCTGTTAAGACAAGTGCTGGAAGATCTATTTTAGTTCAAGTGTTCGCTGTTGAGTTACTGTCAGGCCTCTTATATTCAACAGAATATGAAAAGGCCATTAAAGTTGGAAAAGAAACTGCAAGTGCAGTTGTAAATAAATTGTATTGAGGTGATTTAGGTGAAATACGATCTCACAATTGTAGGAGGGGGAATTTCAGGTTTCCATGCGGCAATAGCTGCTGCAAGATGTGGTTTAAAGACTTTGCTTATAGAGAAATAATAGAAGAAAGGAGTGATAACAAAACCTGAAAGTTTATGTATGAAATGGATTTTTAACTCTTATTTTCAAGAATACGGAAGAAAGGAGATGTATTAAGGTGAAAAAACTTAGTGTAGTAACTTTGTTAGGGTTATTTGTATTTGTTGGAATATTAGGGAATTTCACGTTTGCTACAGTTCGTCTAGCAGATCCTAGGGTCAGGCAAGCCATTGCTTATGCAATAGACGTAGACACGATCTGCGAAACTCTATTAGAAGGGAAAGCTTCTCCTGCAGATTGCCTCACTCCAGACAAAGATTGGAAGGCTGAAGGGTTGAATGATTATAAATATAATCCTACAAAAGCCAAACAACTTCTCAAAGAGGCCGGTTGGGATTCCAATTACGTTCTAGATGTTGTTTACTATTATGGCGACCAATTAACCGTTGATCTAATGACTGCTGTCCAAGCTTACCTTGCCGATGTTGGAATAAAAATGAAGTTTAGAAAATTAGAAGGCGATTTAACTACTTTGTTATGGACTCCACCTCAAGATCCAGCAAAAGGACCATCGGCTGTTAATTGGGATTTAGCCTATGCAGGAATTAGTGCTCTTACATTACACGAATACTACAATCGTTTTAGAAGTGGTGCATCTTCTAATTCTCATACGCCAACAGATCCGGAACTTGACAGATTAATTGATGCGATCAACGTTACAGCTGATATGGAAGAACAAAGAAAGGCCTTTATTGAACTAACAAAATATGAAAATGAGACATTACCAGAAATACCTCTATATTACCAGCAAGGATTTATAGTAGAAAGTAAAAGAGTTAATCGCAAAGGGATTCCTTATGGAAATGAACAATTTGCTTATGACTGGAGAATTATAGATTGGGACGTACAACCTGATAAAAATGGAGAAAGAATCTTGTATACGAACGGAGGACCTGTTGAATTTTTTGAAGGACCTTTCGTAAACCCAGCTACAAGTACCATGCCATATCTTAAACTTTTATTCGATAGACTTATAATAGCTGATGAGAAATTAAATCCTAAAAAAGGTCAGTTGGCTTCTGAATATTCTGTAAGTAAAGATGGATTAACTATTGAGTTTGTATTACGTGATGGTATTAAATGGCATGATGGTGTACCTATGACTCCAGAGGATGTTAAATTCACCTTTGAATACTATGCTAAAGTTCCACAATTAAATGCTGTTGCTCTTTTTACAATAAGTTGTTTAAAAGGTTATGATGACTACATGCAAGGTAACAGTGATGAAATTACAGGTATCGTTATTGATGGAAATAAGGTCACTTTTTATTTTGATAAGTTAGATCCAAATGCATTAATGACTTTTTCGCAATGGCCACCCCTCCCAAAGCATTTACTAGAGAATACTGATCCACTTCAAGCTCAAAGAGCTTCTTACTGGCAGAGACCAGTAGGTTCTGGCCCCTTCAAAATTGAAGATGTTAAAATGAATAATTATGTTACTTACGTAAGATGGGACGATTATTGGGACAAAGGAACTGGAAACATTGAGAAGATTCAGTCCTATCCAAGTGGGGAAAGTGATCCAAATCTTGTTATTAATACAGAGGCTGGTAAAGTAGATTTTGCATATACTAAGAGTGTTGAACAAGCAAGTGCCATTGAGCAAATAAGTCATGTGAACCTTATTCCTTTTGATATGAGATTCACAAGACTATTCTATGTCAACAAATTTCCACTCAAAGACGAACTATAGCTGTTAAAATAACAAGACATTAGTTAGAACAAGAAATTCTAGTATGATTCAATAATAGTTTCTAAGTTTTTATTAATGGCTTTCTCTTTTCTTTGAATTTTTCAATCAAATAGGAAAGAGAAAGCCTCTATAACTAAACAGCACAGATAATTATTATTAGTTTGACACTAAAAATAATAAGTGTTTAAAAGAAAAACTAGAATTTCAGATTGATGTAAGTGTAAAACTCTTCCTTATTCTTCTGTATTTAGTTATAGATAATGCCTAAAGAAGGCACGATTTAATTTTTAAAAAAGGAAAAGGAGGGAAACGATTAAATGTATGCGTATATAATAAGAAGAATTTTAATACTAATTCCAATGTTATTGGTAATAACCTTTTTAATTTATTTAGGAATAGAATTAATGCCAGGAGATGCTGTTTCCTTTATGATAGGTCCTGAATCTGCAGCAAATATACCCATAGAAAGATTAGACGAGTTAAGGGAATCGTTGGGTTTAAATGATCCTTTTATAATTAGATATTTTCGATGGCTTGGAGGAATATTAAAGGGGAACTTTGGTTATAGCTTAAGTAGTGGGGTTCCTATTTCCCAAATAGTTTTTTCTCGCTTACCTGCCACAATAGAACTTGCTATATCAGCATTACTCTTTTCTACATTTTTGGGGAGCATATTGGGAATTATTGGTGCTTTAAAAAAGGGAAGCATCTTGGATAACGTTTTGACTGTTGCTGGTATGATTGGTTTATCTTTACCTCAATTTTTCTTTGGATTAGTTGCAATAGTTATATTTTCACTTAATTTAGGATGGTTACCTGCAGGCGGGAGAACGATGCCAGGTTATGAAATTTTTTTAGATAGACTTCCTCATTTGATTTTACCCACCATTGTTTTGGGTTCTTCATTGACAGGTGGTGTAATGAGATATGCTAGAAATAGTATGTTAGAGTCTTTAAACAAAGACTTTATAAAAACTGCAAGAAGTAAGGGATTGCCTGAATGGAGAGTTAATTTTATTCATGGTTTTAGAGTTGCAATGACTCCTGTGGTGGTTCTTGTTGGCTTTAGGCTGCCCATGCTAGTAGGAGGAACTGTTGTTATAGAGGAAATATTTCAGTGGCCAGGTATGGGTAGAGAATTCTTGTCAGCAGTTCGTGGACAAGATTTACCCCTTATAATGATGATAGCGCTATTTACTGTGTCAGCTGTTTTGATTGCAAGCTTTCTGATAGATATTCTAACAGCATTAATAGATCCTAGAGTTAGATTAGAATAAAGGAGCGTCGTTATGAATAACTCAAAAATTAGTAAATTAGATAAAAAAATGGATAAAATTAAAGAAAAAGAAGAAAAAGGATTGTTGAAAGAAAAGAAAGTAAATAGAACTTTAAGAAAGTTCTTTAATAATAAGTTAGCAGTTATCGGGTTATTTATTTTGTTAACAATTACTTTTGCGAGTATTTTTGCACCAATTATTTGCCGATATAGTCCTGGAAAGATTAATTTAACAGAGGCCCTAGAGCCTCCTTCTAGAGACCACATTTTTGGCACTGATAAACTAGGGAGAGATGTCTTTTCTCGTGTATTATATGGGGGAAGAATCTCCATTTTAGTTGGCTTTGGAAGTGGGATTGGATCTGCACTTATCGGAGTTTCAATAGGGAGTTATGCGGGCTATAAAGGAGGTTTGCTTGATAAAATTTTTTTGAGAATTTCAGAAGTGCTTATAGCTTTTCCCCAAATCGTTTTGGTTCTACTGCTAGTCACTATTTTAGGACAAAGTCTTTGGAATTTATTATTTATTTTTATATTAACTGGTTGGGCATCAATGTATCGAATGGCAAGAGCTAGGATGCTTTCATTAAGGGAAGAAGAATATATTCAAGCTCTTAAAGCTTTTGGAGTAAGTGATTTTGTTATTTGTTATAAGCACATGCTTCCCAATGCGATTGGTCCAGTAGTTATAAATATTACTTTAAGCACAGCTATGTTTATTTTAGAAGAGACCTCACTAAGTTTTTTAGGTTTAGGAGTGCCTTTAAATTTACCAACTTGGGGAAATATTTTGTATGCAGCACAAAATTTATCAATTTTGCGAAATAATTGGTGGATATGGTTACCACCTGGTATAATGATATCTCTTTTCGTTTTAGGTCTGAATTTTGTAGGGGACGGATTAAGAGACTCATTTGATCCAAGTTATCAAGGATAAAAAGGAGGACAAAATTTGAATAATCAGACTTTGCTTACAGTGAATAATCTTAGTGTATATATTTATGCAAATCAAAGATGTAATAAAGCGGTACAAAATGTTTCTTTTGAAGTGCAAAAAGGAAAAATTTTAGGAATGATTGGAGAAAGTGGTTGTGGAAAGAGTATCACAGCAAGTGCAATAATACAGTTGCTTCCCGAACTTGCAAGAATAGAAAGTGGAGAAATAATTTTTCATGACAGTGAAGAAGGTGATATCAGAATAGACAGTCTTGACAAAAACAGTAAAGAAATGAGGAAAATACGTGGAGAAAAAATAGCTATGATTTTTCAAGATCCTATGACAGCTCTCAATCCTGTGTATACAGTAGGCTTTCAAATCATGGAAAGTCTTCGTTATCATAGAAAATTATCCAAAAAGCAAGCTAAACAAAGATCAATAGAATTACTTAGGGAAATGGGTATACCATCTCCAGAGAGAAGGATAAATGAATTTCCCCACCAGTATTCTGGAGGAATGCGCCAAAGAGCTATGATAGCTTTGGCTATGGCATGCAATCCAAAATTTTTAATTGCAGATGAACCTACAACTGCTATAGATGTCACCATCCAGGCTCAAATATTTGAATTAATGTTTAAACTAAAAAATCAATATGATATGACTATTTTGCTTATTACACATGATATGGGTGTAATTGCAGAATTAGCCGATGATGTAGTTGTCATGTATATGGGAAATATTGTAGAAAAGGGTAGCGTTGAAGAAATTTTAATGAATGCGGTTCATCCATATACCCGGGCATTACTTAAGTGTATCCCAATTTTAGGGAAAGGTAAAACCCAAGAATTAGAACCAATTAAGGGAACGACTCCTGATCCTTATGACAGACCACAGGGTTGCCAATTCTATCCTCGATGCGAGTACGGAACTGACAAGTGTTTAGAATTTCCTGAAACCTGTTATATTAGCAATACACATGCTGTCAAATGTTGGCACCATATGAAGGTGTTAGAAAATGGATAATTCAAATAATACTTTAATAAAATTAAGCGATTTAAAAATATATTTTCCTATATTTAAAGGAGTTTTTAAAAAAGTGGTCGGTTTTGTAAAAGCAGTTAATGGGGTTGATCTAGATATCTATAGAGGAGAAACTTTAGGGTTAGTTGGAGAAAGTGGAAGCGGTAAAACAACTCTAGGGAAAGGGATATTACAGTTAGTAAAAATAACATCTGGTGAAATAACCTATATTTTTGATGATGAAGAAAAGAATTTGCAATCATTACCGAATGAGGATATGTTAAGAATAAGGAAAAAAATGCAAATAGTCTTTCAAGACCCATATTCTACTTTAAATCCTGCACTTACAATTTTTAATCAGCTTCAGGATCCATTGAAAAAATTTGGAATAAAACCAAAATCAAAAAGACGTGAAATTCTCGAAACACTACTTGAAGAAGTCAATATGCCAAAAGAATCACTTAATCATTATCCTAATGAATTTAGCGGGGGTCAAAGACAAAGAATAGGGATTGCCCGAGCTTTAAGCTTAAGCCCAGAATTTGTAGTTTTGGATGAAGCTACTAGTGCGTTGGATGTTTCAATTCAAGCGCAGGTTTTAAAATTGTTAATGAATCTGAAAGAAGAAAGAAATTTAACTTATTTGTTTATCACCCACAATTTGAGTGTTGCAGAATATTTTTGCGATAGAATTGCAGTTATGTATCTTGGGAAGATCGTTGAACTTTCATCTGCGGAAGAACTTTATAATAATCCTTTGCATCCATATTCTAAAGCTTTGATTTCTGCTATACCCGTTGTTGATTCAAACTCAAAGTTTGGTAGAAAGAGAATAATTCTTGAAGGAGATGTTCCAGATCCAGCAAATCCACCAAATGGTTGTCCTTTCCATCCCAGATGTAAAGAAGCTTTAGAAGAATGTAAACATAATGTCCCTCAATTAAAAAAGTTATTTTCCAGTGGTAAAGAGCATTATGTATCTTGTCATTTATATAAAAAAGAATTTGTTTAAAAATGAACTAGAATAAAAATAATAAAAATGATTTAATTAACCACAACATAAATAATAAGTTGAAATGGAGGTTAAATTATAAAAAAGTATTTATTACTTAATAGAGGTATTTTAAATGGTCACTTTCTAAATAATGTGAAATTAACGGTAAATCCTGTTAAAAAAGATTTTAATAATCCTTTATTTACCGAAGAATTTTTTGTAGATCATGGGAAAAAATGGGAGGTACGTTATGATAATGGATACCCTAATGTAATATATGATCCAAAATATAAGAAATTTCGGTGTTATTATAGTGTTTTCACTCGTGATGAACACTCAGCGGAAACTTCTTTAAAAGATCGAGTTAATAAGCATTATTTACCATCTAAAAGTAGAATTTCCTCTTTGTGTTATGCAGAAAGTATTGATGGGATAAATTGGAATAAGCCCAATCTTAATTTAGTAAATTTTGAAGGAAGTACAGATAACAACATCTTAATGGAATTCGTTCATGGTACTGGTGTTTTTTTAGATGAAGAAGAATTAGATCCTAGAAAGAGATATAAATTAATTACGAAGGTAGATTATCCTAGTGGTAGAAGTTATATGGCTGTTTCTTTTTCAGAAGATGGGATCCATTTTGGAAAACTAACAGAATGGCCACAACACAACCCACCTGCCGATACTCATAATTTTGTTTTTAAAGACAAAAAAACAGGAAAGTATAAAGTAATAACCCGCCTTTGGAGAGATGGAGTTAGAATACCTGCTATTTCTGAAAGTTTTGATTTTATTAATTGGTCTAAGCCAGAAGAAATATTAAGAGGAGATGGTTTTCAAGAACAAGTATATTCCATGCCGGTATTTCAATATGAAGATTTATATCTTGGAATTGCGTCAATTTATCATGAAGGCGATCTTTCTGAGCAAAATTATGATCTGGTAGATGTTGAATTAAAATATGCCACAAGTTTGGAACATTGGGATAGCGTTGGCAAAGCTCAATATTTCATCCCAAGAGGAAAAGGAAGTTATCCTGATGGTGAATTTGATTGTGGTTGTATATATGCGAGCTCTCCCATAGAAATTGATAATAAATTGTATTTTTATTATATGGGCGGGAATGGTCCTCACACCGATTTTAGAGAAACTGCCTTTGCTAGAAGTTGGATAGAAAAAGATAAGTTTGCATACTATGAAACAAAAGACACAAATAGAGAAGGTATACTTTTAACAAGACCCTTTACGGTTTGTGGAAGTGAACTATTAATTCTAACAGAGATTGAATTGTTTGGAGAAATCAAAGTGTCTTTATGTAAGGAAAGCGGAGAATCATATGAAGGATATGAATTAGAAAACAGTTTTCTAACGGACACATATACGTGTTACAAACAAATCTGTTTTAAAAATAAGAACATTGAAGAATTAAAAGGAAAATCGGTTGTAATACTAATAAAATTTATAAACGCAAAGATTTTCTCAATTGCTGGAGATATAGAAACAAATAAAATAAGAATGTAAAATGATTTATTACCCAATAAAATTCTTGGAAATGAGGACAAGAATAGTTATTCTAAAAAATATTATTTTTAAAAAATAAAGTGCATGGAGGCATAAAAATGGCTAATTTTAAAGTAGAAGAAATAAAAGGAGTTATACCAGCGGTTTTAACAGTTTTCAATAAAGATGAGGAAATAGACGAAGAAGGAACGCGTTCATATATAGATTATTTACTAGAACAAGGAGTGAATGGGCTATATTTAACTGGGAGTACAGGAGAAGCATTTTTGATGGATTTAACAGAAAGAAAAAGATATGTGGAAATTGTTGTTGATGAGGTTGATGGAAGAGTGCCTATAATAGCACATATTGGAGATATAGGAACCAAAAAGTCAATCGAACTAGCTAAACATGCATATGAAACAGGTGTTGATGCAATATCATCCGTTCCTCCATTTTATTGGAAATTTAGTGAAGAAAATATTTTTAATTACTACTTTGACATTGCCAATTCAGTTCCTATTCCTTTAATAGTTTATAATATTGCTCTTGCTGGTATTTTACATTTAAACATAGTAAAAAAGATATCGACGATAGAAAATGTTAAAGGAATAAAATATACGGCAACGACTCATGATCAGATTTCTACAATTAAAGATCAAATTGGACAAAATTTTCTTATATATTCAGGTTGTGATGAAATGGCTGCTTCAGGTTTAATTAATGGAGCTGATGGTATTATAGGATCTTTCCTTAGTTTGATGCCAGAATTATTTATAACTATATACAACGCCATTAAAAATAATGATCTAGCCACTGCAAAAGCTAAGCAAAAAGACGTAATTAGAATAATAGAATATTCATTGCATTATGATTATTTTTCTGTAATACGTTTAGGTCTAAAATGGATGGGAGTACCAGGAGGATATTCAAGAAAACCGTTTAAAAACTATGATGGTGAAGAAGAAAAAATGATTAAGAAAGGCTTTTTAGATTTGAAAGAAAAATATCGCATTGAAGGAGTAAAATTTTTAGATTCGTTATGATTATTCTTAAAATATTTTAATTAAACTTATACTGCTAAGATAACAATATTATTTTATCTTTTCTAAGAAAGACAGCGGGGTGTTTTTATTGATTAATATCAACAAATATGATACAGATGTATTAGTAATAGGTGGAGGATTAGCAGGTATCTCAGCGGCCGTAGAAGCTGCTAGAAGTGGAGTTAGAGTTACAATAGTTGTGACAAATAAAATATTTTCGGGGTCTAGTTTTAGTCCATATACTTGGGGTTTAGGAATTATATCGCCTTACGATGAACTAGATAAAAAAGATTTGTTAGACAGTATTTATGATGTTGGCTGCGGTTTAGTTGACAGAGAGCTGAGTTTTACTCTTGTAGATAACATAGAGCAAAGAATTAGAGATTTAGAATATTTAGGAATAAAATTCAAAGCACCTCAAAATATAATAGGAGATGAAACGTTAGTACCTTGTTTTGACAGAAAACATAGAAAATGGTTTGGTTTTACTTTTGACCACTCAAAACAGATTTTTTTTGAAAACATGAAAGAATTAAATATAAATATATTGGAACATCAGAAAATCGTAAAGTTATTTACAAATAAAGAATTATTTACAGGTGCACTTGGTATTAATGAAAATAATCAGTTAACTTTTTTTAAAGCTTCGTCTGTTGTGATTGCTACTGGAGGTTTTGGTGGGTTATTCAAACACAATCTCAATACTGAAGATATTAATGGTGAAGGTCTTATTTTAGCATTGTCAACAGGATGTGAATTAATTAATTTAGAGTTTCTTCAATTTATACCTGGATATTTAAAACCAAAATATAAAACTATATTTTCTGAAACCGCCTTTAAATATGCTACTTTGGAAGATCAAAATGGAAATAGCATCCTTAAAAAATATTTTCCTGAATGTGTTAACGAAAGAGAGATCTTAAATGAACGATCAACGCATGGACCATTCAGCAGCAGGTTGAATTCAAAATATGTAGACATAGCATTATTTAAAGAAAGTATTAGTAACAAAGAATATCAAGGCGCTAGGGTAAAATATGATGTTTCCATTTCAAGTAGTGAAGGTTTTTTGACTAGGGAATATTTTGATTGGCTCAAAGAAACGAGAGGAATAAAATACGATGAAGAAGTAATAATAACCACCTTTGCACATGCATCTAATGGTGGGATAAGAATTAATAAAGATGCCGAAACAAGTGTGAAAGGAATATATGCTGCAGGAGAAGTAACAGGAGGGATGCATGGGGCGGATAGGATAGGAGGTTTATCTACGGCTAACGCCCTTGTTTTTGGAAAAATAGCAGGACAAAATGCAGCACTATTCGCTAAAAATCAAACAAATTGCAATAACGAAAATATTATTGAATTGGAAATTAATTCATATATAAGAGGTATAAGAATTCCTAGACTTCCCCCCAATCTTGTTATAGAAACGATACGAGAACTTATGTGGAAAAATGGAAACGTTGTTAGAAACAATGAACAATTAAATCAAGCTCTTCAAAAAGTAAGAGAATTATCGAAAGATTCTAATGAGAAAAATAATAGCAATAGAGAAATTAATTTTTATGACATTATTAAAGCAAAAAATTATATAAAGTTATCTTCAATTTTATTCACTACAATGCTACTAAGAGAAGAAAGCAGAGGTTCTCATTATAGAGAAGACTATCCATTTCAAAGAAATACATTTGATAAATTTATAGTTGTTTCAGAAGATAGAAACGGAATTATCAAATATAAGTGGGAGGCTCCTATAAATTAAATATTATTATTAGCAAGCAAATAAGATTTGTTATGTAAATTATAACTTTACAGAAGAAGACTCTAAAGTAATATTGATGATAATACAGAATTCACTTCTGAATTCAGAGTATACATAACAAAAAAACTAGACCACCCCAACTTATAGTTAAAGAGTATTTTTTCCATGGCATCGTAGTTTTGAAGTGGGAATAATATTATCCTAAATTTAAGATGTGAAATCTGAAAAATAATAAAAGGGAGGAATAATATCCTCCCTTTATTCATTTGATGTTAAGGGTTTTCCAATTTTTAAAATACCTGTATCTGTGATTTCAAGAAAGTGAGTTTTGGTATCATGAGCACAAAGTCTGCAACCATCTATTCTAAACAATCTAACTACCTCGCCAATAGGTCTATCATATATTTTTGCTGTATATTGCGACATTATTAATTCTTTGGCTAAAACCATTGTTCCATCTGCAATATGGCCAACTGCATAACTACTTTCTTTACCATACCATCACCCTCCTTTGAAGGCTACTGGTTGGAGTTTTTATTATCTTTCCAGAAGATATTTTACCATGCTATACTAAGATTGCGTGAATGTTATTAATTTTTTATTTTCTTTTTTAAATTTAGTTAACAGTCAAAAATTTTTAGACAAAAAATGCTAAGATTTTTAACAAGCAATTACTTTAGAGGTAGTTTCTAAAAATTAATTAAAAAAAGATTACTATTTATTTTCTAGCAAGAATATAATAATGACAACTTTTTGATCCATCGTTTTTGATATCTTCTACATAAAGCAACTTTTGAATCTCAAAATTAGAAAGAAGACTTTTTGCCTCTTGTTCGTTTACAAAATAGTGAGGAAGACCTTTTTCTATTCCATCTTGTTTAATGATCGTGTTTTCATCAATTTTGTAATTTAAATTTTTTAAATAAGAGGTGTTGTTTTTAGAATTAAGGGTTACGAACAATTCTCCGCCTGGTTTAAGAACGCGATCAATTTCTGAGATAACCTTCTTAATACCCTTAGAATCTGTGTGATATATAACATGAAATGAAAATACCGCGTCAAAAGTAGAATTTTCAAAGGGTAAAGAGTGCATATCACATAGTTTTACGTCAATTTTGTAATCTTTTTGTTTACAAATGGCTTCAAACTTCTCAATTGCGCTTGGTGACCCATCTACAGCAGTAACGTTAAATCCTTGTTCATAGAAATATAATGAGTTCCTTCCAAGGCCACAGCCAAGATCTAAAATCTTGTTTTTGTTTTCCTTTTTCCAACGGATGGAAAGAGGGTATACCACAGGAGCAGGAGTTAGCCAATGATCATCATTTATGTTATTCCAATCCCATGCACCAGTAATGTGATTTTTATTTTCCATTTTTTTTGCCTCTACTTAAAATCTTTTATCATCATTAAATAGACTACCTATGAATCCTCTACTTATGTTTCGAGATTCATCTTTACTTGTGAAATGAGCTGCTTGAATTATTCTATCAGCAAGTCTAGAAAAAGGAAGACTTTGAAGATAAACTTTTCCTGGACCAGTGAGTTGAGCTAGGAATATTCCTTCACCACCAAAAAGTGCATTTTTAAAACCACCAACAAACTTGATATCATAATCAACTGTTTCCGAAAATCCGACTATACAACCAGTATCAACTCTCAATGTTTCTCCGGGTTCTAAAAATTTTTCTACAATAGTTCCACCTGCATGAATAAAAGCCATACCGTTCCCTTCAAGTTTTTGGAGAATGAATCCTTCACCTCCAAATATTCCTGCTCCAATTTTTTTAACAAATTGAATTTTTATTTCTATGCCTTTGGCAGAACAAAGATAACTATTTTTTTGACAAATAAATTGACCATTAAATTCAAGCAAATCGACAGGAATAATTTTGCCAGGATATGGAGCAGAAAAAGCTACTCTGCCCTTTCCTGAACCAGAATTGATAAAATTTGTAATAAAAAAAGATTCTCCGACTATCATTCTTTTAAAACCCTTGAACATTCCTCCTTCTGCATTTGTTTGCATGACAATATTATTATCCATATACATTAAAGCCCCAGCTTCTGCTCTAACGCTTTCTTGAGGATCTAATTCAATTTCAACTAATTGCATATCGTCTCCATAAATTTTGTAGTCGATTATATCGGCCATTTTTTATTACGCTCCCTTTACAAATATGATTAATACGTTTGATACGTTAAAATTTTTATAAATATATTTTTCATAAAAGTATTAGAAAATCTTCTATTTTTGACTTATATTATATATTAAAAAAATTAAATACACAAATTTTATAAAAAACAGGAAAACATTAAAAGACGAGAATATTTAAAACAACTACTTTTTTAACTAAATCTTATTGATTTTTTTATAATTTGTGTTATAATAATAATGAGAATTCATCTAGTAAATTAAACATGAGGATAAATGCCGAGGGCTCCTGCCCTCGAGATTTTTTATAACTAAAGCTACTAAGTTTGTGATTAGAATCTAGTAGCTTTATAATTTTAAATATGAGAAGATTAAATTGAAATGTACTAGGCCTTTTTCAAGATTAAAAATTGCTAGAAAGAGAGTGACATAAACAAGGAGGGTTTAACATGCTTTCCAACGAAGAGATAAGACAGTTAATTTGGGAAAAATCAAATGAAGTCGCTGTAAAAATGGGACTAGAGATCTTTGATATATCAATAAGAGGGACTCGAAAAAATAAGACTGTCGAAATAATTATTGATAATCTAAGTGATTATGTTTCAATAGGTGATTGTGAAAGATTTTCTAGGGCTATAGAACCGTGGTTAGACGAATTAAATGTTTTTGACAGCAGTTATGATTTAGTGGTTAGCTCTCCAGGACTTAATAGAAAATTAAGAGATAGAGACGATTATATTAGGTTTAAAGGAAAACTTGCAAAATTCACCCTAAAAGGGGATGAGGCTAAAGTAATAACGATAGTAGGATATATTAATGACGTTAATGATGAAACATTGAAAGTAATAGAAAAAGAATCGCAAAAAATAATTGAAATTCCTCTAAATAACGTTGAAAAAGCTAATTTAGAGATTGATTTTTGAATAAAAGTTTTTAGGAGGTGGATTAGGTGAATTTAAATTTACTAGAGGCTATAGATTCTTTAGAGAAAGAAAAAGGGATTAGTCGCGATTATCTAATTGATATTATAGCTAAATCGATCAAAAGCGCATACAAAAAAAACTATGGAGCCAAAAATGTCGAAATAGATATAGATAAAAATCTTACAAGATTAAATGTTTACCAAGTATGGAATGTTGTTGAAGTTGTCGAGAATCCCAAAGAAGAAATTTCTTTAGAAGAAGCGAAAAAGATAGATCCGAAAGTTGAAGTTGGAGGGGTTATAAGAAAAAAGGTCAATCTGAAGAAAGATTTTAACAGGATAGCGGCTCAAACTGCCAAACAAGTTATTCTTCAAAATCTAAAAGAGGTCGAAAAGAAAAAATTGTTTGAAAGATATTTGCCTTTAAAAAATAAGATATCAACAGCTGAGGTAGTAAGAGTTACAGACAGCTATGTGGATATTAGAATCGGGAAACTTGAAACTAAACTTCCTGATAAAGAGATGATTCCTGGAGAAACATTTAATAAAGGAGATTTAATTAAAGTATATATAAAAGATATTCAAAGTACATCCAAAGGGCCAAGAATAATGGTTTCTCGAACCGCTCCAGAATTTATCTGTGAACTTTTAACAAGCATTGTTCCGGAAATTGATGAAGGAATTGTTAAGATCGTTAAGATAAGTAGAGAACCAGGGATAAGAACCAAAGTTGCTGTAACAAGCACTGTTCCAAACGTTGATGCAGTTGGTGCGTGTATAGGAGAAAAAGGATTTCGAATAAATGAATTATTAAAAGAAATTAAGAATGAAAAAGTTGATATAATTGAATATTCCGATGATCCAAAGATTTTTATCAAAAATGCATTAGCCCCTGCTGAAGTTAAAAATATCACATTAAATGAAGAAGAAAGAACCGCTTACGTATATGTTCCAGAGAATCAATTTTCTTTGGCAGTCGGAAAAGGTGGTCAAACAGCACGTCTCGCAGCAAAAATTACTGGATGGAAAATTGATATTCACCCCTTAAGTTAAAAAATAAAATATATAGCCATGAAGTTGCCGTGTGAATTAAAAATATCACACGGCAATTTTTTTATACTTGACTTAGAGTTAACTCCATATTATATAATTAAAAAAATGTTAAAAAATAATGCTTAATTTAACTAGAAAAATAAAATAAAAATAAAAAGCACTTGACATGGAGTTAACTCTATGGTGTATGATTAAATTAACAAGAGTGAAAAATTTATTTAAAGGGGATGAAAATCATGAAAAGATGCGAAGAACAAGATAATTTCATAACAATAATTCGAAATGGTTCACAAGAACCATTTAAGGGTCCTGAGAAATGGTTTACTAGAGATGTTATTGTTGAAAATCTTTTTCCAGAGAATAATCTATTCCCTTATAGTGGAAGTTTAGTCAAATTTCAGCCTGGAGCCAGAACGGCTTGGCATACCCATCCTATCGGGCAGAGATTGATTATAACTAAAGGAGTTGGGTGGGTACAACAATGGGGTGAGCCAATCGAAGAGGTTAGAGAAGGTGATGTTGTTTGGTTTCCTGCTGGTGTTAAACATTGGCATGGTGCAACACCTACAAGTTCAATGTCACATATAGCACTTTCAGGTGTTTATGAATCTCAAGCAGCAGTATGGATGGGGTAGATTAACAACTAATGTCTCATTATTTAATGGGTTTAAATGCTGGACTAACTGAAGATCAGTTAATGGGTATAATATCTGTTCTTGAACTTGAAATAGGCCATGAAAAGACACAAAATGCTTATCAATTATTAAATATTACTTTAAAAGATAAAAATTTAAAACAAAAGGAGAATAAAAAATGAACCATTTTATTTATCACAATCCAGTTAAAGTATATTTTGGAAAAGATCAACTTTGTCATCTTGGTGAAGAATTAAGTAAATATGGAAAAAGAGTGCTTCTAACCTACGGAGGAGGATCAATAAAAAAGATAGGACTGTATGATAAAGTTGTTAATGAAATTAAAAAATCAGGATTAGAATTGTATGAACTTTCAGGAATCCAGCCAAATCCAAGAATCGATTCTGTAAGAAAAGGGGCACAAATATGTAAAGATATGAAAATAGACGTTCTTTTGGCTGTTGGGGGAGGCTCAGTATTAGATGCAACAAAGTACATGGCTGCAGGAGCTTGCGTAGACTTCGATCCCTGGGATTTCTTCAGTAAATGTGCTCCAATAGAAAAGGCGCTTCCTGTGATTACTATTCCAACACTTGCAGCTACCGGTTCAGAAATGAATGATGGAGGCGTGATAAGTAATCCTGAAACAAAGGAAAAAATAGGCCGTTCTTCACCTAGGTTGTTCCCAAAGGTTTCCTTTTTAGATCCTACTAATACTTTTACAGTAAATTCTTATCACACAGCCTGTGGTTCAGTAGATATAATGTCACATATAATAGAGGTTTATTTTACTCCAGAACCTGACTTATACATGCTAGACACTGTTATGGAGGGTCTTATGAGAACAGTTATTAAATATGCCCCTATTGCTTTAAAAGAACCAGATAATTATGAGGCTAGAGCAAATCTGATGTGGACCTCTTCGTGGGCTATCAATGGGTTTATAGATGGCGGAAAGCAACATGAATGGAGTTGTCATTCGATGGAACATGAATTGTCAGCAATTTATGATATCACTCATGGACTTGGTCTTGCTATTCTGACTCCTAGATGGTTAGAATACTGTTTAGATGAAAACACTGTAGGAAAATATTATCAATTTGGGACGAATGTTTTTGGTATTGATCCCAAAATCGAACCTATGACTGTTGCAAGAAAAAGTATTGATATGTTGTCTGAGTTCTTCTTTGATACATTGGGATTAGAAAGCACCTTTTCCAAAATAGGAATCCAAGAAGAAGATTTTTCTTTTATGGCAAAAAGAGCATGTGGAGGCAAAATTATAAAAGGCTTTAAGCCCTTAGGACAAAAAGATATTGAGGAAATCTTTAAAATGTGTTTGTAATTATAATT
>LSQX01095575.1_pt1 | contig 19325 bp, 18 predicted proteins | sample 654561 | NCBI WGS metagenome assembly LSQX01 (sample SAMN04489861, study PRJNA283612) | anaerobic digester metagenome | isolation source: 4 biogas reactors fed with cattle manure at either 37C or 55C with and... | place: Denmark: Kongens Lyngby | collected 2014
GGATTATTGAGCAGCTGTTGCCGGAGTTCGAACGGAAAACCGGGATCAAAGTGCAGTTCGAAATCGTTCAGTACGGCGATATGCATGCAAAATTGGTCACTCAGTTTTTGAGCCCGAGATCGCAGTATGATATCGTCCAAGTTGACAACTACTGGGCCGGTGAGTTCCCGGCTGCCGGTTGGATCGAGCCCTTGGACAAGTATGTCGAAAGAGACAAGTTTGACCTTTCTCAGTATTTGCCGTCAATGTTGGAGATGATTGGCTACTATCAAGGCAAGTTGTACATGATTCCGCAGTATAACTACGCGATGGGCTTGATTTACCGGACCGATCTGATGGAAGATCCGGTTTTGCAGCAAAAGTTTGAAGCCACTTACGGACGCAAAATGGAACTCCCGAAGACCGTGCGTGAATACGTTGAGCTCTGCGAGTTCATGCAGAAGAACGCCGGTGTCGCCGGATCGGCCATGCAGGCAGGGCGTGGGGACCCCATCGTCATGGAATGGTCGAACTATCTCTTCAGCAACGGCGGAGCTTACTATGACGAGAACTGGCGTGCCGTTGTGAACAGCCCGCAAGCTATCGAAGCGACCGAGCTGTACATCCGCAATGTCAAAAATGGTGCGCCGGCCGGTGCCCTCTCCTACAACTTGGATGATGCGTACCGGGTAATGTCCCAGGGTAGAGCCTTCTCCATGATCTCTTACCACTGGATGCTGCCGCAGTTGAATGATCCGGCCAACTCCGTAGTCGCCGGCAAGGTTGCTTTGACGACGATGCCGGGTGGCAAAGGCTTGAACGGCGGTTGGGGTTGGGCGATCGCCCACAACTCCCAGTACAAAGAAGAGGTTTGGGAGTTCATTAAGTGGGTCGAATCCAAGGAGATCGCTATTAAGCGTGCCGTAATGGGCGGTGCACCGACCCGCTACGATGCTTTCCGCGATCCGCAGGTCTTGGCGAACTGGCCGTGGTATGCTGAGGTCGAGAAGATCGCCGAGGACGCTAAGCCGGTACCGGAATTCACCTACTCAACCCAGATGATCGAGGTCTTGGGTCGTGAGCTCTCGCTGGCGGCCTCCGGTCAGAAGACCGTCAAAGCCGCACTCGATGAGGCGGCCCGCGCGCTCAACCAACTGGCTAGAAGCGCCGGCTTGCAGAAGTAACTTAGTTTAATTTGGCCGGGGCCAAACGCCCCGGCCTGCAAAATTAACCAGGAGGAGTGAAAGGTATGAAAATGCGAAAATTTTCCCGCTGGGACTTGCAGAAGCAAGAAAAGCTAACAGGGGCATTGTTCATCACACCAACACTCTTATGTTTAATCGCAGTAGTGTTAATACCACTGGTTTATTCGCTGGTCATCAGCTTTTCAGATTATAGTTTTTTGCGGCCGATAATTTCCGAGTTCCGTGGCTGGGAGAATTTCCGCCATGCCTTTGAGGACCAGTATTTCTGGAACTCGCTCCTGGTTACCCTTAAATTTGTCGTCATTGTTGTCAGCTTTGAGTTCCTGATCGGCTTTGCGATCGCGCTGCTTTTAAACAGGGAAATCAGATTTAAAGGCGTCTATTATGCCATCCTCACCATTCCGATGGTTATGTCCCCAGTGGCGGTCGGTTTGATCTGGAAGATGCTGCTCCATCCGGAATTAGGGGTGATCAACTGGTTGCTCTCGTTGGTGGGGATCCCCCCGGTTAACTGGTTGGGAACGACCAGCGGCGCCATCTGGACGATCGTCTTTGTCGATATCTGGCATCAGGTTTCCTTTATGATCCTCGTCTTGTTGGCCGGTCTGGTCTCGCTGCCCAATGAACCGTTCCAAGCGGCGAAGATTGACGGTGCTAACTCGCTGCAGATTCTGTTTAAGATCACCATCCCCCTGATGCGGCCGGTCATCGCGACCGCGCTCTTGATCCGGACGATCATGGCCTTTAGAACGTATGACTTGGTCTATGTGATGACCAAGGGCGGGCCGGGCGTGAGCACTGACGTCTTGAGCTACTTTATCTATAAAAAGACCTTTATGGGCTTAGATCTCGCCCAGGCTTCGGCGATCAGCTGGGTCTTGTTGGTCATTGTACTCTTGATGGTGCTGGCGCTCTTTAAATTCATGCGCACCGATGAGGAGGTCGCTTGATGAGCGAGTTGGTCGCCAAACGGTTGCAGGTTGCCCTGCAGGCTGCTAAAGAGGCCGGGGACTATTTGATCCGAACCAAGCGCGAAATCGCGGTGGACAAAAAAGGTGCCCGCGACTTGGTGACCACGGCTGACCGCGGCTCCGAAGCGATTATCCGGCAGATCCTCATCAATGAGTTTCCGGAGGATGTCTTTTTCGGCGAAGAAAGCGGTGGTACGGATGCGGCCGCCTTTAGCGGTTTAGAGAGGGTCTGGATCGTTGACCCGCTGGACGGGACGACCAACTATGTCCGCGGTTTTACCGACTATGGTATCTCGATCGCTTTCTATGAAAAGGGTCGTCCGCTGATCGGAGTGATCGCCGCGCCGGAGAAAGGCGAACTCTTCCAGGCGGTGGCGGGTCAAGGTGCCTTCTTAAACGGTGAGCCGATCCGCGTCTCCCAGGTTTCTACCATGATTGACGCTTTAGTGGCGACCGGCTTTCCGTATGAACCCGATGAGCGCGGGGGCAACAATACCGATCATGTCGCCAACATCGTCCCGCTCATTCACGACTTGCGCCGGATGGGGGCGGCGGCCCTGGATTTGGCCTCGGTGGCCTGCGGTCGGTTGGATGGTTTTTGGGAGTTTGGCCTCTCGGCCTGGGATGTGGCCGCAGGGATCTTGCTGGTCCAAGAAGCCGGCGGCATGGTGAGTGGTTTCGCCGGCGAGCCGGTAAATATCTTTGCGGGGCGCATTGTCGCTACGAATCGCCTCATACACCAGCTCTTGCTCGCGGCTTTAGCAAGAGGGCAAACCGGTTTTGTGGCGAAATAGCGTAATAACTATTATTAGCGATTAGGGGGCAACCATGTTACCTGCCGAACGTCGACAGCGAATTTTGGAGTTGATACAGCATTCCGGAAGTGCGACGGTTGAAGAGTTGGCGGAGGCGGTTGGCTCCTCAAGTTCGACTGTCCGCCGTGACCTTGATCGACTAGCCGCCCTCTCTCTAGTCATCCGTACGCATGGGGGAGCAGTTTTACCCACGCATAGCACCGCGTACGAAAAAAGGTATACCGAGAAACGGATCCTGCGCCAGCACGAGAAGGCCCGCATCGGCAAGGCAGCCGCCGAGTTTGTTCAGGAAGGCGAGACTGTCATTCTCGATTCCGGCTCCACCACGCTGGAGGTCGCGCGCAACCTCGCGGCCAAGAAACACCTCACGATCATTACCAACGATCTTTTTATTGCCACGGAAATTACCTATCATCCCTCCACGACTGTCATAGTGACGGGCGGGATTCTGCGCCCCGGCTTTAACGTGGTCGTCGGTTCGGCTACCGAAAGCTTTCTGATGAGTGTTCACGTTGACAAGTCCTTTTTGGGCGGTGACGCGGTGGATTTCGATTATGGTCTAACCAATGCCACGCTCTCGGAGGCCTCCGTCAAGCAGTTGATGATTAAGGCGGCGAGAGAAGCCTATCTCGTGGTTGATCATACGAAATTTGGCCAGCGAGCCTTAGCCAAAGTGGCCGACTTAGAGAGCTTTAAACTGATCGTGACCGATCACGGCTTGAGCCCACGCTTTGCTGCGGAGCTTGAACGTCGTTCGCTAAACTATCTGCAGGTTTAACCCCTTTCCGGCAGGAAATCAGCCGGCTGCGCAAAAAATATATGGGGAATATTTGAGAGAAACGGATGAAGTTTGTTGAGCCAGAAATTTGACCCCGCCAATTGGCAAAAACTTGTCGACCCGGAACGAGCCGAGCATCTCAACCCTGAGCGGGTGGTTGTTTTGACGGGGATTCTCCCCGGTGAAACGGTGGTCGATGTTGGCACCGGTGTCGGTTATTTCCTCCAGGCGATCTTGACCGCGGTTGGGCCGGAGGGCACGGTTTACGGCGTGGATATCTCCCAGGAAATGTTGGATAAGGTGGCGGAAGAAGTCGGTGAGTCGGCACAGGTTCGGCTCGTCCACTCCCAGGAGCTGGCCATACCCTTGGAGGATAACCTCGCAGACCATGTCTTTGTTGCCAATGTTTTTCATGAGATCGATCCCGCTGAGCGGGTTGCTTTTCTCCAGGAGTTGCGGCGCCTACTGCGTCCGACCGGGCGCTTAACCTTGGTGGAGTGGAAAAAAGAAGAGACCCCTCATGGGCCTCCCGTCGAGGTCCGTCTGGGTCGCGAAGAAATAGTCAGCTATCTCTACCAGGCCGGTTTTCGTTTTCGCCGCAGTGAGGCGGCCGGGCCATATCATTATCTACTCCAGGCCAGTCTTAAAGAGGGTATCTTTGGCGGCGATCTGCGCCCTTAGGCCCGCTGGTGTCTGATCTGGTACCGCGCCAGTTGCGTCCGATTTTCCAGGCCCAGTTTGCTCATGATATTGCTAATATGCTTTTTCACGGTGTTTTCGGAGATATATAACTTCTCTGCAATCTCGCGGTTGGTTAACCCTTCGGCGACCAATTCCATTACTTCGCTTTCACGCTCGGATAGGGCTTCCGTGTGGGCGTGCCGGTGGACCATGGCCGCCAGGATCTTGCCGGCGAAGGGATCGGTGATTGGCGCGTTGCCCTGCATGATCCGGTCGATTTGCCGATAAAACTCGGCAGGAGCGGTGCTTTTGAGCAAATATCCCCGGGCACCGGCTTCCAGGGCTGCGAAGAGGTCTGCACCTTCTTCGGACATGGTGAGGATCACCACCACACACTGCGGATTTTGCCTGAGGATTTCGCGGGTGGCGGTCACGCCGTCCAGTACCGGCATGTGGAGATCCATCAATACCAGATCAGGTTCGAGCTCCCTGGCCATTTCTACAGCTATCTGCCCGTTTTCCGCTTGCCCGACCACCTCATATTCATCCTTTGATGAGAGAAGGTTCGCCAGTGCCTCGCGGAACAGCGCGTGGTCGTCGACTATTAACAGCTTCAGCATCGTTTATCGTTCGCTCCTTCCCATCCGGCGGCAAGACTAAGGTAACCCGGGTGCCCTCCCCCGGCTTGCTGCGCACCGATAGTCTTCCCCCGATATCGTTGCTACGTTCGCGCATGGTCGCCAATCCGAAATGACCGTCCAGAACATCGCTTTGGTTAAAACCGCGGCCATTGTCGGCAACTTCAAAAATCAGCTCATTATTCCCCTTAATTACGGCAACCTTCACCACGGTGGCCTCGGCATGTTTACGTACATTAGTGAGCATCTCTTGGACGATCCGCAAAACCTGGATCTCAGTTTTGGGGTGCAACACCGGCATTTCTTTGGGAAAGTCGGTGATCACCCGGATATTAGTCAGTTTCGCGAACTGCTCGACAGACTCTTTGAGCTTGTCCAGTAATGATTCATCAGCGATCGAGCTGCGCAAACCGACGATCGACTCGCGGACGTCGGCGAAGGCTTCGCTGATCACTTCATCAATCTCTTCGAAGGTATGGGCGACCGGATTATGGTCGCTCGCCGCGAGCATATCTTTGGCCGCTTCAATCCGGAAACGCATATAGGCTAATAAAGGCGACAGCCCATCGTGCATTTCCCGGCTGATCCGCAAACGTTCTTCCTGAATTGCTTTGACCTCGATCTGGTCGACCAGTGACCGCAGCCCAAGGACCGTCCGGCCGGTTTGGTTGGCGATGGAATAGAGAAAGCGAGTGTCAGACGGAGATAAGGGGCGCCGCTTGCGGTTGGCAATGAGGATGGTGCCCAGTTGGACGGAACTGGCCTCGATCGGGACTGTATGCACGGCCTTATACTTCCGACTGAGATACTCTTGCAATTTGGCCCTGGTTAAGATCTCGCCGGAGAGGATCGGCATGTTAAGCGGTGCACCTTGAATGGCGCACAAGACCTCAGCGTCGGCCGGCGGGCGGCGCAAGAAAAAAGCGACCGTATCGACATCTAAGACATTGCAGATTTGGTTGGCCAAACTGAGGGCCAAGTCATTGATCAGATCTGTTTCCACCTGGGTGGGGGCGTCCTCACTTTCCGGCTGATTCCCGGCCGACACCAAGGAATAGACCAGGTAAACGATGGTCATCAAGACGATGGCCGACAAGAGCCTGAGTATCGGAACATTGTTGTTGGTCATCTCAAGCCCGAGTAGATTTAGGCGCGGCAGCAACGAGATATTTAGTGAGGCCATCGTGGTCACCAGGAGAGCTTGGACGGAATAGGCGAGCGAGAGCCGTTTAAGCAGCTGCGAGCGTCTGGTAAAACCGAGCACTTGCATCCGCCGACTGAGGTGTCGGAAGGCCAGCACGATGATGAGCATGCTCGGTACACAGATGAGGAAGGGTTTTAACCCGGAGAGGGTGGACAAGTTGGTCAGCTGCAGGCCGGCATACCGGGCGACCAGGATGACCGTGGTCCAATAGACCAGCAACCCGGAGAGGATGGTCTGCAGGGCGTTGTGGTAGCCGGAGTTCAGCAAGATCCGAAAAGCAAAGGCGAAGAAGACCAGTACCGTCAAGTAGTCGGCGATGACCCAGACTAGTTCGTGGATCGACCCGATGGTGAATGGGGTGACCTGTTGAAAGGAGATTAGAAACAACAACTCTCCGAAATAAAAGGTCCCTCTGAGAAAACCGTAGTAGGCGAGAACTTTAAAGGCTTTCAAACCGGACGGTAAATGAGTCTCCCTGTTCAGCTGGGTCACGATGATGATACCCAGGAAAAAGTAGCCTAAGCTGCAGAGAAAATACCCTACTCCGTTTGAGGCGAGAACGTGAGCAAAAGCCATTGCGGTGACCACTCCAGTCGGCCAAAGTACGATTTACGGTTCATCGTAGTGCGCTTCTCCAAATATAGTGAAAAAACCTGCAATAAAAAGCAGAATTTCGGCAGATTTTGCTGGAATTAACTGTTAATAACCGAATTTTCCGAAATCGACCTTTCCTACCACTAAAGTGTTATTGCGAATACTACTTTCTCGGCGCGCGCCATTTTTCCCAGTTAGCTATAGTGAAAAGTGAAAACAGGCAGAGGAGAGGGGTGAAGAATGAAGATGAAATCTGCGCGGATAATCGCCGGCATTTGTATCGTGCTAATATGCACAAGTGGGCCGGCCTTGGCGGCCGATAACTGTCTCCAGTGCCACCAGGCAGAACTGGAGACCTTGCAGGCCAGTTCACATCCTGTCGTCGCCTGTAGCGACTGTCACCTGGGCGATCCGACTGCGAGCTCGCGGCAGGGCGCCCACAAGGGAATCAAGTCGGTTCAGGATGCGATCGCCAATGGGATCGGCTATGTTCCGGAAGATCGCTTGACCCAGGGGCTCTTTCTGGCCAGGTCCATTGCGCGCAACATCGTGGCCGGTTCGTACCGACAAGTGTTGGATCGCTTTGGCTTGATTAGCGCCGAGAAGGTCCGCGCCGTGGTCAAGCGTTGGCTGACCAACCTCAGCATTGCCGCCCCTTCGCCGGAGGCACCGGTGCAAAGCCTCTCCGGCGGGAACCAGCAACGGGTCGTCCTAGCCAAGTGGCTGGCGACTGCACCACGCATCCTGATCTTGAACGGACCGACGGTCGGGGTCGATGTCGGTTCGAAAGCCGAGATCCATGCAATCCTGCGCGATCTGGCCAGGCAGGGGATCGGGGTCATCATCATCTCCGACGATATCCCGGAGCTGCTGCACCATTGTGATCGGATCTTGCTGATGCAACGCGGGCGGATCGCCCAAGAGTTTTGCGCCGGCGAGATCTCGGAAAACGAATTGGCCGGCAAACTGACGGGAGCTTAGGTGAGCATATGTGGAGAAAGCTCTTAACCCGAAACGAATTTTATGTAGCCTTGGTTGTAGTCGGGCTCAGCCTGGTGATCGGGGCGGTCAATCCGGTCTTTTTTACCGTGGGCAACCTCTTTGACTTGGTGCGTAACAGCGTCGTCATGGGCATCTTCTCCCTCGGAGTGTTGATCGTCATTATCTCCGGCGGGATCGATATCTCCTTTGCCGCTGTTGCGGCCTTTGCCATGTTCGTGACCGCGAAAATTCTGATCCCCTTTCACTTTCAGGGGACGATCCTGGTCCCCTTCGCCCTCTCCGCGCTGATCGGTACACTACTCGGTCTGATCAACGCCGTGCTCATCTCGCAGTTTCGCTTGCCGACGATGATCGTTACTCTGGGGACGATGAGTGCCTTCCGCGGGTTCATGCTGGCCTTTATCGGCGCGATGGAGATCACTAACCTGCCGCCGGCGATGATCGCCTTTTCGCGGTCCTTTCTGGTCACCATCAAGCAAGGCCGTTTCACTTACGGACTACATGTCAGCATTCTCATCCTGATTGTTCTGGCCGTCCTCGTCTGGTTCATCTTGAACAAGACGATGCTGGGGCGGGGGATCTACGCTTTGGGCGGTGATCGGAGCGCTGCTGAACGCGCCGGGTTCAACATCCGCCGCATCCAGCTCTTTATCTACTGCTTTGTCGGTTTCCTCGCGGGCATCGGGGGTATCGTACACTCGGCCTTGGTTCGAACCGCTCGCCCCTTTGACCTAGTTGGCACGGAGATGAGCGTCATTGCGGCCGTGGTCTTGGGCGGCGCCCGCATTACCGGGGGCAAGGGGAGCGTAGTGGGCACAATGCTCGGCGTGGTCCTGGTGGTGATCATGAACACCAGCCTGATCCTGCTCGGGGTCTCGTCCTTCTGGCAACGCGCGGTGCTTGGACTCTTAATCATCATCGGTACGGGAATCCCGGCTTACCAGGCAACAAGACGCCGACGAGCGGCCTAAAGCGGGGGCAAGGAGGAGGGGTGCAGGTGAAACAGATTGCTTGGCGGGCAATTCTACCCAAAGATACTAATGTACGTTGGCTATTAGTTATCACGGTTTTAGTTTTTGTCAGCATGAGCTTGCTACGGCCAACCATGTTCTTTACACTCGACAACTTCAGCTCGATGGCCTTTCAATTCCCCGAATTTGGCCTCTTGGCCATGGCGATTATGCTGACGCTGCTCTCCGGGGGGATTGACCTTTCCATTGTTGGGGTGGCCAACCTCTCCGGGATTTTGGCTGCTCTGGTGCTGACACGCTTACTGCCGGCAGAGGCCTCGGCGCTGCAGGTGGTCCTGTACTCACTGCTGGCCCTGGCGACCTCGCTTGTGACCGGTTTGACCTGCGGGCTGATCAACGGCCTGCTCATCGCGGTGGTCGGGATTACCCCGATTCTCGCGACCCTGGGCACGATGGAGCTTTTTACCGGGATTGCGATCGTCATCACCAAAGGTGCGGCGGTCTTCGGTTTTCCCGAGCTGATTACCTTTATGGGCAACGGAAGCTTGTGGATATTTCCGGTTCCGTTTCTGATCTTCGTCGTAGCGGCTGCGGTTTTTGCCATAATCCTCAACAAAACGGCATTCGGTGCTAAGTTGCAGCTCCTCGGCACCAACCCCGTCGCCGCCAGATTTTCCGGGCTCAACAATACCAAACTGTTGCTGCAAACCTACATGCTGAGCGGGTTCTTGGCCGCTCTTTCCGGGATTGTCGTCTTGGCGCGCACCAATTCGGCCAAAGCGGATTATGGTTCATCCTATACCCTCCAAGCGGTGCTCATTGCCGTCCTCGGCGGGGTCAATCCGGCGGGCGGTTTTGGGCGGGTTGGCGGCTTGGTCCTGGCCATTTTAACCCTCCAGTTCTTGTCCAGCGGCTTCAGTATGTTGCGGTTCAGCAATTTCTTTAAGGAGTTTATCTGGGGTGCTGTGCTGCTCGTGGTCATGGTGATCAACTACCTCACCAATACCCGGCGCGAGCGGCGGGAAGCTCTACTGCAAGCAAAGGAGTGTGAAGTCAATGCGCAAGCTGATTAATCGGCCGGAAGATTTCGTTGACGAGATGCTGCAGGGCATTTATGCGGCCCATCCGGACAAAGTCACCTATGTCAACAATGATTTGCGCTGTTATGTCCGGAAACATATCAAGCCGGGCAAGGTCGGCCTGGCGACCGGCGGCGGGTCGGGACATCTGCCGCTCTTTTTGGGTTACGTCGGGGAAGGGATGCTCGACGGCTGTTCGGTCGGCGGGGTCTTTCAGTCGCCCAGCGCCGAACAGATGCTGGCGGTGACCAAAGCGATCGATGGCGGCTCCGGCGTCTTGTATATCTACGGGAACTACACCGGTGATATTATGAACTTCGATCTGGCGGCCGAATTGGCGGCTGTTGAAGGGATCACCGTGGAGACGGTCATCGGCTGTGATGATGTGGCTTCGGCACCAAAAGGCAGGGAAGATAAGCGGCGCGGCGTGGCCGGGATTTTCTATCTGTATAAGGTCGCCGGGGCGGCTGCCGAGGCAGGGGCTGATTTGGCCGAGGTTAAACGACTAGCGCTCAAAGCCCGGGACAATGTGCGGACCATGGGGGTTGCTCTTTCGCCCTGTGTGATCCCGGAGATCGGCAAGCCGACCTTTGAACTGGCCGACGGGGAGATGGAGATCGGCATGGGCATCCACGGGGAGCCGGGGGTGCAGGGGAAAGCAAAACTGGCTACTGCTGACGAGATCGTCGACCAGATGCTCGCGGCAATCCTCGCAGATCTGCCGTTTACCCGCGGCGATGAGGTCTCGGTCTTAATCAATGGGCTCGGTGCTACGCCCAAAGAAGAACTGTACCTCCTTTATCGCCGGGTTCACCAGGTCTTGTCTGCGGAAGGGATCGCGGTTAGTTATCCCTATCTCGGTGAGTTTGCCACTTCGATGGAGATGGCCGGGGCCTCGATCAGCCTCTTGCGTTTAGATGACGAGTTGAAGAGCCTCTTGGCCAAACCGGCGCATACCCCGTTCTTTGTCCAACACCAGTTGTAAAGGGGGGATCCGGGTGGCAGAGTTACAAGCCGCGGGGCTGAAAGCATTCTTTCGAAAACTGGCCGAGCTAATGGTCGCACGCAAGGACGAACTCACCGAACTGGATGCGGCGATCGGCGACGGTGATTTGGGGCTGACGATGACCAAGGGCTTTGGTGCGGTGAGCGAAGCCCTGGCCGGCTTTGGCGAAACCGATGTCGGGAAAATCCTGAGCAAAGCGGGTGCGACCTTGGCTGCGGCCGCCCCGTCGACGATGGGCACCCTCCTGGCGACCGGCTTACTGCGCGCCGGCCAGGCTGTGCTGGGCAGAGCCGGGCTTGATCTGGCCGGGCTGGCCCAGATGTTGGAGGCTTTCGTTGAGGGTATCAGCGCGCGGGGCAAGGCCAAGCCGGGTGATAAGACCATCTTGGACTCGCTCTATCCGGCCTTGGAAGCTCTCCGGGGCGCGTGTGAGCAGCAGCTGAGCCTGGTAGACGGAGTCGCGGCGGCCTACCAAGCAGCCGTTCAGGGTTTGGCCGCCACCAAAGAGATGGTTTCGCAGCATGGCAAGGCAGCCTGTTTTGGTGAGCGGACCCTCGGTAGGCAGGACCCGGGGGCGACGGTCGGAGCCTACATCTGCGAGGCCTTGCTGGCGACGGTGCAAGACGGCGAGGGGTTGGGCTGATGAGTTGGCGAGAGTTGTTGAAAGAAATGTGCCTCATCCCGGCGGTGTCAGGGTATGAGGCGAGGCTGGCCAACTTTCTCGTGCAAGCGTTCGCCCCTTACGCCGATGAGGTTAGCATAGATCGGGTCGGCAATGTGATTGCGCGGATCACCGGCACTGATCCGGCGGCGCCAACGGTGATGGTCTTTGCTCACCTGGATCAGTTGGGTCTCGTGGTGCGCAAGATTACCGCAGACGGCTTCCTCCGGGTGGAGCGGTTGGGCGGGGTGCCGGAGAAGGTTTTGCCCGGCCTCGTCGTCCAGATTCTGAGCGAGACGGGGAAGACCGTCTCAGGCGTTATCGGCGTCAAGTCCCATCATCTGACGCCGCACGAAGAGAAATATCGGGTCCTCCCCTACCAGGAGCTCTATATCGATATTGGGGCGACGAGTAGCGCGGAAGTTCAAGCGCTCGGCATCGAGGTCGGGACTCCGGTTGCGTACGAGCCTGCGTTTACGGTCCTCCAGAACGGTCGCGTAGCGGCTACATCTTTAGATGACCGGGGCGGCTGCGCAACCTTAGTGCGACTGGCTGCCGCGGCCGCAGCTCAGCGTCCGGCGGCCACCCTGTATCTCGTTGGCACGGTGCAGGAAGAGTTTAATCTGCGCGGTGCCCAGGTAGCGGCCCAGGTGCTCAAGCCGGATTTGGCGATCGCGTTGGATGTGATGGTCGCCGGCGACACCCCCGATTTGGCCGACCGGCTCGACCTTCGCTTAGGCGGGGGGCCGGTGCTGGGCATGTACAGTTTTCATGGGCGTGGCACCTTAAACGGGACGATCCCCCATCCGGCGTTGGTCAGTCTGGCCAAACAGGCCGCGGCCGGCGCTGGGCTCTCCCTACAGCGCAACGCCATGGTTGGCCTGCTTACCGACTCAGCTTACGTACAGTTGGTCGGGGCCGGAATTCCCGTGCTCGATTTGGGTTTCCCGGTCAGGTATACGCATACCCCGGTCGAGGTCTGCGCGCTGAGTGATCTGGATGGGTTATATCGCTTGTCTTGGGAGCTGATTCGGAGCCTGACGCCGGGAATGAATTTGGCCCGGCGCTATTAGGAGGATGATCAGATGACAGGATATCTCTTGGGCGTCGATATCGGTACCTATGAATCAAAGGGGGTGCTGACGACGATCTCCGGCGAGGTCGTCGCTGTGCAGGTCCGCCCGCATGAGCTGGCTATTCCGCGCCCCGGATGGGCGGAGCATGATGCCGAGCAGATCTGGTGGGCGGATTTTTGTGCCATCACCCGTGGCCTTCTGGCCGAGGCTCGGGTGGCTCCGGCGGAGATCCGGGCCGTCGGATGCAGTGCCATCGGCCCGTGTATGCTCCCGGTTGATCCGGAGGGCAAGCCCCTGCGTCCGGCGGTATTATATGGGATCGACACGCGGGCCGCGGCGGAAATAGCCGAGCTGACAGAGGCCCTGGGGAGTGAGGCGATCTATCGGACGAGCGGCACCGCCCTCTCGACCCAATCGGTGGGGCCGAAGATTTTGTGGGAGCGCCGCCATGAGCCGGAGATCTACGCGCACGCAGCCAGGTTCGTTACGAGCACGACTTTTCTCGTAGGCCGCCTGACCGGTCGGTGGGTGGTTGATCACTATACGGCGGCGAGTTTTCACCCTTTGTACAACCTGGCGCAGGGTGAGTGGGATCCGGAGATGGCGGCACCAATTGTTGAACTCGGTCGCCTGCCCGAGCTCGGCTGGACCACGGATATCGCCGGCACCGTGACCGCCGAAGCGGCCGCCGAAACCGGGCTGGCCGTCGGGACCCCGGTAATTGTCGGTACGGTCGATGCGGCCGCCGAAGCGGTGAGCGTCGGCGTAGTTGAGCCCGGCCAACTGATGATCATGTATGGTTCAACGATCTTTATGATCGAAGTGCTCGCCGAGCGAAAAACCGATCCGCGCTTGTGGTCGGCACCTTACCTCTTTCCGGAGACCCGCTGTCTGATGGCCGGCATGGCGACGAGCGGGGCTTTGACCAGGTGGTTCCGTGACCACTTGGCCAAAGAGCTCATCCAACTCGAACAGGCCACCGGTGCCAACAGTTATGCTGCGCTGGCAGAAGAGGCCGGCTGCACTCCGCCGGGAGCGGATGGTTTGGTTGTCCTACCGTATTTCAGCGGAGAGCGCACCCCGATCAACGATCCGCAAGCTAAAGGCGTGATCTTCGGCCTCACCCTGGCCCATACGCGCGGCCATCTCTACCGCGCGATCCTGGAGGGTGTTGGTTACGGGATCAACCATCACTTCGAGGTCTTGACCGAGATCGGCGCCGCACCGCGCGTGGCCGTGGCCGTTGGCGGCGGAACCAAGAACCCGCTTTGGCTGCAAATTGTCAGCGATATCACCGGGGTCGAGCAGGTGGTCCCGGCGGTAACCATCGGTGCTGCGTATGGGGATGCGTTTCTGGCCGGATTGGGCATTGGTCTTTTCTCCTCATATCGGCATATCCAGGAGTGGTTGCGAATCGAGCGGGTTGTCAAACCGGATCCGGAACGGACCGCGATCTACCGAAAATATTATCAGGCCTACCGCCGGCTGTATCGCCAAACCCGGGAAATAATGCACGAACTGTAAATCGTAGCCATTTTTGATTTTTTCTGATCTGTGGCAGGAAAAGTGACCGGAAAGAAATAACTAAATAATCACAAACAGTCATATTAGTGCACAAATGTTCATTCTTGGGAGGGGCAGAATGCTGCCGGCGGAACGCAAGTCTTTGATCGTGGAGACCATTGCCCAGCAGGGAAGCGTGACAGTCGACCAGCTGGTTACCTTGACTGGGGTATCCGGCTGTACCATTAGACGCGATTTGGACAACCTTGCTGCGCAAGGCTTGGTCGACCGTACCCATGGCGGGGCGGTCTTACCGCGTACCGGCACCTCCTATGAACGACTCTATCCGGAGAAGCGTTCCCTCCACCTCAAAGAAAAGCAGCGGATCGGCAAGGCTGCTGCAGCACTAGTGACCGATGGCGAAACCATTATCTTAGACTCCGGTTCCACTACTCTCGAAGTAGCTCGCTTCTTGACCAACCGTAAAAACCTGACGATCATCACTAACGATCTGTTTATCGCAACTGAAGTGCAATATGATCCAACGACTTTGATTCTAGTGACGGGCGGCATCTTGCGGCCAGGTTTTAATGTTTTGCAGGGATCCGCGGCCGAGGCCATGATCCGCTCCGTGAATGTCGATAAAGCCTTCATCGGTGGTGATGCGGTTGATGTAATTGTCGGCGTAACCAACGCGACCTTCGCCGAAGCCTCATTAAAGCAACTGATGCTTGCTGCTGCCCGGGAAGCCTATTTGGTCGTCGATCACACGAAGTTCGGCAAGCGGGCGCTCGCTCAAGTGGCGCCGCTGGATAGATTTACGGCGATCTTGACCGATGCAGGTTTGGCAGCAGAACACCGCATGGCTTTAGTTGGCGCACAGATCAGATTTGAAACAGTTTAATAACCACAACCTAAGGAGGAGTAGATCATGAGTCAATTTTTCAAGGAGTTAATCGGCGTGGAGAAACCCGTCATTGCCATGGTGCATTTTCCGGCCAATCCCGGTTCTCCGCTCTATGACGATGAGGGTGGGATGGAGAAGATCCTTGAGTCGGTGAGCCGCGATTTAAATGCCTTGCAGGATGGTGGAGTTGATGCGGTGATGTTCTGCAACGAAGGCGACCGCCCGTACACCCTGGTTCCTGGATATGAGACCGTAGCTTCGATGGCCAGAGTCATCGGTCAGCTGATGCCGCAGATCAAGATTCCGTTTGGCGTGGATATCTTGTGGGGACCGCAGCAGGCTTTGGCCCTTGGGAAAGCGGTGGGCGCCCGCTTTGTGCGTGAGATCTTCACCGGCAACTACGACAGCGATATGGGCTTGTGGACGACCAATGTCGGTGAGACCTTCCGTTATCGCAAGCGCATCGATGCCACCAATATCAAACTCTTCTTTAACATCAATGCGGAGTTTGCTATGCCGCTCTCGCCCCGGCAATTAGATAAACTGGCCAAGAGCGTGGTCTTTTCGTCCTTGGCCGATGTCTTGTGCGTCTCCGGGCCGATGACGGGTGAAAGCGGCGATCTGCGCGACTTGGAGATCGTCAAGAACGCCGTTCCGGATACTCCGGTGGTCGCCAATACCGGAGTGAAAGAGCACAATGTCAAGCAAATTCTGAGTGTCGCCGATGGCTGTATTGTCGGCACGGCCTTGAAGAAAGACGGCAACACCTGGAATCCCGTTGATCCTGAGCGGGTGAAGCGGTTTATGGCCGCGGCCAGAGGTTAAAGGAAAGGATGGTTGGGGTGGGAGAGACTTTATTAATCGGAATTGATATTGGTACGACGTCGGTTAAAGGGACTCTCATTGACACGCATGGCCGGATTTTAGCTGAGGCTTCCCAGGAGCATGATCTGCTCTCACCGCAGGTTGGCTGGGCCGAGGAGAAGCCCGAGATTTGGTGGGCGAATACCAAAGCGGTCTTAGCTGAACTCGCCGGCCTGCAGGAGCAGTTCGGGGGTAGGGTCAAGGCGATCTCAGCGAGCGGGATGGTACCTGCCTTGGTGATCCTGGATGAGGCGGGCAATCCTCTTCGCAACTCGATTCAGCAAAATGATGCCCGCACCTTTGAAGAGATTGCCGAGCTCAAAGCGGAGCTGGATGAGGAAGAGTTTTTCCGCTTAACCGGAGGCAGTATCAATCAGCAGAACATTCCCCCCCGCCTGTTATGGCTCTATAAACACGAACCGGAAGTGATGGCCAAAGCCCGCTTGCTGATGGGCTCGTACGACTATATCACCTACAAGCTCACCGGCAAGTATAGCCTCGAGCGCAACTGGGCTTTGGAGAGCGGGATGTATGATGTCCATCAAGAGCAGTGGATCCCGTGGGTCTTGGCGGCGGCCAAGATTACGGAGGAGTGGCTGCCGCCGGTCTACGCGCCGGGTGAGGTCTTGGGTAACCTCCTGCCGGAGCTGGCCGCGGAGCTCGGTTTTGACGCCGATGTGGTCGTCGCCGTCGGCTCAGGCGATCACGTGGCCTCGGCTTTCTCCGCCGGGGTCAAGGACGAGGGCGATGTCTTGATCAAGTTCGGCGGGGCCGGCGATATCTTGACCGGCACCAAGAAGCTCGTCACCGATAAACGGATCTTCTTGGATTACCACCTGGTGCCCGGCCAGTACCTGCTTAACGGCTGTATGGCCTCTTCGGGCTCTTTGGTCAAGTGGTTTGCCCGGACCTTCTTTGCCGAGCAAATCGAGGCTTATGACCGTGAGGGGAAAAACTTCTACGCCTACCTTGATGAGCTGGCGGCGAAGATACCGGTCGGCTCGGACGGGATCATCACTTTGCCCTACTTTATCGGGGAGAAGACCCCGATTATGGATGCGAAGGCCAGAGGCGTCTTCTTCGGTTTGTCCCTGCACCACCGGGCCGAGCATCTGTACCGCTCGGTGCTGGAGGCGGTCGGCTACGGTTTTTACCATCACATTGTGGTCTTCCGCGAGATGGGGCTCGCCCCCTCCCGCTACTATATGTCCAACGGCGGCTCCCGCAGTCGACTCTGGCGCCAGATCGTCACCGATACGATTGGAGCGCCGGTCGAATACATTACAAAGCACCCCGGTTCTTCGTTGGGAGCCGCCTTTATCGCCGGTATGGCCATAGGCGCCTTCAAAGAGTGGTCGGAGATCGAGCGGTACATTACCGAGCGTGAACTGATGGAGCCGAACCTGGCCAACCATGAGCGCTACCAAGAGTTCTTCGAGATTTACCGTAATTTGTACTTGAGTTTACGTGAGGATTTCCACCGCTTAAATGAGATCAGTACCCGGTAGCCTGGGTAGGAGGTGTACACATGAGTCAAGAATTCAAAGGTAAGGTTGTGTTGATTACGGGTGCCGCAGTCGGAATTGGCCGGGCGATCACCCTGAAGTTTGTTGAGGCCGGGGCTACGGTGGTTCCGACCGATATCAATCCGGAGTCACTTGCCGTGCTCAAAGCGGAGGTTGCGGAGCTTACCGGGGCAGAGCCCTTGACCTTTCAGATGGATGTGACCAAGGCCGAGCAGATTCAAGGGGTAGTCGATCAGGTCATTGCCGCGTATGGCAAGATAGATGTGCTCTGCAACAACGCCGGGGTTTCGAGCATGGTCCGGGTTGTGGATATGAGCGAAGCCGACTGGGACTTTAACATGAATGTCAATGCCAAGGGAACGTTTTTGGTGACCCGGGCGGTCTTGCCGCACATGATTGCGAAAAAGAGCGGGAAGATCATCAATACCGCTTCAATGGCCGCCAAGATTGGCGCGCCTTTACTGGCGCACTACTCGGCCTCGAAGTTTGCGGTGGTCGGGTTTACCCAGGCGCTGGCCAAAGAGGTTGCGCAGTATGGGATTACGGTCAACGCCGTCTGCCCGGGGTTTGTCTTGACGAGCATGCAGGATCGCGAGGTGGTCTGGGAAGGCCAGCTCAGGGGCATGAGCCCGGAGGCGGTCCGCCAGGAGTATATCGACCAGACCCCGCTCGGCCGGTTGTGTTTGCCGGAGGATGTGGCTAAGGTTGTCGTCTTCTTGGCTTCGTCCGGCGCCGATTTTATGACCGGACAAGCCATCAACGTCACCGGCGGAGCATGCATGCACTAAAAGAATCTCAAAGTGAGGGGTTTTCCGAGTGAAGAGCCAGAAAAAGATAACCTTATTGGCGAATATCGCGACCCATGCTCTGCTGATCATCTTTTCGCTGATCATTCTGTTGCCGATTTTGTGGGTCTTGCGCACCTCGCTGGCGACAGATGTAATCGCTTACGAGTTGCCGCCCAGGTTGATCTTTACACCAACACTGAAGAACTACATCGAGCTATTTACGATCAATGATTTCTTCCAGTATTTTGAGCACAGTCTGAAGATCGCGCTGGGTTCAACAGCGCTGGCGATACCGATTGCCGCACTGGGCGGCTACGCTTTTCACCGCTACAAGATCGGGGGCAAACCGCTGCAATTTGCCGTCCTGAGCACACAGATGTTGCCGGGGATCGTGCTGGTTTTGCCGCTCTTCGCCTTGTACACCAAGCTGCGCTTGGTTGACAATACCGGCGGGGTGATCATGGCTTATCTCGCTTTTAACTTGCCGTTTTTGGTCTGGATGCTGATGGGCTTCTTCGCCAGCATCCCCCGGTCGTTGGAGGAGGCGGCTTTAATTGACGGGGCTACGCCGATCGGGGCCTTTTTCCGGATTATCTTCCCGATTGCGGCGCCGGGGATTATGTCGGCCGCTGTGCTCAGCTTTATCCTGGCCTGGAATGAGTTTTTGTTTGCGCTTATTTTGACGGGGGCGAACACGAACACCGTACCGGTAGCGTTAGCAGCTATGCAGACGCACCGCGGGATCTTAATCGGTAAACTTTCTGCTGCAACCATCATCGCAATCCTACCGATGGTCTTCGTGTCCTTCTCCGTTCAAAAATACCTAGTTCGCGGGCTAACTTTTGGAGCCGTAAAGTAAGCCACAGTAGGGGGTGGGAGGAGAAAAGTTTCTGTTTCCTTTGTCGTTGACTAGCCAATAATCACGATTGGAGTGAAAAGGATGAACAGACTGGTAAAATGGTCACTAGTGCTGGTACTTGTGCTGTTGTTGACTCCGACGGCTCTAGCTAATGTTACTCTCAGGGCCCTCATGGAGGATGTCCCGGAGACCCGGATTATTGAGCAGCTGTTGCCGGA
>LSQX01035856.1_pt1 | contig 19323 bp, 15 predicted proteins | sample 654561 | NCBI WGS metagenome assembly LSQX01 (sample SAMN04489861, study PRJNA283612) | anaerobic digester metagenome | isolation source: 4 biogas reactors fed with cattle manure at either 37C or 55C with and... | place: Denmark: Kongens Lyngby | collected 2014
GTTCAACTCCTGTCACCCGCACCATAATTTTTGTGTCACGATCAATGTATGAAGTATTTCAGATTCAATGAAATCTTTTTGCACGTGGCACTTTTTTTAACACTTTTTTAAACCTGAATCAAAAATATTAAATAATAATCTAAGTTAGAAAGTTTCACCTCAAAAACATTTTATAATCTGGTGAGGCTTTAGTTTGACAGGGAGGGTACTGAAAATGAACTTATTTGATTCGATTGATCGGCGTAAATCATGCAGACAGTATCTGGATGAGCCTCTGAGTAAAGAACTCTTAAATGAGATTGAAGGAGTTTTGGAATCCTTTCCCCTTCTATTTCCCCAAGCTCCTTTGAGTTATCGATTTACCGATAAAACCAAAGGGATGTTTCATGTTCAAGCTCCCCACTATTTAGTGATCGGTGGATTGGGTAAAGAAGGTGAACAAGAAAACGCTGGGTTTGTTGGCCAACAGCTGACTCTCTGGTTCAATTCTAGAGGTCTTGGTTCAGTTTGGTTAGGTGCTTCCAGAGACGCCACAGCAACTCGTCAAGCTTTTGATCTTATCATCATCGCTTTCGGTCAAGTAGAGGGTTCTCCCAACCGTGCCATCGATCAGTTTAAACGCAAGGAGATGACAGAAATCACCAATGCTAGTGACGACAATCTCATCGAGGCTGTTCGTTTAGCCCCTTCAGGCATGAATATTCAGCCTTGGTTTATAGAAAAAACAGAAAACCAATATCATTTTTATCGACAAATACTGAAAGCTCCTCTTTCATTTGCCTATAAATTGACTAAAATAGATATGGGCATTGCTTTGTGCCACTTTACTTTGGCTTGTCAAAATCGGGGCAAGGATTATAGCTTTAATACTAAAGTAGAAGCCGAAACAAAAAAAGGTTATGATTTTTTTGCCAGTGTGGAGATTTTAAACTGAGCTAAAACATAAAGTTAGTAAATAGCCTTTCTTTTTTTTGATATTTGTCTAGTTGTATTTGAGCATGCTAGCTATGCTGTCACTATATGAAAAAGTACTGGCTCATAGGTTAAACCCTTTATCTTGATTGAGTTGCTTTTCCAAAGTTTTTAATTTTGATTTTATAGTTTTAAAATGGAGAATACAGAGACGCTAAGTATCTTGTGAAATTTAAATATGATGGAGGGGAACAATATAAATCGACTAATTGAATTATGGGGAATATCAGGTGAGTTGATAGAAATCCAGCACTCTGTCTGGCGAGTTGGCCAATATATTTTGAAAAGTGGCAGTAAATCTGCCTTGGAGCGCAATGCTCATTTGTTAACCCTGTTAAAAGCTGAAGGAATCCCCGTGGCTGAAATAGTTCCTGCTCCTAGCGGAGAGCTTGTGCTTGAACAGGATAACAAATACTATCTGATGACCAAATGCTTGCCCGGGGGGCATATTGAAAGCATTTATGATGCTGACTATAAGACTATCGGTTACAAAACAGGGGAGACAGTAGCACTTTTACATCGGGCGTTCAGAAATATAGAAAATGATGTGTCCTTTTCCAGAAATTCTTTTGACCAAGAATTAAGGGGATGGATTTATCAGACCTTAGAAAAGGATGGCTGGCAGATTATCTCAAAAGCTGAGTTTGACAATTCTTCATCGACCTTACTTGAACACTACGATAAGCTTCCTAGTCAGATCATTCACCGAGATATGCATTACGGAAATATGCTATTTGACGGTGATACTTTTTCAGGGTACATCGACTTTGACTTAAGTAAGTATGATGTTCGCCTCTTTGATCTATGTTATTTTCTCATAGGATTGCTAGTTGGACATGAAAACCAGCCCCATGATGTTGCAATATGGCGTGGTTTTAAAGATGCTTTTTTAGCCGGATACGAGAACACAGAAGAGCTGTCTGCTATTGAAAAAGAATGCATCCCATACATGATGGTATGCATCGAGATTCTATTTGTTGCATTTTTTATCAGGGAAAAGAAACCGGAGTTTGCAGATAGTGCAGTGAAATTATACCGTTTTATCAGTAGATGTAGGTAGGGGTGATTATAATGGCTGACTATGTTGTCATTGCAAGATTTGATCAAGAAACAGAGGAGAAAGTCTGTGCTCTGCAAGAACATCTTTGCAGGGAAGGGTATATAAAAGGAATTTCAGAATGGCCACCCCATATAACAATTGCTGCATATGAAAATATTGATATTCATGTGCTTTTAAAATGGACGGAAGAATTTTCGAATAATCATTCTCCATTTGATATTATGTTTGCTTCATTAGGAATTTTTCCCCCAAGAGGTGAAAATTCAAAAATCACTGTGATTTATGCTTCTCCCTCACATTCAATAGAGCTAGTAGAGTTTTATTTTGCCTTTCACGAAAAACTAGATGAATACTGCGGAAATCTTGGCTTTTGGTATTCGAAGAAATTTGGTTATCCTGTAATTCATTCGACACTAGGCACATTTGATCTCTTGAGTATACAAAAAGCAATAGAATTGATAATTACCCACAATATCTTTGTTAGAGCAAAAGTTATTGCCTTGGAAGTATACACATATCCAATGGAGCTGATTCAACGGTTTGAGTTATAAAACATTCCCCATGCCGCCATTCATATCAAATAAAAAGAATCCTAGCCGAGTTTAAAACTAAGCCAGGATTATTTTTTATTTTGTTCACTTTGTAGAGGTATAGATTTGTCTAAGAAAGAGATAGTTCAATTACAGCCAGGTAACAGGCATGCTGAAGTTTTTTTCAGTAATATTGATTAAGTTTTCATACATGCAAATAACACATCCGGTTCCAACCTTTATGTTTTTGTTTTTTTCAAGCACAGTGAAGCTTTTAATATGTTCTTTTCCAGGATTGGATGTTTTTTTGATTTCTATCGGATAAAGAGTGCCGCTTTCTTCAATGATGATATCAATTTCATGTGCATCCCTATCCCTATAATAGTAAATAGACGGCTCTAAAATTCCGCTGTTATAATAAGACTTGAGTATCTCTGCAACGACAAAAGTTTCGAAAAATGCGCCTGACATTGCTCCGCTTTCTATTACTTCCGGAGAATTCCATCTGGTAAGATAAGCGGCAAGACCTGTATCCAAAAAATATATCTTAGGGGTTTTGACGGATCTTTTCATTATGTTGTTATAGTATGGTTTAAGCAAATATACAATGTTGGATGTTATTAATACAGAAAGCCATCTATCTGCAGTTGGAACGCTTATTCCGACTTCATTGGCGACAGAATTTAGATTTAGCATTTGTGATGTTCTGCTGGCAATTGCCGTCAAAAATTTAAGAAATTTTTGTTCATCCCCGATTTGGGTGAGATCTCTTACATCACGCTCGATATACGTTTTTGTATAGGAAGCATAAAACATTTGCCAATCGGGATCTCCCACATGCATAGCAGGCATAGAGCCTTTATAAATAAAATCCCAAATTTCCTTATAATTTGCTTTTGCGACGGTAGGCCTTCTTTTGTCTATATAATCTTGTGTTGGTATAAAGGCCTCATTGAAATCTATGCCTTTGATCTCCCGTAAAGAGAGGCCTAATAAATTAATAATGCCTATTCTTCCGGCAAGGCTTTCACTGATGTTTTTCATCATCTTGAATTGCTGTGAACCTGTCAAGTAAAATTGTCCTTTTTTTCCGCTCTCGTCAGCAATCATCTTTATATAAGTAAATAAGTTAGGTGCATACTGAATTTCGTCAATTATTACAGGTGGCGGTGTAGTTTTAAAAAAGTTGCCAGGTTCATCAAGGGCACTTTGCAACATTATCGGATCGTCTAAAGTTAAATATGGAATGCTTTTGATGTTTTGTTTTAATACAGTAGTTTTTCCTACTTGTCTTGCCCCTGTGATAATAACAGCGGGAAACATTTTAGCCGCCTTTTCTATAGTTCTTTCAATATTTCTCTTTATATAATTCACTACCTAACCTCCTCGGCTATTTTAACATTCGATATTATTATAACCTAGAATTCGAGGATTAGCAATAAAAATGAGAAATGGAAAAGTTCGATTAGTTTGCCAAATAATTAAAACAGTACCGCAAAGACTCTCAAAAAGCTCTCCATCGCCTTAACATAAAAGGGTCTGTTCATATATTCTTGGTAATCGATTTCTTCACTGATGGCTATAGTCTGTAAAAAATCCTCTTTGATAGTAGCTAGTACCGGTGTGCCACACATCCAGACACCGTTTTCAAAATTCAAGTTGAAACTTCTGTAGTCCATATTGATGCTGCCGGTAATTCCGTGTTGGTCATCGCTGATGATGGTTTTAGCGTGAATATATCCCGGGGTGTATTCATATACTTTGGCACCAGCCCTTAAAAGCTCTCTGTAATTGGAGCGGGTAACCCCATGTACAGACCAATAGTCGCCAACTTTAGGGGTAATCACCCTGACGTCGACGCCACTTTCAGCAGCACCTATCAGAGCTTCTAACATGGCACTGTCTATAACCAGATAGGGAGTACTCATATAGACATATTTCTGGGCTCTGCTGATAATATTGCGATACATGAATTCAGCAGGATTGTCAGGATTGTTTAAAGGTCCATCGGCAAAGGGCTGAACAAAACCTAAATTTGGATCATCCAGACCGTTGCTTCTTTTATAATTTAGAAAATCGGATTTTTCTCGGGTCTGTCCATCCCACATTGTTAGAAAGGTCATGGTCAGACCCCAAACGGCATCCCCTTCTAAACGAATTGCCGAATCCTTCCAATGTCCATGTTTGGGAAAAACATTAGCATATTCATCGGAAATGTTGGTTCCACCCGTATAGCCAATTTGTCCATCGATGACGGCAATCTTTTGGTGGTTGCGGTAATTAATATACAGCCTGGAAATGTATTTGTGGATGGGATTGAAGCGGACTGCCCTGATTCCATGAGCTTCCATGTCCGTGATAAAGCTGTCTCTTAAAGTGGTCAAACAACCCATATCATCGAATAAGATCTTGATTTCTAGGCCTTCCTTAGCTTTGGCAATCAAAGCATCCTCGAATTTTTGCCAAATTTCCCCGTCGCCAATGATAAAATATTCTAAGAAAATGAATTCCTTAGCCTTTTTAATATCTTCTAACATGGCGGCAAAATGAAGCTCACCTAAAGGAAAATAATCTATTTTGGTATTCTTATATAAGGGAAAATCCTTGCGTTTTAAGTATTCTGCTATGCGGCTATATTGAGGATAAGCTGCATCAAATTCCTGGCAAATATTTTCGTCCCAGGTTAAATACTCTTGGCTTCTTTCAGTTGCTTCGTTCAAGGCCTCTCTATGGGCTCCTCTTGGCCCTGACCGTCCCCATAAAAGATAGAGGATATAGCCAGTTATCGGTAGAAAAGCGATAACCAGGACCCAAGAAATGGTATAATCTCTGCTTCTGCTCTGACTGACCAAGCTGAAAATTTCTATAACTGCTAAAATTTCAACTAGGGCATAGATGTAGACAGCTCCATCTCTGACTAGGCGGGAGAGCAGGATAACTAGGGTTAATTGTAATAATACAGCTAAAACAACCAAGCCCATTCGTTGGAAGTTTGCGTTTTTAAAATGTTCTTTTTTTATCACAAGTCAAAACTCCATATTTTATTTTTTCACCCTCAATAATAGCATAAAACCAAAGTTTAGGATAGTTGAGACAACTCTATCTATTTGTTTAGGCAGGAAATAGCTCAAGGAACAGAGTATTTTAGTTAGGAATGAAGGGAAGTGAAAACTTGGAAAACATTTGTGATTATTGCCAGCATGATCTGTGTATTAAGAGAGTGCCTGTTTTTGCTCCTTTAGAGATTAATGTTTTAGAGGAGATTGTTCCCTATGTAATGCGCCGTAATTATGCTAGGGGAAGCTTAATCGTCCACGAAGGAGATTTGTTAACCTCCCTCTACATAATCAACAAGGGCAGTGTCAAAGCTTTTAAAACCAGTCTGCAAGGCAAAGAACAGATTCTTTATGTTTTTGCTGAAGGAGATTTTTTTGGTGAATCCTATTTGTTCAACAATGAAGAATCAGGCTACAGTATCGAAGCTTTGGAAGAGGTGCAGATTTGTACCTTGGAGAAGAGTCATTTTCAAAACTTCCTTTTAGCCAACCCTGAAGTTGCTCTAAAAATCATTGAGGAATTGGGCCGACGGATAAATTTGTTGGAGATAAATATTCAGAGTATGGGTGTGCGCAGCGTCGATACCAGAGTGGCAGCCTTGCTTCTTGAATACCTGGAAAAGTTTTCCTTTGATGATGCAACCGGTCCGATCATTCAGTTGCCTTTAAGTCGGGAAGGCATGGCTAATTCTTTGGGAATTGCCAGAGAAACCCTGAGCCGAAAATTAACGGCTTTAGAGCAGCAAGGCTATATTCAGTCGGTAGGTAATAAAGCATTAAGAGTTATAGACAAAAGCTATTTGGAGAAAATGGCAGGCCGCTAAATTTTCTTTTCAATTGGCAGGACAGAATTTCGGGCTTGAACTTGCTAGATTGAGTAGGTAGGGAAAAACAAGAAACCGTTAGTTTCCTTCAATCAAGAAAAGATAAAAAAATGGGGGAAAAGCAATTGCTTTCCCCGCTTTTTTTATTGACTTCCCTCAATCGATGGGCTAAAATTAAATTGTTATTGTTTGCACGAGCTGGCAAAATTCCTGAAAATTGAAGAAAAGAAGGGGAAAATATGCAAAAAGTCACTTCTAAACATTTGAAAGTTTTAATTTCAGTACTTCTGTTTGGGGCAGTTTTATTTACATTAAGTGGGTGCAACCCAAAAGAACCAGAAGTTGTTGAACCTCAAACAGCCATCTTTGAATTCACTCAAGTGGATGAATTAGCAGAGATCAGAGTTTTTACCGATGGGCAGGAATTACCCGAAAGTAAAGACGATGGTGAGCTCAAGGTCAGTTTTGAAATGAGTATGGGGGATGAACTTTTGGAAGCTTATGGTACAATCAGAGTTCAAGGCACCTCGACGGCATCTTGGGCCAAAAAGAATTGGACTTTGAAATTCTATGCAGATCCGGAACACAAGGACCCGATCAAAGTGAAAATTGGCGATTCTATCCCATCGGACAAATGGGTTGCTAAAGCTGAGTGGATCGACCCCACCATGTCTCGCAACGGGATTTCTTTTAGACTTTGGGAAGCCATGGTCAATTCACGTCAGACCGAACCTAAGCTGGAAGTTGATAACGCTTTTGCTCATCTGGATCCGGAAGAAATCGAGCCTACCGGAGCTGTGGGTTTTCCCAAGACATTTCCTGCTATAGTATATATGGATGATCAGCATTACGGTTTAGCCCTCTTGCTTTTAGGTCATGATCCAGACAATTTTAATATCGACAAGAATAACCCCAATCATATTTATATGGAGTTCGATGCTCAGCATGGGGAACCTCCGGAAAAGAGCTGGATAAAATTCTCTGCTCAAGGAATAGGCCCTTGGATAGACTCGTATTATCCCAAAAATGATGATTTAAGTCCTGAACAAATAGAAGCAATTGACCAATTAGGAAAATTTCTGAATAGCGAAATGGAAGACTTTGCAGCCAACTTCGATGATTTTTTAGACAGAAGAAATATTATCGATATGCTTTTATTCATGGAAATGATTTACGATTGGGACGCTGTGGCTCAGGATCTTGAAATTGTTACTTATGATTTGAAAAAATGGTATTTCTTACCCTGGGACAAGGACACTACTTTCGGTCTCTGGTGGGATGGAAGTGGTCTGCTTGAAGGTAGCTCAACCAGAAGACTCTACAGCTATGTCTATGAAAGTGTAGAAGAAAAACCCTGGTTTAAGACCTACCATACCTTTACTGATCAAGTCGAAGCACGCTATGCCGAGCTTAGAGATGCAAAGGTCTTCAGTGCAGAGGCTATTTCTGACTTTGCCTTGGATATACTGGAGAAATATGACAATGAAATGTGGGAAGCTGAATATGAGCGTTGGGAAGAAGCTGGGCGCCCCTCGGTTGGGGAAACCGATCTTAATCAAATTCTAAGTTGGTTTGGCGAGCGTTTGATCATGTTGGACGAACATTTTAATTACAATCCTTAGAAATTGAGGATGCTTGCATTTAATTAAAAAATTTGCTATGATAAAAGTGTTAGCACTCTATTGCTTAGAGTGCTAACACTAATTTATTGAGGTGGTAAATTTGCAAAAGAAAGAATTTCAAACGGAATCAAAAAAGTTATTGAATTTAATGATCAATTCTATCTATACTCATAAAGAAGTATTTTTAAGAGAATTGATTAGCAATGCCAGTGACGCTTTAGATAAACTTTTTATAAGGGAAATTGGCAAGGACAGAAGTGGCATCTCGCGAGAAAATTTAAAGATCCAGATTGAGGTTGATCAGGAGAACAGGAAGCTCAAAGTAAGTGATAACGGCTGTGGAATGAGCGAAGCAGAGATGGATGAGCATCTTGGAGTTATCGCCAAAAGCGGAACTTTAGATTTTAAAAACACTGCTGAATCAGCCGTTGAAGTCATCGGTCAATTTGGTGTTGGTTTTTATTCGGCCTTCATGGTCAGCGATAAGGTTCAGGTGATCAGCAAAGCCTATGGCAGTGACCAAGCTTTTTGCTGGGAATCTGAAGGAGAAGATGGCTATACAATCGCTCCTTGCCAAAAAGAAGGCCATGGTACCGATGTCATACTATACTTACGTGAAGATAGTGATGAGGAAGATTATTCTCAATATCTAGAAGAATATACTATCAGGAACATGGTCAAAAAATATTCTGATTATATACGCTATCCGATTATCATGGAAGTAGAGGATTACTCCGCCGAAGAAGGTGAGGAAGTAAAAACCAAAGAAGAGACCTTAAACTCAATGGTTCCCGTTTGGCGTCTGAGTAAAGAAGAACAGGATGAAAAAGCCAACCAGTTTTATAAAGACAAATTCTTTGATTTTAATGACCCTCTAACCAAAATCTCCGTATCCATTGAAGGCATGGTTTCTTATCGGGCCTTACTCTTTATTCCGGCTCAAATACCCTATGGTTATTATACCAAGAATTTTGAAAAAGGCCTGCAGCTTTACAGCAACGATGTCTTGATCATGGAAACCTGCCCGGATCTTTTGCCTGATCATTTTGCCTTTGTCAGAGGTGTGGTCGATTCTGCCGATTTTTCTTTGAACATTTCCAGGGAAATGCTTCAGCATGATCGTCAGCTAAAATTGATTGCCAAAAATTTAGAGCGACGGATCCGTAACGAATTGACCAAGATGCTGACAGATGATAGGGAAACCTACGAAAAATTCTGGTCAGCCTTCGGTTTGCAGTTGAAATACGGTGTTTATCAAGACTTTGGTATGCACAAGGAAGATCTTCAGGATCTGCTCATGTTCCACTCCTTGGAAAAAGGAAAGAACATCACCCTTAAAGAATATATAGAAGCAATGCCTGAAGAGCAAAAGGAAATCTATTATGCTACTGGTGAAACTCATCTGAAAAGCTCAAAAATGCCGCAAACAGAGATGGTCAGAGCCAAGGGTTTTGATATTCTCAGTTTGAGTGAAGAAATTGATGAATTTGCTCTTAAAATTTTGAGAGAATACGATGAGAAGCCTTTCCGTTCAGTTTCCGATGCTCAGTTGGACGTGATGAGCCCAGAGGAAAAGAAAGAGCTGGAAGATTTTAATGCGGAAAATCAAAGCCTTCTCTACGACATGACCGAAACTTTAAAGTCACAGATCAAAGCTGTGCGTCTTTCCACCAGGCTCAAGGATAACCCAGTCTGTTTGGTCAGTGAAGGGGAGATTTCCCTTGAAATGGAAAGGGTTTTAGAAGCCATGCCCGATAGTCGCGGCCAGGTTAAGGCTGAGCGCATTTTGGAAATCAACCCACATCACCCAATCTTTACTACCCTGCAGAGCTTGGCTGGCAAACCCCAAGAGTTGAAAAAATACACTGAGCTGCTCTATGACCAAGCACTTCTGATGGCTGGCTTTTCGTTGGATGACCCGACAGATTTTTCCAATAGAATCATCGAATTCATGACAACAGCCAAAAAAGAAGAAGAATAATTCAACTTAAAACTTAAAAGAAAGAAGGGATTGTTTTGGCACCTTCTCTGAAAATTCGTTATAACTCACCGGTCATTCTGACCTATGCCTTGATTTCTCTGCTTGCCCTAGCCTTGGCCAAATTTACAGATAACCAAAGCAATGCCCTGGTCTTTTCCGTCTACAATGCAGCTTGGCAGGACCCCTTGACCTATGTTCGTTTAATCGGTCATATTTTCGGACACGCCGATTGGGCTCATTTTAGCTCAAACATCATGTTTTTACTATTGATTGGCCCTCTTTTAGAAGAGAAATACGGGAGCTTGTCTCTCAGCTTGATCATCTTCGTTACAGCCCTGATAACCGGGCTGATTCAGATGTTCTTTTTTCAAGGCAGCTTGATGGGAGCGAGCGGAGTTGTTTTCAGCTTTATCATTTTGACTTCAGTAACCGGGACCGACAGAGGTGGAATCCCCCTTACCTTCTTAGTCATCACCGGAGTCTATTTAGGCGGCGAGATCTATAAGATGGTAGCGGTCACCGACAATATATCCCAGATCACTCATATCATTGGTGGGGTTGTGGGAGCTCTGGGAGGCTTTGTTTTGAAGCCTAAAGTAGCTAAGGTGAAATCGGAGGAAAAACCTTACGGTGAAGATGTCTTTATACCGCCGGTCCAGAATTTACCACCCATTATGCCTGAGCCAAATATAGCACCTTTGGGCAATGATTTTGTTCTAGACTTGACTGAGCCGGTTGAGACGAGTCAGGAAGTTACGGTTCAAAACAAAATTGAAGAAACAAAACCCGATAACAAACCTATTATTTAGAACTGGGCATTTAAATGTTCCTGAGTATAATTTGCTGGATTCTCAAGGGAAGCAGACTATGACTAGGCTTAATAAGATAAGTTTACAAATCAATGCTGAAACAGGACTTTGTTCTACTACATCTCTGAAAGATAGAAAATCGAGTTAATCTGCCAAATCCCTTTCTGAATGTTCTTTGTCCATATTTGAATAGAAGAATTTACAGGCTTTACAAGCTTGCTCTTTCAGAACTTTAAAATATTTATGCCCAATAAAATAAAAAAAGCGGCCTTCAAGGCCGCTTTTTTGTTATGCAAATTTCTATAATATCAAAGATCTAATAAAAAACATCTAGATAAAAGTTAAGGAGATGTAAGCCTTTATGTTTACAGATGCCAATGAATTAGAGAGCAATTTTAAATTTTTAAAAGATGTGCCCCGAACTTAAATAAAAGAAGCGGCCCTCGAGGCCGCCGTTTGTTTTGTAATTTTCTATAGAGTCAAAGATTCCATAAAAACAGTTGGATAAATGGTAAGTGGATAGAAAAACTCCCCCTTCTTAAAATAGAAGGGGGAGTTAAGTTAATTTCTAGTTAGTTTCGATTTTTTAGCTAATCGACTCTGGGTTTACACAGAATTTCATGAATTTTTGTTTCGGTAATCTTCTGAGCATGGGCAGGTTGTAAATAGAGGGCTGTATCCAAGCCTCTACGGGTGCCTGCTAAGGCTATGATATCTTCGCCGGCTTGGAGCAAGTCTCCGTCTAAGGCCATGGTGGCGATTTCTACACAGACTTTAACCCCTTGACTGAACATTCTCAAAGTGTAAGCCATGACTTCAACAGGGTAGACCCCTTGAAAACGGCCCGAGAAGGCTCTTTCGGCCCCTGAGAGGACGTGAGTGCCATGATAGACTTCAAAGCCTTTCTGGCGCAATTCTTGACGCTTCTCCTGACTCATAGGATTTTGGCCGTCCGGCCTAAAGCCGGTAACCTGACCGATCACAACTATTTCGAATTCATCTAAGTAAGGTGCTAACAAATCAGCCGAGGCACCACTGCTGGAAGATACAACTAATCTCTTAACTCCTCTTTGACGAGCAGCTTCGATGGCTATTTCTACGGTCTTTTGACTGTTTTCCGCACCGGGTTTGGCAAAGAGCATGATCTCCCTCCTCAAAGGCTTATTCTAAAACTAACTCCTCTGTAGCTTGACCGCCTCTGACGCTCTTGGCTTTTAAGGTAATTTTTGTACCCTCAGTAGCTTTGACGACCCAGGTGGCTTTAGCAATGCTGTTGGGAATGGCTGCGCCCCAACCGCCGGAATAGTGGGCCATGGCATAGCCTTGTAAGTGGCCTAACATCACGGTCTTTTTACCGCTCAACAAGTCGGCACCTTCTAAAGTGACGCTATCAGGTTTAACGGCTTTCAATTCCAGAGTCTTATTGGTAATGTAAGTGGGTAAGAAACCTTCGTTGATTACCGTGGCAGTGATTTTGTACAGGCCTTCTTCAAGTTTTTCCTGTTTGACAGTTTCAAAGCTAATCAAAGGCATGCAGGCTGCCTGGCGAATCGCCCAGTGGGCATTTTTGTAGGTTTCCCCGGGTAAGAGGAATCCTGGTGGGTTCTGCATATTCAGCTTAGGGTCCCAGCCGCCAATTTCTACTTCACCCAATTGAGGATGGTCGAATTTTGTCCATTCATAGAAACCTTCGCCGGCTAAAGCTCTGTCGTTCCAGTGTAAGAGTCTGATTTGAACATCTTCTTTTTCTTCAGGTGTATAGGCTTTCATGGCTTCGGCTCTGTCGATGCCGGCTTGGCCCATGCGATCCCACAATTCAGTGGTAAAGCTGATGATACCTTTGTGCTCATAGAGCCACTCAGGTAAGCAAGCTTTGTTGCTGGATTTTACATCGGGATAACCTGTGACTTTTGTGCCTTCAGCAGCTACAGCTCGGAATAATTTCAGGTCGGTCTGATCCATTTGCTCATCAGAATACTGATAAGGGTTGCGGAAGAAGAAGCCGCCGGAAGTATGGAATGTGTTGGCCATAGCGATATTGGGATGATTGGTAATAAACTCAACTACGCCTCTGACTTCTGCTTCGCTAGTGGGGAAGTCTCCGCCACCGGGGATGCTAGGATGCCAGTTAGAGGGGAAGTTGCGGTTCATATCCAAACCATAGGGTGTACGGATAAACTCGAAGGGCTCACCGTCGAATTTTTCAATCAAGCCTTCTGTATAGAGGCTATAGAAGGGCTCATCAGAGTCCCAGGGCTGTCTGGCAATCATCAAACGAGGATCTCTTTTGCTGATCTTCCAGGCGCCTCTCTTGTCGTTGCGCACTCGCATTTGTAAGATTTTGCCGTCGCCGTTAATATCCTTGGGATGTAAGCCAGGCAATTTGTCCATATTCTCTTCCGGCCAAGGACGAGTTGAGGAACGCAATGTTTCCGGCTTGGTTAAATAGAATTCAGCACCGTCCGGGTTGACTCGGGGCAGAACATAAAAGGTATAAACATCGACTAAACGGGTGATTTTTTTGTCATCACCGTAGTTACTAACCAAGAGGTCGATTAGATTCAAAGCGGTCATCGAGCCTGTGACTTCACCGGCGTGAATATTGGCTTCAACATAAAGGGCGGGTTTGCTGTCGTGGCTACCCGTTTCTTTGTTGGTGATGGTTAAGGCTGGGATATCTCGCTTCTCATAACTCTGACCGATTATCTCCAAATCAGCTATTTCTGGGTAAGCTTCAGCTACATCCTGCAGATATTGCATCAGCTCAGCATAGTCATAATAGCGATCAAAAGAGACTTCTACTTTTCTTGGCATATACGACACCTCCATTTATTTCAATACTCGAACTATATTCCATAAAGAGAATGTGAAATCCTTCATTTAGTTGACTTTTCAGCAAATTTCCAGGAAAATTCCTGCGATAAAGGAATTCTTTTTTCGGTTGCCGAAATTTTACTTAAGACAACTATTAAATGAGGAGGTTCAGTTCTAATGTATGATATTCTCTTTAAAAATTGTAAATTAGTCGATGGCACCGGTAGCCCTTGGCAGATGGGTGATTTAGCAGTCAAAGACAATAAAATAGCTGCGGTCGGCTATTTTCCCAATGCTCAAAGCAAAGAAGCCATAGATTTAAAGGGTTTAGTTTTAAGCCCTGGTTTTATCGATATTCATTCTCATTCAGATTTTTCTATCTCCGGTGTACCTTATGCAGAGAGCCGGGTCTTACAGGGTATAACTACTGAGATCGGTGGAGATTGTGGTATTTCTGCTGCTCCGGTCAACCCCGATAATCTCGATTTGCTTAAAAGCTATGTTGGGTTTTTAGACACGGGAATGGAATTCACCTGGCAGACTTTCGATGAATATTTGAGTAAAATGGAAACTTTTCCCTACAGCGTCAACTACGGAGGTTTTGTCGGCCAGGGGACCATTCGTCTGGCAGTTATGGGCTTCGATGACCGTCTACCTACTCCGGAAGAGATGGAAAAAATGCAAGCTCATTTAGCCGAAGCCATGGAAGCCGGAGCTTTTGGTATGTCGACAGGGTTGATTTATCCTCCCGGTTGCTATTCCGGTTTAGACGAAATTGCTCAACTCAGCACAGCCATGGCCCCCTACAGAGGGATTTACGAAAGCCACATGCGCAACGAAGGCGATAATGTTCTGGAAAGTGTCAAAGAAACAATAGAAATAGGGCGTCGAGCCAATGTCCCGGTGCAGATAGTTCACCATAAGATCACCGGCCGAAAAAACTGGCGCATCCTAGGTCATGCCACCTTAGCCTATGTGGAAGCAGCCAGGAGAGAGGGTTTGGATATTACTCTGGATCAATATCCCTACACAGCTTCCGCTACTACTTTGACTTCCATCTTGCCTCAATGGGCTTTCGTCGGTGGAATGGAAGCCATGATCGAACGTCTAGAGGATAAAGAAACTAGAGCCAAGATCAGAGCTGAAATTTTAGCCAATTATGCCAAATCCTTGCGCCGTTTCAGCGACATCGTCATAGCCGACATACCCAGCGCCAAAAACAAAGTGCTGATTGGAAAAAACATAGAAGAAATAGCTCAGATGCAAAGTAAAGAACCGGTGGATGCCGCTCTCGATCTGATCATCGAGGAAAAAGGTGATGTCAATCAGATCACCTTTGGCATGTGCGAAGAAGATGTGGAAATGATCATGCAGCATCCCTTGGTCATGATCGGTTCCGACGGCAGCAGTTTACCCCTTGAGGGCGAAGATCGACCCCATCCCCGTAATTTTGGAACTTTCCCTCGAGTTCTAGGCTATTACAGCAGAGAACGAGGCTTATTCCCCTTGGAGACTGCTGTCTATAAAATGACAGGCTTTCCCGCTTCCCGTCTCAATTTAGGCAACAGAGGTTTGCTCAAACCTGGTTTTTGGGCAGATCTGGTAGTTTTTGATCCTGAAAAAATCATTGACACCCCCACTTATCTCGAACCGAAAAGAGCCTGTGCCGGAATAGAAAGAGTCTATGTCAACGGGCAACTGACCGTCTTAGAGGGCAAACATACAAAAGCTCAAGCCGGTCAAATTTTAAGAAGAGGAAGGATGTAAAAGATGTATGATATTTTAATCAAAAATGGTTTTGTTTTAGATGGCAGCGGTTACCCCGGTTTGAAAAGGGATGTGGCCATTAAAGACGGCAAAATAGCTCTATTAGGCTTACCTTTAGAAGTTGAAGCTAAAAGAGTGATCGACGCTGAAGGTTTAATCGTAGCCCCTGGATTCATGGATATCCACAGCCACGCCGATCGTTCAGTTTTAACCAATCCGAAAGCAGAGAGTGCCATCCGTCAGGGTATTACCTTCGTTTTAGGAGGCCAGTGCGGCGGCTCGGAAGCTCCTTTGACCGAAGAATCAAGAGAAGCTTTGGAAAAAAGACGCGGTCATAAAATTCCCTGGCTGACTATGGCAGAATTCTTCCAAACCTTGGAAGAAAATACCATGGCCATCAATTTAGGCATGCTGATCGGCCAAGGCACGGTCAGAGGGGGAGTCATGGGAGTCAACCCTAATCCGCCTACTCCAGAAGAATTGGCAACCATGTGCAAGATGATCGATCAAGCCATGCAAGAGGGAGCTTTTGGTCTTTCCACCGGTCGTCGCTATATGCCAGGCTCTTTGGCCAGCCATGAAGAAATCATTGAAGTTACCAAACCCATTGGCAAATACGATGGAATTTACGATTCTCATATCACCAATCAGGACAGGCAGGTTTTGGAATCCATCGAGGAGCTGATCGATGTGGGGCGCAAAGCCAAAGTCAGACCCCATTTAGCTCACCAAAAAGTTTGCGGTAAGCCTAATTGGGGCAAAACCGTCCAGAGTTTTGAATTAATGGAAGCTGCCCGTGCCGAAGGCATCGACATTCTTTCCGATACTTATCTGCATCCTTACACTCAAATTTATCCTATTGCCGATCAACTGCCTCGTTGGCTCATCGACGAGGGTTTGGAAGTGGCTTTAGAAAAATTGAAAGACCCGGAAATCTATGCTCGGGTTCAAGAAGAATTGCGTCAATACCAAATTGAACAGCCTGTGGCTTATCTTTCTACCACAGCCCGCGGTATTCTCTGGTGCAAAAATAGTGAAGGCCTAGAGTGGTTGGATTTTGCCGAAGTCATGGCTTTGTGGAAGGTAGATTATGCAGACCTTATTTTACGCTTGGTCATGGAAAATGATGGTCAGGTTAAAACGGCTGGGATTATGGGAGACGAAGACATCGCTCGCATTTTGAAACATCCTTATTCCATGGTTGGAACCGATAGTTTCGTTGTCGACAACAAGGAAATAGATCTTCTAGCCGCTCATCCTCGCAATTATGAAACCTATCCTTATACCATCGCCCGTTATGTCCGTGAAGAAAAGCTGATCGATTTACCCACCTGTATTCGTAAAATGACCGGTATGGTGGCAGATCGCCTCAATTTAACCGACCGAGGCTATATCAAACCTGGTCTTTGGGCTGATATCACCATTTTCGATTATGAAACCATCGATTACAATTGCACCGTGACTGAACCTACCGAATATCCCGATGGTATCAACTATGTCATCGTCAACGGCCAACTCACCTGGGACGATGGCGTCTATCACGATGTCAGAGCCGGGCAAGTCATCCGCAACCCTAAGAGTAAAGTTTAACTCATATATTTATTTCAATAGTTAAATCCCTTACCAAGCTTATATCTGTCGCCATACCAGAGCCGGGCAAGTCATCCGCAATCCTAAGAGTAGGGTCTAAATCATTTGTTTATTTCGACAGATAAATTGCTTGCCAAATTTCTATCTGTCACCATGTCAGAGCCGAGCAGGTCATCGTCAACCTTAGTCGCCACCGCTTAAGTGGCCGCGTTCTATACCGATCAAGTTACGCATGCTTTGGGTTAGACCACCTAAGGTCAAACCGATACTCATAGCTCTTAATACGGGAGTGTTGATATTAGTACCAATCCAGGATGACAAACCTGGGAAACCGGACCAAAGGGCTTGACCAATGGGAACGGCACCTAACATAACGATAACAGAAGTCGATAAGAGAAAGGAAGCTTCCAAGCTTCGGACTCTAAAGGAGCGGTAAGCAGCTGAAGCGATGTAGAAGGCTAAAACTGAATACATGGTGGCGCTCAAATTGAGCAGAATATTGTTGTAGAAGAAGAGGTAGAAAGGATCGCTGTTATGCTTTTGCAGAAAGATGCCCAAAAAGGCAAACCAGAAAAATGTAACCAGAAGCACGATGCTGTAGAAATATTGCTCTCTGCGAGCTTTAATTCTGCGTCCGTGAATTCGGATGATATTGACAGCACCCAAACCAACTGCCCAAGCGGAAGAAACGGTGACCGCTCTGGCTAAATAGCTTTGGACAAAGGTGTAGAGAAAATCAGATTGAATGTATGATTGCAATACCATGATGGCACTGGCAACGAAAGTAATAATAACCGGAAATGTTTTTTTCGTGTCTTATCCTCCTAGTAAAGCGTCAGCAGATCATTGATTAACTTACTGCCAAAGGTTGTAAACAAGACACCCAAGATGATGATAACTACCAGACCTTGTTTCATATAATCTTGAGCTAAAAGAGTAGCTGTTTTGACTCTGTCTTGGGAGAGATAAGCACTGGCAACATATAGTTCTTCCGCCAATAGGGTATAGTCGCAAGCGGCAATAAAGAAGGGCGTTTGCACGTTATTATTGGTGCCGGCGATTTGAATAGCACCGACTTGAGTTCCTGCTTCAGCAAAAATTAAAGATTCAGCCAAGTAGTTGCCGATAATAATGTTAGCAGCAATTTGTTCTCTTTGAATAATACCTACACATCCTGTTGCATAACCGAATTGTTGCTCAGACAGGAATTGCACATCGTCGGGACGATAAGAATCAGGTTTGCCAACCCCAATGTAAGCTTGCTTGATAACTTCTTCAGCAACGGGTAAGACCACAGCATAACGCATGACTGTTACCATGCGGGTATCATATTGAGCAATTCTTTTGGCCACATAGCCCAAAACTGCTAATGAAGCGAAGGTAGGAGCGGTAAAGCCGCCCATGCCGATATTATACATTACCGGTTTACCCATTTCTGTAGCACGACCAATAGCCTCGTCCATGGCGTCTAAGCCGGCGACTCGGCGTAATTTAGGCATTGGCTGCTCACTCCTGGCTTTTTTAATCATGACAGCCAGAGTGATAGCAAAAATTACGAAGAAGACGAATGTAGTTAAACCTAAATTATTGGACGTGTCCGTCTGAAGCCAGGAACCAAAAATATTTTGTATGGCCTCTTTTAATCCATCCATTTTTGTCACTCTTATTTCTAAAATGCTCTGAAATAAGCTATTTGACATTTAAGTATGCTTTTTTATAAACCGTAAGTTCACCTCCATGGGCAAAAGTATACGGAAAGGAAACTTTTTAGTCAATTGTTTCGCATGTATAAATGTTCGTGCCTTGAAGAGAAAAAAGAGGGTTTAAGCTTTCGACGTATTATTAAAAAGTGTCGGAAAGCATGAATATTTGTGCTCAGGTACTTGAAAATATTGGCGAAATTTATGCTGATAAATTGTATTTAAAATGTAAAAAATAATTCTTTTATCGCTCATGATTTTGAAAAACACAAGAAAACTGTCAGTATTCTACCCTAGGCCTATTCATTCTCCCTCTATAGTTTTGTCATTGACAGGACGTCGGATTTTAAAACTTTTCGATTTTAATTCGCTAAAATACAATTGCAACAAAACACTGATAAGAACATTATAAAATTTCTAAACTTAAATATTTTTAGATTTATGAAGGATTTCGCGATTTGATGTAGAATAGTAGCCTAAAGTTCTCATAATTGAAAGTTGATCAGACTTGCAAGTATAATTTTGCAAGAGGATATAAAAAATTATTTAAAAGGGGGCTTTATCAAAATGAAATATGATAAAGTCCATATAATTGTGT
>LSQX01188169.1_pt2 | contig 19322 bp, 13 predicted proteins | sample 654561 | NCBI WGS metagenome assembly LSQX01 (sample SAMN04489861, study PRJNA283612) | anaerobic digester metagenome | isolation source: 4 biogas reactors fed with cattle manure at either 37C or 55C with and... | place: Denmark: Kongens Lyngby | collected 2014
CCGCGAGGTCCTTTTCTTGCAGGTCCTTCATTTCAAGCAAGAAGAACGCCATCCGCGGCGAAAACCGCGAGAGCGCCGGGTCCATCTCGTAAATTTGTGCTGATTTGCCAACCGCTTTGCGCGCATTGCTTTACCAGCTTTTGATGCGGACAAGATGAACTGTCCGTGACAGAATTTGCTTTGCATTGCATCATGGGGGCGCGAAATTTTCGTTGCGGTGGCGTAGGGACAGGCGTTCCAACGCCGGTTTGGTCCCTGTGGAGAAGAGCATGACAGCACCTGTAACAGCGGCGATGCCACAAGCCTTTATCGATGAAGTCGCGCTGCACCTGCGCGCGGGATACCCGCTGATTTTCGTGGTGACGGCCGACGAAACCAGCGCCTTTCACGGGGTGCAGGCGGCGGCCCAGGCGGCGAACAAAAGCGTGCTGCGGCCCCGCGAGGCCTGCGATGTCCTCCCCTTGCGCGAATTGCTCGGCGCGGTGACGCCCTCCGGCGCCGTGGTGGTGCTCGACGATGTGCACCGTCGCCTCGACGACCCCGACGTGGTGCGCCTCCTGGCGGACGCCGGTCGCTTTGGTGGTGCCTCGGCCAACACCCTGCTGGTGCTGACCCCTTCGTTTGACATGCCCAAGGAGCTGGAATCCCACGCTGCGGTGTGCGTCTTTCCCTATCCCACGGCTGCGGAACTCGGCCAAATTCTGTCGCGGGTGTGCGTGGACTGCGGCGTCCTGCTCACCGACGCGGACCAGCGCACCATGGTGCGGGTGGGGCAGGGGCTGACGGCCTCCGAGGCGGCGCGCGCGTTTCACAAGGCGCTGCTCGGCTGGCCCGAAGACGCCGACGCGGCGGGGCAATCCGTCGCCCAAGACAAACGCCGGATGTTGCGCCGTTCCAACGTGCTCGCCCACATCGACGTCTCGCTAAACCTCGACGACTTGGGCGGCCTCGACCAACTCAAGCGCTGGCTGCTCTCCCGCAAAGAGGCCTTTTCGGCCCGGGCCGAGGCCTTTGGCCTGCCGGCGCCCAAGGGATTGCTGCTCATGGGCGTGCAGGGGTGCGGCAAGTCGCTCAGCGCCAAGTGCGTGGCGGGATACTGGCACCTGCCCCTGGTGCGCCTCGACCTCTCGGCGGTGTACGGCCAGGCGAGCCCGGAGTCCGCTCTGCGCGAGGCCCTGCGCATGGCCGAGGCCATGGCCCCGGTGGTGCTGTGGATCGACGAAATCGAGAAGGGCTTCGACAACACCGGCGCCGGAGCGTCGTCGCGTCTGCTTGGCGGGTTGATCACGTGGCTCCAGGAGAAACAAAAAGAGGTCTTTGTGGTGGCCACGGCCAACCGGGTCGAGTTCTTGCCGCCTGAGCTCCCGCGCAAGGGCCGCTTCGACGAAATTTTCTTCGTCGACCTCCCCGACGCCCACGAGCGCCGCGCCATCTGGACACTGCATTTGCAAAAACGCGGCATCGACCCCGACACCCTCGACATCGACGCCCTGGTGCAGCGCACCGACCGCATGACGGGCTCCGAAATTGAGCAGTTGGTGATCGCCGCCATGTTTTTGGCCTTTGAGCGGGGCGAGGCGTTAAACGATGTCCACCTGCTGCGGGCGCGCACCGAGACGGTGAGCCTGTACGAGACCTTTGAACCCGAAATCAAAAAGCTGCGCGAATGGGCGCGAAAGCGCGCCAGACCCGCCTCGGCCGATCGCAGCAAAATCGACTACTTTGCCAAATAACAGCGGGCACATGGCAACACAGCATGCTGTTGGAGGAACGTATGCGCAAGACAATGACGACGATGATGGTGGTGGCGATGATGCTGGCTGGTGTGTGTGGCCTGGCGGCCTGCGGGGCGGCTTCGGGCGAACGGGGAGCGGCCAAGCCGTCGGGTGATGCCGTGGATGCGGCGCCCTTGTTGCCACCCCCGGTTGATGTTGTGGCGCGGCCCATTCCGGGCTTTATGCGCGGCATCAATATCGGCAATGCCCTGGATGCGCCAACCGAGGGCGCCTGGGGCGTGCACATGAGCGAAAAGCACTTCGAGATGGCGGCGGCGGCGGGGCTCGACCACGTGCGTCTGCCGGTGCGCTTCAGCGTGCGTGCTGAAACCGAGGCCCCCTTCACCATCGACCCGGCCTTCTTCGAGCGCGTCGACTGGGCGGTGGAAAAGGCCCACGCCCACAAGCTCTCCATCATCATTGATGTGCACCACTACGAAGAAATCATGAAGAACCCGGCGGCGCACGAAGAACGCCTGCTGGCCATGTGGAAGCAAATCGCCGAGCGCTACCGCGACGAACCCCAGACCGTGGCCTTCGAAATCCTCAACGAACCCAGCGACAAACTCGATCCGCCGTCGGTGCTCAACCCCCTCATGAAGAAGGCCGTCGAGGCGGTGCGCGAATCCAACCCCGAGCGCCTCATCTTTGTGAACTGCGCTTTCTGGGCCAACATCGAGCGACTCCACGAGCTGGATTTGTCTTGGGCCGACGACCAGGTCATCGCGTCGGTGCACATGTACCAGCCCATCCTCTTCACCCACCAGGGCGCCGACTGGATGGGCCCGCTGTACGCCATCACCGGCGTCGTGTTCCCCGGACCGCCCGCAGAGCCAGTGTCGATTCCCGACGCGCTCTACCAGGAGGACTGGGTCGCCAACTGGTTCTCGCTGTACAACACCCTGCCAGCGCACCTGAACCCCTGCGGTCCCAAGACGGTGTACGGCGACTTCGACCGGGTCACCGCCTACGTGAAGCAGCACGACCGGCGCATCTACCTGGGCGAGTTCGGCGCCGTGGACAAAATCGACGAGGTCTCGCGCGAAACCTATATCCGCATGGTGCGCACAGAGGCCGAGCGCCGGGGACTGGGCTGGGCTTACTGGGACGACGGCGGCATGAACCGCGGCATGAACGTGCACACCGGCGAATGGGTACCGGTGATCCAGCGCGCGCTCTTCAACGATTAACCCACCACGCTGCACCCCATGAGAATCCACTGCGACTATTTGATCATCGGCTCGGGCATCGCGGGCTTGAACTTTGCGCGCTGCGCCGCGGCCACTGGCAAGCGCATCGTCATCTTGACCAAGGGCAGCGCCGGGGCTTCGGCCAGCACCGAGGCCCAGGGCGGCGTGGCGACGGTCATGAACTCCGACGACAGCTTCGCCGCTCATATCGCCGATACGCTGCAAGCGGGGCGGGGGCTGTGCCATCCCGATGTCGTGCAAATGTGCGTGGAAGAGGGGCCGCAGCAAATTCGCGAGCTCACCCAAATCGGCACCCAGTTCACGATGAACAAAAACGACCCGAGCGCCTTCGACCTAGCGCGGGAAGGGGGACACTCGGCCCGGCGCATCATCCACGCCGCCGACGCCACGGGCAAGGAGCTCATCCGCGCGCTCCTCGCCCACGTGCACGGCCTGCCCAACGTCACCCTCTACGAGCACCACATGGCGGTGAACCTCATCGTGCCCCAGGCGGCGTCCCCGGAGCGCGTGTGCAAGGGCGTCTATGCGCTGAACCGCACCACGGGAGAGATCCGCACGTTTGTGGCGCCGGTGACGGTGGTGGCCACGGGCGGGCTGGGCAAGGTGTACCTCTACACGTCCAATCCGGACATCGCCACCGGGGACGGCGTGGCCATGGGCTACCGCGCGGGGGCCCAGGTGGCCAACATGGAGTTCTACCAGTTTCACCCCACCATCCTCTACCACCCGGAGGCCAAGAGCGTGCTCATCTCCGAGGCGGTGCGCGGCGAGGGGGCCATCTTGCGCGACTTGAGCGGCGAGGCCTTCATGGCGCAGTACGATCCCCTCAAAGAGCTGGCGCCCCGGGACATGGTGGCGCGGGCCATCGACGACGTGTTGAAGCGCACCGGCGACGACCACGTGCTGCTCGACATCACGCACCGCAGCCCCGCGTTCATCCAGGAGCACTTCCCCAACATCTACGCCACGTGCCTGGGCTTTGGCATCGACATGACCCGCACGCCCATCCCGGTGGTGCCGGGCGCCCACTACGCCTGCGGCGGCCTGGTGACCGACCTGGACGGCCACACCACCATCCCGGGTTTGTACGCCGTGGGGGAGGTGGCGTGCACGGGGCTCCATGGGGCCAATCGCCTGGCGTCCAACTCCCTCCTGGAGGGCCTGGTGTTCTCCCAGCGCGCGGCGCGGGCCTCCGCCGAGTTGCCGGCGCTCTCTTTAGATGACGTACAGGACTGGGAGGTGGGGGACGCGGTGCCCAGCGACGAGTCGGTGGTGGTGTCGCAGGACTGGGACGAGCTGCGCCGCTTCATGTGGAACTTCGTGGGCATCGTGCGCTCCGACAAGCGCTTGCAGCGGGCGCGCCGACGCCTCGATCTGCTGCGCGAAGAAATCAAAGAGTACTACTGGCAATACGTGGTGACCCCCGACCTCATCGAGTTGCGCAACATCGCCACGGTGGCCCACCTGATTATCGAATGCGCCATGCGCCGAAAGGAGAGCCGCGGCCTGCACTACACTGCGGATTATCCAAATGAATCCGCGGACTTTGTGCGAGACACGGTCGTGGCGCGGTACGGGCAACCATGAAGAGAACTACCGGCATTGTTTGGGTGATCGCGGCCCTGGCCCTCGCTGGCAACGCCTGTCAAAAAGCCTCCCCGCCCGCTGGGGAAGCGCCCCCCAAAGACGCGGACGCCCCGGAGACAGCGGCGCCTCAGGCCAAGACCACCGCGGCGTTAATCGGCGACGTGCGGATGCTCCCCCTCGCGGCACCGGATGTGTCGACGCTCGAAGAGGCGCAGCGCAAAGCGATCTGGGCGCAGTGGCAAGCCCTCTACGACGCCGACGACACCTGCTACGCCCAAACCGGGCCCCAGGCCCTGCGCGTCCACCGCATGCTGTCGCAAATCCTCGTCCACCCGCAGGGGGTGCCTGCCCGCAACCACATCGCCCGCTACTTCTCGGCCTTCGCCCTGCACAAGGGGCACCGCGACCGCGCCACCCAACGCCTGTTGCGCGCGCGCTACATCCCCGGAGAGCTCGCCTCGGCGGCCCTGGTGGCCCTGGAGTCCGGCGCAGACATCCCCTTAGATGTCCCGGGGCAGGTGGCGGATGCCGGGGCGGATCGCGTGGCGGAGCTCGAGGCCCTCTTGCAGTGGGTGCGTCCCTACATCTTTGGCGCGCCGCTTCAGACAGCGCTGCACTCGGCACCGCAAGGCGACACGGGGGCTGGCGAAACGCCCGGTGAAGCGTCCGATGTGCCCGATGCGCCCGATGCGAGCGACACTGACGATGCGATGGCGTCGGTGTGCCCGCCCGCCTGGGTGGTGTGGGACGCCGACGTGCTGCGCGCCGAAACCGAGGCCGTACGCCACATGTACGCCGCGCTGGAGAACCGCGTGCGCGAGGTGGGGGGGCGAAAGAGCACGCGTCCGGCCAAGGCCCCCGGCGTCGTGCGGGCGGTGAACGTGCTGTCGATGGGCGGCGCCCTGGGGCCCGAGCTACCCGACCTAGCATCGGCGGTGGCCACCGGACCGGTGCTGGATGGCGGGGCAGGGGAGCGGCTCTTTGCCGTCAATGTCGCCGAGGCGCTCTTTCCCGTGCTGGGCGATGCCCTGGCCGCTGCCGTGATCGCAGACCCCGCGCAGTTGGCGCGCCACCGGGCCCTGGGCTTGCAGATGCAATACGCCCGCTGGGTGCTGCGCGAGGCCCTGGGGCACGGCGTGGACGGCACCGAACACCGCCCCACCGCATGGTTTCAAAATCGGCTGGGTGCCCGCGCTCCGCTGTTGGCGGTCCTGCGCGCCGACTTGGCCGCCCTGTACATGGCCTATGACGCCGACGTGCAGCGCTTGGGGTTGGTGCCCGCCGAAGGGGGACCGCAGGCCTTTGTCGAGACCTATTTGTTCGGGGCATTGGCCGCGGGGGCGCTGTGGCCGCACTACTTCGAAACCCTGGAGGGCCGCGCCGCGCTGATGCTCCTGAACCACCTGCTCGACCAGGGCGTGCTGGTCGTGCCCGAGGCCGCGGAATCTGCCGATGCGCCCACCGGTGTGGTGACGCTGCCAGATGTTTCGCGGGTGCGCGGGTCCATCGCCGAACTCTTGGCCGAGGTGCGCCGCATTCGCTTCGCCGGAGATGGGACGGGCGCCGAAAAGCTCTGCGCCGAACTCTCAGAGCTGCGCGCTCCTGTGGCGGCGCGTCTGCGCACGGTGGTCGCTGGCGTGGCGGTGCCGAAGCGCGTGGGGCTGGTCTATCCGTTGCCGCAGTGGGGCGTCGATGCCACCGGCGCACGGCAGCTAACGGCGCTGCACGCCCAAACGGATTTCCTCGCCAGAGAGCTGCATGCGTCGCGTCCTGCGCCGTAACCAACGCGTCTGACACAACGCCTTTCCAACAAAACTCCTCGCAACAATTCGTTTCGCGTTTGGCACCTAGCGCTTTTCGATGCGGTAGCAGACGTGGGGGCGGTGCTGGGCGAAGTCGGGGGGGACGGTTTGGGCGGTGATGTCCGCGATGTGCGGCGTCGCGATGTCACGCGCGTGCAGGCGAAATTTGCGGAAGTTGTTGGAGAAGTACAGGACGCCTCCGGGGCGCATCCAGCGCAGCACGCGGTTGATGAGCCAGGCGTGGTCGCGTTGGATGTCCAAGGTGCGCGTCATTTGGGTGCTCTTGGACACCGTGGGGGGATCGAGGACGATCAGGTCGAAGCGCCGGGGGATGTGGTCGCTCTCGAGGTCGGCCAGGATGTCGCTGCGCACGTAGCGGTGGGCCTCGCCGGTGAAGCCGTTGAGGTGCATGTTGTCCCGGGCGGTGTCGAGCCAAGTGTTGGAGAGGTCGACGGTGGTGGTGGTGCGCGCCCCGCCGGCTGCGGCGTACACCGAGAAGGCGCCGGTGTAAGCGAAGAGGTTGAGCACGTCTCGGCCTGCGGCTTCGGCCTGGACCAAGGCGCGGGTTTGGCGGTGGTCCAGGAAGAGCCCGGTGTCGAGGTAGTCGGAGAGGTTGACGTGAAAGCGGTGGCCCCCCTCGGAGACTTGAAAGCAACGGCGCGCGTCGGACATGCGGCCGTAGGCGCTGCCCCCGCTGGCGCGGACGCGCAGTTTGATGAAGATATCGTTGGGCGGCACTTGCAGGGCCCGGTGCAGGGCGTCGATGTAGGTGTCGATTTGCCGGGCCGCCGCTTCGTCGGAGGTCGCGTCGTCGCGCAGGCGCCAGGAGACGTGCAGGCGTCCCTCGTAGGTGTCGACGTAGGCGGGGATCTCGGGGATGTCGCGGTGGTACAGGCGGTAGCAGGTGATGTTGTTTTGGCGGCGCCAGGATTTGAGCCGGCGCTCGTTTTTGCGGATGCGGTTGATCAGCATCTGCGCGCGCTCGGCGTCGCGTGTGTTCTCTCGTTCGGCGTCGTGCGGGTTGGGGGGCTCGCTGGGCGGCAATGGGCGTGATGGCGGAGATGACGGACGGGAGCGGTTCATTTTTATCGATACAATTTTTGGTGTTCGGCGGTTGTTATTGCGATCAAAGGTGTTACATTTTTTGGGCACTGCATACCACTTTCAGCGAGGAAATGCGCCATGGAACAGCCCCTGCCGCTTGCGAAATCCGAAGCCTCCCACGCCGCAGACGTCACCTTGCTGCCCGCTGCCGCCCCGGATGAAGATATCCACATCCTCGTGGCCGACGACGACGAAACCTCAGCCCTCATCCTAACGAAGACGCTGCAAAAGTCGGGATACCGCGTCAGCCACGCGCGCAACGGCACCGAGGCCTGGGCGTTTTTAAACCGCCCGCAGCCGCCCCAAATCGCCTTGCTCGACTGGATGATGCCCGGCTACAGCGGAGTCGAGCTCTGCGCCATGATCGCCCAGCGCCGCGATGTCTTCGTGTACACGGTGCTGATCACCTCGCGCACGCAACCCGGAGACATGCTGGCGGGCCTGCAGGCCGGGGCCCACGAGTTTTTGCTCAAGCCGGTGAACCTGGCCGAGTTCAACGCGCGCATGAACGTCGCCATCCGGCTGCTGCGCTACGAGCGCGACCTGGCGCGCAAACAAGTCGAGCTCCAGGCCTACGCCCTGCAAATGGAGTCCCTGGCCGAGGCGCGGGCCCAGCAGTTGGTCCACGCTGACCGCATCGCCACCCTGGGCGTGATGAGCGCCGGCATCATCCACGAGATCAAAAACCCGCTCACCTACCTGGCGGGCAACGCCCAAACCCTGACGCGCTACTGGAATCGCCTCAAACCGCTGCTCCCCGCCGTGGCCAACGACGCGCTGCCCCCGGACCAACTGGGGCGCATGAGCGAGAACATCCCCGTGCTGCTGCAGGGCATCCACGATGGGGTGGCCCACATCAGTCGCATCGCGAGCGGTCTGTCGCGCTTCTCCCACGCGGGCACCGAGCAGCGCACCCCCACGACGCTGCGCACTTGCGTCGATGCCGCCGTCGACTTGAGCCAAGCCTGCTGGAAGTACCACGCCGAGGTGCAGGTGAGCGGCGGCGAAGAGTTGGCGCCTCTCGTGATCAACGAACAAGAGATCGTCCAGGTGCTCCTCAACTTAATCGTCAACGCCTCCGACGCCTTGGAGCAGCGCTCCGATGGCGGGGAGGGCCGTATCGACGTGCGGTTGCACGCCGACGAAGACGCGCAGTACATCCAGGTGAGCGACAACGGTCCGGGCATCCCCGAAGACGTGCTGGCGCGCATCTGGAATCCCTTTTTCACCACCAAGGAACAAGGACGCGGCACGGGGCTGGGCCTGGCCATCAGCCTGGGCATCGTGCAGGAACACGGCGGCACAATGACGGTGCGGAATCTGCCGGAGGGCGGGGCGCGCTTCACCATTTCCATTCCCACGCCTGGGCCCAGCGCCGAATTGCCCGATTGAAATGAGGTCGTTTTTTTGAAAACTCCCGCGCGAACTGCCAATACTCCCAGCATGAAAAACAAACTCCTCTACTTGTGTTTCGCGGCGCTGTTTTGTGGTGCCGTGGGCTGCGACGCCGTAAAAGACGCCGCCTGTGGCGCAGATGGCAACGCCTCCGGAGCCCCCTGCGGCACCCTCACCTGTACGCACTCCCTGGAGATCGAGGTGTTGCTGGCGGGGGACGACCCCTTTCCCACGGGCATGTACAGCTTCGATGTCATCGCGCCGGACGGCTCCGAGTACTGGCTCGATTGCATCCTGTTGCGCCCCGAAGGCCCCCTGGAGTGCTCCCTCGGCGACACCGAGCTCCTGAGCGCAGCCGCGCACCGCGACGGCTTCGAAATGCTCCTGCACATCGTCGGCGCCCCGCCGCATCTGTGGCTGACGGTCTCCTACAACGACACCCCCATCGGCACGCGGCGCATCGCCCCGGACTACGCGCAGGAACGCCCCAACGGCGCGCATTGCGAGCCCGTTTGCTACACGGGTGACAGTGCCATCGCCGTGGCGTTTTGGTGAGCGAGATGAACCGCGAAGACACCGCGAACACACTGTTTGTCCCCCGGCACACCTGGCGCTTGCCCCACGCCGGTTACGGCACCCACCCGGAGATCGCCGTGGATGCCCAAGGGCGCCCCTGGATCGCCTGGATCGAGTGGAACGGCGAAGCGGAATCGGTGATGCTGTGCCACGCGCAGCCCGACGGCGAGTTCTGCGCGCCCTTTGCGATCTGCGAGCGCGCCGAGGCGATTTTGAGCTTGGCCATCATGCCCTGGCAGGACGGCGTGGCCGCGGCCTGGATTGCCCTGGGCGACCCGGAGCGAGACGGCCTGATGCTCCGCCAAGTGAGCAGCGCCCAACGCATGGGTCCCGCGCGCCTGGTGCAGCCCGCGCGCCGCTATCCCATGGGGCTCACCATGGCATCGGGAGACGGGCGCTTCATCCTGGCTTGGACCGTGCGGGAGCCCCGCGGCCGACAGGTGGAGGGCATCGTCGGCAGCGACATCGACGCCTTGCCCCGGCCCGCGCTCTTCTCCGAGCGCCGCATCTTCAACCTGCGCCCGGCGGTGGCGGTGTCCGAGGGCGTCCCCTGGGTGGCCTGGCAGTCCATGTCGCCCAGCGGCAGCCGCATCCTCGCGCGCCATTTCGACGCGGCGGGACAGCCGGGTGACATCCTCGCGGTGACGCGCGCCCAAGGTGGCATCGACGCCATGTGCAGCTTGGCGCCTTGCCGAGAGGGCGGTGTCTGGGTGGCCTGGCACACCGACAAGGGCGCGGGGGCATCTCCCACGCTGGTGCGCTGGATCGACCTGGTGCGCCTAGAGCAAGACGGCATCTGCCACCGCCCCAAGGCCGATATGCCTGGCATCGACCGCGACGCGCGCGGCGAGGATCAGGGCTTCGAATTTCCCGCCATCGCCACGGCCCCCAGCGGGCGCTTGGTGATCATCGGCCGGGGATCGCAGAGCCTGCGCCGCCAAGACTTGACGGCCGATGGCTGGACGCCCCGCGGGCAAGTGGACGCGCCGGGTTGGCAGTGCCGCAGCCGCTACAAAGTGGCGCTCCACGGCGACGCGGTGTGGGTGGTGGGCCGCGAGCGGAAGGGCATCGTGTTGCGCGAGCTGCCCCTGACCGAGTCCGCCGAAACCACCGCCACGCCCTCCATCGGCTTTGCCTGGCGCCAGGAGGTGGGCACCACCATTTTGGGACGCCGCCTGCTCTTCGGCGACATCCACCAACACACGGTGAACTCCGACGGCACCGGCACCGACGCCGAGGTCTACCTGCGGGCGCGTTACCGCTACGGCGACGAGCTGGTGGCCGTGGCCGACCACGAGAGCTTCTTGGGCAAGCAAACCACCCCCGGCGAATGGGCGCGCATCCGGGCCACCGCCGACGACTTCTACGAGCCCGGCGCCTTTGTCACCCTGTACGCCTACGAGTGGACCGGCATCATGCACCCCGGTCCCGGGCACAAGGTCATCTACCCCGCGCCGACACAGCCGCTGCTCTTCTCCCGCGACGACCCGCGCTACGCCGCCTCCCACGATCTGTTGGCCGCCTGTCGCGAGCACGGCGCGCTGGCCTTTCCGCACCACGTCGGCTGGAGCGGCGCCGACATGGACAGCCACGATCCCGAGGTACAAACCTGCTTCGAAATCGTTTCCTGTCACGGGGCCTACGAGCGCGAGGGCGGCACCCCCATCGGGACGCGGGGCAACGACAAGCCGGGGCAATTTGTCGCCGACGCCTTGGACGCTGGCCTGCGCTTTGGCTTTGTCGGCGGCTCGGATGGACACGGCCTCAACTGGCACCACGGCGTGTGCCGCATACAGGACTCACACCGCACGGGGCTCACCGCGGTCATCGCCGATTCGGTGACCCGCGAGGGGGTGCTCGACGCCTTGGCCCGGCGCTGCTGCTACGCCACCTCGGGCGCGCGCATCGCCCTGTGGTTCGAAGTGGATGGCATGCCAATGGGCGAGACCGTTCGTCCCGGCGGGGTGTCGGCCTACCGCGTGGTGGTGCGCGGCACCGCGGACATCGCATCGCTCTGTCTGGTCACCAACGGAGGTCGCGAGACACCCCTGCGCTTCGAGGGCAACAGCGCCGACGTACACGGCACGCTGCCGCCGCCCCCCGTCCAGCGCGCGATTTACTACTTCGTGCGGGTGGTACAAACCGACGGCCATGTAGCCTGGTCCTCACCCATCTGGCTGGAGTCCTCCCCCGATCCCCTCAACGACCGCCTGACGGCGTAACGCCAACAGCATATTATTGCGACGATTTCGCGCTCGGCGTTGTTAGCGTTGGACGCTGCCCATGGGGTGGGAGAGGAGGTGGCGGCGGGCATCTCGGGAGAGCGGGTGTGAGGGGTAGCGCTCGAGCATGGCGCGGGTTTCCTCCTGGGCGTCGTCGAAGTGATTGAGCCCTACGAGGGAGCGGATGATGTACCAGTTGAAGTGCGGGGCTTCCGGCGCGTTGGGATTGCGGCGGTGGGCGGCCCTCGCCATCTCCAGGGTTTGGTCGGGATGCGCAAAGAGGTTTTCTTTTAAAAAGGCGAGCTCTTCACCGGAGGTGAGCGGCGGCTTGGGGGCCGTGTCGGCCGCATGTGCGTCGACGGCTTGGGAGACGTCAACTGTTTTGGTTTCAGCGGCGGTGGCTGCGGCTGCGGGGGCTTCAGCGGTGTCCGGCGTGTTCGCGTCAGCGCTGGCGTCTGGCGGGGCAGGGCGGTGGAGCGGGGCTTCTCGCGCGGCCATGGGCGCAAAGGGTGCCTCGGTGGCCGCCTCTTGGGGCGGTGTGTCGCCGAAGACTTCGAAGATGGCGATGAGGCCCCAGGCGATGAGCAGGGTGCCCAGCAGGCCCGTGGCGATGAGGGTGGCGACGCGCATGCTTTGGCTAGCGTCCGAAGGCGGGCACGCCGTCGCGGTTGATGGTGCTGGGGTGGGCGTAGGCGCGCTGCAGGGATGCGTCGGTGTTGTCGAGCAGCCATTCGGCGCACCACACGCTGAAGAGCACCCAGGGGGCCTGGTTGCCGTCGAACATCTCGGCGGGGTCGACGATGAGGCCGGTCTCGTGCAGGGGGATGGGGCGCGAGGGGCCGACGATCCAGCGGGTCTTGCCGAACATGCTGACGAAGGGCGGGTTGTCGGCGTAGGTGTCGGGGCCGGCGAGGTCGAAGGTGCCTTCGTCGGGGAGCCAGTCCTCGTGGGGGTTGTGGCTGTAGGCGAAGAGCCAGATGATGTTGTCGAGGCCGCGGGCGCTGAAGTTGTCGAACATTAGGTGCCACAGGGCCCGGAGTTGTTCGGGCGTGCCCTTGGACCACCAAAACCAACCCTCGGGTTGCACCTCGTGGAAGGGCGCCCAGAGCACGACGACGCCGGCATCTTTGAGCGTTTGCAGGCGCGCCGCGGCGTGGTCGAACTTTTGCATGAGGCCGTTGTAGCGCGCGGTGCCGGGGGTCAGCGTGTCGGCGAGATCGGTGGTCTTTAAGGAAGACTCGTAGCTGTCGGCCTCGTCGGGCAGCCCCATGTGGTAGCGGATCATCGAGAGGCCGCCGGCGTTCCATTGGGCCACGGCCTGGGTGACGACGTTGTCGTAGAGCATGTCGCCGCCGACGATGGCGGGGTACTTCCCGGTGACGTTGTGGATGTGCCCGATGTCGCCGGGGGATTGGCTCCAGTGGCAGTCCTGCTGGCCGGAGAGCACCTTGGTGCCGTAAATGTCGTAGAGGTAGCACAGGACGTCCTTGGTGGCCTGCGAGGCGCCGGGCATCACGGGGGCAGGGCAGTCGCGCGACACATCGCCGGGGCAGCGCTCGCAGGTGCGTTGGCAGTAGCCCTGCATCCAGGGTTGGGTGCAGTGTCCCGCCTCGGCCAAGGCAGCGCAGGAGCCGCTTTGCGCGTCGCAGCGCCCGCAGGACTTGTTGCAGAGCCCCATCATCCACGGTTCGTCGCACTTGCCCCAGCTCGCTTGCTCTTCGCAGGTGTAGGTGCTGTCGGGAGCGATGTCGTCGCAGGGCATGGCGCCAGCGGGCGGGAGGATGTCTTCGCAGGGTGCGTCGGGATCGGTTTCGTCCACGGGGCCGTCGGAGCCGGTGTCGATAGGACCGGGGGGAATTCCGGTGTCCGAGCCATTGGGACCGGGCGGGTTGTCGGTGTCGGTGCCGTTGCCGTTGGGGCCGGGCGGATTGCCGGTGTCGTTGCCGTTGGGCCCGGGCGGGTTGTCGGTGTCGCCAGAGGGGGCTTGGGCGTTGTTGTCGCTGCCATCGTCGCTGCACGCGCTCGCGGTCAGCAGGGCGCCGAATAGAAAAACGATAAACAGCCAATTCCGTTTTTGCACGATGTCGCTCCTTTGTGGATAAAGTTGAACTCGGTTGGATAATATACCACACGTCATGATTGGGAATACGAGATGTCCGATACACGCCACAAAACACCGCCAGAAACCACCGCAGATGCCAGCGCAGACGCCGACGTCGTGACGGGCTTCTCGCGCTTCGCCGTGCGAACCCCCATCGGCGCAGGCGGCACCGCCGAGGTCTTCCGCGCGCGCCAAATCGATCTCTCGCGGGACGTGGCCTTAAAGCAGCTCCGCGCCCCCTTGGTCCGCAACCCCCGCATCCGACGCGCTTTCCTGAGCGAGGCGATGATCACCGGCCGCTTGGCGCATCCCAACATCGTGCCGATTTACGGCGTGTGCGCCTCCGAGGACGAACTCGCCATCAGCATGAAGCTCATCCGCGGCATTTCATTGGAGAGCGTGCTGCGGCCCGCCGATGAAGCGGAGCGCAAGCGGGCCAGGCGCTACGCACAAGACGACCTAATAGAGGTGCTCATCGCCGTTTGCAACGCTGTTCGATTCGCCCACAGCGAGCAAATTCTGCACCGGGACATCAAGCCGCAAAACATCATGATGGGGGAGTTTGGCGAGGTGTTGCTCCTGGACTGGGGGCTGGCGCTCTCCGCGGCGTCCAACGCGCAACTGGCGGTGGAGCAGGGCTTTCCACACCGCAGCCAGGTGCAGGGCCCCGAGGGGTCACCGGCCTGGATGGCCCCGGAGATGTGTGCCGGTAAGGGCGACGAACTCGGGACGCACTCCGACATCTACCTGCTGGGGGCCGTGCTCTACGACATCGTCGTGGGCAAGCCGCCCCACGCCCACCGCCGCAACGGCGACGCCAAGGACAAACCGCCACGGGATTTTTATCCGCCGCCGGACGAGGGTGTTGACGGCGAACTGCGCGCCATTATCTCTCGCGCCATGCACCCGCATCCCAGCGCGCGTTACGAGAGCGCCGCGGCGTTCCAGGGGGCGCTCAGAGCCTACCTGCGCCACCAGGAGAGCCGTCGCATGGCCTTTGGTGCCCTGTCGCGCATCGACAAAATGCCCAAGGCCCACACCGCCAAGGGCGCGCGGGAGCGGTTTCGCCAAGCGGCGGAGCTGACCTTTGCCCTGCGGCAGGCGCTGTTGCTGTGGCCCCAAAACGAGGCGGCGCAAAAAGGCCTGGCCCGCGTGAGCCTGCTGGCCGCCGAGCAAGCCCTGGCACTGGGCGACGTGCACTGGGCCCGCGATCTGCTGCAGCACGCATCCGACGCCGAAGGCCGACAGTTGCGCGCGCAAATTCAGCGTCTCGCATCCGACAGTGCGGCGCGCCTTACCTCAGCGAGCCCGCTCACATCCCGGCGGTTTTCCGCGCTCTCCGTGGGCGTCGCGTGGTTGCTGGGCGCGGCCCTGGGGGCGCTGGTTCTGTGGGGTTATCTGTTCTTCTCTGCGTGAATGTGCGCTGGTCAATCTGCGGCCGGCTGGGGTAAAGTGGGCCATGTATAATTTTCCATTCATCCTCATTAATCCGTCTGGAATGATTGCCAGCGTCAACGAGTCCGCCGCCGAACTCTGCGGCATCCCCGTCAAGATTTTGCAGGGCACCCCCTTGCTCGACCACGTGCTGTCCGCCCACCAAACGCGTTTCGAAAGCGAGCTCAACGCCATTGTGCAGCGCGACGAAATGCACGGCCGCGTCCACCTGTCCGTGTTGGGGCTCGATGAAATCGCGCGCAAAATCAACATGACGCTCTCCCTGCAGGAAGACGGAAACGTCCTGCTCAACCTGTCGGGCACCATCTCAGAGTCCTTAATGGAATCGCGGCGCTCCAACCTGGCCGACCCCCACCGCCTGTTGCCCGTGGCCCGCCGCATCACCTCGATTTGCCGCCGCGCCCAGGGCCGCGACGCCTTGCTCTTCGACACCCTGGCGGTCATGGCCGAGGCCCTCTCCGCCACCGGCGCCGCCTCCATCGACTGGGGGGCCACCCGCTCTGGCTGGCCCGTCACCGCCATGTTCGGCGACTTCACCGAGATGCACCTCAAGGGCATCTTTCGCGCGTCGGTCATCGGTCGCTTGAAGCGCGGCGACGTCATTGTCAAAGAGGCGACGATGGACGGCACCGCCACCAACAACACGCTGATCCTGGTGCCCCTCATGGCCGCAGACGCGCCCGAGGGCGTCATGGTGCTGCACGTGAACGGCTACACGGTGTTGGGCCCCCAAGAGAACCAGGGCCTCTTGCTGCTGGGCGAGCTCATCGGCATGGGCGTCCGCATGCTGGCGGTGGGCGACGCGACAACGGGCGGTGCCGCGGCCCACAGTGAAGACGCAGAGACCGCCGTGGCCTTGGGGCGCCTCGCCGCGGGTCTGGCCCACGAGATCACCAACGCCGTCACCGTGCTGCGAAACAACACCGAGCAAATCTCCACCGCCGCCCGGCGCTTCGCGCGCAACGCCGCGGTGAGCACGGCCACCGAAGACTCCCTCAAGGCCATCGACAACATCCGCGACATCACCTTCGCCCTGCGGTCCTTCGCCCCGGAGGAGATCCACGAGCTCGAACACACCGATCCCGTGCCCATCATTCGCATGGTGCTGTCGGTGCTCCGCTTCTACGCCAAGCGCGGCATCGACGTGCACCTCAACCTCCCCGAAGAAGCCACCCTCACGGTCCAGTGCCGCCGCCACTACTTGGTGCGCGCGCTCTTCTTGCTCTTTGTGGGGGTGCTCGAATCCGCCGCCGCCTCCAGCCGCTCCCTCGGCATCGACATGGCCTTTCAGGCGGACGCGCAAACCGTCGACATCTTAATCGCGATCTCCGCGGGCACCTTCAACATCGCGCCGCTCTTGCAACACCAGTTGGAGCCCAGCGGCGTCCTGGCGCGCCACGTGCGAAAGGCCGGCGCCGCGTTCCAGCACGACACCCACCCCGAGCACATCTCGATGACGTGGTCGCTGCCCCGCGTCCAGGTGGCGACGCGCAGCTCCGATGCGCCGCCGAGCATCCCCCCTGCGCCATCCCTGGGCACGCGCCGCGGCACCATCTTAATCGTCGACGACGAACCCGCCATTGTGCGCTCCACCCGCCGACTCCTCGAGCACGACCACGACGTACTGGCGGCCAGCTCCGGACACGAAGCCCTCGAGCTCATCAAGCAAAACCCGCGCATCGACGTCATCCTGCTCGACGTGTTCATGCCGGGCATGACGGGTCTCGACATCTGCGAACACCTGCGGCGCCAAAACTCGCACATGGCCGACCGCCTCATCTTCATCACCGGCGGCGCCACCGATCAGGACGTCGCCAAGTACCTGGTGCACGCCAACTGCCCGGTCATCGAGAAGCCCATCGACACCGCCAAGCTCAACGCCCTCATCGCGGAGATTATCGGTTTTTAAAACGACTGCTCCATCGTCTGGCCCAGCCGAATGTCGGGGAATCTTTCGACGATCTGCGCCACGCGAAAGCGGTTCTCGGCGATGACGCACAGGTTGCCCGCGCCGTCGTAAAACAGGTCGGACTCGTAGCGGTCGAGGAGGGCGCGCAGGGTGGTTTTGTCGTCGCACAGCACCCACCGGCAGATCGTGCGGGGCATGAGCTCGAAGCTGGCGTCGACGTTGTATTCGTTTTTCAGCCGGGAGGCGATGACCTGGAACTGCAGCTCTCCCAGGGCCCCGACGATGTAATCCGCGCCGTTGACCGGTCGAAACAACTGGGCCGCTCCCTCTTCAGCGACCTGCACCAGCCCCTTGGCCAGCGCCTTGGCCTTTAACGGATCGCGCAGTTGGGCGCGCCGCAAGATCTCCGGTGCGAAGTTGGGCACCCCGGTGATCTGCAGCTTCTCGCCCTCGGTGAAGGTGTCGCCGATGCGGATTTTGCCGTGGTTGGGGATGCCGATGATGTCGCCGGGCCAGGCGTCTTCCACCAGGGCGCGGTCACGGGCCATGAAGGTTTGGGCGTTGCGGATGATGACGTCCTTGCCGGCGCGGACGTGGTGCAGGGTCATGCCGCGGCGAAAATGCCCCGAGCAGACGCGGACAAAGGCCATGCGGTCGCGGTGCTGGCGGTCCATGTTGGCTTGGATTTTGAACACGAAGCCGGTGAACTTTTCCTCTTCGGGTTCGATGATGCGGGTCGTGGATTCGCGGGGCTGCGGGCTGGGCGCTAAGGCGCAGAAGGCGTCGAGTACCATCTGCACGCCGAAGTTGTTGAGGGCCGACCCGAAGAAGACCGGGGTCATCTGGCCGCGGTAAAACTGCGTCTCGTCGAAGCCGTGGCTGGCGCCCTCGAGCAGGTCGATCTCTTCGCTGAGGTAGGTGGCCTGGGTCGCGCCGAGCAACTGGTGGGCGCGCTCGCTGGCCAGGTCGCGGATGACCTCCACGTCGCTGGGGAGGCGCCGCTGCTTGGCCCGGTAGAAGTGTACGTTTTGCTCTCGGAGGTGGTAAACCCCTTTGAAGTCGGCGCCGCGACCGATGGGCCAGGTCATGGGGGCGCAGTGCATGCCCAGCTCTTTCTCGAGGTTGTCGATGAGTTCCAGGGGCTCCATGGCCTCGAGGTCGAGCTTGTTCATAAACGTGATGACCGGGGTGCGCTTGAGGCGGCAGACCTCCAGGAGTTTGCGCGTCTGCGTCTCCACGCCCTTGGTGGCGTCGATGACCATGAGCACGGAGTCCACCGCCGTGAGGGTGCGGTAGGTGTCCTCGGAGAAGTCGTTGTGGCCCGGGGTGTCGAGCAGGTTGATGGCCAGCCCGCCGTATTCGAAGCTCATCACCGCCGTGGAGATCGAGATGCCGCGGTCGCGCTCCATTTCCATGAAGTCGCTGGTGGTGGAGCGGTCTTTGCGCGATTTGACGGCGCCGGCCACCTGGATGGCTCCGCCGTAGAGCAGGAGCTTTTCGGTGATGGTGGTTTTGCCCGCGTCGGGGTGGCTGATAATGGCGAAGGTGCGTCGCTTGTTGAGCTCTTTTTTGAGTAGGGCGTTCATCGGGGCGCTGTTAGCACGGAGCCCGCACAGAATACAGATCGAAAATACAAAACGCCCCGTCCCACCGTCCGTTACGCCGTCCCAAATCACTCTGATCACCTCAAATTCGCGCCGTCCAAAACGGGACAATATCTGTCTCGTGACGGGACAGTATTTGGCCGAATTTCAAAAACCTAAAATAATGTGCAATGATTTCAGTGGGTTACACAGTGCACATATGTGCACTGACGTTTTCTCCCGCGCGTCGAACTGCGCTCCAGGCGGGTTTTGCGGCTACAGAATCTCTTCAAAGGTGGTGGCGGTTAAAATGCGGGCAGAGGCGCGTTTGATTTGCTCGTGGTTGAGTTGCGAAAGGCGCTCCTTGTCGTCATCTTCAATCGCGCCGAACTTAACTTCGACGAGCCGTAGCAGAATCGATAGCTCACCGAGACGCAGGCCCTCCTCACGACCCTCTACACGGCCCTCCTCACGGCCCTTCTGCAGGCCCTTGGCGATCCCCCGGGCTTCGCCCTTCTGCAAGCCCTCCTCACGGCCTTCCTCGCGGCCCTTCTCGAGTCTTTCGTCTAGGATATTTCCCAAGGTTTCGGCCAACATGGTCT
>LSQX01304904.1_pt2 | contig 19317 bp, 17 predicted proteins | sample 654561 | NCBI WGS metagenome assembly LSQX01 (sample SAMN04489861, study PRJNA283612) | anaerobic digester metagenome | isolation source: 4 biogas reactors fed with cattle manure at either 37C or 55C with and... | place: Denmark: Kongens Lyngby | collected 2014
GGCTTCTCTTGTTGTTAAAAAGCAGAGCAGATTGATTTATGACCTTTCGCTTATCACGTTTGTCATCTCATTTTTATTGTCTTTTTTTATTACGCCTCGAATGGATGAATTCGGAACATTTGTTCTGATCGAAATTATTTTTGTTCTGTCGTTGATTGTCTCCCGTCTTTCACGGTCGAAAATCATTTTTCGTCTCGCAAAAAATGCCAATTCGCTGGTTAAGAATTATTTGAGTGAATCGTTTAGGGTGGCTTTTCAAACGCAATATGGGCTCTCCATTCATTTGTTGCTGGTACTTGCTTTTTTTATATTTTCTACCTCTGATGCTCCTTTTCTCAATAGGTTGGCCGTAATTACCATTTTTCAAATTATTTTGATTACCATCATTGTGATGGAGATAATGCGTTTGCACCTGCTTGACAGGCAACTCAAAAAAGAAGAATGGCTGCCTGTTGTGAATGAACATGGCAATGTGAAGGGGAAAATAGCCAAGTCTGTTTCCAAAGAATTAAAAAATAAACTCATGCATCCCGTAGTAAGGATTGCATTTATATATAAAGGAAAATTTTATCTTAAAAATCGCGACGAGGCTTGTTTGTTGGATCCCGGCAAGTTGGATTACCCTTTTGAGCAATTTATCGATTTTAATAATTTAAATCCCGACGAAGTAGCACGAAACATTATTCGAGAGAAATGCCAAAACGAAAATATTCCCGTTCGGTTTTTATTGAAATATGTTTTCGAAAATGAAAACACCAAGCGGTTGATCTTTTTGTACGTGTCCGACATTGAAGAAGAGGAGTTGTTCAATGGTATGCATCTTGAGGGAGGGAAGTTATGGACGGAAGCGCAGATAGAAGATAATCTTGGGAATAACCTTTTTTCGGAATGTTTCGAATTGGAATACGAATACTTGAAAAACACGATTCTTATGGTTCGTCATTTAAAGGAAAAATCGAATTCTTTAAACGACAAGGAAGAATAAAAAAAGCCTATTCGCTTTGGAACAGGCTTTTCGCGTGAGGAAGAATACAATCTTTTTATAGATTGAATAATCTTTTTATATGCCTGTCATAAATGTTTTCTTCTACACAAGTGCCTATGATATCGGCATATTTCTTGAGTAAATCGGTAAATTCTTTCCCCATTTCTGCGGCCACCGGGTAAGCTACATGGATTAACTGGCGGAAGTTGGGATTGTAGTCAGGATGACCCGGGATATGGCGTAGCGTATTGGCAAATTTTTCTCCTGACCAACCGTTTACTTCATTTACAGAAGGTAATTTGTTTGGATCAATATCAATCACATCAGCATAAGGTGCACACAATTTTTCCCTTTTATCATAAGCGCTTGCATATATTTTTTTTGCAACATCCAGTCCATCGTTCCCTGAAATCGATAAACCTATCACTTCTTCGAGCCAGGTTGTTCCGGCCGTTTTCAGATGCAGGCCTTTGTCATATTTATTAATGATTTTTGCCATGATCGGATAAATGGAGAATTTATCGCTTCCCGAATGTACGCTGAGTTTTAGTTCTTCAGGGAGACCGAATTCTTTTACCGCAAAATCGATAACAAGAACATCTTCTTCAAATTCTTTTGCAAACTGATCGAGATCACCTACATAATCGACTCCTTTGTTGAATCTTCCTGTAAATTTGGGAGCGATCGTTTGAACGGGAACACTTTTATCGGCCAGCATTTTCAGGATGAACAGCATTTCTACCGGTGTTTGAGGCGTTTCCACTTCATCCATGGATACTTCGGTAATAAAATTCCCTTCTCCTTTTTCTCTTTTCAGATAAGTATATATTTCGGATGCTTGCTGTGTGGCAGCCAAAAATTTATTTGCTATTTCCTCCAAAAGTTGACGGGTAATTTCCAATGGTTCTACGATACCGGGAACGTGCAATTGTCCCATATATTTTTCGCAGGAAGAAATAAAAGCCTCTATCTCTTCTTTTTTGCTTTCTTTTCCTATGAAAGTCGCCACATCGAGGGTAAAAAAATCGGAAACCTCAACAAAAGGTGCAACGGTTTTCAGATTGATATGATCCGCATCTACAAAGTAGGGTTCTTTGTAATTCAATGCTTTTACGGCTTCATCGGCTTCTTTTCGCACATCGGAAGGGTGGGAGTTTACATAGATGTGTTCCCGATTCGATTTATTCCATACCGGTATAATTTCTAATCCTGCATGGTTTGCTTTCATTAATGCTCTTAACTGGGCTTTGCCTTCGTGGGAGAATCTGTCACCCACGCCAAAGCTGTATTTCCCTAAATTCATCATGATGCCTGTATTTTAGTGAATTACTAATTTTAAAAATCGAAATAGTTTTTCGCATTGTAATACGAAATGTTTTCGACCATCTTTCCCAAGAATTCCATTTCGGATGCCGGGAGCAGGCCGTTTTCCACATCGTTGCCGATAAGATTGCATACGATTCGGCGAAAATATTCGTGACGCGGATACGATAGAAAACTGCGAGAGTCGGTGAGCATACCCACAAAACGGCTCAACAGTCCCATATTGGAAAGTGAAGTCAATTGCGCTTCTATGCCTGTTTTCTGATCGAGGAACCACCATGCAGCGCCAAATTGGATTTTACCGGGAACAGATCCGTCCTGGAAGTTGCCTATCATTGTGGCCACAAGATCGTTATCTCTTGGATTGATATTATAAATGATGGTTTTGGCCAGTTTGTTCTCTACGTCTAATCGGTCAAGAAAACGACTCATGTTTTTTGCAACGGTAAAATCGCCGATGGAATCGAATCCGGTATCGGGTCCCAACTTCCTGAACATTCGGGTATTGTTGTTTCGTATAGGGCCATAGTGAAATTGTTGTGTCCATCCTTTTTCCCAATCCATAACAGCACCTTCGTAAAGCATGGCTGATTTGAATTTCAGGATTTCTTCTTTCGACAGTTTCGTACCGCCATATACTTTGTTGAATATGGATTCGATTTCTGTTTGGGTATAGGGTTCGGCATAGAATTCTTCTATTCCGTGATCGGACAACTTGCATCCCACGCTCGCAAAAAAATCGTGACGTTTGCGCAAGGCTTCAATAAGGTCGGAGAATTTGTTGATGGTTACACCGGAAACTTTTGAGAGTTTTTCCACATAAGTACGATATTCGGCGGGATTTTCCACTGCCATTGCTTTGTCGGGACGCCATGCAGGCAGTACTTTTATTTCGAAACCTTCTTTTTTCAAAGCAAGGTGATGCTCGAGGCTGTCAACAGGATCGTCTGTTGTGCAAACGGTTTCGACATTAAATTTTTTCAATAGTCCACGTGCTGAAAACTCCGGCGTACGCAGTTTTTCGGTGCAAATGTCATAAATTTTTTTAGCTGTTTTCAGACTCAGAATATCTTCTACTCCAAACGCCGTTTTCAGTTCAAGATGTGTCCAGTGGTACAGCGGATTTCGCATGGTGTAAGGAACTGTTTCCGCCCACTTTTCGAATTTCTCCCAATCTGAGGTGTCTTTACCCGTACAATAGCGTTCATCAACCCCATTGGTTCGCATAGCGCGCCATTTGTAATGATCGCCTTCGAGCCATATTTGCCCCAGGTTGTCAAATTGATGATCGTTTGCGATGTATGCCGGATTTAAATGGCAATGGTAATCGATAATGGGCATTTTTGCGGCATGTTTGTGATACAGTTCTTTCGCTGCGTTGGTTTGAAGTAAGAAATCTTCGTGAATAAAACTTTTTTTCATAGCTATATATTTTAGAAAATTAGAAGTAGAATTTATTCATACCTGTCTAGTATGTGGCAAATATATGCATTTATACGCATCCCATATTCAAATATTGGTTTTATTCTCGGTTGAAGAATAAGGGAATAATGCTTATTTATGCATAGCCGGGATATTTTTAAAAGATTTTTTTGCATCTTTGTGATGTTTCTTGCAGTCGACAATTGAATTTACCTAATGATTTTTTAAATAATAAAATACGCATCATGAAAAAAGTGTGTTTTCCAATGTTTTTGTTTTGCTGCCTGTTTGCAGCAGTTTATGCGAAACCGGATTTGCCGGAAATATTGAGCGACAACATGGTTCTGCAACAGAACACAAAAGTTAATCTCTGGGGGAAATCCGATCCCGGAAAAACAGTTGAAATTCGTCCTTCATGGACTTCCGAAATTACAAAAGTTGAAGTCGATGCAAAAGGAAACTGGATCGCATCCATAGCTACCCCTTCGGCTAGTTTTATACCATGCTCCATTTCAATTTCCGACGGCGAAAAAGTTGTGTTGAACAACATTCTCATAGGAGAAGTATGGCTTGCTTCCGGGCAAAGTAATATGGAGATGCCGCTGAACGGTTTTTGGAACAATCCGGTTCTCAAAGCCAACGAAACCATTGCAATGGCGGGACAAAACAAAGGGATTCGTTTCGTAACCATTCCCAAAACTGCGGCTTTGGTACCTCAGGAAACCGTTAAAGGAATGTGGCAAGCATGTACTCCCGAAAATGCGCCGGGCTTCAGTGCTACAGCTTATCATTTTGCGCAGACGCTTTATCGGGCATTAAACATACCGATTGGGATCATCGTATCAAGTTGGGGAGGTTCAAGAGTGGAAGGATGGACCGGCCGCGAAATATTGAAAACTTATCCTGATGTCGATTTGAGCGAAGAAGCCATAAATAGGCTTAATCCGGCTTCTCGGCCGATGGTGATGTACAATGCGATGATCCATCCTTTAATTCGTTATACTGTTCGGGGCTTTATTTGGTATCAAGGAGAATCGAATGTTGGCCATCACGATGTGTATGCCGACCGACTTGCCAACATGGTCAACCTTTGGCGTAAAGATTGGGGATTGGGCGATTTGCCATTTTATTATGTTGAAATTGCTCCCTGGATTTATGGTGACGGTGAGGCAGGTACTTCCGGGGCGCTGTTACGTGAAGCCCAATTCAAAGCACAATTTCTAATTCCCAACAGCGGCATGGTTTCCACCAACGATTTAGTAGAAGAATATGAAAAAACAAATATCCATCCACGAAATAAAATCGATGTAGGAAAAAGATTGGCTTTTATGGCGCTTTCGCAAACTTATGGTCATACAGGTGTGGCTTGTCATGGACCGGAGTATAAATCGATGGAAATAAAAGACGGGAAGATATATCTTTCTTTCAATCATGCCACGGACGGTTTCAGTAGGATGGTGGACATAAATGGCTTCGAGATTGCCGGAGAAGATCGGATTTTTTATCCGGCAAAGGTTGAGGTCGATTTGAACAACAGGATACTGATTGTTTCGAATGGAAATATTCCGAAACCGGTAGCTGCAAGATATTGTTTTAAGAATTTTCAAATTGGAAATCTCTACAATACCCGCGAATTGCCTATGGTTCCTTTCAGAACGGATAATTTCGAAAAATAAAAAACGGCAACTTTAGCGATGGTCTGCTGAAGCTGCGTTGTTTGGGGTTATTTGTAAAAAATATCCTTATAATTCTTATTCCCTTGCAATTTTCTTTTATCTTTGCCGATAACGGATCAATCAATTGTATTATTCTAATTTAATTTAATTGAAGAACAATGAATACGATGAAAAAAATTTCTCTTGTCCTTTTCTTGTTGGCGGGACTATTTTTATCCGCGCATGCCCAAAAAACCATGTTGAAAACGAATATTCCGTATTGGTTGACGGCATCGCCCAATCTTGGGGCAGAGTTTGCGGTGGCCGATAACGTAAGTATAGAGTTGTCGGCAGGATTCAATCCTTTCAAATTTGGTAGCGACAAACAGCTAAAACATTGGGTTATATGGCCGGAAGCCCGTTATTGGCTCAACGAGACCTATAATGGTCATTTTTTTGGCTTTCACGGTGTTGGCGGGCAATTCGATATGGGAGGGGTGGATATTCCCATATGGGAACTGGAAAATTTGAAAGATCGTCGCTACGACGGATCTGCCATTGGTTTTGGCATCAGTTATGGGTATCAGTGGATATTGAGTTCTCGTTGGGGATTGGAGGCGACGTTAGGGATAGGTTATGCCCGATTCGATTACGATATCTATTCAGTGGAAGGCGGAGTAAAAATCGGAGAAAACAAGAAAGACTATTTCGGTCCTTCCAAAGGCGCGATATCCATTACCTATGTCATTAATTGACATAAGGATAGATTAAAATCTTTTCTCCTTTATGCACTCCAAACGTACTTTTCTTGCTTTGCCGCTTATTCCCGTTGAACCGGCTGCGAATAAGGCGAAGGAATTGAAACATTTGCTTCGAAATTATCGCATCAAATGGGTAGATCCGGAATCGTATCATTTAACGTTATTTTTTTTTGGCGAAGTGCTTGTGGATCAATTAGCGGCATTGAAAGATGCCCTTCGTTCGGCAGTGGATGGGATACCCGCTTTTTCTTTTGCATTGACCGATCCGGGTTTGTTTAGAAGAGGTCGTGAACCCAACGTGCTCTGGTTGGGAATTGATGCTCCCGAAATTTTATTCGAATTGAAAAAAAGGATAGACCGGGAAGTGGCACCTTTGGGGTTTATTTCCAATGAAAAATTATTCAATCCTCATCTCACACTAGGACGATTTGTTCCCGGCCAAACCATTAAACCTTCATTAAATCGTGCGTTGACAATTTCTCGGTTTCCGCATCCTGTACAGTATGAAGCCAAAGAAATAGTATTGTTCGAAAGCCGATTGTCGTCACGAGGGGCGTCGTATTATCCAATGGAGACTTTTTCGTTACGTTCCGAAAATAATTAGAGCGATGATGAAGATTTGGAGTTTTGAAAAAATTTATTCGTTGGTATATTCCCGAAAATGAGTAGAGTGATGATGAGAGGGATATTTTATATATGACATGACTCGAAAGATAATCCATATCGATATGGATGCTTTTTATGCTTCCATTGAACAGCGCGATAATCCCGAATACCGCGGGCAACCGGTTGCCGTGGGTTATGAAGGCAAACGCGGTGTGGTAGCTGCTGCCAGTTACGAGGCTCGACGTTATGGTATTCATTCGGCAATGCCATCGGTTATCGCTCGGCAAAAATGTCCTCACCTGATTTTTGTTATGCCTCGTTTCGATATTTATCGAGCGGTATCTCATCAAATCATGCAGATTTTTCTCGAATATACCGATAAGGTAGAACCTTTGTCGCTCGATGAAGCTTTTTTGGATGTTACGGTCAATAAAAAAGGAATTCGCTCGGCTACGGCGATAGCGAAGGAAATCAAACGGAGAATATACGATCGTACTCGTTTAACGGCTTCTGCCGGCGTATCGTACAATAAATTTTTGGCAAAAATCGCATCGGATTACCGCAAACCCAACGGTTTGTTTGTAATACCGCCCGAAAAGGGCGAAGCTTTTGTGGAACGGTTGCCGGTAGAGCGTTTTTTTGGCGTGGGGAAAGTAACGGCTGCCCGAATGTATGAATTGGGTATAAAAACCGGTTATGATTTGAAACAATGGACAGAACCAGATCTTGTGAAACATTTTGGGAAAGTCGGAAGCGCTTACTATTGGTTTGCGCGGGGAATCGATGATCGTGAAGTGGAATCGGAACATATCCGCAAATCGTTGGGAACGGAAGTAACCTTTCCCGAGGATATCCATGAAATGGTAGATGTATTGCGGGCTTTGGACGAGATTTCGGAAGAACTGTACAGAAGGGCCGAGAAACGTAAATTTTTTGGCAAGACGCTTACGCTGAAAATAAAGTATGCCGATTTTACACTCATTACGCGGAGTAGAACGGTAGATTATCTCATCAAAACTCGGCATCAGATTTTTGAATTGGGAAAAGAATTGCTTTTATCTGTCGATGATATTCAGGAGAGAAAAATTCGTTTGATGGGGCTTTCGCTTCGAAATCCTGAGACAGGAGCATCACAGGAAGAGAGACCCCTTCAGTTGTCTTTCGATTTTAAAGAGTTTGATGATCTCTCGTCAAAGTAAAAAGTTTTGGGGATGTTTTCCGGTGATGCCCTTGTAATGTGCTTTTATTTTTTCGATATCTTTTTCATAATCGCCGGTAGGATAAAAAGTGTCGAGAAAGATAACCTGTTTCTTGGCATAGTCGATTCCCACCAAAACAATGGGTACATTTGCTTTTAGAGCAATGTAATAATAGCCTTTTCTCCATTCTTTAACCGGCTTCCTTGTCCCTTCGGGAGTTACTGCAAGTTGAAATTTTTCGTGTTTGTCAAATTCTTCGGCTAGTTTATCGGTAAGTAGATTTTTCTTATCCCTTTCAACCGGAATCCCTCCCACACTTTTGAAAAATAGGTTCAAAGGGAAGAAAAACCATTCTTTTTTAATCAGGAATTTTGCATTTCTCCCTAGCGAACCGTAAGCCAGTTTCCCTATCGCGAAATCCCAATTGCTGGTATGCGGTGCAAGTGCAATTACGCATTTGGGAATATCCGGCTGCACATTTATCACTTTCCATCCGAACAGTTTCAGTATAAATTTGCTGAGTTTCATTTATTGGTTATTTTGCAGCTTTTCCATCTCCAACGTTAGTTTTTCCCAAATGTTCATTGAAATGGTGATTTTGTTTTTCAAATCGATATACGATTGGAGTAAAGAAACATTGGATGCTCCTTCCGGAGTAGTCAGTTCGGATTCGATTGAAGAAAGATCTTCTTCCATTTTCGTAATTTTTTCCTCTGTTTCTTGAATTTCTTTTTCGAGTTTTCGGATTTGCCTGTTTCGTTCTTTTTGCTTGTGATACGAAAGTTTGTTTTTTCGTTTTTGGTTGTTTGTTTTTTCTTCTATCCTAACGTATGAATTTTGAATAGACGTCTCCGGTTGTTGCTGATTTTCCAATTTCTTTTTCGCCATAAAATCGTAGATGCCTCCCAGATGCTCAATAACTTTTCCTCTGTCGAATTCGTAAATTTTCGTAACAAGTTCATTGAGAAAATACCGGTCGTGAGAAACGATAATGGCAGTGCCGTCAAATTCGCTAATCGCCTTTTTGAGTACATCTTTCGACGCCATATCAAGATGGTTTGTTGGCTCATCGAGGATAAGCAGATTTACGGGTTCGAGCAACAGGCGAATCATTGCCAGTCGGCTGCGTTCACCCCCGGAAAGTGTTTTCACTTTCTTTTCCGATGCTTCTCCACCAAACATGAATGCGCCCAAAATATCGCGTATTTTGGTTCGAACATCTCCTGTGGCAACCTGATCGACGGTTTCGAAAACCGTCAGGTTCTCATCGAGCAATTGTGCCTGGTTCTGGGCAAAATAGCCGATCTTTACATTGTGCCCCAATTCGAGCTTGCCTTGAAAGTCGATTTCGTTCATGATGCATTTGACGAGGGTCGATTTTCCTTCTCCGTTTTTACCCACAAAAGCCACTTTATCGCCTCGATGAATGGTCATGTTTACATTTGAGAACACTACATGATCGCCATAACTTTTTGTTACATTCTCCAATGACACAGGGTATGATCCTGATCGAGGCGCCGGGGGAAATTTCAAATTCAGGTGGGAATTATCCACCTCGTCAACTTCAATTACTTCAATTTTTTCCAGTTGCTTGATACGCGATTGTACTTGGTTGGATTTGGTGGGTTTGTAGCGGAAACGTTCGATAAATTCTTCGGTTTTCTGAATTTGTTTTTGTTGATTTTCGTAGGCACGGAGTTGTTGTTCACGTCGTTTTTGGTGGAGTTCCACGTATTCGGAGTAGCTTGCTTTGTAATCGTAGATTTTTCCACGTACAATCTCGATTGTGCGATTGGTAACCGCATCGAGAAAGGCGCGGTCGTGTGATACCAATATTACTGCTTTGGCGCGTGTCGATAGGAAGTTTTCAAACCATTGGATGGATTCGATATCGAGGTGATTGGTGGGTTCGTCCAATAACAGCACATCCGGCGATTGGAGAAGGATTTTGGCCAGTTCGATACGCATACGCCATCCTCCGCTGAATTCTTTTGTGGGACGGTCGAAATCTTCTCGCGAAAACCCTAACCCGGTTAGCGTTTTTTCTATTTCGGCTTCAAAATTGTTGATACCCGATATCATCAACAATTCCTGCAGATCGGCTGCACGTTGAATGATATGTTGATATGCTTCCGATTCGTAATCGGTTCGACGAGAAAGTTGAATGTGCAGGTTTTCGAGTTCGTTTTGCATCTCTTGCAAATGGTTAAATGCCAATGCGGCTTCTTCTTTTACCGTGAGCGTGTCGTTCAACTTCATTTGTTGCGGCAGATATCCGATGGAGATCTCTTTCGGATAGGAAACCCTTCCTTGCGAAGGACGTTGAATTCCTGCCAAGATTTTGAGTAAGGTAGATTTTCCTGCTCCGTTTTTACCGACCAATGCCGTACGATCGTTTTTGTTCAGCACAAACGATATATCGTTTAGCAAAGTGAATCCGCCAAATTCAACGGAAAGATTTTCGATGGAAATCATAGCAAAGCAAGAACTTATTGTTGCCGGTTTTTTGTCGATAATTCATTCATGAATTCTTCCCGGCTTAGTTTTTTTTGTTCTCCCGATTTCATGTTTTTTAGTGTGATTTTTCCTTCGGAAATTTCGTTTTCACCTATAAGGGCAACAAAAGGAATGTTGTTGACGTTGGCGTAGGAGAGTTGTTTTTTCAATTTTGCCGGTTCGGGATAAATTTCTGCAGAAATCCCTCTGCTTCGCAATAGTGTCAAAAGAGGGAGGATGATGTTTTCTTCTTGTTCTCCGAAATTAGCAAACAGAATATCGGTTCCTTGGGTTAGATTTTCGGGATAAAGGTCGAGTTGATTCAATACATCGTAGATGCGGTCGGCCCCAAATGAGATCCCTACACCCGATACATCTGGAAGTCCGAAAATACCGGTTAGATTGTCGTATCTGCCACCGCCGCTTATGCTCCCTATTTCTACATCCATGGCTTTCACCTCAATAATGGTACCCGTGTAATAATCCAGACCACGGGCAAGGGTGAGGTCGAGCTCAATTTGATTTTCAAGAGACAACAATGCCGTTTTGTTTAAAATAAATTCAATTTCTTCGATCCCTTTTAATCCGATTTTCGAAGCAGCCAGTGTTTTTTTCAGTGTTTCTAATTTTTCCTCATTGCTGCCACGCAGCAAAATAATGGGTTGCAGTTTGTCTATGGCTTCCTGATGGATATTTTTTGAACGCAATTCTTCATTTACGTTTTCCAGCCCTATTTTTTCCAGTTTATCGATAGTCGCCGTAATATCCGTTATTTTATCGGCTTCACCAATAATTTCGGCAATACCGGAGAGGATTTTCCGGTTGTTTAATTTTGTGACGATACGGATATTCAACCGTTTAAATACTTCATTGACCATCTGAAGCAGCTCCACTTCGTTTAGCAACGAATCGGAACCGATAATATCGGCATCGCATTGAAAAAATTCGCGGTAACGCCCTTTTTGTGGTCTGTCGGCACGCCACACGGGTTGTATCTGGAAACGTTTGAAGGGAAAAGTAATTTCCTGTCGATGCATGACTACATAGCGAGCGAAGGGAACGGTAAGATCATATCTTAATCCTTTTTCGGCAATTTTGATTGCCGTTTTTGTTGAATTTCCTTCTTGAAGGTCTTTCGGGGTTAGGGCAGAAAGAAAATCGCCGGAATTGAGTATCTTAAACAACAGTTTATCGCCCTCCTCACCATATTTTCCCATGAGTGTGGATAGATTTTCCATAGCCGGCGTTTCGATTTGACGGAAGCCGAACAATTGGAAGACTGTTTTAATGGTGTCGAAGATATAGTTGCGCTTTGCCATCTCTTCGGGAGAGAAATCGCGCGTTCCTTTGGGAATGGAAGGTTTTTGCATCGTTACTTTCGCCTTTGTTTTAACGTGCAAAGGTAATGAATTATGGATAAAACAAAAAATACCCATCTCTTGCAAAAATATTATATTTTTTGTTTGTATCTTAGCGTCTAAAATAGGATTTAGAGAGACAATCCAAGAGTATTGGCGTTTTTTTGTTTAAGTTTAAAAAATAGACACTTTAACCACAGACAAATATGGAAAGAATAGATACGATTATTTCGAAAAAGACAAAATCGGAGACTGCAAAATCAAAACAAACAGGTCCAAGTACGAAAAAAAATTTCATTTTTGACACCAACGTTATTCTTCACGACTATAAATGCATGGATAATTTTGAAGAAAACGACATTTATATTCCTTTCATAGTGTTGGAAGAATTGGATAAATTCAAGAAAGGAAATGATCAGATCAATTTCAATGCTCGTGCTTTTATTCGAGAACTCGACTTGATTACCGATGATGATTTGTTTACCAATGGAGCTGAATTGGGGGTTGGGCGGGGGAAGCTGTATATTGTAAATGTTCCGGATCACCCTAAGATATTGGAAGCTTTTCCCGAAAGAAGCCCGGATAATCGCATTCTTTCCACGCTGTTGACTCTTACGGAAAAATATCCTCACATGAAAACCATCTTGGTATCGAAGGATATCAATTTGCGTATGAAAGCGCGTTCGTTGGGATTGCTTGCCGAAGACTATATTACGGATAAAGTTACCAATATCGATATTTTTGAGCAAGAGGGATTGGTTTTCGATGGAATCGACCCCGAACTGATCGATCGAATCTATGCCAACCCTACCGGAGTCGATTTTGACGAATTCGACTTCCCCACTGCAATAGATCCAAATCAATGTTTTATTCTCAAAAGCAATCGGAACAGTGTGTTGGTGCGATACAATCCTTTCACGCAAAAAATCAAAAAAATCGAAAAAGAAACCAATTTCGGTATTCAGCCGCGCAATGCCGAGCAAACTTTTGCTTTTGAAGTGTTGAATGATCCGCAAATAAAGCTGGTTGCCCTTACGGGAAAAGCAGGGACCGGAAAGACGTTGCTTGCATTGGCTTCGGCATTGAAACAACATAAACTCTACAACCAGATTCTTCTTGCTCGTCCCATTATTTCGTTGTCAAACAAAGATCTCGGATATTTACCCGGCGACGAGAAACAAAAAGTGGCCCCCTATATGCAGCCGCTATTCGACAATCTTAATGTCATCCGATCGCACCTCCCAACAAACAGTCCCGAATGGCGGCTTATCGAGGAAATGCAACGATCGGGTCAATTGGCAATCGAAGCATTGGCTTTCATTCGTGGGCGCAGCCTTTCCGAAACTTTTTGTATTATCGATGAGGCCCAGAATCTCACTCCTCATGAAGTGAAGACCATTATTACCCGAGCAGGAGAAGAAACAAAAATGGTATTTACCGGCGATCTTCAACAAATCGATTCGCCTTATCTCGATTCCCAATCTAATGGACTGGCCTACATGATCGATAAAATGAAAGGGCAGCATATTTTTGCCCATGTCAATTTGGTAAAGGGCGAACGTAGCGAATTATCGGAATTGGCAAGCAATTTATTGTAGGTTGGAGTCTTCAAAATTGATTAATTCGAAAATTATTTTTAATTTTGCGGCTCATTAATAGGAATAAAATAAAAACCATACAAAATGAAAAGGACATATCAACCTTCTGTAAGGAAGAGAAAAAACAAACACGGTTTTCGTGCAAGAATGGCTACAAAAAACGGCAGGAAAGTACTTTCCGCACGGCGTGCAAAAGGTAGAGCCAAACTGACCGTATCGGATGAATTTTAATTATATTTTTTCTTTGGGGAAAGCAAGAATATGGAGGTCCGTATTCCTGCTTTTTTGTTTTTTAAAGGGTTAACAAACGAAAATATCTTTTATATTCGATTGCAGCTTTTTTTTAGTACCTTTGCGGCATAAAATCATTCTGTTTAAGATGTTTAAGACTAAGAATATGTTGTCACAATACCTATGAATGCAAAACGATCTACAAAAAGTATTTTTGGGAATAGCATTATGAAGAATCTTCTCATGATTATTCTCACAGCGATTGTTCTTCTCGTATTGACTCTTCTTTTTTTGAATGTTTATACCCGACACGATCAAAATGTAAAAGTACCTATACTTGCCGGCTTGCAAGTGGAAGAAGCCAATGCTATATTGAGATCGAAAGGGCTGCACATCGAAATAATCGATTCCGTTTATCAAAAAGATGCTGTTCCCGGTGCCATTATCGAACAGGTGCCCGAAGCCAATAGCAATGTAAAGAAAGGGCGGGCTATTTACGTTTCAATTTATGCAAAGTCGCCCGCTGAGGTGTCGTTGCCCGAATTGGTGGATTATTCTTTGCGTCAGGCGCAAGCACTTTTGGTTTCGATGGGTTTTACCCAATTGGCAATTGAAGAAGTGCCTTCGGAATATGCCGGATTGGTTATGGGTGTTGAGTATCGAGGAAGAAGGTTAGGGCCTAATGAAAAAATTCCGGTAGGAGCTCCCCTGAAATTGATTGTAGGGAATGGGCAGCCAACCGATTCTGTCGGGATAGACGATGAAAATAGCCTGTCGGCCGATTCGGTTTTCGGTCGAGATTTGGATGGTACGGGGAGAGAAAGTCGTGCTGATTTAAAACCACATAACAATAAGATAGACGAATCATTTTTTTAAATAAATTTTCAGGAAGATAGTGTTGAAAAAAGATTTCGATGAAATAAACGATTTATGGGAAGAAGGCGATGATGAAATCGTCGCATCGGAAGAGAGTAAACAATACGAACATTATCGATTCATAGCCGATAAAGGTCAAAGTCTGCTGCGAATCGATAAATTTTTATCGGATCGCATCGAAGGAGTTTCCCGCAATCGCATCCAGCAAGCTGCCGAAGCCGGGTGTATCCTTGTGAATAATGTGCCGGTAAAGTCGAGTTACAAGGTAAAACCGATGGATGTAATTTCTATCGTGATGGACAAACCTCGTCACGAAATAGAAATTATTCCGGAAGATATTCCCCTTAATATCGTTTATGAAGACAATGATCTGATGGTAGTAAATAAACCGGCCGGGATGGTTGTACATCCGGGATACGGAAATTACACCGGCACACTTCTGAATGCCGTAGCTTATTATTTGAATTACGAACAAGGCATGCATTTGGATGATCCTCGTGTAGGGATGGTACATCGTATCGATAAAGATACATCGGGTTTGCTGCTTATTGCCAAAACTCCGGAAGCGAAAACCAATTTGTCGTTGCAATTCTATAATAAAACAACTACGCGTCAATACGTGGCTTTAGTATGGGGCGATCCGAAAGATGATGAGGGCCGTATTGAGGGAAATATCGGTCGTGACCCAAAGAACCGCATGCTCATGCGTGTTTTTCCGGACGGAGAAATGGGTAAAGCGGCCGTTACTCATTATAAAGTGTTGGAGCGATTTGAATATGTAACCCTTGTTCAGTGTCAATTGGAAACCGGGCGCACGCATCAGATTCGTGTTCATATGAAACATATGGGTCACCCGCTTTTCAATGATGGACGTTATGGGGGAGACGAGATTCTCTACGGTTTGCGTTCCGTTAAATATAAACAATTCATTTATAATTGTTTTGCGGCATGCCGTCGTCAGTGTTTGCATGCACAAACACTGGGCTTTGTTCATCCCACTACAGGTGAGGAGATATTCTTTGAAAGCGAATTGCCTGCCGACATGCAGGAGGTGATCCGGAAATGGCGTATTTATACTCTTGCACGGCAATTGATATAATAAACCGGTATGAAAAAAAATATAGCCATCGTATGGGGCGGTTATTCTTCAGAAAAAGAAGTTTCCGAAAAAAGTGCTGTTGGCATTTATTCTTTTATCGATAAGGAAAAATACAATGTGTATACGGTGAAAATCGATCATGAATCGTGGTCGGCTTCATATAAGAACAACACCTATCCTATCGATAAAAACGATTTCAGCTTCATGGCCGATAGTAAAGCAATAAAGTTCGATTTTGCCTATATCACCATTCACGGCACACCGGGCGAAGATGGCACTTTGCAGGGCTATTTCGACATGTTGGGCATTCCGTACTCAAACAGTGGAGTATTGTCCTCGGCGTTGACCTTTAATAAATTTGTTTGCAACCGTTATTTGAAAAGTTTTGGCATTAAGGTGCCCGAATCGGTTCTTTTGAAGAAAAATAGTGTTTACAATACAGATGAAATCGTTGCCCATTTGGGATTGCCTGTTTTTGTGAAACCGAATGCAGGGGGGTCGAGTTTTGGGACGACGAAAGTAAAGGATTTTTCGCAACTGGACAAAGCCGTTGCCGATGCGTTCAATGAATCGTCGGAAGTTATCGTTGAAAGTTTTATTGCGGGAACCGAGGTAACGTGTGGTTGCTATAAAAACGGGCAAGGGTTGCAAGTTTTGCCTCTTACCGAGGTGGTTAGCCATAACGAGTTTTTTGATTATGCAGCTAAGTATAAAGGGCAAGTAGAAGAAATTACTCCTGCGCGCATTTCGAAACAAATGACAAGAAAAATCAAGGAAACAACATCTTTGATTTACGATTTAGTGGGAGCAAAAGGCATTATTCGTGCCGATTATATTATTTCGGCCAACACCCCTGTTTTGTTGGAGATAAATACTACGCCCGGCATGACGCCTACCAGTTTCATACCCCAACAGGTAGCGGCTGCAAATCTTTCTATGACCGATGTGCTGAGCGAGATCATCGAATATGAATATAGTAAAGTTAAATCCTTTTGAAATAAAACTATGAAATCCGTTTTATCTACTTCTTTTGACGACATTCGTTCGGTTTACGATAGCGAAGTACCCGAGACTATCGAAAAACTCCTTGTCGACGATAAATTCAGAAAAGCTGCTGAATCGGTCATCAAGCCGATGAATTGGGAGCAATTGTGTTCTTTGATGAGGCGTTGCAAGACCGTCAACGATGTTCAGAGCAAAGTGGTTTATCCTGTTATGAAACGGCTTATTCAAAAAACCACCGCAGAAATGAAAGGTCTCAACTGGGAAAATATAAACGACGGTTTAAGCCATGTGATTATTTCGAATCATCGCGATATTGTGTTGGATGCCGCTTTTTTGAACATACTTCTTTATTCGCAAGGAATGGATACTACCGAAATTGCCATTGGCGACAATTTGCTTATATATCCCTGGATCACTCATTTGGTACGGCTTAATAAAAGTTTTATCGTGAAACGAAATGTTCCTATGCGTGAAATGCTTGAAACATCAAGGCATTTGTCGGAATACATTCATTACACGATTGGCGAACGGAATCAATCGATTTGGATTGCTCAGCGCGAAGGGCGGGCCAAAGATTCCAACGATCGCACGCAAGTCAGTCTACTGAAGATGTTGACATTGAAAGACAGTTCTCGTCCTATCGATATGTTGAAAGCATTGCGCATTGTTCCGCTTGCTGTTTCGTATGAATTTGATCCTTGCGATTTTCTCAAAGCAAAAGAATTTCAATTGAAACGCGATAATCCGCGTCATAAAAAAACTCCTGCCGATGATTTGGAGCATATGTTGACCGGAATTAACGGATATAAGGGTAGGGTGTACTTTAAATTTGGTGAAGGAATCAATCGGAAGCTCGATCAACTGGATCCTTCATTGCCTAAATCGTCCCTGTTGGAAGCCGTGGCAGGGATTATCGATGCGGAAATTTATAAAAATTATATTCTTTTCCCTTTCAACTATGTGGCTTACGATACGATGACCAACTCCACTATGTTTCAATCGGAATATACGTTGGAAGACAAAGAGGCTTTTGAAGCATACGTGGCCAAACAGCTCGATAAAATTCAACTTAAGCATAAAGACTGGGATTTTTTGCGCGAAAAAATTGTTGAGATGTATGGCAATCCCGTAAAAAACTTTCTAATGGTTCAACCAACTTCGTAATTCTTTTTAGGAAAAGAAATGCAAAGAAAACTATTTATTGCGACGTTGACAATCGGTTTTTTTCTTGCCGTTGGCTGTGAGAAAGAAGACGAACGTATCGATAATTTTTTTGTGGATTTTGCTACGGTTGTCAATCTTGATAGACGTATTTCTTTTCAACTTAATAACCGGCGGATGCTGATTCCGAAGGAGCCGATAAATTATTCAGGCAAGACCGGGCAGCGTGTAATCCTTAATTATACACCACTTCGAGGTGATACCGTAAAAGTAAACCATGTGTCGGATATTTTCACCGGAGACATTCAAATGCCGGGTTTTTTTCAACAACCTTCAAAAGATCCGATAAAAATACAGAGTGTATGGGTGGGTGGCGATTACCTCAATATGATTTTCGAGACGGAATATCACAGCGTGCAGCATCTTATCGGACTCTTTATAATGGACCCATCTTCGACTCCGAGAGAATTGTATTTCAGTCATTCTCGAAATAATGATCCTCCGGGCTACCCACAGACGTTTTATGCTTCATTTTTAATAAAAGGTTTGCGTTATCCGGAAAGTTCGGATCCTGTTCCTTTCCGTTTGTTTATCAATACCTATGCAGGCATGCGTGAAATTGACTTAACACTGGAATAAGCAATTTTTTTTGTTTCTGGCGGTACAAAAAAATAGCGCGAATGAAAAACTTTTCGCGATATTGAATATGTCGGATGTATTGGATATGGTTGGGGCCAATCAATTGTTTGTCGTCGTTGGAGGAATGGGTGCTTCGTTTATTTTGAAATCGATAGGAAGAACACATTTTACGTTTACTTTTTCTCCGTTGTTTATTCCCGGATTCCATTTCGGCATCATACTGAGCACCCGTACAGCTTCATCGCTGAGCTCGGGATCGGGGCTTTGCAAAACTTCTATATTGGAAACAGTGCCGTCTTTTGCCACAATAAATGAACACAGAATGCGTCCTTCAATGCCGTTTTGAAGTGCCTGAGAAGGATAAATGATTCTGTTCGATAAAAATTCGGTTAGTTTTTTTTCACCTCCGGGGTATTGAGGCATTTGATCCACAATAGAAAAAATTTCTTCATTTGCTATTATGTTGAGGTCGGTTTTTGCAGTTGAACTGCCTTGCGAGTTCGTTTTGGCAGTACGTCTGTTTTTATTTATTTTAAAGTACATGGGAACATATGTTTCTGCCCGTACTGCTTCGCCTTTATATTTGGCAGGTCTCCAAGGCGGCATAGCTTTCAGAATGCGTAGTGCTTCGGCATCGAGCATCGGATCGGCTCGATGAATAAGATTAAAGTTTGAAAGTGTTCCGTCTTTTTCAACCACAAATGTATAAACGACTAATCCTTCGATATTCTTTTCAATAGCCTCTTTTGGGTAATTTAAGGTAGATGTTATGAATTTGTGCATTGCGGCTGTTCCTCCGGTAAACATGGGATCGATATCGGGTTCTTTTACAATTTTGTCTGTCCCCGATGTTGGTGGGGTCTCCCTCTGTTTTGTCAATGAATTGTTGCTTGACGGATTTTT
>LSQX01230160.1_pt1 | contig 19315 bp, 24 predicted proteins | sample 654561 | NCBI WGS metagenome assembly LSQX01 (sample SAMN04489861, study PRJNA283612) | anaerobic digester metagenome | isolation source: 4 biogas reactors fed with cattle manure at either 37C or 55C with and... | place: Denmark: Kongens Lyngby | collected 2014
ATACTTCCTCTTATCAGCCAACCCTGCAAAAAAGAAAGAGGGTGGTTTTATGTCTTGATTGATTTTACCACATTTTATAGGTTTTGCAACAAGAAAATTTTGGAAAATATTACTATGTGGAGGAAATACGAATGTATAAAAGTAGCAGCAAGGACAAATTTCTAAAATCTGAATCTATCAATTCTCTTTTTGATGAACTAACGACAATATTCAAGAAAAACTATTGCAAGGACAAAGCGTTTCAAGATGAACTTTCGGCTATTTTGATAAAAGAAACTGGCAATGATAATTTAGGCCGTTTGTGCAGGGAAATTATAAATTTTTAAAAATGTCACACTTTTGTCACACTTTTAGGGATATAAATAAAGAAAAGGGTTTCGGCGTAATCGCTGAAACCCTTGATTTTGGCGGAGAGAGTGGGATTCGAACCCACGGTACGGTATAAGCGTACACACGATTTCCAGTCGTATCACAGACCGCTGTACAGTAATCCTGTATTCGGCAGACCTCGGCAAGTCATTCATTGCTGGGTTTCAGCAAATGCCTTCAATCACTACAGAGCGCCTGTACTGCCGTTTTTAGAATTTGTCACACTTTTGTCACACCCCAACTTTAATACATTATCCAACTTTGAACTAGATTTTTTAATCAGATTTACATTTTCATGCAGATATAAATCTGAGGTGATTCCTATTTTGCTATGACCCAATAAACGCTTTAAAGTATCTAGGTCAGTACCCTCTTCCAATTGCAGAACTGCAAACGTATGCCGGAGGTCGTGAAAGCGGCATTCTGGTAGACCGTGCGTTTTTTGGAACTGTTTAAGAGTTCGGGATATGTGCGAAGGGTGAGGAAGTATGCCAGACTCAGTCTCGCAAACGTAAACAGGGATGCCCTTTCTTTGACTTATAATGCTTTCCTTATAAGCTTTTAATTCATCAGAAAGGAAACCTTCCATATCAATTATTCGTTCGGATTCTTTAGTTTTAACTTTTCTGTGATATGCTTGTCCACCGACAACAACATAATTATTGCGTATATATGCAACGCCTTTGTCAAAGTCTATATCAGACCATCTTAATCCAAGCGTTTCGCCCCGCCTAAGCCCTCTCATAGATGACAATAATACGGCTGGGTATAATGGGTGATCTTGTTCACGTAAAGCCAATATGAGCCTATTCAAATCGTCTGCGGTATAAACTATAACTTCAAACTCTTCTTCGTCCTCCCTGATCTCGACTCCTTTACAGGGATTCTTTTCAATATACTCATTGATTAGGGCATATTCCATAGCGGCATGAAGTGTTCTAACGACGTATTTTACACTACGATATTTTAAGGGCTTAATGTCTATAGTTTGTTTTTTACCATCCTTAAGTATCGTGTCCTTGTAACCATTCCGGAGGTTGTCAACCATGCCCTGAACATCGATTAATTTTAACCTGCTTAACTTTGCATTTTCAAGAAACTTGTTAATGTGTTTGATGTTTACTTTATACCCGCTTAAAGTTGTGGGTGATATTTTATCTTCTTTAAATTCAATCCAATGTTTAAGAAATTGCCCTAACGTGGTTTTGTCCGAACTAGATTGCAAGCCCTCAAGCCTTTCCTTCTCTTTGCGGCCCCATTTTTCAGCTTCCTTTTTACCCTTAAACCCACTTTTCTTCTTGCTGTGTTTTTTGCCATTTTTATAATACCAAAATCTGCAGCTATAAAATGTTATGGATCCAATCTTATAAGATTCAACTTGCACAGCTTGTCCACCGCCTTATTTTGATTTCATACGTTTAATAAAGCTATTTAGCAAATCAATATCTTCATTAGACATTGTAACTATATCGGGGAGCAATTCTTTAATCTTTGGGTTTTGAACAATTTGTTCTTCGACGCTTTTGGCATCAGCCTTCAATTGTTCTGTATTGTCCCATCCCATTAAAGTATTAGCGTCTACACCAAGCAACCCACATAATATAGGTATAGTGTCAGCATCTGGCTTGTTATCGCCACGCTCCCAATTAGATACTACATTCTTTGTTTTGCCAACCGCTGCGGCAACCTCTTCTTGTTTAAGCCCTTTGGCTTCTCTGTATTTTTTTATATTATCTCCTATTATGCTCATTTCTGCACCTCCAATAAAATTGTACAGTATTTTATGCAATATGTAAAGAAAATATTCAGAAAAACTGTATTTTGTTATTGACAACACAGTAAATCTGTATTAACATGGTAACAGATACAGAAATTCTGGACAAGCTAAGGGGGTAAGTGCAAAATGTTCAAATCGCCAGCAGAAAAAATATCTACATATCTATCAGAGCATGGCATCAAACAAAGGTTCTTGGCTCGCAAAATCAACATGAACGAAAATATATTGAGCTCAAGACTTAGAGGCGTTTCAAAGTTTTCGTATGATGAAATCGCTTTAATATGTGGCGTCCTAAACCTTCAGCCCAATGACATTATAGAACCGAGATTGCCAAATGGAAACGAGCGTGATTCTCAATGAAAAGATTTATGAAGATCAAAGAGGCTGCTGCCACATATGGGTTAGGAGTAAAGTTGCTCTACAGGGCAATTCATAATAAAGAATTAAAGGCCTACAAGCCCAACGGCAGAGACTTTCTTTTGAAAGTTGAAGAACTGGAAAATTGGATTGAATCGAAGTCGGTTTAACCCATGCTCACTACATATGAAAATTCTAATGTTCAACTCATTTATTAAGAAAAGGAGGAAACGCTATGAACAGTCTAACTATCATCAAATCAAACGGACAATTCGCAATCGACAGCCGCGAAGTGGCAGAAATGACAGAAGTCAGACATTCAGACCTACTTGAAAAAATCAATGGATATGTAGCGCATTTACTCAACGGAAAATTCCGTTCAGTGGAATTCTTCATTAAAAGCAGTTATGAAGACAGCACAGGCCGTACACTTCCTTGTTACCTTCTCACTCGCAAAGGCTGCGATATGATTGCTAACAAAATGACCGGCGAAAAGGGTGTGTTATTCACGGCGGCTTATGTCACTAAGTTTGAAGAAATGGAAAAGGCACAGCGCAATACAAGGCTCACAGTAAGTCAAGCCATTGAAATGATGCAGCTGCTCCAAAGTATCAGTGCTGACAAACTTCCACTTATCAAGGACATTCTCTCGTGCACAGGAATCAACATCAGATTCCCTGGCTCCAATACTGGCACGGGCGATCATGTAATGGATTACATTTATAATTCACAGTTACATGGTGAAGTAAAGGCCGCAAGGGTTTATCTGGATTACGCCCAGTGGTGCGCAAGACAAGGTTTTACTCCTGTATCCAAGGTAATGTTCGGTAGAAAAATCTCCGCATGTGGAATTGGGAGACACCGGACACACGATGCCAGATTTTACTTGATGTAAAAAGGAGGTCAGGCCTATGTCTACCAACGACATGCGCAGCCACATCATTGCTGCATACGGCTCAGGCAAGGTGTGGAAGCAAAAAGTACTAAAGATGTCAGATGGGCAGGTACTGGCAATATACCGGAGCCTGCAAAAGCAAGGAAAAGTTAAGTAGGAGGTCATACCAATGGCAAAACAAAGTTACTACACAAAATGCGGCCGGAAGTTTGAAAAGAACAGCACGGCCGTTGTTACCGGATACGAACTCGGAGAGGATGGCCGGGGAAAGCTCATAGATAGAACATGCGCAAAATGCCCTTGGCCGGTTGAGGTCAAAGATGGCTGGCCACTGGTACACAAAAGATGGGAATGCCGGGCAGGATCACAACCGCCAAACCATGAAACAACATGGCGCGGAAGCTTGGATGACAAGAACACTATACAGATTGACAGCCTGGATCATGGGCTCATGGAAGAGATCCGCCAATACTGCATTGACCACCCGGAGCTAGGCGCTGGATACAATGCCGACTGTATGGCTGATTGCCGTAGGACATTGTCTGTCAGCTGTAGCCAAAATAAAAAAGGAATAGCGGCGAAGAAGGAGCTTATTGAGAAGTTCTTTCCGGAAAATAAAGAAGAGATCTCACTCACCAGCGATGAAGGCTTATATTACTGCGAAAAAGAGGACTGCCCATTTAATGACCGGAAAGATGGGTGCTGCTTTGCGCAAGAAGATCATGATGAATGTTTTGCAAAGGATTTGATAAGCGCGATCAAAGATTATGATTGCGAAAATGAGAACGTGCAGTTTGCTTACAAGCTCATCAGACCGGAAGCGCACATTGAAGAAGGGGAGGATCCCGCATGCGAAACAGACGAATCTCAGACGAATTCTGGCAACGGCTCATGTGCGAGTGGTACTGTGGAGGCTACTGTTATCTTGAATGCGGTCAGCGAAACTGCGACGACTGCAGAGGATTTAAAAGAAGAGAACCCATCATGCAGTAATTGTTACTGGAACATGTTCAAGAGTAGTCCGGCTAAATGCTTTGGCGGCGGTTCGAAGATCTATGGAGAAAAAATCTTTGATGCTAACATGAATATTTGTGAGTTTTATCTTGATACAAAATCAAGCAACTCAGAAATTGAAGCGTTTAAGGAAAATTGGAAGAAATTACACAAAACCTGCGGCAGTTGCAGCTATTATATTCAAAAGCTTGAATTCAAGGATGGATGCAATCTTGTCCATTATGAATGCAACAATCAAGCTTCTGAGAGCTACGGTAAGCGTGTTACCCAATACACAATCGACTGCGACGTGTCAGGACAGGTTGCTGGTCAGATGCCCGGAAAGGACGATGATATGGCTATTGATAAAGAAGAAATTTGCAAAGAGTTAGAAAGCATTCCATCCATCGATATTGAAATCAAGTCTTTCGATTATTCCACAGTGGATGAGGAAACTGGCGCCTTCCTGCAAGAGAAGGCCAACCGGATTACCGAGATTCGCATTAAGTCAGTTATCGCCATGGGTAAAGAGCTCAAAGAGGCACAGGACAAGCTTGCAAATAATAAAACAGGCACCTTCCAAGCATGGGCTGAAAGTCTAGGGCTCTCCAAATCGTCAACCTACAATTACATCAATGCTTATAATTATATCGTCCAAAATTTGGACAATATCGAAGATGCCGAAAAAATCCAACCGTCTCTCCTATTCGCCGCATCTAAGCCGTCAGCTCCGAAGGAGCTTGCTGACAAGGTTGTCTCCGGCGATATTACCACTCACAAGCAATATAAAGAGCTGGAGCAGAAGCTTAAGGATGCAGAATTCCACTATGACAACGTAAGCAAATCATATAAAAGGCTTGAAAAAGTTAACACTGAGCACTACGAAGGTAAGGTCAGAGCTGAAAACAGAGCAAAACAACTAGAAGCAGAAATTGCCGGCCTTAAAAATCAATTGGCGGTTGCTCCGGATGCAAGCAAAATCAAAGAACTTAAAGCCACAATTGTGGAACTAGAACAGCAGCTCCACGATAAGCCTATTGAGATAGCAGCTACTAAGGTCGTGGAAAAGGAAGTCATCCCGGACGAAGTTGCGCTGGCTATCCACGACAAAGTTATAAAGCTATACGAGGGCATTGCAAAACTCACCAAAAAAGAGATACAAATATTCGCCGAGCAGGTTGAGCCGAATAGTTACGACGATATCAGTGCCAATATTGACATCGCAATTCGCACGCTCGAAAAAATACAGTCCGCTGCATATGGCGCCACAAACATGATTGAGCCAGAAGGCCACTGCGGGGATTGTGTCAACGCCGACATGGACGCAGTGACGGAGGAGCAGCTGGACGAGGGCAAGACACTGTGTACCGTCGCCGGCCAAGTTGTGGACATCATGGACGGCTGCGGCAAATACAAGTTTTTTGGAGCTCAGTCATGATTAAGCGATTGATTATTAAGCTAAAGGATTGGTATCTCGGCCGGAAGGCAATTTGGTTGACGGTCGAGCTGGAAGAAAGGAGGAAATATGAAAAATAAATTACTTTACATAATCGCCCTGCTGCTTACCGTACTAATCTGCCTAAACATCGAGATACGGCAACAGACGGCAACGGATAGAATTAACACACTAACTGCAGAAAACGCTGAACTGCAGCAGGACATAGCAACTCTACAATCCACAGCGGATAAACAGGCATGTAAGCTAACAGAGTTATCTGAACAACTAAGGGAGTTATCTAAAAAAGCAAGCCGTGGCGGGGATGTAGAGCGTGAGCCCCAGCCTACATGCCTTGGCGAATACACCGTCACGGCCTACTGCAGCTGTGAGATATGCTGCGGTAAGTATGCCAAAAACAGGCCTGGCGGCAAAGTATACGGAGCCGCAGGTGTGGAGCTGATACCCGGTGTATCTGTGGCGGGATGGCTGCCGCTGGGGACGCACATCGTAATAGATGGCCATGAGTACATAGTACAAGACCGGACGGCGAAGTGGGTCCGTGAAAAGTACGACGGCAAAATAATTGATATTTACTTTGATGATCACGCGGAGGCATGGAGCTGGGGCAAACAGAGTTTGGAGGTCTACAAAATAAACTAGGAAGGAGGTCAAACTGATGTTTATTACACAAATAATAATTCCGGTGCTTATCGTTGCCGGTGTGTGCTTCTGGGCCGGGATACAGTTTCAGAAGGTTAGGCACGCAGCACAGATGAAAGCCAGGCCGGTGGATGCGATACCGCAACAATATGATAGGAGGGTTTGAGACATGGTTATCCACATCAATCAGCTACGGGACGTAGACATCATCGAGGAGAGCGACGCCGTCACAATCGTGCTCAACGAGAAGGACGGCAGTTACTACGGATGCAAGACAGACATAAAAATGCCAGCCAGTTCCTACGAAATGCTTGAGAGTGCGATCGTAGAGAAATGGCTGGAAAAGAAAAACAATTCTATTTGAATAATAACATACGAGGAGGTCAATTGTAAATGAGTGAGAGTTATAACATCTTAAATGATTATCCGCAGGACAAATACAATCTGCTGATACCAGTGCAGTCAATTCAGGAAGTCAACCCTATCTATAGGCTAGTAGTCAACATGGTCAAGGTTTCCACGGATGAAGGCGACAAGGATATATACCGCGAGAAGAACGCCGGTGAGGGTATGTTTGCTTTGACACACCAAGCTTTAACAAAGCTTTTTACGGCGGCCAACGGACAGATTGTCGAGACAACAAGAGTAAGGACAAGAACATGTGAAAACTGCATTGAAATCGTAAAGGCTACCGGCAAGGCTCCGTCATGTGGGGGTTGCGCAGCAAGGTCTAACGTGGCCGTCAGAGTAACGATTAAGCTGCCCGAGATGTCTGGAGGGTGGAGACTTATCCAAATGACTAGAGAGATGGACTTTAGTAACATGGGACACCTTAAGGATGGCCAGATCAGGCAGACAAAAGCGTATGCGGTCGAACACGCCGAGAGCAAAGCGCTGTCTCGCTGTATCCGCAAGGGGCTTAGCATCAAGAGCGCCTACACACTGGACGAGCTAGAGAAGCCGTTTATCGTGGTGTACCCGGTACTTGACAGCCGGGATGCTGATGTTAAAAAGGCGCTCATAGCAGGCGCTATGGCAAGTAGCAATTTGCTGTATGGCTCTGGCTTGCAGCTTAATGCCGGAGCTCCTGCTGCGCTGCCGGAAGGTCGCAATGTTGACATGTCCACTGGAGAGATTATTGAGAGCGAATATGAGGCAGGCCCGCCGGAAGGAATGCCCTGGGAACAGGAGGAACAATCAGAGGCTGAGGCGCTGGCGTGTAGCAAGTGTGGAGTTGAGATAGCGCAGAACGTCTACGATTTCAGCGCCGAAAAGTTCGGGGCTCCATTGTGCATGAAGTGCCAGCAGGCAGCGCGGAAGGGTGGGAAGTAGGGATGGGCAGATGTAAGCATCCGTTAGCAGGTAAGACGGTTAAGCTCAACATAAATGGCAACGACATTGACAATTTGAACGGTAAGGCATTCGTTATTGAAGACTACTGGGAAAACATATCGGGCAAGTCATGGATGTTCTGCGATGGAAATCCTGCTTGTTTGAATTACGCAATGAGAAGTGCTTTTGCGGATTTGCCTACAGACGATGAAGTGGTTTATGGCAAGGTTGGCCCGTTTGGGCATTTGATACATGTATCTGAATTAGGGGAGGTGTTGTCATGAAAATATTACATTGTGCCGACTGGCATCTGGGGGCTTATGTCGGCCCTCAGTGTGATAGCCCGGGACAGCGCATGGAGAATACGAGAAAATGCTTAAAGGTTCTTATTGATACGGCGAGGGCGGAACAGCCGGACATAATACTTGTTGCTGGTGACATATTTCACACAGCGAGAGTGTGGAGCGATAGAGCGCTGACAGAGGTAAGAGTTGCAGCCGATTACTTAAATTTATTATCGCAATATGCGCCTATAGCCGTGCTGTACGGCACACCAAACCATGACGGAGAACAGCAATTTGAAGCGTTGAGGCAAATGACCGGCAGAGAAGTCCACTTTATAACGGAGCCTGAAATTAAGCAATTCGGCACAAATAAGGGTTCTATCCAAATTGCTGGCCTTCCCGGGTTTGATAAAGGACATTTCCGGGCGCAGTTCCCGGGACTGTCGGCAGAGGAAGAAAATCAAGTATTTACCGAGCAGCTGGCCGGGATAGTTGCTGGCCTGTCCGCTCAGGTGGATCCTTCAATGCCGTCGGTGCTTATGGCGCATCATACGGTAGTGGGCTGCGAGCTGGACAATGGGCAGCATGTGTTTCAGGCTAATGAGGTAGTATTACCGTCAACTGCTCTGGATGCAAGTGCGTTTGACTTGGTGTGCTTGGGGCATATCCACAAGAGGCAATGGCTGAAATATACACGCGTGCCAACGTATTATTCTGGGTCCATAGACGCTTTCACTTTCAATGATGAAGAGCATGAGAAAGGATTCTATATTCATGAAATAATAAGCAAAAATGAAATTTCATCATCTTTCATCAAAACGCCGGCCAGAGAGTTTCTAACTGAAAGATGGAATCAACAAAGCTTTAAGGATTATGCTTCTGATGGCCTTATGGATCCGCTTATACCTAAAGATTACTACAAAAACAAAGTTGTCCGCATCCTCTACACTTGTGACTCCGAAACCGAGAAGGCGCTGAACAAAAAGAAGCTTGAGCAGGATCTGTACGCTGCCGGGGCTTATTATGTGCACTCAATACGGCCGGAGAAGGTGACGGCCATCGTGAACCGGGAGGGCATGACGGAGAAGTTGACGGTGTCTGAATGTCTGGAACGGTATCTAAAAGAAAAGGGAAAGACGGAGCAGGAAATCTCCGCAATTATGAGCGAGGCAGTTGACATTGTTGCTGAAGCTCAGGCCATCATGCCAATGGGTTCCACATCCGGATTATTTCTCCCTGTGGAAATCGAGGTCCGGAATTATCGCTCGTATGCAGAGGAAAAATTCAGCTTTGAAGATATCTTTTTTGCTATGGTCAACGGTAAAAACGGATCCGGTAAGAGCAGCCTATTTATGGATGCTATCACTGACTGTTTATACGAAGAAACCCGAGAAAAAGAGCTGACCGGCTGGATCAGGAACGGCGAGAAGTCGGGAAGTATCAGCTTTACATTCAGGTTGGGGGAGGACCTCTGGAGAGTAACAAGAACCAGGCAGAGATCCGGGAAAGGTACGCTGGCACTGGCGAAAGGATTTCTGTATTTCGCTGATGGATATAAAGACGATGAAATGACGCATGAATCCGGAATTGAATGGCAAGACCACAGTGCTGAGCGCCTCAATGACACACAACAAAAAATCATTGACCTGCTCGGCATGGATTGTGACACCTTCCAGTCCTGCGTACTCATCATGCAGGACAGGTACGGCAAGTTTATGGAGGCTGACAAGTCGGAGCGTATGGCGGTGCTAGCTAACCTGTTGGGGCTTGGGATATATGACGAGCTGCTGAAAATCACGAAGGAAAAGCTGACTGATGTCAACAGGGAGGTCCGGGCTGGCAAGGAAGAGATCCTGGCACTGGAGGCAGAGGTTGCCGGTGAGGAGGATCTCCACGCAGAGATGCAGCAGGCAGAGGTCGAGCTCCGGACAACACAGGACGAGCTGCAAGAAAACAAAGAGCAACTTAATGCTTTGCATAGCAAAATTGGAGCTATTGCAGGATATGAGGAGGAGGAGAGCCGCCTCAAAAACGATCTAAAAAGCGACACGGAATCCTATGCTGCCAAGAAGGCAAAGCGTGACGACCTGCAGAGGCGTGTGGAAGAGACAAACAGCTTCCTGCAGAACGAGCAGACAATCTTAAACAAGTGTGCCGAACTCGATAAAGCTAAACTTGATATTGCCGCTCTTGATGGAAAACTGCAGCTGCTGGGCGACAAAAAAATCAGGCACCACAAGCTCAACCAGGAGCTGATTGAGACACGCAGAGTACGACAGGCTGCAATGGACAGGCTAGGTGAGATTGAGAGCAGGCTGGGTGAACAGGAGCAGCTCCAGCACACGGTTGAAAGGCTCAGCAATATTGAGAACCAGTTGGAAGAGTATGAGACTAAAGCGGCCAAGCACAGGACGCTGGAAGGCGAAAAAAGTAAGCTTGAGGCACAAATAGACGTATTGGGCAAAAAAACCGAACTGCTCAACGATTCCGGATGTATCGACATGCAGCGAGCACAATGTAATTTTCTCAAAGATGCAAAAGCGGCAGCGGGCAAGTGTAAGGAACTAGAAAAGCAATATAGCGACACACTGGACGAGATATTTAGACTAGAATATGACGGTGAATACCATGATTCGCTAGTTACAGCCACTAAAACCTACCGCACTGCCAAAGATAAGCTTGCCAAGTTAGCTGCGGATAGCGCCACAGCCAAGGAGCTAGAAAAGCAGGAGGACGAGCTGGCAGCCAGAGCTAAAGGGCTTGAAGAGAGCCTAGGAATACTGGCGTCTGAAATTGCAGCACTTGAGCAGGAGACCGGGAAGGTTGCAGAGCTGAAAAGCCGAATTGTGGAGCTGGCCGGATATGAGTCGATGAAGGAGCAGCTGCCAAAGGCGAAGCAGTTTGTGGAGTCCACAGGGGAGAGTATCGATCAACTGTCGGCCGACATCAATGAGCTGGCTAGCACGATAAAGCAAATCAACGACAGGCTGGCCGAGCTTGCGTTGCTGACGATTGACAAGGGCTCACTGTACATGAAAAAGCGAGATGCTGAGGCGCAAATATTTAAACTTGAAACTGTAGTCTCTGAACTTAATCAGCAGATCGGAACCATCAATGCAAATCTCAAATCCATTGATGCCAAAAAGGTGCAACTGGCCGAGAAACAAGAGCAGCTGCAACAGTCGGCCAAACAGGCGGCACAGCTGCAGGTGCTTTCGGAGGCGTTTTCGCAGGACGGCATACCGTATCAAATCATCAGAGACATCGTACCGGAGCTGGAGGCGGCGGCCAATGAGATATTATCGCAAATGACCGGTGGCAGGATGAGGTTGGAGTTTATCACGGAGAAAGTGCTGAAGTCTAACAAGGCCAAAGAAGTGGCTACGCTGGAGATTATTATCACGGATGTTGACAATGGGGTGCTGCCATATCTGAGCAGGAGCGGTGGGCAGAAGGTGCGTTGTGCTTTATCGGTCAGTTTTGCACTTGCGATAGTTAAAGCATCGAGAGTTGGGCTGCAGCTCGGTATGTTATTCATCGACGAGCCGCCGGGGCTTGATGAGGAGGGAATTGAGGGGTACTGTTCAGCACTTGAGACTATCCACTACAAATATCCTGACATGCGAATACTTGCAATATCGCACGATGAGCGAATGAAGGCCAGGTTTGCGCAGCAGATATTTATTGAGACTAGTGATAACGGGAGCAAGGTGAGACGAGCATGAAAAGAATACCGTTGAGCCAGGGATATGTTGCTTTAGTGGATGATGAAGATTTTGGTTTGATTATGTCTCATAACAAGTGGTTTGCCAATAAACACCATGGTAACGTCTATGCGAAATGCAATATTACAAGACCTGACGGAAGACGGACAACTCTAAAAATGCACCGTTTGATAATGGATGCACGTCAAGGCGAAGTTGTAGATCATATAAACGGCAATGGACTAGATAATAGAAAATGTAACCTTCGGATAACCAATGAGAGGGAAAATGCAGCCAATAGGAAGCCGCACAAAGGGACATCTTCGAGATACAAGGGAGTTTCATACCACAAACAGCATAATAAATGGCAGTCAAATATTTGCGTTAATTACAAGTGCCTGTATCTTGGAATATTTGAAAAAGAAGTGGATGCAGCTATTGCCTATGACATTGCCGCTGTAAAGCATTTTGGAGAATTCGCAAGGTTGAATTTCCCTCAAGTGAAGGAGGCGGTGTCTACATGAAAAAAATAACACAAAAGCAAAAGCAGGAGCGCGGAGTTAAGGGAGAGAGCCTTTTAACTGACTCTCTCCGGCCTGCAGGGTTGTGGAACCATAAATTAATCAATGCAGGCTACGGCACATTGTTTGACAAGATAATCATCCCACCGGGCGGAGGATATGCAGTAGAAGTAAAGACGAGGCTGCGCCCGAGGATAGAGTACAGCAAGATTGAGGCAAACGAGCGCAAGGGGCTTGATAAGTTCATGCAGCAAGTTGGCCGGGATAACGCTTATATCCTTGGGATATGGCTGACTGAGGACATAAAGCGGGCATTCCTGATTCCGTGGCACGAGGTCCGGGATGCAGTATGTAGCGGCTGCAGGGGCAGCATCAAAATGTTGGATTTCCCGGAGCTGCCAAAGGTCGGCAGCGGATGGGATATGAGCTGTTTTATGAGGAGGGAAGGAAGATGTTTGAGAGGTTGACGGCACCAAGCGAAGTTATGAACGGGATGACAATTAAGGCACTTTGTGAAAGCTGCGGAGAGGACGCTTGCGGTGACCTTTGCACAGAGTATCTATATAAGGAGTGTAAAGGGTGCCCGGTACAGGAGGCATTTGACCGCCTCGCCGCATACGAGGACAGCGGCCTTTCGCCGGAGGAAGTGCGGGAGTTGGCAAAGGCAAGGAACTTAATCGGTAAGACAGTGTATTGCGTGTTTGCAGGAGTTAAAAAAGTTATGAAGCGTAAAATACACGGGTTTGAGGTCAGCTCAAATAGGATAGTTTTGCTTGCCGAAAACGGCAAAAAAGATTACTACCTTGCGGAAATATCCGCAGTTGGAAAGACGATATTTTTAACCCGCGAAGAAGCAGAAAAGGCGCTGGGGGGGGTGGCGAGGATGAAACTTATTGATGCAGATGAACTATATGATTGTATATCGGATAACTTTTATGGTATGGAATTAATTACTCTTAAAGATGTACTCGAAATAATTGAACTGGCCTCTACTATAGATGTGATGGAGGTGGGGGAATGAATAAAACAAAAATTGAATGGGCGGATTATACCTGGAATCCGGTCACAGGTTGCCTGCATGGATGTGAATACTGCTACGCAAGGAGAATCGCAAAGAGATTCGGTATGCCACAGCTTGACAATGATTGCCATGTATATACAGGCAAAGTAAAAAGCTATGATGATGCCGTACACACAGGATCGTTTCCGTGGGGATTTGCACCAACGCTCCATAAGTACCGCTTTAATGAGCCGCAAAAAATCAAAAAGCCGTCAAAAATATTTGTCTGTAGCATGGCCGACTTATTCGGAGCATGGGTGCCAGATGAGTGGATAGAACAGGTTTTTGAGACTTGCAAGAAAGCCTCACAGCATACATATATGTTCCTCACAAAGAACCCATACCGTTACATGCAATTGGCACTAAGAGGCAGGCTTCCTAATCGAGAAAACTTTTGGTACGGAACAACGATAACGGAGAATGACCGATTACCGTTTAACGCGTTGGAATACAAACGTAATTTTATAAGCCTTGAACCTCTTCGTGGGCCAGTTTCAGAAAAATTTCCGTTTTCAAACATTGGGTGGGTCATCATCGGCCAGCAGACCGGCCCAGGAGCAATACCGCCAAAGCCAGAATGGGTACAGTCCATAATTGACCAATGCAGAGAGGCAGGGGTGCCGGTATTTGTGAAAAGTCCGCTATACGAGAAATTCCCAATACAGGAATGGCCGGAGGGGTTGCGGAAGGAGATAGACAAATGAAAATAACAATAGATAGCATGTTGCGCCTTGAGAGCGTGTCGGATGCGCTGCTGGAGCAAATAAAAACAGAGCTGACAATCAGGAATCCGGATTATGATAAGAAGCGCAGGATGGGACTGAGCCGCTGGGCCTGGGGCCCGGAGTACATAAAACTATGGACAGAGAGAACAGTAAACGGCCGCAAACAGTACATCATACCACGGGGATATTATGCAAGGCTGTGGGATATGACGGGAAGCAGTGTGGAGCGCATCGACAACAGGCTACTGCTGAATCCGATCAGTTTTCCGAAGAAGCCACAATTGAGAGATTATCAGGCACCGGCAGTGCCGCTGGCGAGGGAGTGGCAGCAAGGATGTGTTATAAAGCCGTGTGGCGCCGGGAAGACCGTAACAGCTATGGGAATCATCGCCGAGCTGGAGCAGCCTACGCTGTGGATTACTCACACGATGGACTTACTTAATCAGTCGATGAATGCGGCCGTGAAGTTCCTGGGTCTGACTGGCGATCAAATCGGTTTGATCCAGGGCAAGAACATGACAATCGGCAGCCACATCACCTTTGCCACGGTTCAGACCTTGAGCAAGAGAAATCTGTCGGAGATTCGTGAGAAGTTCGGGTGTGTTGTTGTGGACGAGAGCCATCTGTGCTACAAGAGCGCCGACAAGGCTAGACAATTTGAGTCGGTTGTGTCCCAGTTCCCGGCATACTACCGATTCGGTATGACAGCCAGCGAGCACCGGGCGGATGGGCTGATTGAGACTATGTTTCACGTCATCGGGCCGAAGTTTTACGAGGTCGCTCAGGATGATCCGAGGCTCAGTGTCATGACACCCAAGGTGGAGTTTATTGAGACAGATTTTGAGTATGAGCCGCCGGAGGATGAGATGCTCAACGTCCAGCAGATGTATCAGGCTATGGGTTTAGATGTGTGGCGCAATACTAAAATCATTAACTGTATGAGGGCTTTTGGGCGGGGTGAGTGTGTATTGGTGCTGGGGGACAGTCTGTCGCATCTGCAGAGTATAAAGACGGGAATCGAAATCGAAATCTTGGAAACACCAGCCGCTTTTATCTGTGGAACCACTCCAAAAAAAGAGCGCGAGAAGATCATGGCCGACATGCGCGCTGGCAAGTATCAGTTTTTATTTGCCACATACGCACTGGCTAAGCTGGGGCTTGATATACCGAGACTTAGTAGGCTGGTGTTGATTACTCCACACAGGGATAAGACAACAATCCAGCAGGCAGTCGGCCGGATCATGCGGCCGTACGAAGGCAAGTCTCAGCCGGTGGTCTATGACATCTACGACAGCAGAGTTCCGCAGTTGGTGCATTGGGCGAGGGAAAGGGTCAGGGTGTATAAGCGGCTGGGCTGCCGGGTAAGTGGTGGGCCAGTGGTGCGTAAGTGGTAGGTGCGGAAAATAAAAAGAATACGAAATAAAGGGGTGAAAGACTTGAAACCAATAATTGATGTAGCTTGCGGAAGTAAAATGTTTTGGTTTGATAAACAGAATCCGAACGTTGAGTTTTGCGACAAGCGAGAAGTGCCATATCACGAGTTTTACCCGCAAAGGTACATTGAAATTAAACCTGACACGGTATGTGATTTTACAGCGCTTCCATTCCCTGATAAATCATTCAAACTGGTTGTTTTTGACCCGCCACATTTAACATGGGCAGGTCCAAAATCATGGACAAGACTTAAATATGGTTGCCTTGAAGAAAACTGGCCGGCCATGATACATGACGGATTTGCAGAGTGTATGAGGGTGTTGGACGATTACGGCACATTGATATTTAAGTGGAGCGAGGTACAAATACCTCTAAAAAAGGTTTTGGAGGCCATAGGTAAAGAACATAAACCGCTTTTTGGACATAGGAGCGGGAAAAACATGAACACTCATTGGATAGCATTTATGAAATTTCCACAGGAGGCCATATGATGCGCAGTAAAAACAAGATTTCAAAGAATAAAAAATAAAAATATACTGGAGGGCTAAAAGGTATGAATAAGGTTATTTTGGTAGGCAGATTGACAAAGGACCCGGAGCTGAGGTATACCACAACAAACAATACGGCTGTATGCAGCTTCACGCTGGCGGTGGACAGGAGATTCAAGCAGGAAAACGGGCCTCAGGCTGATTTTATCCCAGTTATCGCATGGCAGAAAACTGCGGAATTCTGCAGCAAGTATTTTTCAAAAGGCCGCAAGGTTGTGGTGGCGGGACGGATCGAGACACGCACCTGGGATGATAACGATGGTAAAAGGCATTATGTCACCGAGGTGATCGCCGATGAAGTAGATTTTGCAGACAGCAAGAAGGACGGCAACGGACAGGCTGAAGCTCCGGCACAAGAGCAGCAGAATAGTAAGCCAGCCGCTACTAGCCAGCCGAGCAGTCCGCCGCCACAGGCTAAAGAAAAAATGCCATGGGAGTAGGAGGTGCAACAGATGGCGGGCGAACACGTTTTTAAGGTACATCTACAAGAGGACTATACCTGCAAGATAGAGATGGGCGGATACGAGGAGCTGGCGGCGCTCGATGAGCTGGCGAAGTGCGCGAAGATACATGACAAGATGGCCAAATGGCTCGATAATCCGGACGTGCCGCAGGAGCAAAAGGAGCCGTACATGCAGACGTTTCAAAACTTGCTACATTCAATAAATTTTCTCTGGGACCTGCTAAAAAGGGCAGGGGCCACAGAGGCTGAGTTGAAGGAGCACATGGAAATACCATTTTAGGCGGGCGGTGGGGTGCAAATGCTAAACAATATACCTGAGGAACTGAAAAAAGAAAATAGGTGGGTTTGTTGGCGGCTTGTTGAACGAAGCGGCAGGCCCACCAAGATACCAATTAACCCAGCCACCGGCGGCCAGGCCATGAGCAATAACCCGGACACCTGGTCCGACTACTGGACTGCTCACGACAAGTCCATTACCGAGGGGTACTCAGGCATTGGCTTTATGCTCGGCGATGGTGTTGTCGGTGTGGATATTGATGGGTGCCGGGATCTGGAGACGGGTAAGCTGACTGAGCTGGCCAAGGACATCATAAACACGCTGGACAGCTATACAGAGGCCAGTCAGTCAGGCTCCGGAATACATATTATTTGTAGGGGCAAGCTGCCGGAGGGACGGCGCAGGCATGACCCGGTTGAGATGTACGAGGTCGGACGCTATTTTTGCATGACCGGGAATGTGCTCGATGATGCCCACATGGATATTGAGGAGCGGACTAGCGAACTGGCGGCTGTACATGAAAAGTATGTAAATGTTAAAAAATCACGTAAAAATGATATAAAAACAGCTAAAAACGTAACAAATAACCCCGTTTTTGTTGATGATGACAAGATTATTGAAATTGCAATGAATGCAAAAAACGGGGATCTCTTTACGGATCTGATGAATGGTAACTGGAAGGGCAGATACACCAGCCAGAGCGAGGCTGACATTGCACTGTGCAATCTGCTGGCCTTTTATTGCCAGTGCGACGAGAGCCAGATGCAGAGGATATTCCGCCGGTCAGGGCTGTACCGGGAGAAGTGGAACGAGCGCCGGGGCGAGGTTGGTACATATGGCGAGATTACAATCAGTAGAGCAGTGGCCGACTGCAGCGAGGTATATAAGCCGCCAGCGCCTAAAAAAGCAAAGGCCAAACATGAGGACCCACCAGAGATTGATCTGGGACTTGACCATCTGGGAGACGCGCCTCCGGAGGAGCTGCCGGAATGGATTTTCGGGCCCTATAATGACATGTGGAATGCACAGCGACTTGTTGAAAAGCATGGGGGCATCCTAAAGTACGATGTCATGAAGGGTTGGTACATATTTGATGGTAAGGTGTGGCGGGAGGACACACTCAGACAGATTCGAGGGCTTGCTGATGAAACCATCACGGCACTTTACAGATACGAGCCGCTTATAAGGCAATATGATGAGGCGCATGAGACAAAAAAATACAAAGAATTGTATAAATGGCTGTGCTCTGCTAGAAACGCAGGGAAGAAGGATAATATGATCCGGGAGGCGGAGTCTATAACTGGGATCGCTGCACTACCAGACTGGTTTGATAAGGATAAGTTTTTACTCAACTGCAGCAATGGCACACTTGACCTCCGAACAGGGAAGCTCCGGCCGCATGATAAAAAGGATTTAATAACCAGGGTGCTGGATGTGCCTTACGAGCCGGATGCAAAAGCGGATACTTGGGACAAGTTCCTCGACCGTATATTCGAGGGCAATACAGATCTGATTAAGTTCTTGCAGCGGGCTATCGGATATACGCTGACGGGATCCACAAGGGAGCAGTGTATCTTTATCTTGTACGGCACCGGGAAAAACGGAAAGTCGACGTTTATTGAGACCATCCGGTCCATGCTGGGCGAGTATGTCCGGAAAGTATCAGATAAGGTTTTTACTGCCCGGGACTACAGCTACAACAGCATGGGTGAGGTTGCCAGGCTTCCGGGTGCGCGGATGTGCACCACTGACGAGCCAAACGAGGGCGCACGCCTTGAGGAGGGACTTGTAAAACAGATTACCGGCGGAGCTCCATTGATGGCCAAGCGGTTGTATAAAGAGCCGTTTGAGTTTTCGCCTGAGTTTAAGCTGTGGATGGAGGCGAATCACAAGCCAGTAATCAAAGGCACTGACGTTGGCATATGGCGGCGCATTATTTTGATACCGTTTAATGCGTTTATCACAGTCGAAGAGCAGGACGCAGATTTGCCGGCAAAGCTTATCGGGGAGCTGCCAGGCATCTTGGCCTGGGCTGTTAGGGGGTGCCTGGAATGGCAAAAGGACGGATTGCAAGCGCCGGACGAAGTCTTGGCTGCTACGGATCAGTATAGGACCGAGATGGACAATCTGCAGGCGTTTTTGGATGAGTGTGTTGAGCCGGACGAAGGCGGGACGGTATTATCGGCCGACATGTACCGGGTGTACTCCAGCTGGTGCAGTGAAAACGGACTGAGAGCCATCTCATCCACAAGGTTTGGGCGAAAACTGCAAGAACGAGGATTTGAAAAAGGCAGAACTAAGTTTGCGAGGTACTGGGCTAACATTAAACTCACAGACGCCGGACGGTCATTTATACATTTAAAATACGAGGGCACGAGAGCGTATGAGCAAAACGAGCCAGAGTTTACCAATTATAAACAGGAGGAGCTGCCGACGAAGTGGGAAGATTTGTAAAAAAGGTGACAGGTTGTGACAGGT
>LSQX01051887.1_pt1 | contig 19310 bp, 18 predicted proteins | sample 654561 | NCBI WGS metagenome assembly LSQX01 (sample SAMN04489861, study PRJNA283612) | anaerobic digester metagenome | isolation source: 4 biogas reactors fed with cattle manure at either 37C or 55C with and... | place: Denmark: Kongens Lyngby | collected 2014
AACCGCATTAAAACCAAGCTTAAAAAAGCTGAACGTGAAGCAATTAAAGAAGCCCAACAGGTTTAATCAAATCGTTTTAGCTCAAAAAAAAATGGCAAGGTTTTTCATCTCCTTGCCATTCTTCATTTAACTACCTACTCATAGTCCCTACTATCTTCAATGACCAAACCGTCATTGGGTAACGAGCCCACTGCTACAACCTCAATGGCTGTACGTAACTTCACTACCTCACGGGCCACTGATTCAGCCTTAGCCAGCCAAGCCTCATCTACATTTTCTGCTCGTTCAAGCTGTAGGATCAGGTTATCACTGCCGACCTTACCATTAGCGACCATACGCGCTTTGCCGGCACCACCTAAGCGTTTACTTAACTCAGCCACTTGTTCAGGGTGTATGAACATACCGCGTACCTTGATACTCTGATCTGCACGCCCCATCCAACCCTTAATACGCATATTAGTACGTCCGCATAGCGAAGGCTCGCTGAGAATCATGGACATATCACCCGTGCCAAAGCGCAGTAACGGATAATCTGGATTTAAGGTTGTAACCACAATCTCGCCAACCTCACCAACTGCTACTGCCTCATTTGTTCCCGGACGTACAATCTCAAGGATAATGTCCTCGCCTACTACGAGGCCATCACGCGCACTAGTTTCATAGGCAATTAGTCCTAAATCTGCTGTGCCATAGCACTGATAGCCATCAATCCCTCGCTCTGCAAACCATGCCCGCATTGTTGGAGTAAAGGCTTCACCGGTCAAAACCGCATGCTTTAAACTATCCAGTTTTTCACCTAACTCTTCAGCTTTTTCAATAATAATTTTTAAAAAACTGGGGGTTCCGGTATACGCTTCCGGACGTAAATCAAGCATGGTTTTGACCTGTAATTCAGTCTGCCCAATGCCACCCGGAAATACGGTACAACCAAGTGCTAAAGCACCACTTTCAAGCATATTGCCCGCAGGTGTAAAGTGATAAGAAAAGCAATTATGCACCAGCATACCCGGTCGAATACCTGCAGCATACAACGCTTGAGCCATACGCCAATAGTCAGGACGATTGGTATCCAGCTCATAGATAGGACCAGGCGAAGCATAAACTCGTGCTACTTGACCCCACGAAATAGGAGTAAAGCCACCAAAAACCGCTTCACCAATCTTCTCGGCACCGCGTAAAGCATGCTGCTGCTTCATTAAGGTAGATTTACGGATGACTGGAATTTTCGCTAAATCATCACGTGACTGCAAACTATTAATATCAATACCATCAAGCTGCTCAGCTAAACGTGGTGTCGATGCCATTAAAGCCCGCAAATTATGACGCAGTTGAGATAACAGCTCGAACTCTCGCTCATCAACTTCTCTCGTTTCACGTGCACTATAGTATGGCGATGAATTTTCACTGACGCATTGCTTTACTGTGTTACCCATATATACGCCCTCTCCTTTAGGCTAACCAACGCTTACGACGGCGATAAAACTTACCATCACGGAAACTCTTGCGGTCACCACTCTCGATACCTAGATAGAACTCTTTTACATCATCATTGTTTAAAAGCTCTTCTGCCGTACCATCAAGCATCACACGACCACTTTCCAGAATGTAGCCATAGTCAGAATAACGTAGAGCGATATTCGTATTTTGCTCAGCTAATAAGAAACTCACACCCTCACGAGTATTTAAATCACGGACAATTTCAAAAATCTCAACCACGATTTGAGGTGCCAACCCCATTGAAGGCTCATCTAATAAAATCATCTCCGGATTAGCCATCAACGCACGGCCAATGGCTGCCATTTGTTGTTCGCCGCCTGAGGTGTAGCCGGCTTGGCTCGTACGACGTGTTTTAAGACGTGGGAAGTACTGATAAACCATATCCAGACTGGCTTCTAAATCACCTCGACTGATATTACGCGTATAGGCTCCAGTGAGTAGATTCTCTTCGATGGTCAAGTGCTCAAAACAATGACGCCCCTCCATCACTTGGATCACGCCACGCTTAACTAAATCAGCGGGAGTCAAGTTTTGGATCTCTTCGCCTTTGTAGCTAATGGAGCCCTTGGTGACTTCTCCGCGTTCACTTTTCAGCAAGTTGGAGATTGCCCGCAAGGTAGTCGTTTTACCGGCGCCATTAGCGCCTAATAGAGCGACAATTTTCCCCTTAGGTACTGCCAGAGAAACCCCTCTTAACACCAATATAACGTGGTTATAAATGACCTCGATGCCGTTAACATCCAAAATAATTTCGCTCTCGGGTACTGCCGCAACGGCCGTTTGGCTCTCTTGTGTTACTTGGCTTTGCATAACAACCTCCAACTACTGTTTAAGATATTAAATTACTCTACGGTCGAGCAATCGCGAGGGGTAATGCCTTTAGAGGCAGCATACTTCTCGGCTTCTTGTTGAACGAGTGGCGCAACAAACTCTTGATCTGCCTGCATCCAGTCTGAGATGACCTCCCAATCCGAACCGTTCCACTGCGCAATACGAGCCCAGTCACCACCAACGTGGTCTTCACACGTCGTACGAACAGGGCGAACCATACCGGCCATACCAGTTTCTTCTAAGCGGGCATCGTCAATATTCAAGTTTTCAAAGCCCCAACGGATCTGTTCAGGCGTCATGTGTTGACCTTCTCCAAACTTCTCTTGAGCGGTACGAATTGCTTCAACGGTCAAGAAAGAAATCATCATGCCACGGTTATAAGCGATGGTGCCATGAGTGCCATTACCCTTACCCATGCCTTTACCCTTAGCGTAGACGTTATCTTCCAGCATTTGATAAACACCAAAGTCCTTGCCTACTGAGTTATGTAAGGTAATCGTCTTGTAGCCCTTAGCCACTTGAGCAATGTCTTTTACGTCATTTTCAGAACCGGCCCACCAAATCGCCAGCATTTTGTCACGTGGATAGCCTGTCGCCTGAGCTTCACGAATAGCAGTTGGCGTCATCACACCGGCACTCCACAAGATCACTTGATCAGGGCGTCGTTGACGAATCTGCAACCATGTCGATTTCTGCTCTACACCGGGTGCTGTTACCGGATAAATCAGTAGTTCAAAACCATGAGCTTCTGCTCGTTTTTGTAATAAAGGAATTGGCTCCTTACCATACGGTGAGTCATGATGAACCAGGGCAATTTTCTTACCCTTAAGCTGGTCAAAACCACCCATCTGCTCGGCAATATGTTGAATAGCAACATCTGCAGCAGTCCAGTAGTGACCTAATAATGGGAAGTTCCACTCAAAGTAAGCACCGGCAGCAGATTGCGATAAACCGTAACCGGTTGTTTGTACAACAACCTTATCATCAGGCGCCCGGTCAGTTACCGCAAAGGTAATACCTGTAGATTGTGTATCAAAAGATGCGGCACCACCATGAGCATGTTTCATGCGCTCATAACACTCCACACCACGGTCTGTAGCATAAGCAGTTTCGCACTCCTCAAAGCGAATCTTTACACCATTAATACCACCTTGGGCATTAACTAACTCCAGGTAGTCGATCTTGCCGTCACCCCAAGCAATCCCTAAAGGCGCAAAGGAGCCTGTACGATAAGTTAAAAGTGGTACATATTGTTCAGCCGCAGTCTGTGCTTTAAGCGCAGCACTCACGCCGAAAGTACCTGCAACTACCATTGAGGCAGCTAATGTTTTTACGATAATTTTCTTCATCCTTGTCTCCTTTAAATGAAGTAAATGTTTTTTAATTAGATTTATATCTATTTTTTAGTTTAAAAATTCGCTCTTCTTGATGTAGCTGTTTATCACGTGATGTTTAGTGCGGGAATGGCCAGATTCTGAGTTTTTCACGTGCAATGGCCCATAGTCTCGCTAAACCATGTGGTTCAACAATTAGGAAAAACACGATTAAAGCACCAAAAATCATATGTTCAATATGTGCTGCCGTATCGACAGGTATATTTAAGCCGAAAAGTTCCGGAATACGAGTTAATAAAATGGGTAGTAGCACAATAAAAGCCGCACCGAAAAAACTACCCGCTATAGAACCTAAACCGCCAATAATCACCATAAATAAAAGTTGTAATGAACGGTTTAAATCAAAGGCCAAAGGCTCCCATGATCCCAAGTGTATATAGCCCCACAAAGCACCAGCAATACCGATAATGAAGGAGCTGACTGCAAAAGCACTTAACTTGGCATACATCGGACGGATACCTATCACCGATGCAGCAACGTCCATATCCCGAATCGCCATCCACTCACGACCAATCGCACCACGCACCAAGTTTTTAATTAATAACGCCAGGACAATCACCACCAAGAGTACGAAAATATACTTTTGTAATGGTGTTTGTACCGGTAAGCCGAAGAAATCCAAACGACCCACTGACACACTGCCCGAAGCTGAATAGTTTGTTAAGAAAGGAATTCTTAAGAACAACCAATCAACAAAAAACTGTGCAGCAAGTGTCGCTACAGCCAAATATAAGCCACGAATTCTCAAACTTGGAATACCAAAAAGAATTCCGAAAAGCATTGCCCCAAAACCACCAATTAGAATTTGGACAATAAAGGGAATTTCCGGAATTCGTACACCGAAGTTCCAGGCTACATAAGCTCCTACCGCCATAAAGGCGCCACTACCCAAAGAGATCTGTCCACAATAACCGACTAAGACATTAAGTCCAATAGCTGCTAAAGACAAAATCAAAAAAGGAATTAAGATGGCACTTAAAAAATAGTTAGTAGCAAATAACGGCACCACAAACAAAGCAAAGGCGATGATTAATAAAATCGCAACGCGATCCTGACGAATCGGAAAAATCTGCTGATCCGCTCTATAACTGGTTTTAAATTGACCATTTTCACGATAAAACATTTTTATACTCCTCAGGCCTTAACTAAACACGGTCGATAATCTTCTCGCCGAACAAGCCTTGTGGTCTAAATAATAAGAACACTAAAGCCAGTACATAGGCGAACCAGTTTTCGATACCACCACCCAAGAAGGGACCTAAATAAGCTTCTGACAGCTTTTCACCGACACCGATGATCAAACCAGCGACAATCGCTCCGGGCACAGAAGTCAAACCACCCAGAATAACCACTGGTAAAGCACGTAGTGCTGCGGTAGACAGAGTAAATGACACACCGAACTTTGAGCCCCAGATAATACCCGCAACCAAAGCAACCAAACCTGCGACTGCCCAAACAATAATCCAGATTCTATTTAATGGAATACCAATGGATTGTGCAGCCTGATGATCATCTGCCACTGCGCGCAAGGCTCGACCGGTAGGTGTGAATTGGAAGAACAAGGCCAATACCGCAACTAACGCTGCCGCAATAACGGCAGCTGTTAAGTCCTCAAGACTTAGCAATATCCCACCCTCAAAAACACCATCCAAGACAAACAAAGGATCCTTTGGCATACCTACATCAATGGTGTACATGGCACTACCGAATAAGGTCTGACCAAAGCCATCCAAGAAATAACTAATCCCTAAAGTCGCCATCAATAACGCTGTCGCTTCCTGATTGACCAAATGCCGCAACACTAAACGTTCAACAACGATGGCAAAGATAATCATCAAAATAGCACTGACAATAAAGGCCAATACATTAGCCAAAATCATGCTCTCAAAACCCAACCACTGCGGCAACCACACAGAGAATCGCGCCATTGACAAAGCGGCAACCAAAACCATAGCGCCTTGTGCAAAGTTAAAGACACCGGAGGCCTTGAAAATCAACACAAAACCCAATCCGATTAAGGCGTACATCATGCCACTCATGAGGCCGCCAAAAAGAGTTTCTAAAAAATAAGACATGTTGGCCCCTCCTTACTCTTGAGCACCAAGATACGCCCGAATAACCTCTTCGTTATTGCGTATTTCATCCGGCGTGCCATCACCAATTTTTTTACCGTAGTCCAGAACAACCACTCGATCAGAAATATCCATCACTACGCCCATATCGTGCTCAATTAAAACAATTGTCGTACCGAACTCGTCGTTAACATCCAGAATAAAGCGCGACATATCCTGCTTTTCCTCGATATTCATACCTGCCATCGGCTCATCTAACAGTAAGAGTCTTGGTTCCATCGCCAAGGCTCGACCCAAGTCAACCCGCTTTTGTAAACCATAAGGCAAACGCCCCACTGGCACTTTACGGTAAGCCTGGATTTCCAGGAAATCAATAATATTTTCAACAAATTCACGATGTTTAATCTCTTCTTTCTCAGCACCGAAGATTCGGAAAGCCTGAGAGAGAATACTGCTTTTCATACGTAAATTACGACCGGTCATGATGTTATCCAACACACTCATACCCTTAAATAAGGCAAGGTTTTGGAAAGTACGACCTATACCTCTAGTCGCTGCACGATGTGGGGTCATTTTCTCGAAAACTACGCCATCTAGCGTAATTTTGCCCTCTTGTGGTGTGTAAACACCATTAATAACGTTAAGCATGGAGCTCTTACCTGCACCGTTAGGGCCGATAATCGCCCGGATTTCATGCTCTTTAATATTGAAAGAAATATTTGTGAGTGCCTTTACCCCACCAAAAGAAAGCGAAATGCTATCTAGGTCCAGGATAACCTCACCAATTTTACGTTGATGCTGCATTTATCGCCCCCTTATACCGTAACCACTTTGGCTGACTCAATTTTGAGATCAGCACTGATTTTACCGATACGACCGTCTTCATAGCGCACTTCTGTTTCGATGTATTGGCTAGACTTACCTTCAAAGAGGGCATCAATTAATACACCATATTTATCAACTATGAAATTACGACGAACTTTACGTGTACGTGTTAATTCGCCATCGTCCGGATCGAGTTCTTTATGCAGTATTAAGAAACGATGGAGCTGCAGACCTGACAACTGCTCATCTCTCGCCACATCAGCATTAGCTTCTTCAACACACTCTTTGATTAAGGCATAAACCTCTTTTTTAGAGGCCAAATCGGTATAACCGGCATAGGCCAAACTACGACGCTCTGCCCAGTTAGCAACCGCCTCTAAATCGATATTAATAAAGCCGGTACAATAGTCTTTATTAGCTCCGAAAACCACTGCCTCCTTAATAAAGGAGAAGAATTTAAGTTTATTTTCCATATACTTGGGAGCAAACATACGACCATCGTTAAGCTTGCCGACGTCCTTGGCACGGTCAATAATTTTTAACTGGCCATCGTCGGTCAAAATACCTGCATCCCCAGTGTGATACCAACCATCCTCAGTAAAGGACTCAACTGTAGATTGAGGGTTTTTATAGTACTCACGGAATAAGCCCGGACTTTTAATCTGAACTTCACCCGTATCAGCAATACGCAACTCCACCCCTTCACATGGTGGACCGACTGTATCCGCCTCAACATGACCATCCTCCTGTACACAAACAAAAACCGAAGTCTCCGTTGAACCATAGAGTTGCTTTAAATTCACGCCAATAGAACGATAGAATCTAAACAAGTCAGGGCCAATAGCTTCACCTGCCGTATAAGCCACTTTGACGCGATTCATACCGAGTGAATTACGCAATGGCGCATAGACAAAGAAATTCCCTAGTGTGTATAAGACACGGTCCTTAAGTCCTACTGATTTTTTGTCTAAAATACGCTGACCGGTCTGTGCAGCGACCTTCATAAAGTATTTATAGAGTCTCTTTTTAAAACGACTCGCATCCTCCATACGAATACTCACCGTAGTCAGCAACTCTTCAAGCACTCGCGGAGGAGAGAAATAATATGTCGGCCCAATATCATGCATATCAATCGACACTGTATTGGGAGATTCCGGATGATTAACCGTAAAACCTGTCACCAAAAACTGCGTGTAAGAGAACATATTCTGACCAATCCAGGCTGGCGGCAGGTATGCCAAGACGTCTTCTTTTACGGACAGCCCTTCCAGACGCTCAATCACAGCAGCACGATCAATCAATGCATGATGAGTCAAAACAACACCCTTGGGATTGCCGGTAGTTCCTGAGGTATAGAACATGGCTGCCGCATCATCAGTATTGATCGCTTCTACTTGCTGCATAAACAGTTCCGGATTCTGCTGAAGATGCTCCTGCCCCTGCTTTAATAAATCCGTATAAGCAATTAACAAGTCCTCGGTGTAGTTACGCATGCCACGAGGATCATCATAAACAACATGGCGTAAAAGTGGTAATTGCTCCTGAACCTCAAGCATCTTGTCGGCTTGCTCTTGGTTCTCTACTACCACCACGCCCACTTCGGCATCTTTAAGCACATAGACCATCTCTTGGGCTACTGCATCCTGGTACATAGGTACCGGAATAGCACCCAAACTCTGGGCCGCCATCATGCTCATATACAGACGTGGACGGTTTTCACCGACAATCGCAACGTGTTGGCCCTTTTGCACACCTAAGCTCATCAAACCATGAGCAAGCTTTTTCACCTCATCGGCCATAGCGGCCCAAGAGATTGTCTGCCAAATACCTAAGTCCTTCTCACGCATGGCTGGTTGCGTCGGGCGCTCCTTAGCATGCTTTAAAAGCAACTTGGCAAAAGTATCTGCCGTATTTTGCTGAGTGACCATATCTAATTGTCTCCTTAATATGGTTCTTTTAATTATTTTTAAAAAGTGTAAGCGTGGCTTAAGCACTATGTTAAAAATTTACTATTTGCAATAATTACATTGAAAATATATGCTTTTAAATGTAATCTAATTGTTCCTATAGTGACATTTAACCAGTTTTTAGGGAAAGTACTGATGCTTAGAAGTCGTTTATCCAATACTCCATGGTTCACCATTTTAACTGCCGAGCAGCAACAGCGCGTCATCGACGAAACCCTTTTACAAGAGCATCCCTCTGGTGCTTTTATTGTAAGAAAAGGTGATCCATCCCGCCACTGGATCGGCGTAATTGACGGTTTAGTACGGATTTCTGTAGGCACTGCTGATGGAAAGCTAGCCTCCTTAACCGGCGTCCCTCCCGGTGGCTGGGTAGGTGAAGGCGCTTTACTAAAACATGAGACCAGACGCTATGATTTAGTCACGCTACGTGATAGCATGATTGCAAAAATGCCGATAGACACGTTTTTCTGGCTGCTGGATAATAGCATTGCCTTTAACCGTTTTTTACTCGACCAATTTAACCATCGCATGGGTCAATTTATCGGTCGCATAGAATCCGATCGTTTGTTTAATGCAGACATTCGAGTAGCTCGTTGTATTGCTGAATTAGTGCGTATGCCCAACTATGCTGATGATAACTATAATCGCCAGTTAAATATCACTCAAGAAGAAATTGGCTACTTAGCGCGCGTTTCCAGACAGCGTACCAACGGTGCATTAAAAAAACTCGCCGAGGCCGGTTTGATAGAATTACAATATCGCAGTGTAGTAATTAACGATCTGCTCGGTTTAGAATCATTAGAAGAAATTTAAAAAAAGCCTAAGCTCGTCAGTAGCTTAGGCTTTAGTAAAAATAGATATTGAGGCAATTATTCTGATTCGGTAGCAATATCCGAGGCTTTTTGTGGTGTCTTGACCAATAGGCGATCAATACGATACCTATCCATATCAACCACCTCAAAATAAAAACCTTCCCACTCAAAGCTCTCAGCTTCTGAAGGAATTCGTCCCAACTGATTTAAAACAAAACCAGCCAGAGTATGATAGTTATCTTCGTGATCGGGGAATTTTAAGTTAACCAGAAAAAGCTCATTAAAGCGGTCAAGAGTCACTCCGCCGTCAATCAGCCACGATCCATCCTTACGCTGCACAATCTCCAACTCACCGTCATCGTGCATAGGAATTTTATAGCCTACTAATACCTTGAGAACATCACGCAACGTGACTAATCCCTCAAGTTCCCCATACTCATTGATCACTATGAGCATCTCAGTACGATACTCCTGGAACGACTCCAAAATATCCATGGCTGAGTTGGTTTCAGGAACAAAACGCGCAGGTGTCACCAACGCTCTAATATCGATGGTTTGACCACGAATTTGCTGCTCGAAAAGTGTACCGGCATCTATCACCCCAACGATATTGTCCAATCCGCCATCACAGACCGGAAAGCGCGAATAACTACTATCAGCGATATATAACAAGGTTTCATTAAGTGGATTCTGTAGATCAATATAATCAACATCATTACGCGGTGTCATGATGGTCAGAGCACTTTGATCATCCAAGCTAAGCGCGCGAGTAACAATATCATGCTCTGTTTTTTCAAAAAGGCCGGCAGTGGCACCCTCTTTTAAAATACCGCTGATATCCTCTTCGGTCAGTTGGTCATCCTTGCTATCTACCCGTAGTAACTTTAAGACCAAGTCAGTCACCACTGATAAAATCCACACGAAAGGCGCCATCACTTTGGATAAGATAGTCATTGGACGAGCAACAAAGGTCGCAATACCCTCAGCATGATTCATCGCTACGCGCTTTGGCACTAACTCACCAAAAATCAAAGAAAAGAAGGTAATACCCAACACGACCAAAGACATAGCAACCGCTCTAGCCGTTTGTTCACTAAGACCAAGACCTTCAAATACAGGTGCGAGATGAGTAACGATTGAGGCCTCACCAAAGGCCCCCATAAAGATGCCGATTAGCGTGATACCAATCTGAATTGTAGAGAGAGAACGACTTGGGTTATCTACTAAAAGAAGAGCTGCAGCCGCAGACACATTACCTTGGTCTGCCTGCTGCTGTAAGCGCATACGCTTGGCAGATACAAGGGCGATTTCGGACATGGCAAAAACGCCATTGACCAAAATTAAAAATAAAATAATCAGAACACCGATCATACGTGTTTAAGCTAAACCTCTAAATGAAAATTTGATGTATAAATAAGATTGTATTAATGATCAATCTTATGTAAGAAATCTTTTATGCAATATTAGTTTAATAGCTTAATGGAATTAGATAAATGAGTCTAGCAAAATTAGATGACAATTTTGTGTACTCATTTAACCGCTCGTTGTCTCATTAAGCCTTCCTGGGCTGCGCTCGAAATCAATTCACCCGCCTGATTAAAGAAAGTGCCATGGACTAAGCCGCGCGCAGCTTGTGCTGAAGTAGACTCAGCCACATAAAGCACCCACTCATTCATATTGATAGGTCGGTGAAACCACTGGGCATGATCAAGACTCGCCATTTGCATATTCGGATCAAAATGCCTCTTGGCATGAGGCAACAAGGCCGTACTCATCAAATAAAAATCCGACACATAAGCCAGCATACCTTGATGTAAACGTTGATCGTCCGGCATCACGCCATTTGCCCTAATCCAATACATGGTCTTGGGCTCATGATGACCAAGTTCTAATTGCAACTCAGGATGCACTAGACGCACTTCTAGAGGCCTTTCACGCTTTAGGCGGGCATTCCACTTAGTCACACCAATCTTCTCGACCAATCTCTGTTGTACATCCTGCTCTAATGCACAATCCTCCGGCGCAGGGGCTGCAGGCATCACTACTTGATGCTCTAAGCCTTCTTCTACAGTTTGGTAACTACAGGACAAAGTAAAAATAAACTTGCCCTGCTGGCTGGCACTTACTCTACGCACAGAGAAGCTGCCCCCATCGCGAATATTTTCTACGGCATACTCAATTGGCAGTGAAGCGTCAGCAGCACGCACAAAGTAAGCATGCATGGAATGGGCAAAACGATCATCCGGTGTCGTATAATTGGCTGCCATCAAGGCTTGACCCAAGACCTGACCGCCAAACACGCGGCCCGAAAGAAAGATATCTGTACTGCGCCCCACATAGCGCATCTCATCAACCTGCTCAAGCGCAAGCTGAGAAACTAAACGATCTAAAATATTCATCGCGATAACTAATCTTCAAACGTCAGGCCGTGATACTTTTGGCCTAAAGCGATATTGGCACGGAAAAAACCTTCTTTAGAACCGCAATCATAACGAACACCCTCGTAGTCACAACCAAAGACTTTACGGCTTTGCAACATGGAAGCGATACCGTCAGTGAGCTGGATCTCGTTACCTGCCCCCTGTTGAGTATGTCGCAGATGCTCAAAAATCTCAGGTTCTAAAATATAACGACCCACAACTGCCGAATTTGAAGGCGCATCTTCGGGATTAGGCTTCTCGACGATCTGCTCCACATGACGCACCTTATCATCAAGTGATTTGCCAGCGATGATACCGTACTTTTTAGTTTCAGCAGGCTCAACAATTTGAGTACCCAACACACTACCGCCAAAAGCATGTGCCACATCAATTAACTGCTGAGTCACAGGCACATCTGCATCAATTAAATCATCAGCCAACAACACAGCAAAAGGCTCATTACCCACAACAGGCTCAGCACAAAGAACAGCGTGGCCTAACCCCAAAGGCGCCGGTTGACGAATGTAAATGCAATTAACATTACTCGGCAAAATACCACGGACAATATCGAGTAGCTCCTGCTTACCCTTTTGTTCTAACTCATGCTCCAACTCCGGCATATAGTCAAAGTGATCCTCAATTGAACGCTTATGACGCCCAGTAATAAAGATCAAGTCGGTAATGCCGGACTTAACCGCTTCCTCAACCGCATATTGGATTAAAGGTTTATCTACCACTGGCAACATTTCTTTAGGCATGGCCTTAGTTGCTGGTAAAAAACGGGTACCTAACCCGGCCACCGGGAATACAGCTTTGCGAATGGGATTCATTTTTGTCCTTTAAAACGTCAATGTACTTGATAGCCTTAGCTTGATTCAATTCTTTAGCTGCTTATTGTAGTATAAAATCAAAACTGAATTAAGATAGACAATCGATTACTCGCTACTCCTTTTGCAGATTTTTTATGAAACCACACGCATTAGAACAATTAGAATCCCTGGATCAACTTCCTGAGTGGGAGCAGTTTAAACAAAGTGTTTTAAACTCCAAAATTAACTGTGACGATCATAAAGTCATACAAGCTGCTGGTCTTAGCATTGATTTAAGCGCACAGCGCAGCTCCGCCGCTCTTAATCAAGCGACCAAGGAGCTGTTAGAAGTCAGAGAGCTCGACACACTTAAGCAAGCCCTATTTGATGGTGAAGCCATCAACACCACCGAGAACCGCGCCGCTTGGCATACCATGCTGCGCAAGCCGCAACCATTGGCCGAGGTCCAAAGTGAGCGTCTGCGCGTCCTCGAACTTGTACGCCGGGTGGATAACGATCGTCGTTGGCGCAATATTGTTCATATCGGCATTGGTGGTAGCGATTGGGGTGTTCGGCTAGCGACCCAAGCCTTTGGCTATGCCGGCTCTTGGCGCCAAATTCGTTTTGTGTCCAACATTGATGGCCATGCGATTGAGGGCGGCCTGGCCGGTCTGGATCCATTCGACACCTTAGTGGTAATTGCCACCAAGTCCTTTAAAACCGCTGAAACCATGGAAAATGCCGAACGCGCACGTGAATGGTTTAACGCTGCCGGCGTTAATCCGGGCAATAATATAATTGCAGTAACAGCCAATCCTGAGGCAGCCCTTGCTTGGGGCGTTCCTCAACATAATATTTACCGTTTCTGGGATTGGGTCGGCGGTCGTTTTTCTCTCTGGTCTTCGGTCGGTGTAGCTGCTGGACTAACGGTTGGTTCGCGTGTACTGGCCGGCTTACAAAGTGGCGCCCATGCCATGGATCAACACTTTTTAAATGCACCTATTGAGGAAAATGCGCCTATTCAACTGGCGATGGCGGAAATTGCCAATCGTAGTATTCTTGGTTATGGCTCACGTAACTTGGCAGTTTATGATTCCAGACTAAGCTATTTAATTCCCTATCTACAACAGCTCGAGATGGAGTCCCTAGGCAAGTCCGTAGATCATCAAGGCAAAGAGATTAAAGTACCGACAGGTCCCGTCGTATGGGGAATGCCTGGCACTGATGCTCAGCACACCTTCTTCCAGTGGCTACATCAAAGTAGCGAAGGTGCTCCAGTTGATTTTATTGTTTGTAAAAATGCCGACCATCCTTGGCAGCAGCACCATAAACAGCTCCTCGCGCATTGCTTAGCCCAGCGTCAGGCTCTACTGCACGGCAAGACTGCCGGACAAGCTGAAGCAGAAAACCTACACAATGGCATGGAGGCCGATGAAGCCAAGTGGTTGGCAGAGCACCGCAAACAACCCGGCGGCAGACCGTCAAATCTGATCGTCTTGCATCAATTAACCCCTTTCTCGCTTGGTGCGCTATTAGCAATGTATGAGCATAAAGTATTTGTCGAAGCAGTGGTTTGGGGCTTAAATCCCTTTGACCAATGGGGGGTAGAATTAGGCAAGGTTCTTGCCGACGATATTTATGATGTGTTAAATGGCGCGACGGATAAAACCAGTAGCTTGGACCAATCAACCCTTTACTGGATTGATCAGTTTAAGTCTTAAAGTAGATTACTAGGCGTCACCACCAAAAATATCGCGAGTATACACCTTAGCTAGTACGTCCTCTAGTTCTTTACTCATACGATTGGTGACAATGACATCAGCTTGCGATTTAAACTCTTCTAAATCGACAATGACGTCACAATTATAAAAACTACTTCCTTGCAAAATAGGCTCATAAATTATCAAGCGGATGCCTTTAGACAGTAGAAGCTTCATGACCCCTTGCACTGAGGAGTCTCTAAAATTATCAGAGCCCGCCTTCATAATTAGGCGGTAAATACCCACTGTCTTGGGCTTACGCTCCAAAATATCTTCAGCAATAAATGTCTTGCGTGTGCTATTCGAATCTACAATGGATTGAATCAGATTTTGTGGCACATCCTTGTAATTAGCCAACAATTGGCGAGTATCTTTAGGCAAGCAATAGCCACCATAGCCAAAGGACGGGTTATTGTAGTGAGTACCAATACGTGGATCTAAACAAACACCCTGAATAATTTGCTCTGTATTTAACTCTTTGGTCGCTGCATAGGTATCAAGCTCATTAAAAAATGCGACTCGCATGGCTAAATAAGTATTAGCAAATAACTTAATTGCTTCTGCTTCTGTATTTTCCGTGAGTACGACAGGAACCTCTTCTTTTAAAGCACTTTGAGAGAGTAACTCAGCAAAGCATCTAGCCCTTTCTGAGGTTTCACCCACAACAATTCTAGAAGGATATAAGTTGTCGTATAAGGCCTTGCCTTCTCGCAAGAACTCTGGGGAGAATAAAATATTTTCGGTCTTTAACTGCTTTTTTAAATGCTCAGTAAAACCAACAGGGATTGTTGATTTAATGACTATTGTTGCATCTTGTGCGTGCTTTAAAGCTTCAGCTGCCACAAACTCAACTGAGGTGGTATTGAAATTATTAGTCTCGGGATCGTAATTCGTCGGGGTCGCAATCACAATATAATCGGCACCCGGATAGGCATCAACAGGATCAGTAGTGGCTCGTAGATTGAGATTGTTACGCTCAAAATAATAACTAATCTGCTCATCGACGATAGGCGATTTTCTTTGATTAATTAAAGCGACTTTTTCCACATCAAGATCTAATGCGACGACCTCATGATTTTGTGCTAATAAAGTGGCAATAGACAGGCCCACGTAACCCGTACCAACTACAACTATCTTCATTTATTTGCTGCTATTTATGTTAAATAGGTTAAGTGTAATCAGAGAGTTTGACAAAATAATGACAAGTCAAACTGTACTTCTTACGCTCTACCAAAATTATAAGTGAATTTAGCTGCCTTATGCGAAGTCCTTTTACGCTAAATAGCCCTTGTTATACTTAAATTTCATAAGCTTGTGCTAAAATTTTGCCCTACGTTTTCCTAAGGTTTACCCTATGTCGCGCGCGCAACTCCACGAAGATCCAACAAATTTAGTATACGAACTCGAAGATAAACCACCATTTTTTAGCGCCTTACTCAGTGCGATGACGCACCTCTTGGCCATTTTTGTACCGATGATTACGCCGGCACTTATTGTGGGTGGTGCGCTACAACTTCCGGTAGAAATGACGGCTTATTTAGTCTCCATGGCAATGATTGCCTCGGGCGTGGGTACCTTCATACAAGTAAATCGCTTTGGTGGCATTGGCTCAGGCTTACTCTCTATTCAATCCGTCAATTTCTCTTTCGTAACCGTGATGATTGGTCTAGGCATGGGCATGAAGGAAGACGGCTTTTCTGAAGACGCAATGATTTCTGCCTTATTGGGTGTGTCATTTGTCGGTGCCTTCCTCATCATGGGTGCGGCTTGGGTCCTGCCTTATCTTAAACGTGTTATTACCCCGACAGTTAGCGGTGTGGTGGTCATGATGATCGGTCTAAGCCTAATCCACGTAGGTATTGTCGACTTTGGCGGTGGTTTTGCTTCTAAAACAGACGGTACCTTTGGCTCATGGGAAAATCTTGGCCTTGCCACGCTGGTTTTAGTGATCATTTTAGTTTTTAACTGCTTTAAAAATCCCATGTTACGCATGGGTGGCATTGCCATTGGCTTAGTCGTTGGTTATTTCGTCGCTTTATTTATGGGCAAAGTAGATTTTTCAGCACTCAGCAATCTGCCGGTTATCACTGTTCCTGTACTATTTAAATATGGTTTTGATTTTCAATGGCATGCTTTCTTAATCGCTGGCACCATTTATTTGCTTAGCGTCTTTGAGGCAGTAGGTGATTTAACGGCCACTGCGTTAGTTTCCAATCAACCAATCAAGGGTGAAACCTTTGATAAACGCTTACGTGGCGGCGTTATGGCCGATGGTCTGGTATCGGTTATTGCCACCGCACTGGGCTCATTACCGCTAACCACCTTTGCCCAAAACAATGGCGTTATTCAAATGACTGGCGTAGCATCGCGCCATGTAGGCAAATACATCGCGGTGATTCTGATCATCCTTGGACTCTTCCCAATGGTGGGCCGCTTCTTTACGACCATCCCAAGCCCTGTGCTCGGCGGTGCCATGGTACTGATGTTTGGTCTAATCACCATTGCCGGCATTCGTATTATCCTGACCAATGGCATTCGTCGTCGTGAAGCCATTATTTGCGCAACTTCGGTTGGCCTGGGTCTTGGCGTCGCCTTTGAACCGGAGATTTTTAAGCAATTACCACTCTTATTCCAAAATCCAATTTGCATGGGCGGGATCACGGCTGTTGTGCTGAATTTAATTCTTCCACAAGATGAGCAAGATAAGCCTATTTATATTGAAGATAAACTAGATATGTAAATACTTAGAGAGCAGGTAAAAGTGCATCTTTAGCCGACAGTATGGGCTCTTCAATGGGCCAATCGATGGCAAGAGTCGGACAATTCCACGCTACTCCGCCCTGATCGTCTGGCTGGTAATAATCTGTACACTTATAGAGCACCTGAGCCTGCTCACTTAAAACACAAAATCCATGGGCATAGCCAGATGGCACCCAAAGCTGTAAATGATTCTCTGCGCTAAGTTCGCAAGAAAAATACTGCCCATAGGTTTGTGAGCTCGGGTTAATATCAGCCACAACGTCAAAAATCACCCCTTCAGTCACCATGATTAGCTTTCCTTGTGGTTTGATTTTTTGATAATGCAGACCACGCAATACACCCCGTTTTGATGCAGAGATATTATCCTGCACAAAATCCGCGCTTATCCCTAAGAGTTCCTGATAACGTTGACGACTAAAAGACTCTTTTAAAAAACCTCGCTCATCATGGTGAACTTCAGGTTGAATTAACTTAACGCCTTCAAGCTTGGTACTTTGCAGCTGCATCAAAATCCCTCACACACCACGCCACTGTTTTAGCTAAGGCAGTTTCAAAATCATATTCCGGAGCCCATGACGTAGCAGCTTGGAGCTTGGCGCTATCGACTGCGTAACGTACATCATGACCAGGCCTATCGGCCACATGTCGAATGAGCTGCGCATAGGACTGTCCGCTGGCCTGTGGCACGAGCCCGTCCATGAGTTGACAAATCTTATGCACAATATCAATATTGCGGCGTTCGTTATTAGCACCAATATTGTATATCTCACCAACTTGACCATTTTTTAATAATAAGTATAAAGCTCTGACATGATCGTCTACATAAAGCCAATCTCGTATTTGTTGACCCGAACCGTAAATAGTCAACGGCTGCCGGTTTAACGCCTGCTTAACCATGTAAGGGATAAGTTTTTCAGAGAATTGAAATGGTCCGTAATTATTGGAGCAACGACTAATGATCGTCGGTAAACCATAGCTCCGATGCCAAGCATGGACTAAATGATCCGAACTCGCCTTGCTGGCAGAATACGGTGAACTAGGAGCCAAGGGAGAGTTTTCCTTAAAGCGCAAGCAATGGGCTTGAGGATCGTCATCCGGATGAGGTAAATCACCATAGACCTCGTCGGTACTCACATGCAGAAAACGAAATTGTTGACGCTTGTGGACTGGCAGATTTTGCCAATAGTGACGTGTCACTTCTAGCAACTTAAACGTACCTATATAATTGCTTTGCATAAAGGCATCAGCACCACTCAAAGAACGATCGACATGGGTCTCAGCGGCTAAATGTATCACCACATCTGGCTGGAACTTTTCAAATGCCAAGTTCAGTGCAGCCTCATCACAAATATCTATTTTTTTAAACTGATAGCGTGGATTTGCCGAAACGGTCGCTAAAGCATAGGGATGTACCGCATAACTAAGCTTATCAACATTAAAAACCTCATCCTCTTGCTCTTCTATCATGTAACGAACTAAGGCTGAGCCAATAAAACCAGCTCCACCAGTAACAAGAATCTTCATTGTTTAACTTTTCAATTGTAGGTTACTGAGACGTTGAACTTTAAAATAACCGGCAATAATGGCTAGCAGCGTAGCATAAACCATCACTCCACTATTATGCCTAAAAAAGGCCTGAGTCATTCCAAAGTCAATATAACAAAGAGCCAATAGCGTACCCGCTAAACCCACTGCTTTGATTGATAAATCACTATGGTTTTTAGCTAAAGAAAAAGTTCTAATGGGCAATAGATACAAACAGAGTAGCGCTAAAAAACCTATTAAACCATGTTTAGCAAACCTGTCAATAAACTCATTATGGGCATGCCCAAAATCGCCTGCCCGAACATGCAGTTCGCCTTTATCGCTCAACTCCTGCATGCCTTGTTGATAGCCTTCTTTACCCCAACCAAACAATGGTTTTTCTTGTACCAACTTATAGGCACCGCGCCACATTTCGAAACGCATACCTACTGATGTATTAACCTTACCCTCTTGAAACATCGTAATATCCTGAACTGCCTGATCAATACGTTGTTTTACCCCAATTTGAGAATCGGTCATCACAGAGAAGCCACCAACAGCCAATACCGCAAAAATTAATAATTTGCCCTTTAGTGAAAAAAGATCGCGATAGGTGAATAAAATAATAATTAAAATAAG
>LSQX01015332.1_pt1 | contig 19309 bp, 20 predicted proteins | sample 654561 | NCBI WGS metagenome assembly LSQX01 (sample SAMN04489861, study PRJNA283612) | anaerobic digester metagenome | isolation source: 4 biogas reactors fed with cattle manure at either 37C or 55C with and... | place: Denmark: Kongens Lyngby | collected 2014
TGCGCAGCGCATCCATCGCCTGCTCGAGCTGGGAGTCGAGGTCCCACGCGTCGGCGGCGTCGATCTCTTCCTGCAGCGTGCCCATCTCGGCCAGCAGCGTGTCGAAGTCGGCGTCGGGCTCGGCCATGAGCGCCGAGATCTCGTTGAACCGGTCGAGCTTCGCCTTGATCGCGACGCCCTCCTGGATGTTCTCCAGCACCGTCTTGGACTCGTCGAGCTCGGGCTCCTGCATGAGGATGCCGACCGTGTAGCCGGGGGTGAGGGTCGCCTCGCCGTTGGAGGGCTGGTCGAGCCCCGCCATGATCTTGAGGATCGTCGACTTTCCGGCACCGTTCGGCCCGACCATGCCGATCTTCGCACCGGGCAAGAACGCCATCGTGACGTCGTCGAGAATGAGCTTCTCGCCGACCGCCTTGCGGGCACGGACCATCGAATAGATGTACTCAGCCACTCTTTTCCCTACGGCTCAATGGTGAATCGTCAACGACCCAGCCTACCTTCCCGCGATGGCATCGCCGCCGTGCCGGGATCGCGGTCTGACGCGGCAGTGCGGGGCCGCTCTCACCAGTCGATGGGACGGGTCTGCCCGATGTGGCAGGTGCCGCCCTCGAGCACGCGCATCACGGTCGTGACCGGTTCGCCGGTGGCGGGACCGATCTGCCCCATGAGGCACTCGTCGCCCCAGCGCACCGAGAACTGGATGCTCTCGGCCGGGTTGCCGACCGTCGACTGGTCGTGCGTGACCTCCATCGCGGCCTTGTCGAAGCCCGCGGCGACGAGCGCGTCGATGTAGTCGCGCCCCGCCACGCTGCCGGTCGCGGCCACCGCCAGCACGACGTCGGTGAAGTACGGCAGGTTATCGGCCGCGGAACCATCCGGAACGAGCATCGGAGCCGCCGGCGTCGGTGCCGGTGCCGGTGCCACCGGCGCGGTCACCGTAGGCGACGACGTCGCCTCCGGCCGCGGCTCCGTCGCACTGCATCCGGCGAGCGCAACGCTCAGGGTGATCCCCACGGCCACGACCGTGGCACGGGGAAAGCGGCGCGCGCGTCGGGTCGTGGTCACGCTCCGAGTCTACGGCGCCGCTCCCCTGTCACGGATGCCGGCGGGATCAGAACGGGGTCGCCGCGTCGAGGAGCTCGCCCGTCGGCACCGGCGTGCTGATCCAGTCGGCGACGGGGGCCGGCGCACGCTCGCCGTCCGCCGGCGCCTCGGGCTGTGCGGAGTCGGTCGCGCGGGAGGTCATCTCGTCGTCGCGACGGAACTTGCTCGTGCCGAACAGCAGGACGTGGCCGACGGCATCCGCCTCGATGTCGGCGCGCACCCCCTTGCGCTCGCTGTTCTCCCACTCGCGCAGGCGGAACCTGCCGGTCACGATGACCCGCTCGCCCTTGTGCAGGGAGTCGTAGGCGTGCTCGGCGAGCGATCGATACGTGGAGACCCCGTAGAAGTTCGTGTGGTCATCCACCCATGCGCCGGCGTTTCGGTCGTAACGACGCTGGCCGCTCGCGACACGGAAGTTCGTGATCACGAGGCCGTTGGCGGTGACCTTGCGTTCGGGTGGGGTGACGATGTTGCCGGTGATGGTGATGGTGTCGTTCATGGGTCTCCTCTCGATGCCCCGCGCAAGCGGCGGGTGACATCCACGTTCCCGGATCCGGCGAGCGCCAGGCGGCGCGGGGACGATTCTGGGGAGAACCGTCGTGCGAGCGGATGCTGGGGAGGAGACGATGCGCGCCGGCGACGGCGCGCGGGAATCAGACCAGGTATTCGCTGAACCGGGCGCGCACCTTGTTGACCTTCGGCACGGCAACCGCCACGCAATAGCCTTGTGTCGGGTTCTTCGCAAAAAAGTCTTGGTGCGCCTCAGGTGCCGGGTACACCTCACCTAACGGTTCGATTGTCGTGACAACGTCACCTGGCCACATCTCGGCTGCTCGATGCCGCGCTGCTTCGAACAGCTCCCGCTGTTCGGGGTCAGCAGCAAACATGGCAGACCGATACTGTGTGCCAATATCGTTGCCCTGGCGGTTGAGTTGTGTTGGATCATGCATCGTGAAGAACGCATCGAGCACGACATCTGCAGGAAGAACACTCTCGTCGAACGTCACCGCAACCGCTTCAGCGTGACCGGTGGTCCCTGTGCAGACACCTTCGTAACTCGGGTTCACGGTTTCGCCACCAGTGAAGCACGAGTGCACATCGATGACCCCGCGAAACACCCGGTATGCCGCATCGAGGCACCAGTAACAACCGCCGGCAAGCACAAATGTCGTTGGCATGGTTTGTTCCTTCAATTTTGGAGCCACCACCGGTCGGCAGGGGTCACCGGCAGGCGGCGTTTGTGCTCGCTTCGACGGTACAGGGTTTCGATCCGATCGGCGGCAGCCTCATCAGTCTGTCCGCCCAGCAAATATCGGTCGATGCTCTCATACGAGACCCCGAGGCTTGACTCATCGGTTTGGCCGGGGACACCATCGAGCAGATCAGCGGTCGGTACCTTGAGCCAGAGCCGCTCGGGCGCCTGAAGGTACTGCAACATTGCTGCTCCCTGCTGTTTCGTCAGGCCTGCGAGTGGCAACACATCTGCTGCTCCGTCACCGAACTTGGTAAAGAAGCCGGTGACTGCCTCAGCCGCATGATCGGTGCCGATGACCAATAGCGAACGATCCCCTGCGATCGCGTATTGGGCAACCATGCGCAATCGAGCTTTGACGTTGCCCTTGTTGAAGTCAGACACTGCCTCAGCCGTGGCAGACGACACCTCATCAACGAGAGCATCAACGGAGGAGGCGATATTTACGGTGGTCACACGGTCTGCTTGAATGAACTGCAGGGCCAGTTGCGCATCATCTTCGTCGAGCTGCGTGCCGTATGGCAGGCGAACCGCAATGAACTCGGCCTCATGCCCATCGCTGCGCAGTTGTTGCACCGCGAGTTGAGCGATTCTCGCCGCTAATGACGAGTCTTGCCCTCCTGACACACCGAGCACAAAGCCTCGGCAGCCAGGCACTCGCTTCGCGTATTCAACTAAGAATTGAACTCGCCGTTTCGTCTCACTCGCCGCATCCCAAACAGACGTCACCCCAAGGGCTGCGATGATTTCTTGCTGAGCGTCGCGCATGCACCAAGCCTACTCTTCGAGGCGAGGCGCACTGGCGTCGCTCTCACACTCTCAGACGTCTACCAGGCAACGTGGACCCAGTAGACCTTTCAGTTCACCAAAGAGATCTGAGGTGACGTTAACGGTGATCGGCAGTTCAAATACCCGCGCAGCGGTGGGAGTGAGCAAGTTCAACCGCACCTCACCTGAGCCCGGGTGCCGCTCAAGCACATCACGAAGCCGCTCCATGAGTTCGGGAGTCGCACGCGTTTCAGAAATGGTAATTGCAAGATCAGACACTTCGTCCCTCGCGGTACTCTCCAACACCCTGACCGAGTAGGCGTGCATTGAAATTCCATCATCGCGGGAGTTCAGCTTTCCACGCACCGCCACAATCGTGTCTTCCTGCAGCAAGTGCCCGAATTCCTGGTAGCCCTTCCCCATGAAGAGCGCTTGGATCTCACCGGTGAAATCTTCGATTGTGACCGAGCCATAAAGATTGCCCGATTTGGCAGTCCGGTGCTGCACCGTGGAGAGGAGACCCGCAACCACCACCGTTTCCCCGTCAACACTGTTGTCTGGATTGGTCAGGTACTCCAGCGCTGCAGACGACTCCTTCGCAAGCATCGTTTCGAGGCCCCGCAGCGGGTGATCGGACACATACAGGCCAAGCATTTCCCGTTCAAATGCGAGCTTGTCCTTCTTCGTCCATTCGGGTCGCTCGGGAACCTGGGTGCTGAGACCCGCGTGATCTTCAGCGCCAGCATCCTCAAAGAGACTGTCAAAGTCGAAACCAACGTTGCCGTGTTCTGCGTCGCGCTTCTCCTTCACGGCAGACTCCACCGCATTCTCATGAATCTCAACGAGGGCCCGCCGAGAGTTCCCAAAGGAGTCGAAGGCCCCCGCCTTAATGAGAGACTCCAGGGTGCGCTTGTTCAGCACAGTGAGCGGCACTCGCTTCAGAAAATCATGGAACGATTGAAAACTTCCCCCAGCTTCTCGGGTCTCCTTGATTCCTTCAACGACGTGTGCACCAACATTTCGCACCGCACCAAGACCGAATCGGATATCGGTGCCGACAGCAGCAAAGTTCACAAATGACTCACCCACATCGGGCGGAAGCACTTTGATTCCCATGCGACGGCACTCGTTCAGGTAGACCGCAAGTTTGTCCTTCGAGTCTCCGACACTGGTGAGGAGCGCAGCCATGTACTCAGCCGGATAGTGCGCCTTGAGATATGCAGTCCAATAGCTCACCAACCCATATGCCGCGGAGTGCGCCTTGTTGAATGCATAGTCAGAGAAGGGAAGCAGAATCTCCCAGAGCGAGGTAATCGCCGCGGCAGAGAACCCCCGTTCCTGCATGCCTTGAGAAAAGCCCGCATACTGCTTGTCGAGCTCTTCCTTCTTTTTCTTACCCATCGCGCGGCGCAAAATATCTGCCTCACCAAGGCTGAACCCTGCAACTTTCTGCGCAATCGACATGACCTGCTCCTGATAAATAATCAGGCCATAGGTCGTATCGAGGATCTCTCGCAGTGGCTCTTCGAGCTCGGGATGAATCGGCGTAATCGGCTGCAGACCATTCTTGCGCAGCGCGTAGTTCGTATGCGAGTCGGCACCCATTGGCCCAGGTCGATACAGGGCAAGCACCGCAGAAATGTCTTCAAAGTTGTCCGGCTTCATGAGGCGAAGCAGGCCACGCATGGGCCCACCATCAAGCTGAAACACCCCAAGCGTGTCCCCTCGCGCCAGCAACTCATACGACGCGGTATCGTCGAGTTCGAGGGCTTCGAGATCAAGCTCGAAGCCCTGGTTCTGACGAATGTTCTCCAGCGCGTCACTGATGATGGTGAGGTTTCGCAACCCCAAGAAGTCCATCTTGATGAGTCCGAGATTCTCACACGTCGGGTAATCAAACTGCGTGACGATTTGCCCATCTTGCTCACGCTTCATGATTGGGATGATGTCGATGAGCGGATCGCTCGACATAATCACCCCGGCTGCGTGTACTCCCCATTGCCGCTTCAACCCTTCGAGGCCAAGCGCGGTTTCATACACCGTCTTCGCGTCGGGGTCTTCCTGCAATACAGTGCGAAATTCAGCGGCTTCCTTATACCTGGGATGCTCAGGATCCGTGATACCAGCGAGGGGAATATCTTTCGCCATCACGGCCGGCGGCATGGCCTTCGTGAGCTTCTCACCCATGCCGAATGGGAACCCCAGCACCCTCGAGGCGTCTTTGAGCGCCTGCTTGGACTTGATCGTCCCATAGGTGACAATTTGAGCCACTCGTTCGTCACCGTACTTATCCGTGACGTACTTAATCACTTCGCCCCGTCGACGATCGTCAAAATCGACGTCGAAGTCAGGCATTGACACGCGATCAGGGTTCAAGAACCGCTCAAAAATCAGTCCGTGCTGCAGCGGATCAAGGTCCGTGATTCGCATCGCGTATGCGGCCATTGAGCCAGCACCAGAGCCACGCCCAGGGCCCACTCGAATGCCATTATCCTTTGCCCAGTTAATGAAGTCAGCAACGACCAAGAAGTATCCCGGAAAACCCATCTGAACGATGACACCGGTTTCATACTCAGCTTGTCGACGCACCTCATCAGAAATGCCATTCGGGTAGCGCGCATGAAGGCCTCGTTCAACTTCCTTGACGAACCAACTCTCCTCCGTTTCTCCCGCGGGCACGGGAAATCTGGGCATGTAGTTCGCCGAAGTGTTGAACTCGCTCTCGCATCGCTCTGCGATGCGTAACGTGTTGTCGCACGCCTCAGGAAGTTCGCGAAAGAGATGCCGCATTTCGGCGGCACTCTTCAAATAGTAGCCATCTCCATCAAACTTAAAACGGTTTGGGTCGTCGAGCCGTGAACCCGACTGCACGCACAGCAGCGCCTCATGAGCCTTCGCATCGTGCTGGTGGGTGTAGTGCAAATCATTGGTGGCGAGGAGCGGTATCTCAAGATCTTTTGCGATGCGCATGAGATCGGTTTGCACCCGTCGTTCGATCTCAAGGCCATGATCCATAATTTCGCAAAAGAAATTCTCTTTGCCAAAGATGCTCTGGAAATCCGCGGCAGCCTGGAGCGCTTCTGCGTACTGGCCGAGGCGAAGCCGAGTGTGGATTTCGCCTGAGGGGCAGCCAGTTGTTGCGATGATGCCCTTCGAGTATTTCTGCAGCAACTCACGATCCATACGGGGCTTGAAGTAATACCCCTCAATCGAAGCGAGACTCGAGAGTCGAAACAGGTTATGCATGCCCTCAGTGGTCTCAGACAGCATCGTCATATGCGTGAACGCGCCACCGCCCGACACATCGTCGCCACCGCCGCCGCCCCAACGCACACGGCTCCGATCCCCGCGGTGTGTTCCCGGGGTGAGATAAGCCTCGATGCCAATAATCGGCTTAATCCCGGCGTCGCGAGCGGTCTGCCAGAAGTCAAAGGCACCGAAGGTTTGGCCGTGGTCAGTGACGGCAATTGCCGGCATCTTCTGCTGCACTGCAGCATCAATGAGCGGCTTTACCCGAGCCGCTCCGTCAAGCATCGAGTACTCACTATGCACATGCAGATGCACAAACCCATCCTGCTCGGACACCTAGCCGCCTCCTCCACACTCAGACATCAGGGTACCCTCCCGGCCGAGGGACATCGGTGGTCACACACTCACGGACTCTCGCGTGGGTTAGGAGCGCAGAATCTCAAGCGCGTTAGCCAAGTCGCTCGGATACTCGCTTTCGTATTCGACCAACTCACCAGTAGCCGGGTGCACAAAGCCGAGCCGCATCGCATGCAACCACTGTCGGTCGAGCCCAACTCGAGCACTGAGAGTCGGATCTGCGCCATACATCGGGTCACCAACGCAGGGATGTCGTTGTGCGGCCATGTGCACCCGAATCTGATGCGTTCGGCCGGTCTCGAGCTCCACCTCGAGCAGCGAGGCATACGGGAATGCTTCGAGGGTGACGTAGTGTGTGAGCGATGGCTTCCCGTCTCGGGTCACCGCAAATTTCCATTCGCTGCCAGGATGACGACCAATCGGGCCATCGATCGTGCCAGCAAGAGGATCCGGGTGACCCTGCACGACGGTGTGGTAAATCTTGCTCACTTCGCGCCTGCGAAATGCCCACTTCAGGGCACTGTACGCAGACTCACTCTTCGCAACAACCATCAGTCCACTCGTGCCCACGTCGAGTCGCTGGACAATTCCCTGCCGCTCAGGTGCGCCAGAGGTGGCAATACGAAACCCTGCCCCCGCAAGAGCACCGAGCACTGTGGGCCCGTCCCAACCGAGCGAAGGATGAGCAGCCACCCCGGGTGGCTTATCAATCACCACAAGATCGTCATCGTCATGCACGATCGTGAGTTCTGGCAAGTCGATAGGCACAATCTCGGGCCCAGACTTTTCAACCCAGCTCACTTCCAGCCATCCGTCGGCGTGGAGCCGGTCAGATTTCGCGAGCACCCTGCCGTCGAGTGTCACCCCTCCCGACTGCACGATTTCAGCCGCAAACGAGCGGGAAAACCCGAAGAGAGTGGCCAGGGCGCTGTCAACCCGCTGACCCGCAAGCCCATCGGGCACCGGCAACGATCGTTGCTCCATGGGGTCTACTCCCCCGCTTCGGTGTGAGCGTCGGCAGTCGCGGGCGTCAGCTCGGGAGCCTGTTTGTGTCTCGGCGATCCATCGATGGGCAAGCCCAGCACCGTTATCACGATAAAGAGCACCATGGCCGCCACGATTGCCATATCTGCGATGTTGTAAATCGCCGGATTAAACCCAAGCCACATCCAGGGAGTGAGGATGAAATCGATCACGTGGCCGACAGGGAAACCTGGATCCCTTGTCAGGCGATCGGTGAGATTACCCAACACCCCGCCGAGCAGCAATGCAAAGAAGATTGCCCAAGATCGTGAGCCGAGGTGTCGTACCTGCCAAATAATCGCGCCGACCACGACTGCTGCGAGCAGTGTGAATATCCAGGTCGCGCCGCTTGCGAGGGAAAAGGCTGCTCCCGGATTTCGCACAAAGTACCACTGCAAGAAATCTCCGAGCACCGGCACAACCCGGCCCTCGGGAAGGTTTGCAACAACCCAGTTCTTGCTCAGCTGATCAGCCGCATACACCACCACAGCAAGGCCAAGGAGCACCATGGCCTGGCCACGATGCACCGGCTGCGGCTTCTTTTGTTGCTGAGCAGGAGCGCTCTCGTCGGTCACGCGGGGAATTAGTCGAGGCCAGCCGGAGCGCCACCGGGCTCAGGCGAACCATCGAGATTGCGCAGCTGCGACTGAATGTACGAACGAAGGGTCGTGCGGTACTCGCCCTCAAACTCGCGCAGTTCACGAATGACATCACGCAGGTCACTCTTTTCGCCTTCGAGCTTCTTGAGCACATCGGCACGCTCAGACTCTGCTTCTGAAACCAGTCGGGTTGCTTCATCCTCTGCAACCTGAATGAGATGATCGTGCTCCGCTTTGCCTTCGGCGACGTGCTTATCGTGCAGTTCAAGTGCGAGCTGCAACATTGCGCTTGACTTCACCGAGTCAGCAGAGTGGTTGCTCGGCGCGGGCTCAACCTGAGCTGCTGGCTGAGGAGCATCAACCACGATGGTGCGTTCTGAAGCGGGGGCCGTGTCGACCGGGGCCCCGTCCTTGAGCGAAGCAATTTCTGCGTGTGCCGCTTCAAGCTGTTCACGCAGTTCAGCCTCGGTCTGTTCGCGCTCACGAAGCTCTTCGACAATGGTGTCGAGAAACTCATCAACCTGATCGAGATCGTACCCATCACGAAACTTCGTGATCGTAAACTTCTGATTCAAGACATCTTCGGGAGTCAGGGCCATCGTGTTTTGTCTCTTTCGCTTTCACACCACGTCGGTGGTTATCTCAAGTAACGCTAGCAAATAATCTTCTTCGGGTCACACCTGAAGAAACATCAGCAAGATCAAACAGCAGAACATCGTGACCATCCAGCCAAGATCAAGTGCAACCTGCCCCAATCGAATGGGCGGCAAAATCTTACGGAACATCCGTATCGGGGGGTCAGTCAGCGTATACACCAGCTCTGCAAGAACCAGCAGTACACCCTTTGGCCGAAATCTGGGTTGAAAGACTCGCACCCAGTCAAGAATGAAACGGCCCCAGAGAACGTACATGTAGAGCCGAACCACCCAGCCCAGAATGAGCAGGAGAAGCGTGAGTGCCGACACCTATGCGGTTGCGCTCACGAAGAACGACTCTGAATCGCCGGTTTTCGCAGATGAGTCACTACTCACCGCGACGTGCTCCGGCGAAAGCAGAAACACCTTGCTCGTAACCCGCTCGATACGGCCGTGAAGTCCCATGACCAGCCCTGATGCAAAGTCAATAAGCCGCTTCGCTTCAGCCTCATTCATACGAGAAAGATTCAGGATCACCGGAACGCCGTCTCGGAAACTCTGAGCAACGACCGTTGCATCGCTGTATTCCGTGGGATGCATCGTGAGGATCTCGTTCATCGCCGAGGCCGAACTGGTGCGAACCGGCGCAACCTTGCGCAGTGGAGTGACGTGAGCCCGCACAGGCTGAGCTGGAGCCGCAGTTGCTTCAGCTTCTCCCCTGCCGGTATCAACCGGGGCTCCCGCGTCGTCCAGATCTTCTTCGGCGAGCCCCAAGAACACCATTGTCTTCTTCAGTGGATTACCCATGTCATCTTCTCCTCACGAGATCACCAACGGGATGCTTCGTCTCATTCGAGACTACGCCGGGTAAGGCCTGTTTCCCGTGATTGCGCTTCCAATTCTTAGGTGTGTCGCGCCAGCAGCTACTGCTTCTCGAAAGTCGTGCGTCATGCCAGCAGATATCGCAGTGGCATGCGCATCGAGTCGCTGCAGACGCTCCGAGTACTGCTTCAGCCGTTCGAACGCGCGCGCCGGATGCTCTTCTTCGGGCAGAGGCGCAACTGCCATCACTCCTCGGAGTGTGAGTGCCGGTGCGCGAAGCACCGCCTCAGCAAGTGCTTCTAGATCGGCAGGATCAGCGCCACCCCGGCCTGGATCGTCCGTGAGGTTCACCTGCACAAATGCTTCAATCGGAGTGGCGCGTTCTGCGGTGCCGAGTGCATCGACAAGACGCTCACGATCGATGGAGTGGATCGAGTGAGCGTATCTCGCGGCTTGCCGAGCTTTCTTGGTCTGGAGCTGCCCAACGAAATGCCAGCGAAGATCAAGCGAGGAGAGCTCCTCAGCCTTGGCCTGCGCTTCCTGATGCCGGTTTTCACCCACGTCGCGAACACCGAGCTCAGACAATTCACGGATAAGACTCGTTGGGTGAAACTTGGTCACAACGATGAGGGTCAGATCGTCGGCCTGCCGCCCTGCGCTGTGCGCCGCTTCAGCGATGGACGCCTGCATTGCCGCGAGACGGTCAGCAAGTGACACGGTGGTTGTCATTGTTACTTCAAGAACTCCGGAATATCGAGTTCCGAGTCGTCCCCTTCAAACGCAGGGTCGAGCAGCTGCTCTTCAACCGGTGGGGTCACAATGATCTCACCAAACTCCGCGCGCACCTCACCAGTTTCCAAACCAATGGCGGGTGCCGCGATTGAGGGCAAGTCTTCGAGTGTTTCAACCCGACTCGCACGACGCCCGCGCTCCTGATAGGACGTTGCGTTGCTCTCGAGTTGCTCGGGGTCAAAGCCCGCCGCAATGACGGTCACCCGCACCTCATCGCCGAGGGTGTCGTCAATCACCGTCCCGAAAATAATGTTTGCTTCGGGATGTACCACATCATGCACCAACTGCGATGCTTCAGTAATCTCAGCAAGCGCGAGGTTCGATGAGCCCTGAATCGAAAGCAGCACACCATGCGCGCCCTCAATCGAAGCCTCAAGCAATGGCGACGCTACCGCAAGCTCTGCAGCCTTAATCGCACGATCAGCCCCACGCGCCGAACCAATGCCCATGAGCGCTGAGCCAGCGCCCTGCATCACGGACTTCACGTCGGCAAAGTCGACGTTGATCAGGCCCGGCGTGGTGATGAGATCGGTGATGCCCTGCACGCCTGCGAGTAGCACCTGATCCGCAGCGGCGAACGCATCGCGAAGACTGATGCCAGCCTCGCTAATCTCGAGCAACCGATCGTTGGGCACAACGATGAGGGTGTCAACAGACTCACGCAGCGTGTGAATTCCCGCGTCCGCCTGCGCCGCACGCCGCTTGCCTTCAAATCCAAACGGGCGAGTCACGACACCGATGGTGAGTGCGCCCACCGAGCGCGCGATCCGGGCGACAACAGGCGCCGCACCGGTGCCGGTGCCACCACCCTCGCCAGCGGTCACGAACACCATATCGGCGCCAGCAAGCGCTTCTTCAATTTCTTCAGCGTGGTCCTCGGCCGCGCGACGCCCCACCTCGGGGTCTGCGCCGGCACCCAGCCCGCGGGTAATTTCCCTGCCTACATCAAGCTTCACATCAGCGTCACTGAGCAGCAGCGCTTGTGCGTCGGTGTTGACCGCGATGAATTCAACCCCCCGCAGACCAAGTTCGATCATTCGGTTGACAGCGTTCACACCACCCCCGCCGACGCCAACGACCTTGATGACTGCGAGGTAGTTCTGGTTCGACACGGTGAGTCCTCCCTCAACCCTCAACCTCTACCTTAAGGTGAAAGTTAGTATTCGGGTATACGTTTTACGTTTCTCACGCTAAAGGCCGAATGAGGACATCGTTCGGCGACACGCCGAACTACGTGAACACGGGCGCTTCGGGAGCCGAAACATCGATCGAAGTGGGTGCGCCAATTGCAGCGATCAAAGACTGCAAGACCACTGCTTTTCGCTGCGTATTCTTCGCGTCGCCCCACAGCACCTGGGTGCCTGAATCGAGCGTAAACGTGACATCTTGAGCGCTCGTCGCCTGCGCGCCCACCACTCGTTCACGCAGCACCTGCGGCATATCACGAATCACCGCAGAGACTGCGCGGAACGCTGGCGACGCAGTGTCCTGCAACTCAGCGGATGCCAGTGGCACCCCGACCGGCCGCTCTGAGGCCCTGCTGAGCAACACTCCCGCGGGGTCCCGCAGGTCGAAACCACCCTCACGTTCGTAGGCGAGCACCGGAGTGCGCTCGTCAATGCGCACCACAAGGGTGTGGGGAGGAATGCGCTCAATCACATAACTCTGGATGATCGGAAACGCTTCGAGCGCCCGATGCACGTCACGATCATCGACGAGCGCGAGCGGAGTGCCTTCAAATCGCGTGAGAGCCCCGGCGAGGTCAGTCGCATCGGCTGACACCGCACCCTGCACCGAAATGTCACGCACCGCCATGATCGGCGTGTAGACGCCCACCACCACGAACAGGGCAAGCCCCACAACCGCGCTGACACACACCAGCCATCGACGCCTGCGAACACGCTGATGCGACGCAAAACGCTTCCGCTCCCCTCGCTCGCGCCTACGACGGCTACGCTCAGCCTGCCGTAGCGCTCGCTTCGCCTGTTGCACTCCTGCTACCGGCTCGTGAACAGACAGGTGTGACTCATCAGGCCGGCCTGGCACCGGCATCTCGTCGTCGCGTGAAGCATCGTCTACCGCGTCGAATCTCGGAAAGACTGCTACGGGAGCAAGCGGTGCACTGGGCTGAGGAACGTGCGACTCATCTGCGGAGGCTAACGCAACCGGCGGCTCCTCTGCGGGAGTCGCCGTCGTCACGTCACGCGTGGGATCTTCAGCCGCGCGCGCCGAAGGATCGGAAACGAATTCGCCACGACCAGAATCGCGACGCCGTCGCCGCGTCGTTTTCGAGTCCCGAACGTCAGGTTCCGATCGAGATTGCGCGGGATCAAATCCAGTAGGACGTTTCATACCCGCTCAAATCGCGCCCTCAGCGACTCCACCAGTTGCGGAATAATTTGATACACCGTGCCACAACTCATCGTCACCATCACGTCGCCGGGTTGCGCAAACTCCGCGAGATAATCAGCAGCATCTTGCCAGTCTGGCAAGTATGCCACTCGATCAGCACTCACGAAATCATCGGCGACGAGAGCGCCAGTCACCCCGTCTACCGGGTCTTCGCGCGCACCATCAACGGCGAGCACCACCGTGTGGTCGGCTCCCTGCTCGAGCGCCTCCGCAAACTCTGCGTGAAACAGCTGGGTGCGACTAAAGAGGTGTGGTTGATGCACTGCGATGAGACGCCCGTCGCCGACCACCGCACGCGCGGCCGAGAGCAGCGCCGCAACCTCGGTTGGATGGTGCGCATAGTCGTCATAGACACGGACACCACCTACCTCAGCGTGAAACTCGAACCGCCGCTTTGTGCCACCGAACTCAGCGATTGCTTGGAGCGCAGCGGGGGCATCAAAGCCAAGGCCGGTCATTGCGGCGAGCACACCGACCGCATTGATCGCGTTATAGTCCCCATACACGCTGAGGCTCGCCTCAAGCACTTCGCTGCCTGCAGACACCCGGAATCGAACCGGACCACGATCATCAATTTCGATGATTCTGATGTCTGCTGCCTCGTCAGTGCCGAACGTGAGAATGCGAGGATCGGTGGGAAGCGGGTGCGCACGCAGGTGTTCGAGCACCTCCTTCGCTCCGGGATCGTCTGCGGAGATCACGACAAGCTCGCGAGCACCCCTGGCAAATTCTACGAACGCCGACATGAAGGCTTCACGCGATCCGTAGAAGTCAAGGTGTTCGGGGTCAACATTTGTAATTAACGCAACCGAAGTGTCGTAGAGGAGAAACGACTTATCGCTCTCGTCTGCCTCAATCACAAAGAGATCATCAGAGCCCACACCCGAGCTGACCCCGAGGGACTCAATGATTCCACCGTTCACAAATGACGGGTCTGCCCCCGCTCCAAGAAGGCCGGTGACCATCATTCCCGTCGAGGTCGTTTTCCCGTGAGCGCCTGCAACCGACACGACGCGCCGACCTCGAGCGAGCCAAGCGAGCGCCTGTGAGCGATGGAGCACGGGAATATCATGGGCGAGCGCGTATTGATACTCGGGATTATCCTGCCAGAGCGCGCCTGTGACCACGAGCGTGTCGGCGTCACCCACATGTGCAGCATCGTGTCCGATGTTCACCGGGATCCCGAGTGCTTCCAGCGCCACCGTGCTGTAGTTCGTGCTCCGATCACTTCCCGTGACCTCAACGCCCGCACTGTGCAGCATGCGGGCGATGCCGCTCATTCCTGAGCCACCGATTCCAACGAAGTGGACCTTTCCCAGGTGATCTGGAAGTGACAGGGTCAGATCAGGATAAATCATGGGGTCTCCTTCGCGGGATGCGCTCTGAGTGCTTCCCGCACAAGATCGTACAGCCGCTCGGTGCCATCGAGTGAACCAACACTCTGTGCTGCCTCGCCCATGCGGCGCAGGGTCGCAGGTTCAGTGATGAGTGGAATCACGTTGTCACGCACCCACGCATGGGTCAATGCACCGTCTTCAACCAGCAGAGCACCACCCGCGGCAACCACCCCTGCAGCGTTGAACCGCTGCTCACCATTGCCCTGAGCGTAGGGAACAAACACCGCGGGAATACCCAGACCAGAAAGCTCGCTCACGGTCGTCGAGCCAGCGCGCGCAACCGCAAGATCGGCTGCCGCAAAAGCGAGATCCATGCGATCGCAGTATTCGATAACACGATAGCCCGGCACTCCGGGATCGTAGAGCTCTGTCAGCCCTCCCCACACATGCAGCACTTGCAGGCCTGCCGAAACCAAATCTTCTGCGGCAGCCACGAGCGTCTGGTTGATTGCCCGTGCGCCAAGTGACCCTCCAGTTACCAGCAGGGTGGGAAGCTGCGGGTGCAAATCAAAATGTGCCCTCGCGGACGCTCGCTGCGCAGCACGATCAAGTTGGGCGATTTCCCTGCGGAGCGGCATGCCCGTCACTCGTGCGTGTCGAATCGGGGTGCCAGCGAACGTCACTCCGACGAAAGGCGTCTGCCTGGCCCCCAGCCGGTTTGCAAGCCCGGGTTTCGCATTCGCTTCATGAATGACATAAGGGAGCCCCTCACGAAATGCCGCGCGATAAGCCGGTGCAGAAGCGTACCCTCCGAAACCAACCACAACATCGATGCTGCGTGTGCGAATAATCGAGCGCACCGCACGAATCGCACGCACATACTTGGCAGGAAACTGCAGGGCGTAGCCATTCGGCTTGCGTGGAAATGGAAGTCGATCAATAGTGAGCAGCTCATACCCGCGCTGTGGCACGAGTCTTGCCTCGAGCCCCTCTCGTGTTCCCAGAACGAAAATCTTCGCGTCCGGCTCCCGGATCATAATCTCGTCGGCGAGTGCGAGCAGCGGGTTCACATGGCCCGCCGTGCCTCCTCCTGCAAGCAGATAGGTGGTCATCGTGTTCGCTCCTCTTCACGCTGCAAGTCAGCCTGGTACTGCTCACCATCCCGAGCAATCGAAATCACGACGCCCATCGCCAACAGACACGCTATCAACGCAGTGCCGCCGGCGCTGATCAGCGGCAGTGGCACACCAAGCACGGGAAACACGCGAATCACCACGCCGATATTGATAAAGGCCTGGCCGACAATCCAGACGAGAATTCCGCCGGCCACGGTGCGACCAAACCTGTCCCGCGCTCGTCCGATCACCCGCAGCATCACGATCGCCAGCACCACATACAGCACGATCACCAAGAGCGCACCGACCAGCCCAAGCTCCTCACCAATGATGGCAAAAATATAGTCATTGTCCGCGGCGGGGAGCCACGACCACTTTGCCTTGGAGTTACCGAGACCTGACCCGAATGCACCACCGCCAGCGAGCGCCCAGACTCCGTGAGTTGATTGCCATCCTGAACCGGAATAATCAGTGTTTCCATCGGAGAAGCTAAAGAGTCGCCGCATTCGGTTCTCGCTGGTGACCACCAAGAGCAAGACCCCGAAGAGCGCGGTCCCCGCAGTCAACCCAATGGCTTTCCAACTGAGCCCACCAAAGAACATGGCTCCGAGCACAGCGAGGCCCATCACCATGGCGGTACCCAGGTCACGCCCCAAGAGCACCAGCCCGAGCGCGAGCGCAGCACCGGGCAAGATCACCGGAATCAGCTCATGTTTTATCTGACCAAGCAGCGGCTCTTTTTTGAGCAAAATCGTGCCGATCCACACGATGAGCGCAAGCTTGAGAACCTCGGAAGGCTGGCCACCAAACCCACCAATTTGAATCCAGTTGCGGTTGCCGTAGACCTCGACACCGAGCGGTGTGAACACCAACAGTTGGAGCGCCAGACCGATCCCGAGCAACCACCAGGCCCATCGCTTCCAGAACGAGATGGGAAACCGTGCAACCACGAGCATGAGTGGGACACCAATGAGCGCATAGGTTGCCTGGCGCCAAAACCCGCCCAAGAAGCCGCTGTTGCCCAAATACGAGGTGATTGACGATGACGAGAGCACCATGATGAGGCCGATACCGAGCAACAAGAACGTGACCGCGTACAGCAACGCAATCGTCAGCGTCGATGAGTGCAACGCTGCGGAACTACCGAGTCGAATCCGAGAGAGACCAAATTTTGATGTCACCTGAGTCGAATCGGTTCTTGGTTGGAAGGTCGTCACACGCGTCACCTCCGCAAAACCAATCCGCTTGATTCAAGTGTGCCCCGTGAACACCGTGATACCGGTCATCACGCGAGCGTGTCGCCAAAGCAAGTCAGGCGGGAATCGTGTGCGCCTATGCCAGACGGTGAAAGCTCAGCACTGCTGCAGCAACCTGTGCTGGGGTAATGCCACGCGCTCGAGCCAACGCCGCCGCAGCGAGAATCTGCTGCACCGTGTGAGGGGTGGCTAAGCCCTGTGCAGAAAGCTCTTCGAGCGACAACAGCTCCAGCGCCTCACTCCGCCGCTCCGCATGAAAGCCCCGATCGATGAGCAGACCTTCGACCATGCCGAACCCGCTGGGCGGTGGGCTGTCAAGACCAAAGCTAATCGCCCGCGCTCCTTCGATCACATCCGCGCCTTCGACCATCGCCTCCGTCGCACGGTCTGCGCGGTTATAGACACAAGCAATCATGGTGTTCTCATACACCCGAGCGAGAGCACTTGCGTGCGCTCCTGGGTTCGAGTGTGCGCCGGCTGCGTTCGGGTCAAGGGTGAAGCACAGGCTCGCGAACGGCGAGATCTGATTCATCCAATGCAATTGTTCGCTCGAGAGGTCGAGTACGAGCACATCGAACCCTTGCGGGTCTCTGATTGCGTCAAGCACAGGCATCCCAGAGGGGCCAACCGGAGTCACCCGAAGACCGCCTTCGTGCAGCATGTGCGCCGCAAACTCGGCGGTTCCTGCAGCGCCGGATGATCCGGTCACGCAGATCCAGTCAGCTACTCGCCCCGTCTTGTCACGAAGACGCCAGGCAAGGTCGGTGTCGCTCCACACCGCGATGTCTTGCCGAACCGCCCAATCGATGACGGGATCATCAAGTGGTGTTGTGGGTGTGACCACGATCAGGTCAGGTTCGAACTGTGTGAACTCCCTCAGCATCGACTCCTGAGAAACTTCGAGATGCTCCGCACCAATCACCTGAATCAGCCGTTCACGCTCGGCGTCAGGCATGGTGTGCAGCACACGCACTGAGCTCCCGAGTTCAGTGAGCGTGTCTGCTACGGAGAACCCAATCTCACCGAGCCCGTGTACTCCGATTTTGAGCCCCGACCAATCATCATGCCAGCTCTGCAGCCTCGAAATACGGTCTCTGTTGGGTGCGCTCACTGTTGCATAGTCCATTCGGCGTAGAGCGCGCCGATGCCGGTCAGTACGAACAGCCCCGCGACAATCCAAAACCGAACCACAACCTTCGTTTCGGCCCACCCCTTCAGCTCAAAGTGATGATGAATGGGGCTCATCAAGAAGATTCGTTTCCCCTTGGTGATCTTGAAATACGCTCGCTGCACAATCACCGAACCAGATTCGATCACAAACAGACCGCCAATCAGCACCAGCAGCAATTCCGTGTGCGTCAGGATTGCAAACGCTGCAATCGCTCCGCCGAGCCCCAGTGAGCCGGTGTCACCCATGTAGATATCGGCTGGGTTCGCATTCCACCAGAGAAACCCGATCAAACCACCGACGAGCGCCCCGGCAAATACTGCGAGATCGAGCGGATCCCGCACCTCGTAGCAGCCGGGCTCAATACCGCGAGCACAGAGCTGGTTGAACTGCCAGAACGCAATGATCGCGTATGCGCCGATTGCGAGGATCGATGCCCCACCCGCGAGTCCGTCGAGCCCATCGGCCACATTGACCGAGTTCGATGCACTCGTCACGATCACAATGATCCACAGCAGAAACAGAATCAGCCCAAGCACCGAGCCCAGCGACATGAAGTCAAAGGGCAGGTCTCTGAACAGTGAAATGTGAGTGCTCGCGGGGGTCAACCCGTTTTCATCAGCGAATCGAATAGCCAACAGGCCGAACGCCACCGCAACAACCACTTGACCCGTGATTTTCGCCCAGCCACCAAGACCAAGCGACTGCTGCTTTCTCGTTTTGAGAAAGTCGTCGATAAAACCGACGGCGCCGAGCCCGACGGTCATCAGCACAGCAAGCATCGCAGATGCGCTCGGCGCTGTTCCGGTGATGGCGTGGGCCGAAAAATAGGCCAACACCGATCCAGAGATGAAGATGAGTCCGCCCATCGTGGGCGTTCCGCGCTTTGAGTAGTGCGACTGCGGCCCATCTTCACGAATAAACTGTCCCCACCGCAAGCGACGGAAGCCACGAATGAACAGCGGCGTCAGCAGCAACGTGTAGAGCAGCGAAAGACCAGCAGCAATGAGCAGGTTGATCATGCGAGTGCCTCCCCAAGACGGTCTCCGAGCACTTGCAATCCGGCTGAATTTGACGCTTTGACCAAGATGACGTCGTTCGGCTGCACAGTGCGCATGAGATAGTCAAAAGCCGCCTCGTGGTCTTCGACAAAGACGCTCTCTCCGTCCCACGAGCCTTCGTTGATAGCGCTGATGTGGAGTCTGCGTGCTTCAGCACCGACCACCACAAGTTCGCTGATGCCGAGTCGAACAGCGAGCAATCCGAGCTGATCGTGAGCGTCACCTGAATACTCACCGAGTTCTGCCATCGCGCCGAGCACCGCAACAGTGCGGGAGCCGGGCTCAGCGATGAGAGCGAGGGTCTTCAGCGCGGCACGCATACTGTCTGGACTCGCGTTGTAGGCGTCGTTGATGACGGT